>OGXS01001319.1_pt1 | contig 16954 bp, 10 predicted proteins | sample 1576371 | NCBI WGS metagenome assembly OGXS01 (sample SAMEA3541475, study PRJEB24748) | human gut metagenome | biome: human gut; feature: human-associated habitat; material: faeces | place: China | collected 2012
GGAGAGTTAGAGGAAATGGCTCCTGAAATATGCGAATTTGTCATAAACGGACATATTATAAAGAATATCCGTATGGAGCAGGCGTATAAGGAAAATTATCATTTGCTTATTGAAATAGATGGTCATGAACGTAAGTTTATTATTGGTAAGAATAGAGAAGAGTTTTCACTTATTGAATCAATGGGCATAGCAAATCTGTCATCGGAGCGGCTTAAAGATATGGTTGAAAAGTATTTTATTCTTTAAATTCGTAGCCATCATTTCAGTAATAATTCTTATAACACTTGAACAATGAATGACTTTAAATCTATTGATGAGCTTTTGCGTGTACTTGAAAGAGAGAAACTTCTGCTGAAACAGATGTTTCAGAAAAGACCTTCAACTTCCCTGAAATATGATTATACACTCGAACTCACGGAATATAAAGAGGAAAGAATTAAATATCTCATTGACTACGGAATAATAAGAGATAGCGGAAATTTCCTTGAAATGGAGGATGTATATCTTAAATTCTTCGAGGAGGTTTTACAAGTCAATGAGAACATAAATGTTTCGTTTGTGGATGATTATCTGGGGCGTCTGAATGAAAATATAGATTATTATCTTAAAGAAGATAATGAGCAGCGGAAATATAATTATCATAAAGAGGTAAGGCGGTGTCTGAAAAATATTGCAATGATGACAGTGCGTAATGTAATAGACTTGAAACGCAACATTGACAATACTTACAAGAACGAACCAAACTATCGTGTAAAGCTCTCAAAACTGAAGAATCTTGATGAAAAACGCAAGAACATAGCGCTTCTCATCAATAGGAGTGAAGATATAATAGACAACACTCAGCCTGTGTTTTTCAGAGTTGCCATGGACACTCAAATGCGTATAGTGGTGAATGACGTGAAGCTTCAGCTTAATGATTCTTATCATAATCTCATTGAGATAGAGAAGCAGATTATTCATTACCTGAATCTTATAGCTTATCAGAACAGGATATTCGAGAAAGTTCGACGTTTGAAATACCTTCGTGACCAGTTTCTTTTAGAAGAAAAAACTGATATACGTCATGTTGTCAGTATGAGAAATCCTGTATGGATGGAGCCTCAGACCAATTACAGGATAAAACTCTCGGTAGATAATCTGCGTACTTCTGCAGTGGCGTTGGAGATAATAAGAAAAATCATATCAAAAAGGAAGAACCGGGCTAAAGGTCCTAAGAATATGGCCGATGCTATACCGCAGGAATATATGAAAACAGAAGGTGAAGTTCTTGACCAGATAAATTTACAGGAAATTTATAATGCTTTCTCGGCATCAAGCAGTCATCTGTTTAAGTTTGTAATGAGCTACAATTATCATAAGCAACTGAGCACAGACGACAGAATCTTGTTTTTCTGCCAGATAGCATCGCAGTATGCCGAAGGACTGAATTTCACTGACAAGTATGAAACAAGTTATGACGTGGAATATCCTTTGATATATTCCAAATAACTCTAGATAATTTCCGATAATTACATAATCAGAATAAGCATGAAATATACAGAAGAAATATTCAATATATTGAGTAAGGGCGGATTTATTTCTGCAAATAGCGTTTCTCCTGCAATAAAACGATACTATGATGCCATAGAAGAGGATTTGACCGACTATTACGAATATTATAAAGGTATTGGTTTTTATCTCGAAGGTGGTGACGGATATTATATGTTCACCCGTCAGGAGGCGAAAGTCGACCTCGAACGCAAACTTGAAGCAGTTATGAAGTGGATAGACTACCTTAGTTTCCTTAAAACGTATGATGCTACATTCGGTCCCGGATTTAAGTTCCGTCCGGCAGACATTGAAGTTCAGATAAGTTGCCAGATGGAACTGAAGGATAAGGCTTCCAAACTGTTTCAGGATAAGAAGAAATATAATGAGGTTGTGGAGAAACTTGTTTTTGAACTTGAAAAGGCAGGAATGATAGAACTTGAGAATGAACATGATAACACTTATAAAGTATTAACGGCATTTCACTATATGGAGGATTTGGTGGACTGCATAACAATATCGGAGGAAATGAACGATGAGATATCTCAATAAGATAATATTTCTGAACAGCGCACATGTACCGTATGCTGAAGTGAAGCTGGATGGCAATGTACATTTTATTGGTACTCAGGGAGTAGGTAAAAGTACCCTTCTGCGGGCTGTCTTGTTTTTCTATAATGCAGACAAACTCAGATTGGGTATACCGAAAGAAAAGAAAAATTTTGATTCTTTCTATCTTCCGTTTGCCAACTCATATATAGTTTATGAAGTAATGCGCGAAAACGGTGCTTATACCATAGTTGTAACAAAGTCGATGGGCAGGGCTGCTTTCCGCTTTATTGATGCTCCATATAGTAAGGAGTGGTTTGTTGACGGCAAAAACGAGGTCTCGGCCGATTGGAGTGTGATTCGTACAAGAGTGTCGGAATCGGGTGCAAATGTGTCGTCGCTGGTTACAGGCTATGATATGTTTCGTGATATAATATTCGGCAACAACAGAAAGCCGGATTTGCTTCAGTTCCGTAAGTATGCAATTGTAGAGAGTTCGCGATATCAGAATATACCGCGTACAATTCAGAATGTATTCCTTAACTCAAAGCTTGATGCCGATTTTATCAAGGATACCATCATACAGTCAATGGATGATAATGAGTTTGTTGTCGACCTGAGTTATTATCGGAATCAGATAGAAACTTTCGAACAGGAATATTCCGATGTAATGTTGTGGATAAAGCAGGATAAGAATGGTGTGGTACCTGTCAGAAAACAGGCCGATATAGTAATAAAAGGTTATAGAATGCTTTTGTTTGCTGAAAAGCAGATTAAAAACGGAAGACAGCAGCTTAACTACTCTGAAAGGGTGGCACGTCTGAAATTTCCCGAATTGGAGGAATTGCTTCTGCAACTTAAAGAGGAAGCCGAACGATTTACACGTTTACTTGGGGAAGAAAAATACAAGTTTGACAGTGAGCGCGACAAACTTGTAAAGTTAAGCGGCATTGTAGAATCTGACCTTAAGAAGATAAGGGAAAAGCGTAAATATTATGAACAGGAACACATTGATGAGGTTATATCAAGAGTAAATAGGGAACCGGCACTGAAATACGAACTGGAGTCTCTGAATAAGGTATATAATGAACTCACGAGTACATACCGGGATGTAATAAGCAAATACTCTTTGATGGAACAGGGCATTGATGCCGATCTTGCAAGATTTGAGAATGAAATCAACAAAAGGGTATTATGCCTTAAAGATGAACTTGGTAAAAGGATTTCAGAATTGACAAAGAAAAGCAACAGTCAGACTGAAGAAATACGCTCTGTTTATGAAGAGAAACTTAAAACACTAGCCGACAGCAAGGAGCAGTTACTGGAAGAAATATCCAATCTGAAACAACAGAAAACAAGGGTTGAGTGTACTGTTCATTTCAAGGAGGAGATAGGTGACTGTGAGGAACGGTTGAGAAACATATCTTCCGAAGAAAAGGATACCGCTGTGAAAGTCGACCGTTTGAAGTTGGAGTGCGACCGCCTTAGACAGAAGTCGGATGCGGAAACTATGGTAGTTGAAAAAGAGTATGATGCGAAAATTGATGAGATTTTACGCTGCAGGAAACAGGTGGACACAGAAATAGAATCGTTGAATGTCCTGATAAACAACAGCAAAGGCTCTTTTTGCGAGTGGCTCGACAAGAACAGGTCAGGATGGCAGGAAAGTATAGGTAAGATTGCCGATGAAAAACTTATACTCTATAATCAGAATCTTTCTCCTGAACTCTCAACCGATGGGGAAAGCTCTTTCTATGGCGTAAAAATTAATTTAGCTGAAGTGCAGCGTGAGTTACGCTCACCGGAACAGCTTAAAGCTGAATTTAAGGCCAAATCTTCCGAAAGAGATGAATATACGAGAAAAATAAGCCTTCTGAATGAAGAAAAAACAAAGCGTACTGAAGAGATAAAGAATAAGTACAGAAAACAGATTTCAGCCATATCGGGCGAAAGGCATCTTCTTGAAATCCAGTTACAGCAATATCCTCTTCAGATAAAGAATATTAAGGCAGAACAGGCTTCATGGGAACGCAAAGAATCGGAGTGGAAAAGAAACAGGATTGAGGAGATAGAAACATTTATTGGAGGCAAGGAAAAGGAAAGACAAAAATGTTGTAACAATGAAGAACTTCTGAAACAGGAAAGGGAAAAGCGGATTCTTCAGATTTCTGACGAGCAGAGAAGGGCGGAAAAGAAAGAACGCAGTGCTGTTGATGTTGAGATACAGGCAGTACACAAGGAACTGTCCGACCGGCGTATGGATATGGATAACAGAAAAAAAGAACTTCACAAGTTGCAGAATGAGGAGTTAAACGGTAAGGGAGCTGATACATCGGTTATAAATTCCTATAAATCAAAAATTGATACAATAAAGTCTGAGTTGGATTATATATCACAAAAACAGTCGTTTGTGTGGAATTATGAAAAAGATAAGAGAGAACTGTTTGATCGTGAGCCGGAGTTGCGCGACAACAAGAAGAACAATGAGATGCATTTAGATGAGCTTGAAGAAAAATACGCATTGCGGAAAAACAAGCTCACCGGTCAGTATGAAACTGTAAAAAACAGTATAAAGGAAAAGACAGCCGAACGTGATGCCATAAAGAACGATTTTTCCGTTCTTGAGAATTTCCGCAAAGATGAAGGCTTCTGTCCGCCGGAGTCGTACACTCCCGAAGAACTTCCTACCAATAAACCTTGCGGTAAGATAGTGGAAGAGCTGAAAAGTCTGATTGTTTCTCTTGGCAAGGATACTGAGAATTTCAAGAAATCGATCAATCTGTTTAACAGTAATTTTACTGCAAGAAATACTTTCAGTTTCCCTCAGTCATTGTCGTGTGATTCCGATTACATGGATTTTGCATCCAATTTATGTGAGTTTGTGGAAAACAATAAAATTATCGAATACCAGAACCGCATAAGTGAAAGGTATGTAAACATAATAAGACGCATATCAAAGGAAACAGGAGAACTTACCCAAAGCGAAAGTCTTATTAATAAGACCATTAAAGATATTAATGACGATTTTGTCAAACGTAATTTCGCAGGAGTTATCCGCAGTATCGAACTCAGGCCTTTGCCGAGTAACGACAAGCTTATGCAGCTTCTTATAGAAATAAAGAATTTTAATGATGAGAACACCTTCAACATGGGTGGAATGGACTTATTCTCACAGGATTCGCGCGAGAACGTGAATCTCAGGGCTGTAAAATATCTTAATGCTTTCAGCAAACTGCTAAAGGATGAGCCTTCCAGAAAGAGTCTTGTCGTTTCTGATACCTTTAATCTGCAGTTCCGCATTATCGAAAATGATAACGACACAGGCTGGGTAGAGAAAATAGCGAATGTAGGTTCCGATGGTACAGACATACTGGTTAAGGCTATGGTGAACATCATGCTTATCAATGTTTTCAAGGAAAAAGTCTCAAGGAAATTCGGAGATTTCAAGGTACATTGTATGATGGATGAAATCGGTAAGTTGCATCCTAATAATGTGAAAGGCATACTTGAATTTGCCAATTGTCGCAACATATTACTTATCAACAGTTCGCCTACCACTTATAATGTTGAGGATTATAAATATACTTATCTGTTAAGCAAAGATGCGAAAAGCAATACAAGGGTAGTGTCATTGCTTACACGGAAATAAAAATGTCTTGTAATAATATGGATATAAACAAAAAACGATTTACAATATCTATTGCGAAAAAGTTGCTTTATATACTTGAAGGAAGAACTCTTCCTTCAAGCTCACTTCCGCGATGGATAGTTGATGAATTTAGGATAGAGGGTCTTATAACCGGAATAACCAGTGGCAGCAGAATTTCCTATCGCCTTACGGATTCTGTGGCATTCAGCAGATATATTTCAGATAATTATACATCCGGCACTTCTCTCGAAAGATGGATTGAAATCTTTTCTGGCGATAACAAAGACTTGCAGCGCAGTACGCTTGTGCAGGAAACCGGCGACTCCAAAACTGTAAAGCTTCGAACTTTCAGGGGTTTTCTTGTCAACTGTTACGAACCTATTCATGCAAGAATAAGGAATAGTGAGTTTGTTATATCCCCCCCGGAAGGAAGTGCTGTTTTCATACAAAACCCTGATGAATTTTATATACCGTCAGACGTGATAGTGGTGGGAGTGGAAAATGGTGAAAACTTCTGTCGTATACGGAGTCAGAAATATCTGTTTGGAGATAATAAAGTTTTGTTTGTCTCCAGATACCCTCAGTCGGCAGATTTAAGGGAATGGCTTATCAAAATTCCTAATAGATATATACATTTCGGAGATTTTGATCTGGCAGGTATATGTATATATCAGTCAGAGTTTTATAAGTTTTTGGGCGACAGAGCAGGTTTCCTTATTCCCGAAGATATAGAAGAGAGGTTGAAATCTGGAAATGCGGGACTGTATGATACTCAATATCTTAGATATAAAAATCTGAATATTATAGATTCACGTTTGAATGGGTTGGTTGAAATGATTCATCACTATGGTAGGGTGTATGAACAGGAAGGATACATTGAAAATTGTGCATACTAAATAAATTGTAAATCAATTTGATTTCTAATAATTCTCTATATATTCCGCATCAATGATGCTGATTTTGTTCTGACTATATTGGGATCATATTTCTTTTTCTTCTTAGGCTTGGGATTCAGATTTTCCGTAAGCTGTATGCCTTTGAGTTCTTTTTCCCTTATCGGTTGAAGTGTATCGAAGATACTTTGATAGACCTTGTCAAAGACCGGTGTAACGATAGTGGCCTGCATATCAAGTGCCGCCATAGTGCTGAACCGTTCCATATCCGCACGTTTGGGAATCTTCGCAGTGACATATCCATAGTTGGAGAAGGTATCCCTTGCATTGTCCCAGATAACCAGTTCGGAACGCTTGCCGATTCTTCCGTCATTCAGATTGGGAATGATGAAGAGTCTGGCCTTCATCCTTTCACCGACAGCCTTTTTCAGCCGGTCAACAAACATGAGGAAACTGGCCGTTGACGGAACGGTTACCAGGTCATAATGAAATGGAACAATAATGATATCCGAGTTGACGAACAAGGGTATCAGCCCTTCCGTTTTCAGACTACCTGGAGAGTCCATAAGCACAACGTCAATTTCAGGATCGTTGTGCAGTTTCTCCATAAGGGAAGTTATCATCGCCTTGTCATTGGCTTCGTATGCCCATACCTCATATGGCATTTCCTGTTCGCCGTATTTTCTGATGTCGGCTTTTCGGCACTTCATGATGGAGTGCTGGAAGTCGCAGTCTATCACCACAACCCTTACACCCTTTGTCACCAGATAGTTGGCAAAGGTGACGCAGAGTGTAGTCTTTCCAACGCCTCCCTTCTGATTGGCGAATGTCACTATAACCGGAGTTTGTATCATTTCAAGTATTGATTGATTTTGTGACAAATGTATTAACCAAAGTATTCAGATAAGAAATGCGCAACACAATTGTTAATTAGGTTATTTAAACCTATGTTATTTGGTATACTATTATTATCTACCAAAGTGTTTTTGACTAAAAATGTTACAATTAAAAATCATTTATTAGTATTATATGAAACAATGCACTAAATTTGTAATATTCAGTTTTTAAAAGGGAGTATAAATATGTATATTTCAAAAGTATCATTAGTGAATTATCGCAATTTTGAGAATTCATTTTTCCTTTTCAATAAAGGAATAAATACTATAATTGGAGAAAATGCATCTGGTAAGACCAATTTATTCAGGGCTATTCGTCTTATATTGGATGATAACTTATTATCTTCTGCATATAAACTTAATGAAAACGATTTCAATAGAAATTTGATAAATTGGAAAGGAAGATGGATTATAATAAGTTTGGAGTTCAGTGAAATATCAAATGAAGAAGCTATCCAAGCTTTATTCGTTTATGGAAGTGGAGTCATAGCAGATGATAAAGTTAAAAAGGCAACTTATAATTTATTTTTTAGGCCTAAGTCTGAAATCAGAAAACAACTTTCAGAATTAAAAAAAGGAGATCATGATGGCTTAAAAAGTATTTTAGATAAAATTACTATTAATGATTATGAGACGGTTTTTACAGGGAAGAGTACGGTTGATTTTAATGATAAAAATGTACAAAATGAATTGATGGGAGACTTTGAAAACGTAATTTTCAATTATGAGATAGATGATTCAAAGTTTGGAGGTTGTATCCCTCATCAATTATCTGTTAGGAAAGAAGTTTCATTTACTTTCATTAAGGCATTGCGAGATGTTGTATCAGACTTCCAAGATAATAAAAAAAATCCTTTATTGACACTTCTAAAAAGTAAAAGTGAAGAGTTAAATGATGATGATTCAGAGGTAATATCAAAAAAAGTAAAAGATTTAAATGAAACGATAGAAAACTTAAATGATATTAAGGAAATTACTAATAATATTTCCGAAACAATAAAAGAGGCTGTTGGTACAACTTACTCTCCTTCTTCATTGTCTATAAAATCCAATCTTCCTAATGAGACCGAAAAATTATTTCATGCATTAAAATTGTTTATCGGAGAACCGGAAGAAGATTATGAAGGTAGTATTCATGAATTAAGTTTAGGTGGGGCTAATTTAATATACCTAACATTGAAACTTCTAGAGTATAAATATAGAAAAGAGAAAGATCGGATTGCAAACTTTCTTCTAATAGAAGAGCCTGAAGCACATATTCATACACATATACAGAAGGCTTTATTTGATAAAATAGAATATGAAGATACACAAATTATTTATTCAACGCATTCCACTCATATTTCGGAGGTTTCAAATATCTCAAATATGAATATTATAAATAGGTTTAAAAATTATTCTGAAGTTTATCAACCATTTATAGGTCTAAAAAATGAAGAAAGAATGCATATACAAAGGTTTTTAGATGCCATAAGGTGTAATATTCTATTTGCAAAAAGTGTTATCTTAGTAGAGGGAGATGCTGAAGAAATACTTATTCCAATTATGGTAAAGAAAACGTTAGGAATTAGTCTTGATGAATTAGGAATAAGTTTAATTAATGTTAGAAGTACTGGTTTTGAGAATCTTGCACTGTTATTTCATAATCAAAGAATAAAGAAAAGATGTGCCATTATTACAGATTTAGATAGATCTATAACTGGAAAAGTTACCAAGGCTCATAAATTAGGATTAAGTAGAAAAGAAAAGTTGAGAGGCCTAAAAAAAAGGAGCAAGTGGATTGGCTCATTTTTTGCTGAACATACATTCGAGATAGAATTTATAAAGGCTGGAAATGTTGATGCAATCTTGTCAACTATTAAAGATGTTTATGTTGACAATGCTACAATTAAAATATCCGAAGAAGATATAAAGTCTGATGACATAAAGAAATATGGAAAACGGATTCTAACGATGGCTGAAAATAAGGGTAAAGGGTGGTATGCAATACTTCTAAGTAAGTATATAACTCCATCTATATGTATTCCTAAATATATATTAGATGCTATTGTATTTGCAAAATCTAAATTTTCAAACGAATTAATTGTTCAAATGCTAGAATATGTATTAGATACATATAATGAAGATGAAGAAATTGATAATCTTAAAAACGAATTAAAATCGTATAATGAAGGACGTACTTCTTTTGACGATATTAAGAAAACTTTAAAAAAAGTATTGAATAAAAATGAGCCAATATTATATATATTAAATCAACTATAGATATGTTTGTTTGGGGAAAGAATGATTTGAATCCAGAGCAGGAAAAGGCTATATATAATGAAAACAGTATCTTATTAATAGCATGTCCAGGGAGTGGAAAAACAAGAACAATAACGTATAAGATAGCTTATGAACTTTCTAAATTAGAATCCAATAAACAGTATATTATTGCTATCACATATACAAATCGTGCTGCAGATGAAATAAAAGAGCGAATAGAATTATTGGGGGTAGATACTGAACAACTATGGATTGGAACTATTCATTCATTCTGTGTTGAATGGATTCTTAAACCGTACCATATGTATATAGAAGAACTAAAATTTGGATATGATATTATTAATACTAATGATACTGAGAATTATCTAGTGTCTTTATGTGACTCATATTCAACACCGAAGAAAAAAATTACATATTGGGATTGTCTTTGTTATTGCTTCACATCGGAAGGCTTGAAGATAAATTGCACCAAATCTACAATAAAAAAGACTGTAGAATCAATTATCTGTGATTACTATCAGATTTTAAAAGAAAAGCATGAAATAGATTATGAATTAATATTATATTATTCATATTGTCTTTTGAAAGAAAATCAAAGTATATGTAAGACTCTGTCTAATATTTTTCCTTATATTTTAATTGATGAATATCAAGATACAAAAGAATTGCAGTATGTGATTTTAGGTGCAATTTTAAAAACCGGAAAAGATAATAAAGCTTTTATTGTTGGTGATCCGAATCAATCTATATATGGTAATTTAGGAGGTTTTCCAATGGATAAAGCTCAATTGGAAAATGTAACGGGATTATATTATGACGAATTATCATTAAGCTATAATTATAGATCATCATCTCTTCTTGTATCATATTTTGATTATTTTAAAACTTATGCAAACAAAATAGAGGCTGTTGGAAAAACGAAGGACTACCAAAGCGTTATTAGTTATAACAAGACTGTTTCAGTTGAAGATTTAGAAAATGAAATAGTTCGTATAATTAAAACAAATATTGATGAATATCGTATTTCTCCGAATGAAATATGTATACTTGCACCCCAATGGATTCATTTATCAGGTTTAACTAGAAATTTAATGGCACGCTTACCTCAATATAGTTTTGATGGGCCCGGCATGGCACCATTTGCACGTGATATTGATAATTTTTGGTATAAATTATCACGTATTATATTAACAGACTCTACTCCGGGTTTATATATCAGAAGATTACGTTGGGCAAGTGAAATAGTAACAAACCTTTTATCAATTGGAGTAACAAATATTGATTTATCTGCCAAACAAATATTATATATTTGTAATAGCATATCAATAAACGAACAAGATGGTTTGGAGTATCTAAAAAAAATTTTCGATGCATTTCTTGAAAGAGTCAATATTGACATTAATCAGAATAAATATTTAAAAATGCATTATGATGCTTTTTTTGATAGCTCTGAAAAACGTATTGATAGTTTAAAAAAGAAAGGTGCAGAGTTTATAATGCACATTGATGCATTTAGAAAAGTCTTTCAACAAAAAAAAGGAATTACTATCTCAACAAACCATGGGGTAAAAGGAGCAGAATTTGATACAGTAATAGCTTTTGGACTGTTAGATGGCTATGTTCCACATTTTAGTGAGTCAAATAAGGAAGAGAGTGCTAAACGAATATTGTATGTTATTGCTTCAAGAGCAAGGAAAAACTTATATTTAATATCTGAGCAAGGTCGAAATAAAACTCCAACTCCCATACTTAGTAAATATGGATATAAATATAAGTAAATATTTGTGGTAGTCTAAATAATATAATGGGGTTCACCTTAAAATCTTAAAATTAAATAAAAAAAATAGAGGGCTGTCACCCCTCTATGCGCTATTTACCTTTTAGTAGGTAAACTTCTACAATGTTCTCTCACGTATTCCAGTTTGCCAAATCGGAACCTCTAGTAAGAACGAACATGTACAGGCTTGCCACATGAGCACTGGACTGTTATCATTTTTTGAGACAGAGCCCAACCCTACCAGTTCAAAAAGTTGAGATGTCTTTTTATACTTTTATTCATATATTTAACCTTGTCATTTTTACATTGTATCTTGTTTGGCTTATACAATGGATGGCAAGGAAGACAAAGGTAATTATATATATTGAAATGGGAAAATGTATTGATGATTAATATTTTTAGTGTTTTTGATTATCTTTTTATTGAACGTTCATCATCAACATTATCATAGTTACCTTTCTGACCAACTTCCCACTCACGTTTCTCACTATGACTGCCACCACCTGCATCACGCAGCTTGGCTTTGCCAGAGAAGCGTGAAGTAGGTTTTGTTGGTTGTTGGGGTTTATATCGTTCAATTTGCTTCATCCGCTGTTCCTTTAACCGTTGAAGATTAAAGTTCTCTTCAGTAAGGTTTATAATGATATGCTGCTTGAAGTTGATGGCATAAGTTGCATCCTCATCATGACAGATAGTAAAACCTTCTTCATGCAGTTGCCTTCTGATAGAGGTTACTGTTTCATCATTGAATATCTCACGCAAACGGTTTACAGCATCAGTATGATATTGTGTTCTTTCCGGAGATATATCTACTAAATCTGTCCGGGAAACCTTAAATATCTTACAAAGCAAATCCCGTTCAGCCTCAGTAGCCGGACTGAACATTTCTACCATAGCTATACGGTTATTACGGTCAATTGCTTCTGCCATAAAAGGTTTCAACGGACGGCTTTGGTCATCAAAATAGATGATACCTTTCTTGATATAGGCACGCTGCTTCCTGATTTTACTGTATATTTCACCCTGGGTAATCTTCGGATTGAGTGTTAGTAACCGGTCAATATAGTCCTCAATCCGATTGAACCGTTCTTCAGGAGTAGTAAAGTCCAGAAACTCCTCTACAGCCAGTACTCTTGCACCATGAATGACGGTCTTGTTTGCATGATCAACGAGCATATATCCGTATGGAGCATCCTTCTTGCCGAAGAACACAATGTCAATACCGAACTTCGTTTTCAGTTCCTTCTGCAGTTCCTCCTTGTTGGAACTTACATCACGGTATTTCTTTAATATGCTTCTAAGCTGACGGCAACGTGTCCTTTCCCGATAACCGCTCTTGAAAAGACTTTCTATTTCAGTAAAAGGAATTTCCTTCTGAACCTTTCCACCATGCTTGACGAATACATTCCCTTCTTTCTGATAGACCTCATATCCCATGAAAACCATTATTGCCTTGAACTGGGCAAATGAAGAGAATGTGTACTGCTTGGACAAATTAATGTCATCTTCCGTTTTTTTCTTCCTGTCATTCCCAAGAATGCGGTCAATGACTTCCTGAGAACGTCTGCGCTCATGGCTGTGCTGAATCTTTCTTCCATCAGGTGCCACTCTCGAAGTGATGATATGAAGATGGGTATTCTCCGTGTCATAATGGGAGTAAACAAGCAACGGCTGACCGGATTCTCCGTATCCCATTTCCTTGAGATACTGGTGTGCAAAATCCAACAATTCTTCTTCCGACATGTCGTGACCCTTACATGATATGGCCACATGAAACTGCGGTTTCCTGATTCTGCTGTTCTGTGAACTGTACTTCTGGAGATAACCGACTAGCTCACTCGGGGTAGGTTTGTGAAATGTTCCGAGTGAACCGAAATTCTGAATCTCGATAAGCCGTGCAACACCTTTCGAGACTTTATGTTCATTATATCCTACAGCATGGAAGTTAGAGCTTCCCGGTAATATGGTTGCTATCATATTGAATTCTAATAATCATGGTTTATGTGACTGAGTATCCGAAATACTTCAAGCTCATTAATCTATGGTTACACAATAATAATATCTGAAATGATTGAATACCGTGTAATCTGCAATTCAGATTCTGACAGCTTTCTGTGTCAGAGAATCAAGGTCTTTCTTTATTCGGTTCAATGTTTCCTGAGTTTCAAGGATAACAGGTAACAGAACTTCCTGAATATAGCTGGGAGCGAGTAACCCGGCTACCGCAAGTTCATTGGCACGTTTAACTGACTGATTAAGGTTTCCTCCTGCCCAGGAAAGTTCATTCTGATATTTTCGGTAAAACAACCCCAAATCATTCATCAGTTCGAGCTGCCTTTTGGTTCCGATATTTGAATACTCTGCCAGTGCAGAGCGTATATAATGACTCACGGATGAATAGGAGGCAGATTTCTCCTTAAACTGTTGTACTTCCTCCGGTGTCATTCTGACCTTGATGTACTTGGTTCTCTGATTCTTCATACTTGGATACATTGGTGGTTAGGTTTCCCGGACCTTCTTTCGCCATGCGAAACAGCGGCCAGCCGCTCCGATGCGCCAGCATTCGGCAAGTTACTTTTGTGAGTACGAAACGGAGTTTTGTGGCCACAAAAGTACAACTTGCTTGGAAAACTCTGCACAGCAGAACGATGCCTTCCGGGAATGATTATTACACCCAAATTTACCGGAGAAAGCCGTTGCAAACCGAAATCTGCAACACAATTCTTTGGAGGCATATTCCGGCTTACCATGTGCTGTAGCATCAGGTTGTCCTGGAATATCCACATAGCAGAATATTGTTGTATAGAATCCTAGAACCTATCAAGCCAATATCAGTGTGTTCTGAAATAGATGCTACAAGCATTATTCAATCATAGAACCATACAAATCGCAGTAATCAGTAATCAATGCTTCGTTATTTATGGTTGGATAAACCAAAGTTTCAAAAACACTGAAGATGTAGTTATATGGGATAGATGGCTATTGTTCTCATAAAAACTATATCCAATATAATATGTAGTTCCGATACCATGATAGTATGGTAAAAGTAACCTGATTGTCTCAGTACCTGGAATTCCAATAAAAGGGAAAATGAAATCTTGTAGCTGATTCAGCTGATGAAATGGCTATCGGGAAACCTTATTTTATCTGAACTATATTGCAAAAATATTCAGATGGAATAACCCTGTATTCAGAGTCTGGAGACACCTTATCACCATAGTGATATAACACTGATAATCAGTAGAAAATCTACTCGAATAACAAGAAAATAGTGTTGCGTAAATTTCTGTATCTCATTGATTTTTAGTATATTTATATAATTAATAAGCTCTTATATTCATTAAATACTACACATTATGTTTGAATTGCTGTTGATTATATATCTGTTGCCGGTACTTATTATCGGTATGTTGCTCCTGAAGCTGGTATTCTGGCTTTTGAAGATTGCCATACGTCTGGCAGTCTGGTTGGTAAAAAAGGCTTTCATCCTTATATGGAAGCTTATCGTACTTGTCTTTGCCATACTTATAGGCTGTGATGTCATGCCCTGGAATCAACCGGACAAATAGAAAGGAACCGCACCAATATGAGAAATGGTACGGTTCTGAAACAAATGGGCTGATTTCCCCTATATGTTCAAATTTAGAATCCCTTGCCTTTGCTTCTGACATATACTGCTTCTTTTTGAGAATCACAGTTTGTCAATCGGAACTGTACATTACATCCTATGGGGATGTCATTAGGAAGTTGATTGGCAAGTGCTGAAATGACATCATCAACGGTATCAAAACCTATGTCTGTAACTTCGGCAATAACTTCGCCTTTGAAATATGCTCTTCCATATATCATCATCTTTTTTGTAATACGAAACATTTTCTCTGCAGGTGATTCAAAGTTACGAACCAAACTCTGTTTACTGTTTTTATTACTGAAAAATATGAAGTCTATGATTTTTGCATTAAGTTCCCATGCTGGAGTAAAGTCTATTTTTACATAGCCTCTTGTTATATTAAATCCATGGCTATGGTTCATACCAAATGCTACCTCATACATATTTGCTCCACAATCGTTTTGAGCAATGGTTGCCCAGGTATGACGAAACGTATAAAAGCAATAATATTCCTCCTTGGACATTCCCATATCTTGGCATATTCGCCTGATTCCCATATTTATATTGGCATTGAAACTATCGGAATTACTATAACGACTATGAAAATTAAACAGATATTCATCTGTCTGGTCCGTAGATAGATATTTATTAAATGTATCCTGTATAAACGGTTCAATACGAATCTCCATGTATGCTTCATCCCTACGACTATGTCTTGTTTTCGCTCTCTTATATCCTATAATACCATTTTTATAATCTTTCTTTTTCAGTTCGTAAAGGTCTATCGTGTTAATACCACCCATACACAATGAAAGCAGGGCTATATCTCTGCCGAGTTCAGGAAGGGGAGATACCATTTTACTTTGTGGCAGAGGACGATTAAAGAATTCACGACAAGCTTCTGCACTGATTGCTCTTTTCAGTGTATTGTCTGATTTTGGGATTATAATTTTTAGCCATGGATTGTATTTTATACGCAAAATACCACGTTCTTCGTCATTCAATTCTATGATTGCTTTCTTAAAAATCTGTCTGATGCAAGTGGGATACATTTCTTTTGCTCTGCTGGTCTTATACAATGTGTCAATCCATTGTGTTAAAACAGAAGTCGTAAGAATGCTAAACATGATTTTGGTAGTACCTATATACCGTTCTAAATGATTGACTGCAAGTTTATAGTTTTTAGCATTACGTTCATGCCCTTCAGATTCCATCTTCGAAATAAACTTTCTCGTATAATCACTGAAGCATGTCTCTTCATCATTTTTGTGAAGGAATTCTATGACATCCTTAAGTTCCCAAAATGTAGCGTCAACACGATTCAGTTTGTCTGTATATTGGCGTATGATTATGGCACAATATTCATTCACTACCGGATCTGTTAACTCACCACTACTGGTTATATGAGCCGGATCAATAATCTTGTTAGTCTTGATGTAACTTGTTTTGCGCTGATGTGTGACTCTAATGTAAACTGTATAGAATCCATCTGATCTTGGCTTTTTTACCGTTGCTTTGAATGTTGTCATACCTACTATATTTTAATGATAAAACAATGGGGAAAACTTTGGGGTAAACGGGGTAAACATGGCCATTTTTGGGGTAAACATAGAGTAAAACAAATACGTTTATTTGGCTCATTTTTTGCGGTCAAATGTACGAACCGTCTAAGCGCAAATCAGGCTGTAACTACCGTAAAACGGTGAATTACAGCCTGATATAAAAATAATATTTTTAAGAGATTATTCCTCTATTGCAGCCTGCGCCGCGGCCAGTCTGGCAATAGGCACG
>OGXS01001322.1_pt1 | contig 16925 bp, 21 predicted proteins | sample 1576371 | NCBI WGS metagenome assembly OGXS01 (sample SAMEA3541475, study PRJEB24748) | human gut metagenome | biome: human gut; feature: human-associated habitat; material: faeces | place: China | collected 2012
TCCAGAGGCGAGTACGCCTGGATGGAAACATGATGTTTCTGGCATACAGGTAACAATTCATCCGCAATATGTGTATCCAGAAGGCTGTATTTTTCCTGAATTACATCCAGCTGTCCAAGAGAGCAGTACTTTTCGATGATTTTGGCAGTAACGTTGGAGGCTCCGATGGCACGGATCTTCCCTTCTTTTTTCAACTGGAGAAGAGTATCCATCGTTTCTTCCAGCGGATAGAGGGAAAAGTCAGGAGTCTGCCAGTGTGTATAGTAAATATCGATATAGTCTGTCTGCAGACGTCGGAGGCTGTCTTCCAGATTTTTACGAATTGCAGCGGCGGAAAGATCACGGTAAACATTGCGTCCTTCCATGACTTTATGAAAGCAAGGTGTCTCATGATCCCATTCCAGCCCGCATTTGGTGGAGAGCAGGATCCTGGAACGATTTTGCTTTATGGCTTTGCCAACTACGTTCTCACTGTGTCCGATCCCGTAGACCGGAGCAGTGTCGAACCATACGATTCCCCGATCAATTGCTTCCTCGATGGTGCGAATGGAGAGTGCATCATCATTTTCTCCCCACCAGGTGCCTCCGCCAATTGCCCAGGTACCCATTCCGATATATGGAGTTTTTAAAGTTGTTGTTCCGATTGTACGTTCTTTTTGCATAAGATTTATCCTTTCTTTTGTCAATTCTCTTAGGGTTCCCGCAAAGTGACAGCTTTTGCAGCCATGCGTCGGCGGTCCTCATCTATTGCTGCATAGTGTTTTTTGGTTGTATTGACATCCTTGTGTCCGAGTACGTCTGCGACGAGATAGATGTCACCGGTCTCTTTGTAAAGTGTAGTTCCATAAGTACTCCGCAGTTTATGAGGGGTGATTTTTTTATTTGGCGTCACCTGGCGGGCATACTTTTTCACCATATTTTCAACTGCCTGGACACCCATACGCTTTCTCTGTGTCGATAAGAACAATGCCTGTTCATGGCCGGAGAGGGGAGTAGATGCCTCGCGGTCTCCCGTTATATAATTTTCAAGTGCTCCGGCAACTTCATCGCCAAAATACACAACCATCTGATTGCCACCTTTTCTGGTAACCGTAATTCCATTGTTCTTAAAATCTACATCCTTGAGATCCAGTCCGACACATTCGGACACACGGATACCGGTTCCTAATAACAGCGTAAGAATAGCAATATCACGGTCCCGCGTTTTCTTATAGTAATTCAGTGCCTGTCCGGTCAGGTGATCGCCTGCAGATTCCACAAAATCCAACAACAAAGCAACTTCATCGGTATCCAGACGTATGATTGCTTTATCATGTAGTTTTGGCATATCTACCAGAAGTGTCGGATTCTTCTGTATGATCTGATGTTTGAAATAATATCCGTAAAAACTTCTAAGAGCAGACATTTTACGTGCCAGCCCTTTTTCCCCATTGGTGATCAATTCACCGTCCTCATCGCGTTTATATACTTTCAGGTATTCCAGATATTCCTCAATATCTACAGGTTCAAGGTTCTCCAGATCCCGGGGCATAAAACGGTCCATCGTATAATTCTTATACACAGGATTATTTTCCATAAGGAAATGGAAAAATACACGGATATCGTAAGCGTAGTTAATGCGGGTACGTGCAGATGATTTTGGTTCCATAGCACGGAAATAGTCCTTCGCAAAAGGCGGCAAAGTCTTTAAGACTTCACGAAGGCGTAACGTCTGATCAATCTGACTCTGTTCATGATAATTATGCGGTTTGTTTGATGCCGTGTTTGTTAGGTTGGTAGATGAATCAATCATGTAATAGAAAACCTCCTGAATAGAAATGATGGAATAAAAGTATCAATAAAATAATAGAAATTCCTCATAAAACAATATAATTATAGCAGAATTCGTTATTTCCGTCTATATCTTTTGGAAAAATCGGTATTTGTCGTATAGATGTGTACCAATAACAAAATGGCAATGAACTACTATTTTTCATTCATTGCCGTGGGTGAGTATAATATATATAAGCCTTTCAGCATATATATCGGAATGATTCTGTTTTAAAGAATGATTTAAAAAATCATCTGTAATCGTAATATGGAACGGTCAGATACTGACTGTCCTGAATCTGATCGGATGAAAGCTTATTGATCTTTTTTACTTCTGTAATATAATCATTGACAGATTCATAATCTTCAGTTATATATTCCTCTGCAATATTCCAAAGAGTATCTCCTGAATGAATCTGAATACTTTTATAGTACTTGCATCTTACCGGATCATCCTTGACATTATCATGTGCACTCACAAGACCGCTCCCATAAAATGCACTGAGTCCAAGAATCATAAACAAAGAAAAAATACCAACAAATAGCTTCTTTACATGTACACTTCTTTTTCTTCGGCTGCTTGCCCTGTTGTAACCGGTATAATTACTTCCTCTGCTTTCTCTATAGATTCTCTTTGTATCCATCTCGTACCCCTCCATCTATTCTTCAAAACAGTTTTGTACGAACATTTGTTCTCTACGTCATCTATTATACAAGTCGAACAAATGTTTGTCAATAGATTCCACCATATATTTCGAACATATTTTCTAAACATCTGTTTGCGTTTTCCGATATCCTGTGTTATCATTAAATATATAATAATTAACGAATTTACAATCCATCTTAAGGAGGACATAATATGGCGCAGGGGAAAATAACTGCAAAGCAGGAAGAAATATTAGAATATATCAAATCCCAGATACTGGAGCGTGGCTTCCCGCCATCAGTCAGAGATATCTGTGAAGCAGTTCATCTGAAATCTACTTCTTCTGTTCACTCTCATCTGGAAACTCTTGAGAAGAATGGATATATCAGAAGGGATCCAACCAAACCACGTGCGATTGAGATCCTGGATGACTCTTTTAATTTTAACCGCCGCGAAATGGTAAATGTGCCTGTCATCGGACATGTTGCTGCAGGAGAACCACTTCTCGCAGAACAGAACATAGAGAACTACTTCCCTATCCCGATGGAATATATGCCTAACAAACAGACTTTTATGCTCAAAGTACATGGCGAAAGTATGATCAATGCCGGTATTCTTGATGGAGATTTTGTACTGGTCGAACAGTCTGCTGTTGCCGATAATGGAGATATTGTAGTCGCATTGCTTGAAGACAGTGCCACTGTCAAAAGATTTTACAAAGAAGAAGGTATCTTCCGTTTACAACCGGAAAATGATGCGTTGGAACCAATTATCGTCCGTGATCTTCAGATTATGGGAAAAGTGATCGGAGTTTTCCGTTTCTTCTAAACGATATTTTTCAGAAAAAAACCCCAGGCAATATATCAAAAAACGGATTTCTGTTTTACATGATATATTTGCCTGGGGTCTTTAACAAAAGTTCATTCTACACACTAAATACTAACAAACTTTTATTTTATGATACTTTATAATTCATTTACATCATCAATTCTCTTTCCATCATTCCAGATACGCTCCAGATTATAGAACTGACGGTTTTCTCTGTCAAAAATGTGTACGATCACATCACCGAAGTCGATCAACACCCACGCTCCGCTTCTGTGTCCTTCTGTCTCTTTTGCAGCATATCCTGCTTTATGCATCTTTTCTTCTACATTCTCAACAAGTGCACGTACCTGACTGTCACTGTTACCATTTGCAATTACAAAATAGTCTGCAAGAACAGATACCGATGAAATATCAATCGCACATACATTTTCACCCTTTTTATCTTCTAACGCTTCAAATGCGATTTTTGCCATTTCCTTTGCCTGATCCATACTTAATCCTCCTTTCCCATTTCTTTTTTATAATAATCATACGTTTTTTGTGTCATAGGATCCACCGCAATCTTCCTGCTGTTCAGGTATACCAGTGAATCTTTTAAAATCCGGTACAGACATTCATCAATATTCTGAAAAGCAAGCCGTCTTACGTCCGCCATATTCGGCAGTTCTCTTCTGCCCGGCTCGATATAATCCGCAATGTATATGATTTTTTCCAGCATCGTCATAGCCGGACACCCTGTTGTATGGCTTTCAATCGCATGAATAATCTCTTTATCTGTCACACCATATTTTTCATGAGCCAGACAGGCACCCAGTTTTGCATGCAGCAGACTTGGGTTCTCTCTTTCTATGTCTGATACTGTAAAGCCGTATTTCCCGCACAGATGCAGTTTCTTATCATTCGGGATACATTTTGCGCAGTCATGCAGTAAACCGGCATACAGGGCTTTCAGCACGTCCACATCATAACGCATAGCCATCGAAGCGGCCGTATACATCACACCCAGCGTATGCTGGTAGCGGTTATCGTCCAGTTCTTTCTTTAGCACATGCTGTATTTTTATGATTCTTTCATCCATTACCGTATTCCTTCTTTTGTTTTTTCTCTGATACTATCGATATAAATGATGCTGCTTTATATAACTGCATACAGCAGCCGGCATATATTCCGAGACGGAATCCCCGGACTGAAGACTGGCACGCAGTTCATAAGATGAGACAGGCATAAGAGGCGTCTCCAGCAGACGTATCTTTGCATGATATTTTTCAGACAAATATTGTATCTGTCTGTTCATCTCCTCTTTTGTCTTCACCTCATTGCGATAGGTAGCAAGAATTGTGCATGTCGGAAAGATTCGTTCCGGATGTACCCACGTCTCGATTGCCATAAGAGAGTCCGCACCAATGATAAAATAGAATTCATCGTCCGGATATATTTTGCTAAAATGTTCCATCGTCTGGTAAGAACAGGATACTTCCGCTCTCAATGCCTCGTATGGCTGCAGAACAAACTCTGGAAACGGTGCAATCGCAAGACTGGTCATCTTCATCCGGTCTTCTGCAGTGGATTTTATTGTCTCGCTCTTTTTATGCGGAGGATTCCCGTTCGGCATAAACCAGATCTGATCCAGGGAAAATGCTTCATATGCAGCATGTCCCAGCATCAGATGCCCGTTATGGATCGGATCAAAGGTTCCTCCCATAATCCCTATCTTCATTTGAATCTCCTACCTGTATTATTTTGGCAGCTCTATCTTCTTGTGTTTGTCTTTGCCTTCTTTATATAATACGATCTTCTTGCCGATTACCTGTACGACCTGTGAATGTGTACGTTCTGCGATCACTTCTGCAAGTGCACGCGGATCATCTGCGCAGTTCTTAAGTACACTGACTTTGATCAGTTCTCTTGCGTCCAGTGCCTCCTGGATAGCTTTGGTAACTTCCGGTGTCATGCTGTTCTTTCCAATCTGGAAGATCGGATCTAAATTCATAGCAAGACCTTTTAAATAAGCTCTCTGTTTTGTTGTCATCTTTAATCTCCTCTTTATACCATCAACGGACCGCATCTGAACTATTATTTGTAATAGTCAAACTGCAGGCCATACATTCGTACTGTATCTCCCTCCTGGATACCAGCTTCTTCAAGCTGCTCCAGAATTCCTGAATCCTTGAGGAATTTCTGGAAAAATGCAAATCCTCTCTCGGAATCCAGATTTGTATATCCCAGCATCTTTTCGATCTTCGGCCCTTCTACCACGTACATATCGTCTTCTTTTTCGACTGTATACGGAAGATCGTTCATAGGAATCTCTTCCTCAGGGAAATATTCCTGTTCAAATACAATTGTCTCCTGATCCAGATGCTGTAATTCGTTCGATACATAATAAAGTAATTCCTTAATTCCCTGTCCGGTTACTCCGGAAATCGGAAATACCTTTACGCCCTGTGGTTCGAATTCGTCTTTCAGGCGCTGTACCGGATCATCCTCTGTAAAGATCGCATCAATCTTATTCGCTGCGATCACCTGTGGACGGTTCGCAATGTCAGCATTATATGCCTTTAATTCGTTGTTGATCTTATAGATATCATCTACCGGATCCCGTCCTTCTGTTCCAGCCGCATCTACTACATGAATCATCAGTTTGGTGCGTTCGATATGACGCAGGAACTGATGTCCAAGTCCGACACCCTCTGATGCTCCTTCGATCAGTCCTGGAATATCTGCGATTACAAATCCATTCGCATCCGGAAGATCTACAACACCAAGATTTGGATTCAGTGTTGTAAAATGATAATTGGCAATCTTCGGCTGTGCGTTAGTTACGCGTGATAAGAACGTAGACTTTCCGACATTCGGAAATCCCACAAGTCCTACATCAGCGATCACTTTTAATTCCAGATCAACATACAATTCTTTTGCAGGCTGTCCCGGCTGTGCATACTTTGGAACCTGCATGGTTGCAGTTGCAAAATGCTGGTTTCCAAGACCACCTTTGCCACCTTTTAAGATGATCTGTCTGCGGTTGTCTCCGGACATATCTGCGATGACTTTACCGGATTCTGATTCTTTAATAACCGTTCCCTCCGGAACTTTCAGGACAATATCTTCACCGTCCGCACCATGGCATCTGCGCTTACCGCCCTGTTCACCGTCTCTTGCTGTAAATTTTCTCTTGTGCCTGTAGTCCTGAAGCGTATTCAGTCCTTCGTCGACTTCAAATATAACGTCACCGCCACGTCCGCCGTCACCGCCATCCGGACCTCCATTCGCTACATACTTCTCGCGCCGGAAACTCACATGACCGTCTCCGCCTTTTCCTGCTCTAATAAATATCCTTGCTCTGTCTGCAAACATACTGTATTCCTTTCATCTATAATAAATAAACGGAAGTCAAAAAAAGCGCGCTGCATCATAACCGAAAGAAGTTAATCATTGCAACGCACTTTTTCAACTCATAATTAAGCTACTGGATAGATAGAAACCTGTTTCTTATCTCTTCCTTTTCTTTCAAATCTTACAACGCCATCAACGAGTGCGAATAATGTATCGTCACCGCCGCGTCCTACATTGATTCCCGGGTGAATCTTTGTTCCGCGCTGTCTGTAAAGAATGTTACCAGCTTTTACAAACTGTCCGTCAGCTCTTTTAGCACCAAGTCTTTTAGACTCAGAATCTCTACCGTTCTTTGTAGAACCTACACCTTTTTTATGAGCGAAAAACTGAAGGTTTAATTTCATCATGGTTGTTACACCTCCTCGAATGTTAAATCAATATATTCTGCATAGTTGTCATCATCTACCATCTGTTCCAGGCCAAGAATCATTGCATTCAGCAAAAGTCTTGCATCTTTTGAAGGATGATTCAGATGATAAGAAATCATTCCCGTCTCATCTTCCGAAATCAGACTTGCGTCATCTTCCGTAAATTCTTCAATTGCATTTATTGTGTTGATTACCAGAATAGAAGCAGCGGCACATACAATATCCTGTCCCGGATTTGCATATTCAGCATGTCCTTCCGTCTGAAAACCCACACACTCTTTATACTTGTTCTGAAAGATCGTTACATGAATCATGGATGCTCTCCAATATTAAGCGTTGATTTTTTCAATCTTAACTGCAGTATACTGCTGTCTGTGACCGTTTTTCTTGTGGTATCCAGATTTTCTCTTGTACTTGTAAACGATAACTTTTCTAGCTTTACCGTTTTCAACTACAGAAGCTTCAACTGTTGCACCTGCAACTGTCGGATTACCAACTTTTAATCCGTTGTCACTTACTGCAAGAACCTGGTCAAATGTAAAAGTCTCTCCAGCCTCTACACCAAGTTTCTCTACTTTAATGATATCGCCTTCGGCTACTTTGTACTGTTTACCACCTGTTGCTATAATCGCGTACATATGGCACCTCCTATTATCATTACTCGCCAATTACGGTGTCCCTGCGGGAACTTTAAGACCTCATTGTGCGGCATACTGGTATATAATATCACAGGAATTGGCAAAAATCAAGTATTCTTGTGAAAATTTACCTGCAAAAGTATCAGGGCCGATACCACGCAGATGATGCCGATTATGTTGTACGCATCCAGCGTCTCATGATACAGCACCACGCCAAACAAGCTGGCTGCCACCACTTCGAATGAAGCAATGATGGAGGCCTTGCTGCTCTCCATATACTTAAGCCCAATGGAATAGCTGACATAGGGAAGCGCCAGCGTCACTACGCTTCCAATGACAACCAGAGGCATCTTGGAAGGATTTGCCGCGATACGCTGTACCATAGATGCCGGCTGGCAGATGATCAGCGTTCCGACAGAGGCAAAGATGAACGTATATACGGTTACGGTAAGAGAATCGTATTTTCCTACCAGCACTTTTCCGAAAATGCTGTACAGGGAATAGCCGAATCCGGCGCAAAGGCCGATCAGCAGCGTAACCGCCCCGCTGCTTCCTGCATTGACTCCAGACAGTCCCACTACCAGAACGCATCCGGCAAAAGACAATAGAAGGGCCACAACCTTCTGAAGCGTCAGTTTTTCCTTGAAAAAAAGAATCGACATGATCATGACAAAGAACGGCGCCGTATAAAGAAGGACCACTGCCACAGACAGGGACGCCCTCTGGACCGTCTCCGCATAAGCCAGGTTATTGATGAACAGGCTTCCCAGCCCTGTTCCTAAGAACCATTTCAAATCCTGCTTCTCAATCTTCAGTTTCCGATGGTCGGTAATCAGAAGAAACAATATCAAAACAGCAGCGGCCGAGCAAATGCGGACTGCTGCTGTCTGTCTCGTAGTAAATCCAATGTCTGCCACATATCTTGTAACAATTCCCATCGAGCCCCATAAGACTGAGGCCATCAATACGAATAACGGGGCTAATTTTTTCATAGGCATTCCCTTTCGCTAAATCGCTAATAAACTGCAGGCATTTTTGTAAAATATCTGATCCTTTTCTTCCTCTGTAAGAGGCATGCCGGACAAAAGTTCTATGAACTCTTTCTGCCCTGCCCATGGGGAGTCGGTGGCAAATAAGATCTTGTCAGCGCCATGGGTCCGGACGATCCGGACGAACTGCTCATCCGGTATCTTGCCCAATACCACGCCCGTATCGAAGTAGACGTCTTGGCCTACCAGATACTCTTCCACGTCATCCCACATCTCATTGCCCCCCAGATGCGCAAGCACCATATTCTCGGGCGCTACCTCGCGGATTAATTCCAGCGCCATCTGAGGCGTGCAGTGAACGTCCTCCGGGCACTTTGGGTCCCGTCCGGCATGCACGACGGTGATCAGCCCTAGTTCTGAGGCGTAGGACACCAGCCTCTTGTAACGGATATCATTGAAATACATTTCCTGATAGTCCGGATGCAGCTTGATGCCTTTCATCCCAAGACTCTTAATCTCCTGCAATTCCTGCTTGTATTTTTCGCTTTCCGGATGGATGCCGCCAAAAGAGATCACAGGACCCTCAAGATAACTGGATGCAAACCGGTTGATGGATGAAATCTGGGACACCTTGGTAACAGCCGGCAATGCCACGGAGATGTCAACTCCCGCCCTTTCGCCGGATGCCTTCAGTCCTTCGTATGTGCCATCTGTATAGGGAGTTACCTTGCAGACCCCTTCCAGAAAGTCTAAGGTTCCTTTTGCAATTTTATCCGGAAACATATGTGTATGAAAATCTATTATCATAATTATTTGTCACATTCCTTCATTTTATCAGAGTAATAGCCGATGATATCACGCCGAGTGATGATGCCGATAAAGTGTTCCTGATCATCAACCACCGGAACGAAATTCTGTTCCATCGCCTTACCGATCAGGTCTTCCATATTCGATTCAGCGGTTACGCATTGATAGTCCAACCGGCGTTCAATCTTCATAATGCTAATATCCTCCGCATCTTTAATGCTCAGAATATTCAGCTTCTTCAATGACCACAGAACGTCGCCTTCTGTAATCGAGCCAACGTATTTCCCCTCCCGATTCAAGATCGGCACCGAAGAATACTTGTGGTATTCCATAATCTCCAAAGCCTGGCGCAGCGTATGGTAATCATAGATGTATGCCAGCTCGCTTTTCGGCTTCAAGAAAAATAAGATATTCATTTTAGACCTCCCCAAGTCTTTATATCATTGTTTTTACGAATATATCGTAGATTGCATTGACAGCGGTTTCAAAATCATGGTTCCTTACCCCGATAATGATATTAAGCTCGCTGGAGCCCTGGTCAATCATCTTGACATTGACGTTGGCATGCGCCAGAGCGGAAAAGATCCTTCCAGACGTTCCCCGGGTCGCGCGCATTCCTCTTCCCACCACGGCGACCAGAGCAAGGTCTGATTCCAGTTCCAGGAAATCCTGTGGATTCCGGCGATTACCTTCTGCTCTTTCTCCTCAAACTCATCCTGATGGACGAAGATCGTCATCGTATCGATCCCCGATGGCATATGCTCGATGGAAATGTCATTTTCCTCAAAGACTTCCAACACCTTTTTACAGAATCCCACCTCTGAGTTCATCATGGCTTTTTCCACCGTAATGGACGCAAAATCCTTCTTACCGGCAATTCCCGTAATAACAAACCGAGGCTTTCTGCAAGTTCCCTCCACGATCAAGGTTCCTTTATCCTCCGGTGAATTGGTATTGCGGATATTAATCGGAATTCCTTCTTTGCGTACCGGGAAGATGGCATCTTCATGCAGCACCGTCGCGCCCATGTAGGATAATTCCCTTAATTCCCTGTATGTAATGACGTCGATAGATTTGGGCTTTCTTACGATCCTTGGATCCGCGATCAAGAACCCGGACACATCCGTCCAGTTCTCGTACAGATCGGCATGGACAGCCTTTGAGACAATGGATCCCGTAATGTCGGAGCCCCCTCTGGAAAATGTCTTGATCTTTCCTCCTGGCATGGAGCCATAGAATCCTGGTATAACGGCCCGCTCCGTCTTCGCCAGCCTTTTGGACAATAACTTGTCTGTCTTCTCCGCGTCAAAATTGCCGGCGGCGTCAAACAGGATGACTTCCGCGGCATCAATAAATTCGTACCCCAGATAGGCTGCCATGATTATGCCATTTAAGTATTCTCCTCTGGACGCCGCATAGTCTCTTCCGATCTTCTTGCTGAAGTTCTCGCGGATCGTCCGGAACTCATCATCCAGGCTAAGCGTAAGCCCCAGGCCGCTTATAATCTCTTCATACCGTTTCTTTATCTCAGCAAGCAGGCCCTCGAAATTCTCCTCGCACTCGTCCTCTTCCAGGAGTGCCTGCCCATAGCAGCTATACAGCAGATCCGTTACCTTTGTATCGTCCGGCGTCCGTTTTCCGGGTGCAGAAGGAATCACATATTTTCTTGCCTCATCCTTCTTAATAATCTTGCCAACTTTCTTAAACTGCTCTGCACTTGCTAATGAACTTCCACCAAACTTTACAACTATCTTCATCTCTTTTGTATTCCTCCAAACTGCTTAATCCTATGACTTCAATAAATGACTTCTATTATATTACATCATTTTTCCATCATCTGCAATGGAATATCTTTATGAAATACAATTCCCTTAATCCCAAGCCTCTGTGCGGTTTCTACATTTTCAGGGCGGTCATCATAGAACACGGCCTCTGCCGGATCGATGGAATATCTTTTTAGAAGAAGGCGGTATATCTGCTCATCTGGCTTAATGCACTTTTCTTTCCAGGAGAATATGCCGCCGTCGAACGTATCCAGAAACTTCAATTTCTCATATGCCTGCCGATGAAGCTCATAGGAGAAATTGGAAAGGTAGTAAATCTTATATCCCTGGTCCCTAAAATAGCGAATCCACGCTTCCGTATAGGAATATGGCCGGATGGTTCCCCCAAATCCGGCGAATACCTCCCGGATCTGCGCTTCGCAGGAGGGTTCATTCTCAATAAAGAGCTGCAGCCACTCTTGCGTGGATACGATTCCACGGTCGCCTTCCACCCAGTCTTCATTTCGAAATACCGCATCTGCTACTTTTTCCCGGATATCCTCCTCGTATCCAAAACTATCCAGATACGTCTTCCAGTCATAGTCAACCAATACTTTTCCGACATCAAAAATTACCGTATTCATGCCCAACCCTTTCTTCTGCTTCTTGTCGCTTCAATCATCCGTCCGTATCACATCAGCGAATTCGGCATTTGCTGCCTTTTGCAAGTCAAATGGCGATAATTTCAACTGCATGCCAAGCCGCCCTCCGCTAATATGGATCTGTTCCAGTTCCTTAGCGCTTTCCTGGATTACGGTAGGAAACTGCTTCTTCATTCCGATTGCCGTGCATCCCCCTCTGATGTAGCCCGTCACTTTTGTCAGATCCTTAAGATGCAGCATCTCCAGAGATTTTTCCTTCACCGTTCTGGCTGCCTTCTTAAAGTCTATCTCCGCCTCTATGGGAATGACGAATACATAGTATCCGCCACTTTTTCCAATGGTTACCAGCGTCTTGTAAACCAGTTCATGGGGATAGCCCAGCTTATCCGCCACCTGGACTCCGTCCGTAAATTCATCGCATTCGTAAGTCGTATACTCATAGGAAATCTTCAGCCGGTCCAAGATGCGCATGGCATTGGTCTTTACTTCCTTCTTGCTCATAATCATTCCTCCTGTCGCATGTGCATGCCGCGCAATGTTAGAATAAGCTTAACTGCTCGTATGCATAAGGCTGCCTGTAGCTGTGGATGATATCTTTCATCTGGTAAAGAATATGATGCTTCTCGCATTCTTCTTTCAAAACGTTCCACAAACTCTTGGCCTTCGGGCTTCTGCATTCATAATAAGAGCCATATCTTTTCTGATACTTCTCCACATATCCCTGTCCGGGGAACAGTTCATTCAGCTTGCCGTAATACCAGTCCCGCTGGTTGCCTCGAAGCGTCACTCCGAAAGCCGGGTAGATAAACCTGGCTCCGGCATCCGCCGCCATTTGGACAATCTGGCGGATATTCTCCGGGGAATCCTCCAGATAAGGCAGTACCGGCATCAGCAGTATCCCTGCATAGATTCCAGCATCCGACAGTCTCCGGATCATCCGGAAGCGTTCCGAGGATGGGCCTACGCCAGGCTCGATCTTGGCGGCAAGTTCATCGTCGCTGGTGGTTATGGTCACCTTGCACAGCACCGGGGAATGCTCCTTGATATCGGATAGAACGTCTATGTCCCGCGTCAGCAGGCTGCTCTTCGTGGCGATGGCAATACCGAATTCAAACGCATCGCACAGTTCCAAGGCATGCCGGGTAAGAAGCAATTCCTTTTCGTAGGGATTGTAAGGATCACTCATGGCTCCCGTGGCCACGACTCCTCTCTTTACCTTGCGGCGCAGATCGTCCCGGATGATCCGAAGCGCATCTTCTTTGGCCATGACCTTGTCAAATTCCTGGATTCCGTAGCACTCGGAACGGCTATCGCAGTAGATGCAGCCATGGCAGCAGCCCTTATAGATATTCATATTATAATCGGCGCCAAACCATTCCCCGGGCTTTTTCATCCTCGTCACGATGGTCTTGGCGGGAATATATTCGATCACAGGTTTATTTCCTTTCCCAATGCTTCTAAGGTTACGAAGCCAGACGGCGTTCCATCCTGTCTGGCATATACCTCCAGGCGATGGAAATGAAGCGGCACATTCTGAGGCTCTTCTCCACAATACTTCAGAAATGCGTCCATCACCAGATCCGGCTTTAAGTTCTGCTCGCTTCCGGTCGCAAGGAACAGATGCCATCCATCCTTGCATAACTCCATATTATAAATCATCGGCTTGATATCCACTTCTTTATCGCTGCGTTTTGTCTTCTTCATCACCACGATCTCAGGAAGGCCCATAAATGCTTCCGTCTTTTCGATCCAGCGATCCGGGATGTCTTCTGTTATCTCAGATGTCCTGGAAGACGCAAGCAGCGTCACCTTATAATCAGCGGCGGCAACGATCGTCATGCCGCTTGCCTTCTTCTCATCCGGAATCTCCCGGAAGCTTACGACCTCCACGCCTTCCACCATGGCCTTATTCAGCCGTTCTACTGCCTCGGCAGAGGCAATCGGCGCTTTTAATTCCACATCCATATATTCGCCGTCGCTGGTAAGACCAACGCCCAGGGGCTGGGCAAAGGACATAATCATATGAGGGCTGTATCCTCCGCTGAGTGCGATGGGAATCTGGGCCCTTCGCATTGCCTTCTGGAAAAAACGCATCATATCCAGGTGTCCGATGAATTTCATGACTCCATATTTCCGAAATTTAATTCTTGCTTTCAATGCAGACACCTCCTTTATACTTTGCGGCTCCGCACCCGGAACACTGCATCCTGCAGTTGGGCGTCACCTCTCCTGCCAGTGCGCGCTCCCATTCCTTGCGGAGGAAGGCCTTGGTAACCCCGATGTCAATAAAGTCCCAGGGGAATATTTCCGCCGCGTCTCTCTGCCGGCAGTTATAAAACTCAATATCAATGCCCGTGTTTTCAAAGGCTTTCATCCACTTATCATAACAAAACGTCTCGCTCCAGGCATCGTACAGACATCCCTGGCGGTAGGCCTCCTCAATGACCTGCCCGATCTTCCGGTCGCCGCGGGCCAGAACCCCTTCCAATACCGTAGTCTCCGCGTCATGCCAGTTATATTTCAAACTCTTGCGGTTGAGCTGCTCCTGGAACTCGTGCTTTACGATGGCGGCTCTGGCAATATACTCTTTATTGCTGTACATCCTTGCCCACTGGAATGGAGTGAATGGCTTGGGGATAAAAAAGGAGGTGCTTGTGGTGATCTGGCATTTTCCGTTTCTTTCCTCCTTGGGGATCTCGTAATATCTCCGGGCGATCTTATCCGCCAGCCTTGGGATCTCTTTCATATCCTCTTCTGTCTCCGTAGGCAGGCCGAGCATGAAATAAAGTTTTACCTTATTCCATCCTCCTTCAAATGCCTGTCCGGCCCCCTCCAGTATCACCTCTTCTGTCAGCCCCTTGTTGATCACGTCCCGCAGACGCTGGGAGCCTGCCTCCGGCGCAAATGTCAGGCTGCTTTTGCGGACATCCTGAACCTTGCTCATGACATCCAGAGAAAAGGCATCGATCCGAAGGGACGGCAGGGAAATATTGATTCCTTCCTCCTTAAACGCTTCAATCAGATAGGTGACCAACTCCTTTAACTGGCTGTAATCGCTGGAACTCAAGGAACTTAAGGATATCTCCTCGTGGCCTGTATTCTTCAGCATCTCGTAGGCATATTCCTTCAGCACCTCTACGTCCCTCTCCCGGGTTGGGCGATACAGCATGCCTGCCTGGCAGAAACGACAGCCGCGGATGCATCCCCGCTGGATTTCCAGTACCACCCGATCCTGCGTCGCCTTGATAAATGGAACCACCGGGGCTTTGGGATAATAGGTATTGGTCACATCCGTTACCATCTGTTTCTGAATCGTGGCCGAGGCATGGGAATTATTCGGAGTGAAGGAAGCAATCGTCCCATCCTCCTTATACGCCACGTCATAGAAGGCTGGAACATAGATTCCTTCGATTTCAGCCGCTTTTTCTAAGTAGTCCTTTCTGGTACCACCATTTTTCTTATTCTCTTTATAAGCATCCAGGAGCTGATCATAGACCGTCTCCCCTTCTCCCATATAGAACAGGTCAAAAAATTCGGCCAGCGGTTCCGGGTTATAAGTGCATGGACCGCCCCCAATGACGATCGGATCTGACTCATCCCGGTCCGATGCCCTCCAGGGAATCTGGCTTAAGTCCAGGATCTGCAGAATGTTCGTATAGCACATCTCATACTGGATCGTAATGCCCAGGAAATCAAAATCCTTGATGGGATCCTGTGATTCCAGCGCAAATAGAGGAATCTTCTGCTCCCTCATTATCGCGTCCAGATCTGTCCACGGAGAATAGACCCGCTCGCACCACACGTCATCCCGCCGGTTAAACATGTCATATAGTATCTGGATACCCAGATGGGACATGCCAATTTCATAGACGTCCGGAAAGCACATGGCAAACCGGATGTCCACCTTATCCTTGTCTTTCATCACCGAGTTTACCTCGTTCCCGATATACCGGGCAGGCTTCTCGATTTTTAATAATATTTCATCACTTAATGCTAATCTTCTCATGTTTTCATCCTTTATACTTTATGCATGTTACATAACGCTTTTATTATATCATCCTATGGTAGAACTTCAAGCAAATAATTTTCAATGGAAAGAAAGGAGAGCCCCACACGGAAGGCTCTCCTTTGACAGTTTGCGGCTTTATTGAGCATTTTCAAGTACGCTTCTGTCTATTGCCTTGTTCTGATGCGCCACGATCGTCGTGCACACAGCGTCTCCAGTAATATTGACCGCCGTCCTGGTCATATCCAGAATACGGTCAATACCCATGATAATACCGATTGCCTCAACTGGAAGACCAACAGAATTAAATACCATAGTCAAAGTAACAAGTCCAACACTTGGAATACCTGCGGTACCAATGGAAGCCAGTGTGGCTGTTCCGATTACTGTAATATAATCCATAGGAGTCAGCTGGATTCCAAAAGCCTGGGCAGCGAACATAACCGCAACTCCCTGCATAATGGAAGTACCATCCATGTTGATAGTCGCACCAAGAGGTATGGTAAAAGAAGAAATCTTCTTGGAAACACCCATCTTCTTGTACAGCGTATCAATAGAAAGCGGAATAGTCGCATTGGAGGTTGCAGTGGAAAAGGCAAAGGCCATAACCGGGAAAAACTTTCTGATAAACTTCACCGGATTCAGGCCTGTGAACAGCTTCAGCAAAATCTGGTATACACCAAAACACTGGATTGCCAGAGCGATCAGAACTGCGATCATATATTTTGCCAGAGGCACAAATGCGCTGAAACCAATGGTTGCAAAGGTTCTTGCGATCAGACTGAATACACCAATGGGAGCCAGACTCATAACCATCATGGTCATTTCCATCATAATATCATTAAACTGGCTGATAAAATTGGAAACGGTCTCCGCACGCTCCCCAAGCTTTGCCAGGATCACACCAATGATCAAAGCAAACACTATAATCTGAAGCATTTCCCCACTTGCCAGGGACTTGATGGGGTTATCCGGAATGATATTGAGAATGGTCTGAACCAGAGAAGTGGACTCCA
>OGXS01001327.1_pt1 | contig 16885 bp, 9 predicted proteins | sample 1576371 | NCBI WGS metagenome assembly OGXS01 (sample SAMEA3541475, study PRJEB24748) | human gut metagenome | biome: human gut; feature: human-associated habitat; material: faeces | place: China | collected 2012
CCTTGCTTGCGGCTGGGCAGCCCCTCAGGCCTGAAGTACCGTGACCATGTGCTGGGCGAACTGGGCCATCCGCCGGCCAATGCCGGACACCTTCCGCACAGAACCGGGGTCGTGGGCGGTCTGCATCAGGCAGAAGCGGCCGGGGAGGATGGCGGTTTTGTTGAAGCACATGGTCCCCAGCAACTGCTGGGCCACCAGGTCGCTGCCGGAGTAGCCGGAGACCACAATGCCGAAGAGGTATTTGTCGTATAAGGTGTGCTGTACCAGGAGGTTTGTCATGCGGTTAAACAGCGCCATGAGGTTGGCGCTCACTGCGTCGTTGTAATTGGGGCAGAGGAAGAGCATGGCATCACAGGCCTGGATGGCGGGGAGAACTTCCTGGGAGATGGTCCCTCCGTAAAAGCAGGTGTGGTGCTGGGCATAGTGGAGGCAGGCGGTATAGGAGCAGCCCCGGCAGTCCTGGATGGTGCCGTTTTGCAGAGAGACCTCCTGGCTGGTGAAGGTAGCGGGGAGCTGGGCCAGGATCTGCCGTCCCATCCACACGGTGTTGGAGTGGAGGTGGTCCGAGGCGTGGAGCATCAGGATCCGGGGCTGGCGGAACCGGGGGAGCTGGAAGGCCAGCACCCGCTGGGCCAGCTCCCGGACCCGGCGGCAGTAGGTCTCCTCCCAACTCAGGCCAAGCTGGGCCGCCAGGATGTGCTGGTTATAGAGGGAGCCTGTCCCCTCCACCAGGGGCTTGCCGGGGAAGGCACAGCCGGCCAGGTTGGCCGCCATCACCAAGGCCTGGGCCGCCTGCTTGGTGTAGAGCTCTCCGGCGCCGTCCACCACCACCCCGGCGGTGCAGCCAGCCAGAGCCGCCGGGTGCTGGCGCAGCCAGCGCACCAGGGCGTAAAACTCCCGCCCGGGCCCGAAAGCGTCCATACCCACGGCGAACAGGAGGTGGTCTCCAGGGGTCAGTTCCTCCAGATGGGCGGCCGAAAGCCAGTGGCAGGGAATGCCCTCCAGGGCCCGGTCCAGCAGCGGCGCCAACCGGGGCGAGGTCCCCGCCTGCAAAAGGGTAAGGGAAGGGAAAGCGGTCATACGGGGTCCTCCTTTCTGAGGGTTTGGTAAGTCTGTTCCAATCTGGCCAGCAGGGAAGGGTGCAGGGGCTCCCGAACCACCGCCAGCCCCTGGGGGGTGAATCTGCTGCGGCAGCCGAAGTATACCCCGCCCAGGGGGACGGCCCCGTAGTGGTCCTCCCCCCGGAGCAGCTGGATCAGGGAGACGGCCGCCGAGGACAGACCTGGGGCGATGTAGGGTTTGAACCCCAGGGCGCGGACTTGAAGGTTGGCCCCCTGGGTCAGACGGGTCAGCCGCTGGGAGAGGGCGGGGTCGTAGTTGCGCCCTCTGTGGTTGGCCACCACCAGCCCACGGCCGTGGGGGCCGTAGACCCGGCCGTGGGAGAAGGGGATTCCCTCTTGCCTGGCCCAGTAGGCTGCCCGGGCGGCCATCACCCCCAGGCCGAAGCCCTGGACCTGCTCCGGCAGCAGGCCGGCAAAGTCCAGGCGGCCTGCTGCGTCCCGGCTGCTGGCCAAAAAGACAGACCGGGACAGGGGGTCCACCGGGTCGGCGACCTGGCAGAAAAGGCCGGCAAAATCCGCCGCCCGGGCCCGCCGGGCGTAGGGGGCGACCAGCGTGCGGTTGGCCTCCCACTGGGCCGCCCGGACATCCCCCACCCCGCTGCCCAACCCGGGCACCCCCCGGGAGGCGGTAAAGACCAGCAGGTCACAGGGGAAGAGGCCCTCCATGGACACCGGCACCACCTGGGGCAGCGGGGTGCCGTCGGGGGAGAGGATCTGGTTAAACTCCATCTCGCACCGGGCGCAGAGGGCCTCGTTGGGGTCGTAGACGGCGATCTCCCGGAGCAGGCCGCCCCCCAGGAGAACCAGGCCGGCCAGCACCGTGCGGCCCACATCCCCCAGGCCCACTAAGGCTACCCGGAAGTCCTGGGCCTTTGGGGTGCGCCAGTCCTCCAGCCGCCGCAGGGCTTGGGCAAAGGCCAGATTCACCACGGTGGCCCCATGGCGGGATACGAAGTCCTCCAGCCCGGGGGGAAGGTCCTGGGGCAGGGCAGCCCGGCAGGGGGTGAGGGGGGAGAGGTCCTCCCCCTCCCACAACTGGGCCAGCTGGGTGATGGCAAACCAGCCTCGGGCGCGCATGGGGTCCCTTCGGGTGAGGAACACCAGGGGGGCAAAGGGCGTTTCTGCCGGCTGGGCGCCGGGAGGGAGCGCCTCCGGGCTGCCGGCCAGGCAGAAACCATGCCAATGGTTAAACGTCATGGGGACCGTCTCCTTTCCAGCGGGCGATCCGCTCCAGCTGCGCCAGGTCGTCAGCCAGGTAGGCCGAGGGGGGCAGGGTGGGGTCGTAGGGCATGGACAGGCCCCGGCGGGGCAGCCGAGGCTGCTCCAGAGCCTCCCCCAGGGTGCCGATGGTCAGAGCGGTGTGGAAGGCAGCCTGGTGCTCTTTTTCCAGGGCCTGGAGCAGGGCGCAGCCGTTTTCCAGGGCCGTGCGGGACAGGCGCCAGATCCCCTCGTCGGTGGCGTCGGACAGGTAGCGGGGGTAGTAGTAGGGGAGGATCAAGTTGATGGAAGGCAGCAGCCGGGCCCCCGGGGCGGCAGGGCCGATGCTATCCCCGCCGACAAAGGGGTAGAGCAGGCTCTCTGTGACCCAGTAGTGGAGGTTGGGAATGAAGTACTCGCAGTCCACTTGCCGGCCCTGGACCTTCATAAGGTCTCGGCCGTAGCCGGAGAGGATGGCCACGATGAGCCGCCGGGTGTCCAACGCCTCCTCCCGGAGCAGCCGGTCCAGCTTTTCGATGCGGTAGCCGTGGTGGAGCAGGTCATCTACCAGGATCACCGGCCGGTAGAAGGACTTCAAGGTGCGGATCTGGGTGCGCAGCGGGGAGTGGCCGGGGGACTCCACGATGTCAAACCCCTCCATACTGGGCAGGAAACGCTTTTCCGCGTGGAGCGTCTTGGTGACGGTGTTGTCCACCACGGTATCCGCCAGGATCTTTCCATAGGGCACGCACATGTAGGGCCCCAGCTGTCGCTGACCTGGGGGAACCTGGGCCACGTCATTGAGCTGCTGGACCCGTTCCATCAGGGCTTGGTTCAACAGCTCGGAGTCAAAGCACAGCACCAGCTTGCCGGGGAAGAGCTGGGTGAGGGCGGCCCGGAGTTTGGGGCGGATTTCTGCCACCGCAGCTTTCAGGCCGTCACTGTCCCGGTGGGGCTCCTTGATATGGAGGAACACGTCCTGGAGCAGCACCACCGGGGAGCGCATATCCACGCAGAATACCTCCTCCTGCCCCGGCACCGGGAGGAAACCCAGCTGGGCCAGGGCGTAGCCCAGGGGACTCTGGGCATCTGGGCAGCGGCAGAGGGCGTAGGTGTGGTCGGCTTCCAGGCTCCGGGTCAGCAGCTCGTTGAGGAGCATCCGGCAGATGGCGTGGGCCTGGGCGGGGTCCCCCTCTGGCTGGACCTGATCCACCATGAGGATGCGCCCCGAGGTGTGCTGCCGGACGAAGGATGCGCCCTCCAGGGAACCCATGGCCTCGTAGAGGTTCCCCATCCGCAGGGTGTGCCCCGCCGCCCAGCCCAGCAGGGCCTCGTGGGGCCGCAGGCGGAGGACCGTGCCCATGGGGCAGGTCCGGCCGCGGAGGAGGGCCTCCATGGCCTGGGGGAGCGCTTGGGCAGGGCTGCGGAAGAATTGGAAGTGCATGTCCTGCCGCCGCAGCACCCGCTTGCGGGCGGGGGCGCGAACGTAGCACCCGGTGTCATAGATGAAAGCCTGAACCACTGGATCCACCAGCATGGAGATGTCCAGGTCCTGGTCTACCGAGGCCCGGATGCGGGTGGAACTTACCCCCTCAAAGAAGGGGGGCAGGGAGAGGGGGAGAACCTTCCGCTGGAGGATCTCTCCCAACGTGCCCAGGTCAGGGGTGGGCTGCCCTTCCTGGGCCCGGGCGAAGACAATGTGGTTGTACTCCCGGGCAGAGCCGGGGGCCTTGCTCCGGTAGGCCGAGGCGTGGGCGATGACGTCCGTGCCCATGACCAAGTAGAAGTCCGGGTCGTGGAGGAGGGCTTTGAGCTTGGTTAAGTCCGCCGGAGCGGCCAGGTTTACCGGAATGTCGTCGGGGAAGAGATAGGTGTCCCACTGGTCGGCCACCGACAGCCCCACGATCTTCCGGCGCATTCCCTTGGGCAGGGTGCGCTTGCTCCAGGAGAATTCGTCCACCGCCAGGTAGACCTGGAAGCCCTGGGCCCGGATCTCCTCGACGATTTTCTTATGGCCCACGGAGAAGGGGTCGAAGGTGCCGGGGAAGAAGGCGGCAGGCTTAAGGGGCGGAAAGGCAAAGGGACCCACTTGAACCTCGTACTGCACCAGGAAGCGGTAGAGGTGGTTGAGCATGGCCGCCTGGCTGAAGAAGGTGAGGTCCTCTCCCCGAGGTTCGGAGAGGATGGTGAGCAGCTTCTTATGCAGCAGCAGGAAAAAGTCCCCCTTCCGTTCCAGGGAGAGGGTGGGGCTGCCGAAGACCTCCCGGCACAGCACCAACAGGGCGGTGCGGTGGATGACCTCCCGGTAGTGGCTCACCCCGGTCATCAGGCACCCCAGCACCCGCCGGGCAGCGGAGTTTGCCTGGGCGGGGAGGGCTTTCAGGACCTCTCCCAGGGTGTAGAAGGCGGCCCGGGCCGGGGCCACGGAGGGCCCTCTGGCCAGGCGGTCCAGCAGGTCCAGGGCCTCTTGAAATTCCCGTTCCGGCAGCAGGCAGAGGATGGGCCCGGCGTAGGGGGGGATGAACCGGGAGATCTGGTCCTGGCCGCTCTCCAGCTCCCGGAGCAGGTCGATGGCGATCTCGTTGACCTGGGCCACGGTGAGATGGGGGCAGAGGGACAGCAGCTGCTTCCCGGCGTGCTCCCGCACCGGTAGGTGTTCGCTCAGGGAGAGGAGGTTGGACAGGTGCATGGCGGTGTGGAAGGCGGCCTCTGGGTGCTGCTGGGCGTGGTGGGTCAGCAGGTCCACCTGTACCAGTTTCACCAGCCAGGGTACGGCGTTTTTTAGGTCACTGAGATAGAGGTCGGAGACGGCCTGGCCGTCGATCTCCTCCATAGGCAGGCCCAGCACCCGGCGGCGCATCCCCTCCAGGGCCAGGAAGGCGGCCCCCGCCGGGGGGGCGAAGGCCTCCGCCAGGGGGGCGGCGGCCGCCGCCCCGTCTTCCGGCCGCTGCAGGCGGAGCTGCTCCAGGCAGCGCAGAGCGGCCAGGGCCAGGGAGTCTTGGCCAGCCTGGAGCATCCGCCCCAGGGCCGCTGCGGTGGGGGGCAGAACCTCTGCCGGCAGCCAGGCCAGGGGCACCTGGCAGAGCGCGTCGGCCAGGATAAACTGCTCCCGGGCCCCTTCCGCCTGCCACAGCTGCCGGAGCAGGGGGGTCAGGAAGGGTTGGGCCTCCTCTCGGGTGCAGTGCTGGAAGAGGCTGCAGCAGATCACTTTCAGGGAGTTGGCGATCCGCTGGGCGTGTTTGGCGGCCACCTTTCGGTCGGGGTGGAGGCACTGGAGGATGTAGTCCTCCCAAAGGCTCACCGCCTCCTCCAGCAGCTCCACCATGGCGGGGGGCATCTCGCTGGCGGAGGCGGGGCGCTCTTTCTGGGATTGGATCTCGCTGTTGGCCAGGATCTGGCCCATGATCTGTCCTGCTTTCCGGCGTACGTCTCCCTCCGGATGCATCAGAAGCTCATAGAGCAGGGCCAGGGTCTTGCGCCGGTTGGAGGCGGTCATGTAGGTGTTGTACTCCTCCAGCAGGTGGAGGTAGGTGCGGATGCTCTGGGTGTTCTTGGCGCCTTTGGCCCGCTCCAGCAGCTGGGCGAAGGGTTCGCTGGCCGCTACGGTTGCCATGAGGCGGATGGAGTTGGCAAAGGTCAGGTCCCGCAGCCGCTCTAAGGCCCCCTCGGGGAAGAGGAGGGCGGGGTCGGTGTGGGTCACAGGGCGCAGCTGATCCTCCTCCAGGTCGGTGGGCACCCCGTGGGCCCGGAGATAATGCTCAAAATCTCGGAGCTTCCGGTAGACCGTTTCGTACCGGCGCTGCTTGGCGGGGGTCATATCGGCCAGCTTGGAAAAGATCAGGTCCCGGGCCTGGTCCAGGGTGTAGATGGCCATGTGTTCCCGGCCGTTTTCGTCCCGCTGACCCCGGACCCGGAAGTCGGCGTAGATCAGCAGCAGGGACTCCATGGGCAAATTCTCGCACTCCAGATCCCAGGTGGAGTGGTTGGCGGAGATGTGACCGATGCTCTCCAGGCCGTGCTCCCGGAACCACTGCCAGGTGTAGTAGTAGTGGAGGTAGGGGATGCGCTGGGCCTCCGCCCCCCGGCAGCCGAACTTGCCCAGGTCGTGGCCGAAGGCCGCTGCCCGCACCAGGGGGAGGTCCACCGGCAGCCCAGCCTGGCGGGCCAGGATGGCGGTGTGCAGGGCCACGTTGTGCACCCCGATGGTGTGGGCGGCAGGGTCAAAGGGCATGAGTTCCCGGCCCAGGGTGAACAGGGCCAGGATATGCTCTTCCTGGGCCGCCTGGAGAAAGCGCTGGTAGTCTGCCGCCGTGGGGCTGTGGTCCAGGCTCTCCGGAGGAAGGGGGAGCAGGTCCATCAGGGGGTCGAAGGGGTCCGGCCGGTGCTGGAGGGCCAGATCCAGCAGGGCTAGGTACAGCGCTTCCTCCGGGGAAAAGGGCCGGCGGGGGTGCCCCCGGGCCTCGTCGGGGAAGCGCTGGTCGGCAAGGTGCTGGTAGAGGGCCAGCAGCCAGGGCTGGGCCTTCTGGGGCGGCACCCCCAGGGCGGGCTGGAGCAGGGCCAGCACATCCCGGCAGAAGGTGGGGCTATGGGGGGAGAGGGACCACAGGTCCCGGGCCAGGGTGCCTCTCCGCAGCAGGCCGGCAGCCTGGGGGTAGGCGTCTGCGATCTGGCCTAGGCGGGCCTTCCAGCCCCCTCGAGTGGTGATGGGTTGGGTCATGGGTGGTTCACCTCCAGACAGGCCCGGACAAAGGCCGCGAAAAGCGGGTGGGCCTTGCCCGGCCTGGACTTGAATTCCGGGTGGTACTGCACCCCCAGGTAGAAGGGGTGGCCGGTGAGCTCTACGGCCTCCACCAGGCTGCCGTCGGGGGAGGTCCCGGCCACCCGGAGACCGGCAGCCTCCATGGGGGCGCGGTAGGCGTTGACAAACTCGTACCGGTGGCGGTGGCGCTCGGCCACCTGAGCGGCGCCGTCGTAGACCTGGGACAGCTTTGTGCCCGGCGCCAGGCGGCAGGGGTAGGCCCCCAGGCGCATGGTGCCCCCTTTGGGCAGATCCTCCCGCTGGTCGGGGAGCAAGTCGATGACCTTGTGAGGGCTTTCCAGGGCAAATTCCCCGGAGTTAGCGTCGGCAAGACCCAGCACGTCCCGGGCAAAGGAGATGACAGCGGTCTGCATCCCCAGGCAGATGCCCAGGTAGGGCACCTTGTGGGTGCGGGCATACCGGGCGGCCAGGATTTTCCCCTCCACCCCCCGGCTGCCGAACCCCCCGGGGACCAGGATGCCGTCTGCCCCTGCCAGGGCCTGTTCCGCGGCGGCCTCGTCGGCCAGGTCCTCGGACTCCAGCCAGCGGATCTTTACGGCTACGCCGTTGTGATAGCCCCCGTGGGCCAGAGCCTCTGCTACAGAGAGGTAGGCATCGTGGAGGCGGACATACTTGCCCACCAGGGCCACGGTGACCGTCCCCTTCCGGGCACGGATGCGGGCCAGCATGGCTTCCCACTCCCCCATATCTAGGATGCGGGGGTCCAAGTCCAGCTCCCGGCAGACGATCTGGCTGAGGTGGGCCTCTTCCAGCATTACCGGGGCCTCGTAGAGTTCCTCCACGCTGCGGTTGGGGATGACGCAGTCCTTCTTTACGTTGCAGAAGAGGGCGATCTTTTCCAGGACTGCCTCCTCCACCGGGCCGTCGGAGCGAAGGATGATGAGGTCCGGGGCGATGCCGGCGCTCTGGAGCTCCTTGACGGAGTGCTGGGTGGGCTTGGTCTTAACCTCCCCGGAGCGGGGGACGTAGAACAGGGGGGTCACATGGAGAAAGACACGGTTTCGGGGGCCCACCTCGGCGGCCACTTGGCGGATGGCCTCCAGAAAGGGCTGGCTTTCGATGTCCCCCACGGTGCCTCCCACCTCGGTGATGACCACATCGGCCCCGGCGGCCCGGCCCACGGCGTAGAGGAAGGTTTTGATCTCGTCGGTGACGTGGGGGATCACCTGGACGGTGCTGCCCAAGTAGTCCCCTCGGCGCTCCTTGTTCAAAAGGGTCCAGTAGACCTTGCCGGTGGTGAGATTGCTGAACCGGTTGAGGTTTTCGTCGATGAACCGTTCGTAGTGCCCCAGATCCAGGTCGGCCTCCGCCCCGTCCTCGGTGACAAAGACCTCCCCGTGCTGGTAGGGACTCATGGTGCCGGGGTCAATGTTCAAATAGGGGTCCAGCTTTTGGGCGGCCACTTTATATCCACGGTTTTTCAGCAGACGGCCGAGGCTGGCGGCGGTAATCCCTTTGCCCAGGCCGGAGATCACCCCGCCGGTGACAAACACGTATTTCGTTTCCATCTCAATCATCCTCTCCCTTTCCTTCCGACCGCTTGCGCTCAAAGCGGTCTTTTCCTGTGACCTGGGGTGTGCCGGCGGCGTAAACCCCGCCAAAACAGGCTTCGCAGTATCCCTCCTGGTGCCCGGGGCCCAGCAGCCGGCCCAGGCAGGCCCGGGGGAGGTATCCCAGACTGTCGCAGCCCAGGATGTCTCGGACCTCCTCCAGGGTGTGGTGGGCGGCGATGAGCTGGCGGTCGTCGGGAATGTCGGTGCCATAATAGCAGGGCGCTAGGAAGGGGGGCGCGGTGAGACGGAGGTGAACCTCTGCCGCTCCGGCGGCCCGGAGTTTGCCCACGATCCCCGCGGCAGTGGTGCCCCGGACCACCGAGTCGTCCAGCAGCACCACTCGCTTGCCCCGAACCGCCGAGCTGATGACGCTGAGCTTCACGTCCACCAGCCGCTCCCGGACCCGCTGGCCAGGGGAGAGGAAGGTGCGGCCCACATACCGGTTTTTTACAAAGCCGATGGCGTAGGGCAGCCCGGCAGCTTGGGCATAGCCCACCGCCCCGTCCAGGCCGGAGTCTGGTACGCCAATGACCACATCGGCCGGGGCGGGGCAGGTCTGGGCCAGCAGGGCCCCTGCCCGGGTTCGGGCGGCGTGGACACTGACCCCGTCGATCACGGAGTCCGGCCGGGCAAAGTAGAGGTATTCAAAGATGCAAGTGGCCTGGGGCCGGGTGGCGCAGCGGCCGGTGAGGCTGCGCACCCCGTATTCGTCAAAGACCAGGATCTCTCCTGGGGCCACGTCCCGGATCAGGCGGGCCCCCGTCGCCTGAAGGGCGCAGCTCTCTGAGGCGATGACATAGGTCCCGTCCTCCCGCCGGCCGTAGCACAGGGGGCGCACCCCCCAGGGATCCCGCACCGCCAGAAGCTTGGAGGGGGAGAGGATCCCCAGGGAGTAGGCCCCCTCCAGCCGCTCCATGGCTTGGTACACCGCTGCCTCGATGGAGGGCGCGGTGAGCCGCGCCCGGGTGATGAGGTAGGAGATCACTTCCGTGTCACTGGTGGTGTGGAAGATGGCCCCTTGGAGCTCCAATTCCTTCCGCAGCGCGTAGGCGTTGGTGAGGTTTCCGTTGTGGGCCAGAGCCATGGCCCCCTTGATGTGGTTGACCACAATGGGCTGGGAGTTGCGGCAGTGGGTTTGGCCGGTGGTGCCGTAGCGTACATGGCCCAGGGCGGCAAACCCCTCCCCCAGCGAGGAAAGGGTTCCGGGGGAAAAGACGTCTCCTGCAAGCCCCAACCCCTTGTGGGTGGAGAAAACCCCGTCGTCGTTGACCACGATGCCGCAGCTCTCCTGCCCCCGGTGCTGGAGGGCCAGCAGCCCGCCCATCACCAAGTCCGCTGCCGGTAAGTTTTTCCGGGCATAAAGGCCGAACACGCCGCATTCCTCGTGGACACTGCCCATGGGTCAGCCCTCGCTGAAGAGCAGGTCCACGTAGGTGGGGAAGGGCCAGCGGGCCCGGTCCACAATGCCCTCCAGGGCGTCGGCTGCCGCCCGGACCTTGGTCATCTGGGGCAGGAGGCTGTCCCGGCAGAAGACCATGGCCAGTTCGCCCTGGGCAGGGGTGGCTTGGATGGCCGCCTGGAGGGCCTGGTAGGCGGTCTGCAGGGCCGCTATATGCTCCCCGGCCTGGCGGGCTGCGGTGGTCTCGTAGACGGCGGAGAGGCCCATGGCCTGCTCCGCCTGGGCCCGGCTGCAGAGGTCGGAGACGTACCCCGAGCAGGCGGGGAGGATGTCCCTCTGCACCATGTCCACCATGGTGCGGGCCTCGATGAGGATCTCCTGAACGTACTTGTCCACATACACGTGGTACCGGGCCTCCACCTCCTCCGGGGCATAGATCCCGTGGCGCTGGAAGAGGGCGATGGCCTTTTCAGTCACCAGCTCCGGCAGAGCGTCAGGGGTGGTGGGGAGGTCCAGAAGGCCTCGCGCCTGGGCCTCCTGGACCCAAGATTCGTCGTAACCGTTGCCGTCAAAGAGGATCCGCTGGTGGGTCTGGAAGGTCTCCTTGAGCAGGGCGGCCAGGGCGGCGGGGAAGTCTTCGGCCCCTTCCAGGCGGTCAGCGAACCCTTCCAGTTCCTGGGCCATCATGGCGTTGAGGACGATGTTGGCCCCGGAGACCGAGTCAGAGGAGCCTACCATCCGGAACTCAAATTTGTTGCCGGTGAAGGCCATGGGGGAGGTGCGGTTGCGGTCGGTGTTGTCCTGGCGGATGTGGGGCAAGGCGGCCAGGCCCATGTCCAGCACCCGCTTGCCCAGATCCACATGGTCCGTGCCCTCCAAGAGGGCGTGAACCACCTGGGTGAGCTCGTCCCCCAGGAAGATCGAGATCACCGCAGGGGGTGCCTCCTGGGCGCCCAGACGGTGGTCGTTGCCCGAGGAGGCCACGGAGGCCCGCAGAAGCCCCTGGTATTCGTCCACCCCCTTGACAAAGGCGGCCAGGAAAAGGAGAAACTGGAAGTTCTGGCTGGGGGTGGAACCGGGCTGGAAGAGGTTCTTGCCGGTGTCCGTGGCCAGGGACCAGTTGTCGTGCTTGCCGGAGCCATTGACCCCTTCAAAAGGCTTTTCGTGGATGAGGCACACCAGCCCGTGGCGGTCGGCCACCTTTTTCAGCAGCTCCATGGCCAGCTGGTTGTGGTCGCAGGCGGTGTTGGCGTCGCTGTAGATGGTGGCCATTTCGTGCTGGGAGGGGGCCACCTCGTTGTGCTTGGTTTTGGAGGGGACCCCTACCTTCCACAGCTCCTGGTCCAGATCCTGCATGAACTGGGCCACCCGGGGCTTGATCATGCCGAAGTAGTGGTCCTCCATCTCCTGCCCCCGGGGCGGGTGGGCCCCGAAGAGGGTGCGGCCGGTCAGGCGCAGATCCCGCCGGGCCTGGTAGAGGGCCTTGTCGATGAGAAAGTACTCCTGCTCCGGTCCCACCTGGGCAGTGACCTGCTTGGTCTCAGTGTCCCCGAAGAGGCGGAGGATACGCACCGCCTGGCGGCTCACCGCCTCCATGGAGCGCAGCAGGGGCATCTTCTTGTCCAAGGCCTGGCCGGAGTAGGAACAGAAGATGGTGGGGATGTACAGGGAGCCCTCCTTCACAAAGGCAAAGGAGGTGGGGTCCCAGGCGGTGTACCCCCGGGCTTCGAAGGTGCTCCGCAGTCCCCCGGAGGGGAAGGAGGAGGCGTCCGGCTCTCCCCGGATGAGCTCCTTGCCCGAGAACTTCAGCAGTACCTGGCCGCTGCCGTCGGTGTCCAGGAAGCTGTCGTGCTTTTCCGCGGTGGCTCCGGTCATGGGCTGGAACCAGTGGGTGAAGTGGGTGGCCCCTAGCTCCAGGGCCCACTGCTTCATGGCTTCGGCGATCTCTCCGGCGGTGTGAGCGTCCAGGGTTTTCCCGTCGGTGACGCAGGCCTTCCAGGCGCCGAAAGACTCTGGGGACAGGCGCTCCCGCATGGTGGCTTCATCGAATACCATGGAGCCGTAGAGCTGTGCTAATTTTGACGTCATAGCTGCACTTCCCTTCGTTAATTTTGCAAGAATATTAAACACAACTTTCATAACGACGAAGTCAGTATACTGCAACTTTCCCCAAAGCGCAAGGGAGAAGCCGCCAATTCCAGGGAGAATTCCAAATTTTTTTCGTGAAATAGAACAAAAATGCGGAAACATATTTGGAAGTTTCGGGAGAAATTATCCCATAAGAAAGTAAATTGCGAGAAATCTTTTGAGACGGATCCCTTGCGTCAAAGGGGATGCCAGAAGAACGAAATGAAAGATAATATAAAAACTGATTCATTTTGTGCAATCCGCCCATTGATTTTTTCCCGCGGCGGCGTATACTGAATGCAAGGAAAAAATCCAGCAGCGATGAGCGGGAAAAGTACCGTGGCAGATCAGTCCCAGTGAGCGGCGAAGAGTGGAAACGCCGTACCAGAGGCCTCGGGAAGAACCCCCGGGAGCTCCCAACTGAAATCTTCCCCAGTGGGAGGAGAGTAGGGGAGGCGGCTGGTGGCCGTTATCCCACCCAGGCTTGTTTGAGCCCATGGAGTGACCGTGCATACGGTAAGTTAGGTGGCACCGCGGATGGCAGCAATTCGTCCTAAATTCCAGGACGTGCTGCGCATACATTCGGAGGTGTTCTTTTTATGTGTACCATTCTTGGCGCCACAGGCGCGCAACTGACCCGGCAGGAGCTGGAGGCCCACTTTGCCGCTACCCACACCCGGGGGCCGGACGACCAGGCTCTGGTCCAGGTGGGTTCCTGTTGGCTGGGATTCCAGCGGCTGGCCATCATGGACCTCTCTCCCCGGGGGATGCAGCCCTTCTCCCTGGAGGGGGACTACGTTGTGTGCAACGGGGAGATCTACGGCTTCCGGGCGCTGCGCCGGTCCCTGGAGGGGAAGTACCCCTTCCACAGCGACAGCGACTGCGAGGTTCTCCTCCCCCTGTACCGGGAGTATGGCCGGGGAATGTTCTCCCAGCTGGGGTCGGAGTTCGCCCTGGTTTTGTACGATCACCGGAAGGATGCCCTGCTGGCCGCCCGGGACCCCTTGGGCATCCGTCCCCTCTACTACGGCACCGACCGGTTCGGGGAGACGGTTTTCGCCAGTGAGCCCAAGGACCTGGTGGGCCTGTGCCAGACCATCGCCCCCTTTCCCCCGGGGCACTACTGGGAGGGGGGGCGCTTCCACCGGTACATCGACCTGACCACGGTGACCCAGTTCAGCCCCGACGATGAGGAGACCGCCTGCCGGAAGATCCGGGACCTGCTGGTCCGTTCTGTCCAGGCCAGGCTGGATGCCGACGCCCCTTTGGGGTTCCTCCTGTCTGGAGGGTTGGACTCCAGCCTGGTGTGCGCCATCAGCGCCAAGCTCCTGGGCAAACCCATCCGCACCTTCGCCATTGGCATGGACACCGACCCCATCGACCTGAAGTACGCCCAGCAGGCGGCGGCGTATCTCGGCGCAGACCACACCGCCTTCACCATGACCCGGCAGGAGGTGCTGGAGGCCCTGCCGGAGGTGGTGGCCCTGTTGGGCACCTGGGACATCACCACCATCCGGGCCAGCCTGGGGATGTACCTGTGCTGCAAGAAGATCCGGGAGGCCACCGACCTCCGGGTCCTGATGACCGGGGAGATCTCCGATGAGCTCTTCGGCTACAAGTACACCGACTTCGCCCCCAGCGACGAGGCCTTCCAGGGGGAGGCCAAAAAGCGGGTGGATGAGATCCACACCTACGACGTGCTCCGGGCGGACCGGTGTATCGCCGCCAACTCCATGGAGGGCCGGGTGCCCTTTGGGGACAGCGACCTGGTTCGCTACGTCATGTCCATCCACCCCAAGTGGAAACGCAACCGCCACGGGGTGGGCAAGTACCTTCTCCGCAAGGCCTTCCAGGGAGAGGGCCTCCTCCCGGACGGGATTTTGTGGCGGGAGAAGGCCGCCTTCTCCGATGCCGTGGGCCATTCCATGGTGGACGACCTGAAGGCCTATGCCGAGGCCCACTACACCGACGAGGAATTCCAGCGCCGCCGACTGTGGTACCCCCACGGCACCCCTTTCACCAAAGAGAGCCTGCTGTACCGGGAGATCTTTGAACAGCACTATCCCGGCCAGGGGGGGATGATCCCTGCCTTCTGGATGCCAAACCCGTCCTGGGCCGGGTGCGCGGTGGACGATCCCTCTGCCCGGGTGCTGTCCAACTACGGTGCCAGCGGCCAATGAGCGGATGCAACAGAACGCCCCGCCAGGTGCCGACCAGGGAACCGGTCCAGTGAACAATGGTCCATAGACGAGATGCCCCCTGTATAGGAAAACAGCCTATACAGGGGGCGATTGTATGCCCCGGGGGGATGGCAGGGCCAGCGGCAATCCTGCTCAGGGAGAGCGGAGCAGCACAGCAGAAGATAGCAGACCGGGTTAGAGGGAGAAAGGCACAGAGCAAGGATGGGATCAACCGGTATGACCGCCGGCGGGGGAAACTGGCGGCAGACGTTCTGCCCAAAGCAAAAAGAAGGGCGGCCGCGTGGTTGTTGGCAGAGGGAAACCACCGGCACAGGACCCGCCTAGGCCCCCCACCCCTGGGTCAAAAATCTCCCCCTTGACAAAGGGATAATCTGTGGTAGAATAAGCGCACGATTAGAGACTAAGCGTTTGCTTATGGAGGTGAGACCGTGACCCAGCGGGAACAGCAGATCTTAGAGTGGATCCGCCAGGACCCCATGATCTCCCAGGAGGACCTAGCCCAGCGGGCGGGGATCACCCGCTCCTCGGTGGGGGTGCACATCTCGAACCTGATGAAGAAGGGGTGCATCCTGGGGAAGGGATACCTCCTCCCCGACAGCGGCTATGTGGCCGTGGCCGGGGCGGTGAATGTGGACATCGGCGGCCGCTCCGCCGGCCCCCTGGTGGGGCGAGACTCCAACCCCGGCACCGTCACCGTGAGCATGGGGGGCGTGGGGCGGAACATCGCCCACAACCTCCGGCTGCTGGGGGTGCGGGTGTCCCTCCTCACCGCCTTGGGGGAGGACCCCCACGCCGGCCAGGTGGCCGACTCCTGCGAGCGGCTGGGCATTGACCTGAGCCGGGCCCTCCACGTCCCCGGGGGGACCACCTCCACCTATCTCTTCCTCAGCGACGAGACGGGGGACATGGCCCTGGCCGTGTCCGACATGGGCATTTACGAGGCCCTTACCCCGGCCTACTTTGCCCGCCATCTTGGGTTCCTCAACGGGGCGGCCCTGGTGGTGGCCGACGCCAACCTCCCCCAGGAGGCACTGGATTACCTGGCCCACCACTGCACCGCCCCCCTGTTGGTGGACCCGGTGTCCACCGTAAAGGCGGAGAAGGTGCGGCCCATCCTGGGTAAGCTCCACACCCTCAAGCCCAACCGGCTGGAGGCAGAGCTCCTGTCGGGGGTGGCTATCCGGGACCTCCCCTCTGCCCGGCAGGCGGCGGGGAAGCTGCTGGAAACCGGGCTGCAGCGGGTGTTCATCTCCCTGGGCACCCAGGGGGTCTTTGCTGCCGACCACACCCAGGACGTGTGGTACCCCTGCTGCCCGGCCCAGATGCGCAGCGCCACCGGGGCGGGGGACGCCTTCGCCGCCGCCCTGGCCTGGGCCTTCCTGGAGGGGAAGGACCTGGCCTACAGCGCCCGGGCAGCCAATGCCGCCGCGGCCATCGCCGTAGAAGGAGAAAAGACCATCAACCCCGCCCTGTCCGCCGAGGCGGTCCAGGCGCGGATGACAGAACAGGAGGAAGCACTATGAATCCCTATCTTGACGTGAACCCCGCCGTAGCCCAGGCTTTGGCGGAAGGCAAGCCCGTGGTGGCCCTGGAGTCCACCATCATCTCCCACGGCATGCCCTACCCCCAGAATGTGGAGACCGCTTTGAAGGTGGAGGAGATCATCCGTCAGAACGGGGCTGTCCCCGCCACCATCGCCATCCTGGGGGGGCGGCTGAAGGCCGGCCTCTCCCCGGCGGAGATTGAGTACCTGGGCAAGCAGGGGCAGAAGGTCACCAAGGCATCCCGTCGGGACCTGTCCGTCCTGGTGGCCCAGGGGGCCGACGGGGCCACCACCGTGGCCACCACCATGATGATCGCCCACATGGCGGGGATCAAACTCTTCGCCACCGGGGGCATCGGAGGGGTCCACCGGGGGGCGGAGACCACCATGGACATCTCCGCCGACCTGGAGGAACTGGGTCAGACCGACGTGATGGTGGTCTGCGCCGGGGCCAAGGCCATCCTGGACCTGAAGCTCACCCTGGAATACCTGGAGACCAAGGGGGTCCCCGTCCTGGGCTACCAGACCCAGGAGCTCCCCGCCTTCTACACCCGGACCTCCGGCCTGAAGGTGGACTACCAGGTGGACAGCCCCGAGATGTTGGCCAAGATCCTGAAGACCCAGCACGACCTGGGCCTCCACGGGGGCATCCTGGTGACCAACCCCATCCCCGAGCAGTACTCCATGGACGCCGACGCCATCAACGCCGTCATCGACCAGGCCATCGCCGAGGCCCAGGAGAAGGGCATCCACGGCAAGGAGACCACCCCCTTCCTCCTGGCCAAGGTCAAGGAGATCACCGGGGGAGACAGTTTGGAGGCCAACATCCAGCTGGTGTTCAATAACGCCAAACTAGCCGCTCAGACCGCCGCGGCCTACGCCAAGCTGTAAGCGCCCGCCGCCCTGCGGCGGCTGAAAATCAAGA
>OGXS01001332.1_pt1 | contig 16845 bp, 19 predicted proteins | sample 1576371 | NCBI WGS metagenome assembly OGXS01 (sample SAMEA3541475, study PRJEB24748) | human gut metagenome | biome: human gut; feature: human-associated habitat; material: faeces | place: China | collected 2012
TGGGGATTTTGATAGTAGCGATAGGTAAAGAGTTTCCCGCTGCTGACCGTGAAGGTGGCGGCGGGATAAGTCCGGCGAAATTCTGCAAGCGTCATCAAATCTTCCTTTTCTATTTTCCCTGCCGTTCTTTGTCCCAACGGGAACCCTTTTTGCAGATATAAAAGTCACAGCAGTCACCGCCGGCAGCCAGCGTTTTGGTACGGTAGAGCCGCCCACCCATCCAGTCGACGGACATCGTGTCCAGAGCGCATAGATAGGGAACCAGATGAGGAAGGCCCTCCTGTCGGCCCAGGGCGCACAGACCGCACTGGTGGTAAAGGATCGTATATTCCTCTGCATCCCGGCCGAAGATGACCTCGGCATTCCACTGAAAGGGGTTCCTATCTGCATCCGCCAAAGATGCAGTCGCTGCTCGCTTATATTGAGCCTTCAATGTAAATGCAGTCTTGGCTTTGCCCCGGAAGGCGGTCACAACCAGAGGAGAACGCATACTGGCACTTACCATGCCCTCAAAGCACTTTTCACTCATTTTTTCTTCTGCCGCCTTATAGATAGACAGCCATAGAATTCCACCAGTCAGGCAGACCCGCAACGGGTTTTCCATCATGGAGCCAATATCCGGGGTACGGGATACCATTTGCCGGTAAATCTGCTTAGAGAGCTGCTTCAACGCAGAAATATCCCATCCCAACTCCTGCCTTGCCAGATACCGAAATGCGGCAGGAGCGATGGCAACCCACATCAGCCTTTCACAATATGTATAGTTCATGACAAACCTCCGTCTTACTTCCGCCCCAATAGTCGATGCCGGTGACCTCAGCATCCGGCCAGGTCAGCGCCGCCCGGATGCTCAGCGCCCCGGAGCCGCAGCCCACCTCTAAGAGGCTGCCCTGGCCGTCGAAATTAAGATGCGCGAGGACGGTCTTGTGCACCCGCTCCATCATCCCGCCTCCGCCGAAGGCATACTGTTTCCGTATCCATGTGATCCAGACCAGCAGGGCCAGCAGCGCCGCTGCGGCGACGGAGAACAGGACGCCCAGCGCGGCGATATGGAACACCGTAAATGACAGCACCGCCAGTACCACAGACAGCGCCAAAAGGGCGCCTACCACATAGAAAACAGGGTTTGACATCAAGCTCCCGTAATTCTCCCCATGCGTCCCAAGGCGGATTTCTTTTTGCTGAACTTGATTTTGCTTCATTCGCGCCGGGCCAACGCCGGAAAGGAGGTGACTGCCGCTAAAGGGCAAAGAGTATTGCCAGGATGGGAAGGGCCATGAACGCCGCCATCGTCGCACAGCCGACATTGCTGGAAAGCTGCCGCGGCGTGCTCTTCTCAGCGGGCTCGTCCTCGCGCGTCGCCTCTTCAACGGCGATGCTCGTGGCTATATCTTGAGGGTCCAGCCCGCCGCTTCCGTTGTAGTCGATGAAACGCATGGTTCCTCCTACCTATCGTCGTGGTCGGCTTCTTTTAAGCCGCGCGCGGAGCAGAAATTGCCGAACGCGATCAGGGCGTTTTTAACCGTGCTCTTTGATTGCCTGCCGAGCTCCTCTTTCGGGCCGCCGGCGGAGTATTCCTGGATCAGATCGCCTATCAGGCCGGGCAAGTCGTTCCAGCCGCACCCCTCCCATTTGCAGACGCGCGCAACGGCCCTCTTGTACGAGTAGCATGTGCCCGGGTTCCCGCCTTTGGTCTTGACCGTGTGGCCCTCTTCGGCGAGGAAGTCGTAGAACTCATCGGCAAGGCCATCGCCCGTCGCGTGAATGGCCCTGCGCAACCCGTTCGTTGCGGCATGCCGAGAGCCTGCGGCTGCCCTCCCGGCGCCGCCCTTCCGCGGCTCCGCCGAGTCGTATGCACGGTGACAGTTGCTGCAGAGGAACAGGAAGCATTCGCCCATGGGCTCGTGGGCGCGCATAACCTCTTCCTCGAACTCATGAAGGTCCGCTATGTCGTACTCGTCGCCAGCCCGGTGCTTTTCCAGTACTTCCCGAACAATCGCCTTGCGCCCTCTTCCGTGGACGTGGGCGGCCTCAAGCGTCCTCTTCTCTCCGCAGTGTTCGCAGCGCCCGTTTGCGCGGGCTTTCAGCGGCCTCGACACGGTCTGCACGCGGTTCCTTATGCGCGGCATTATGAAGCAGTCGAAATCCTCGATTGTGCCTGTGAAGCTTGCCATGCTGTTCATCCTTCCGTTTAACGGCGTTACAGCGTCCGGCGCTGCCTGCCCCCTCGTTTTACTGTTCCAGGGCGCAGTTGCGTAAGGGCTTGTTCGCCCTCCTTACCCCAGCGAGCACTAATAATGAAGTTGCGCAGCGCTACTCGGCCCCGGCCGAAGGCCCCTTAGCGCCCGATGCTCTTGAGGTATCCTTGCACGTTCTCGGCGAACTTGCCGAACTGCGGCTTGTCCCAGTACTCGACCGACTGCCGCAGCGATTCGCACGCGTTGCCGAAGCTGGGCTCGCCGAGCTCTTCCTGTATGCGACCCATGTAGTACTCAAGGTCTTTCATCTTCATGTTGCGGGTGTTGGGCTTGCCAGCGACCAGGTTGTCGAGGATCACCAGGTAGATGAACGCGCTGCCACGGCTCATCCCGGTGTCCCCCGAGATCTCTTCTGCCAGCCGTTGGGCGTCGAATCCCGGAGTCCCGTGGGTCTCGGAGAAGGCTCGCCAGACGCACTCGACCATCTCGAAGGTGATCTTGCCGGTGCTGCGCTGGGCCTGTTTAGAAGGCTCGGGCTGCTGGGGCGCTGCTGCAGGCTCGAGGGAAGTCGGCGCCGTTGACGCGCCCTGTATGGGGGCGAAGGGGTCGAAGGGGATCCGCCCCTCGGCGACGGTCCTCTGCAGGAAGAAGCGTATAGCGAGCTCTGTGGTGAGGCCCATGCCCCCGTAGACGGCCTGCGCGTCGCGGGCGAGCTCGTCGTCGATGTCGAAAGCGATTGTCGTGCTCATAGTGAACCTCCTTGTTTTGATGTTCACTATTCTACAGATTCACTTTCTCTTGTCAATAGTAAATATATAGTCAAATTCACTTTGACAATTCACTAATACTAGTTAATAGGTTTACGACCTCACTATCATTGTGCCGTCAAATAGCCGGGCGTGCTCGCCGTGTCTATGCGGAAGTACGTGTACGAAGTGGCTGAGCTGGACATGGCCTTGCTGACTCCGGACACTTGGGATAGCTGGCCGAGCGTCAGGTTACGCTCGGCGCGCGCCATGCGGCGCGGCGAGTTCAGGCACGTCGAGCACGCTGCGCGCTTGTAGACCTCGTCGAGCGGCGCCGTGTAGTTCTTGGTGGATGCGATGGAGTTCGCCATGTCCTATTCCTCCTCCTCGTCGTCGATGCCGGCGATCTTTCGCCAGCGCCTCATCTGCGCGCCCTCGTCGGTAGCCGCGCCCGCGTTCGGCAGTCCCGTCGCGCCCGCCCGAGCAGAGGCGGCAGCCCCCGCGCCGAAGAGCCACGGCTCCGCCGCCTTGAGCTTGTCTATGTCGTTGTCGTAGTCGGGGAGCAATGCCCGCACTGCCTTGACGTTGCGCGCCCCCGCGAGCTGGAGCTCGAAGCCCACGCGCTCCTCGTCGCCGCGACGGCGCAACTCATCCATCTCTGCGCGCAGCTTCTCGGCGTTCTCGGCGGTCTTCGCGGCCTCCGCGATCTCGCCCTCGAGCTCGGCGATGCGCGTGTCGCGCTCCCTGAGCGCCGCCTCGTAGTCCGCGCGCGCCCTGTCGATGTCGCCGTCGACCTTGGGGGTCGCTCCGCCGCCTGCGACAGCGCCCTCTCCGCCGGTCACCTGCGCCGACGCACCCTGCACCTGCTGCGCCGCGCCCTCGTCGACCTGCTTCGTCTCGTCCTGCAAGCCATCCATAACCCGTCCTTTCCATAAGGCGGGCAAAAAGAAAGCCCGCACCCAAACGATGGGTACAGGCTATGGGCGTGTCACAAGCTTCTCCGATGGTGGTCGTGCCGTCCTTTAGCGGACGACACGCAGTTAACCTTAGGTATCTTTTTGACCAAACGGGCTATTTCAGACCAAATGGGCTAGAGAGTAGCCGAGAAGCGCATCATACTCGCAAAGAGTAAACCAACTCTAACTAAGGAGCGAACCATGTCAGAAACCCCTTTCGCCTCCCGCGGCCTCAAAGGCCGCGACCTCATCACCGTCGGCATCTTCACCGCGCTCTACTTCGTCATCAACTTCTTCTTCATGCTGCTCAGCGGCCTGCATCCCTACCTTTGGGTGTTCATGCCCGCCATCGACGCCCTGTTCGCCGGCATCCCGTTCATGCTCGCCTGCGCGAAGGTGCCGAAGTTCGGGACCGTCCTCATCATCGGAATGGTTCCATCGCTCATCTACTTCATCACCGGGATGTTCACGCCCCTCATCCTCGGCCTCATGCTCGCTTCGTGCGTCGTCGCCGAGATCATCCGTGCCGCGACGCGCTATGAGAGCTTCGCGGGCAACGCCGTCGCCTACGCCGTGTTCGGTTTCGGCATGTGCGGAAGCCCGCTGCCCCTGTGGGCCTTCCACGACTCGTTCGTCGCGCAGATCGCCGGGCAGGGCATGGGGGCCGATTACCTCGCGACGCTCGAGACGGCGGCAAACCCGGGCATGCTCGTTGCCATGTTCGCAGCGACTTTCGTCGCGGGGCTCATCGGCGCCTACATCGCCCGCGGGATGTTCAAGAAGCACTTCGTGAAAGCTGGCCTGGCGTAATGCGGACGTCCGAAACTGATACCCGTCGCATCCTTGGTGTTCGCAAGGGGAAGGGTCTCATAGATCCAGACCCGCGCACGCTCATGGGGGTGCTCGTCGCCGTGTCGGTAACGGCCTTCATGGGCAAATCCATCGAATCCGAGCTCCTGCTCGTCCTCACGGCCTCCGTTCTGCAGGCGCTCTGCGGCCATGTTCGCATGGCGGTCGGCTTCGCGGTCCTGTATGCCGCGCTGTGGGCGGTGCTCAACGTCGTGCTTCCCGGCGTCGGCGGGGTGGCGGCGACGATGTTCACCATCAGCCTCACGTTCGCGCGCAAGATCTACCTCTGCCTCATGGTGGGCACCCTGCTCGTGAGGGACAACACCGTCCACCGCATCGCCTCGGCCCTCGCGAAGCTGCGCGTGCCCCAGACGGTCCTCATCCCCCTGACCGTCACGATGCGCTACTTCCCAACGCTTAAGGAGGAGGCGGCTCACATCCGGGACGCCATGGCGCTCCGCGACATCCCGGCGGCAAGTCGCCTCGAATGCTTCGCGGTGCCCCTCGTCATGTCAGCGACCTCCACGGCCGAGGAGCTCTCCCGCGCCGCGACGTGCCGGGGGATCGAGAACCCCGCCCCGTCCACGGACACGGAGAGGCTTTCCATGCGCGCGTCGGACTGGGCGATCCTCTCGGCGGCAGCGGCGGCGGTGGCCGCGGTTGCCTTGTGGGGAGGTGCTGTCTGATGGAGAGGGTTTCGCATGCGCCCCGAAGATCGCTCGGCGAGCCCGTCGTGAGGCTCGAGAACGTCTCCTGCGAGGCGGCAGGGGGCAAGAAGATCCTGGACGGAATCGACCTCGAGGTCCGAAGGGGCGAATGCCTGATGCTCGTCGGACGCTCGGGATCGGGCAAGACGACCATCACGAAATGCATCAACGGCCTGATCCCGTCGTTCGAGCCGGGCATCGAGATGACCGGCTCGGTCTCCGTCTGCGGGCTCAATCCCGGTCGCTGCGAGATGTACGAGCTCGCCGAACGCGTCGGGAGCGTGTTCCAGAACCCGAAGAGCCAGTTCTTCAACCTCACGTCCAACGACGAGCTCGCTTTCGGGCTCGAGTCGCGCGGGGTCCCCGTATCGGAGATCGAGGCACAGATAAGAACCACCGTGGAAGCCCTGGACGCCCGCAGGCTGCTGGGGCGCAACGTCACCGAGATGAGCGGCGGAGAGCGCCAGAGCCTCGTCTTCGCCTCCGTCGACGTGGCGAGGCCCGACGTGTACGTGCTCGACGAGCCCACCGCGAACCTCGACACGACCGCCGTGCAGAGGCTTCATGACGAGGTGCGCTCCGTCATCGCGGAGGGCAGGACCGTCATCATCGCCGAGCACCGGCTCTATTTCGCCTCGGACCTCATCGACCGCGCCATTCTCGTCGAGAAAGGCCGCATAGTCCGCGAGTTCTCGCCGGAAGAACTCCTCGGGCTCTCCTCGGAGGAGCGGGAGGGGATGGGGCTCCGCGCCGTCGGCGCGGGTGACGCTCTCGACGTGTGCGTGCCGCGCGCGGCGATGGACAACCGGACGGAGGCTGGCCTCGCGCTGGACGACTACACCGTGGTTCGGGGGGACGGGGCGGTGTTCGCCCCGCTGAGCGTGACGGTTCCTGCCGGCGGCGTGCTGGGCGTCCTGGGCGAGAACGGCACGGGGAAGAGTACGCTGCTCCGGGGGATCGCCGGCCTCGAGCGCAAGGACGCGGGCCGCGTCCTCGTCGGAGGGAAGCAGGTCGCGCGCCGCGCTCGGAGGCGTCTCGTCTCGCTCGTGATGCAGGACGTCAACAACCAGCTCTTCAGCGACAGCGTCTGGAACGAGTGCATGCTTTCGCTGGGCGGCAGAGAGGAGGGGGAGGCCAAGGAGAGGGCAGAGGCGACGCTTGCCTCGCTTGACCTTCTCGGTGCGCGGGGCGTGCACCCCATGGCCCTGTCCGGCGGGCAGAAGCAGCGCCTCGCCGTGGCGTGCGCGCTCCTTTCTGAGAGAAGGCTGATTCTTTTGGACGAGCCAACGAGCGGGCTCGACCTCGACCACATGAAACAGGTAGCGAAGCTGGTTCGCGACCTGTCGGCTAAGGGGGCGACCGTAGTCCTCGTCACCCACGACCGAGAATTCCTGAACCGTTGCTGCGACAGCGCGCTGGAGCTCACGCGCGCCGGGTAGGATGGTGTGAGGAGGTGGATCGTGGACATTCCGTCGGACATTTTTTCTAGCAGGGGGCTGCTGCCTGCGAGGGTGCTCGGGGATGCGCCGGAGCGCGCCATCGAGGGCGAGGTTCGGATCGACATCAACGGGGACTCGGGCCTGCTCGAGATCGAGACCGAGTCGGGTGCCGGCTCGATGTCGCTCGTCGAGCCGCTTCCCGGGATAATGATCTCGTTCAACGACTTCCATATGGAGCGCTGCGTCTCAGGGTTCTCCACCTCGGCAGAGATCCTTTGCGTCGACTGGTGCGAGGAGGGGCGCCTCGAGCAGCCCATGGCGGGCGGGTCGTGCGCCTACGTCGCAGCCGGGGACATCAAGGTCGACGACAGGTCGAACCATTCCGGGGAGTTCCTGCTTCCCACGGGAAGATACCGGGGCGTCACGGTCACCTACGAGGTCGAGCGCGCCCAGAGGTCGATCCTCCGGGCGCTCGAGGGGTTTCCCGTCGACCTGCGCAGCCTTCGTCGCAGATTCTGCCTCGACGGGACCCCGTTCCTGCTCCACCGATGCGAAGGAGCCGCGCACATATTCTCGGAGCTCAGCGTGACCCCGGAAAGAATCCGGAAGAGCTACTGCCAGATCAAGGCGCTCGAGCTCCTGCTGCTGCTCCACGTGCTCGACCCGCTCCCGGCAAACGGCATAGCGTACTTCCCGAAATCGCAGGTTGCTCGGGTCAAGCAAGCGAGGGACAGCATCGCGCGCGACCTATCCTCGACGGTGACCGTCGAGGAGGCGGCCAGCCTCGCGCACATGCCGCTCACGACGTTCAAGGCGTGCTTCAAGGGCGTGTACGGGTCCTCTCCCGCCGCGTACTTCCGGCGCCTCAAGATGGATCTCGCGGCCCAGCTCCTCAGGGAGTCCGAGATGAAGGTGGCAGACATCGGGGCCGCGGTAGGCTACGACAGCCCGTCCAAGTTCTCCGCCGCCTTCAAGTCGGCATGGGGCGTCTCTCCCGCCGGCTATCGCCGCTCATTGCGGTAGGCGCCGCCGTTTCCGACCATCTGGGCGAGCGTCGCCCAGATGGAGCTGAACCCCCTCCCGCTCTGCCCAATAATAAGCCTTAGTTAACTTCTATTGCCCGGCCATACGGGCAGGACGGGGATGTGATGCTATGGCTGGAACCGGCAGGCACAGGGGCGAAGGGGGGGCGTTCCTGGCTGGGAACGCTCCTCACGTACTCTGGGAGATGCAAAGGAAAGATGGCGCTATCGCTCGTCGCGTCGATAGCGAGCGTCGGGACGGGATTCGTTCCCTTCTATGCGGTGTTCCGTATCGTAGAGGCGGCCATGGAGGGGCGGCTCACGTTCGGGATCGCAGCCCCTTGGCTCTGCCTGGCTGCGGGATCGTATGTCGCAAGCAAGGCGCTCTTCGGCATTTCGACGCTCCTGTCCCACGTCTCCGCCTACACCATCCTTGAGACGCTACGCCGGGACTTCATCGAAAAGTTGATGAGGGCGTCGCTCGGCACCGTGCAGGGGAAGAGCATCGGGCAGATAAAGAACGTCTTCCTCGACAGGATCGAGGGGATCGAGGTCCCGCTCGCCCATATGATTCCCGAGCTTTCCGGGTCGACGCTCCTCGCCCTGGGGCTCGCGGCGTGGCTCGTGGCCATCGACTGGCGCATGGCGGCGGCCTGCCTCGTGTCCGTGCCCATAGGGCTTGGCATATTCGCGTCGAGCCTGAAGGAGTTCAATGCCAGGTACGCGGCGTACATGGCCGAGAGCAACCACGTGAACAGCGTGATCGTCGAGTACATCGAGGGCATCCAGGTAGTCAAGGCGTTCAACCAGGCGAGCGACTCGTATCAGAAGTACGCGGATGCGGTGCGAAGCTTCAAGGACTACACGATGGGATGGTTCCGCTCGACGTGGGTCGGCATGAACCTCATGGCAAGCATCATGCCGACGACGCTTCTGGGCGTGCTGCCCGTCGGACTTTGGATGTACTTCGCGGGAGCGCTCGGCCCGTCGCAATTCGCGATGTGCGTGATTTTGGCGCTTGCCGTCGTTGACCCGATCATGAGGTTCACCTCGTTCGTCAACGAGATGAAGTCCATGGAGTATGCCGTCGCGGACACGAGAGAGTTCCTCGACCTGCCCGAGCTCTCCGACCCCGCCGAGCGGGCGCTGCCGCTCGACGCGTCGATCGAGATGGAAAATGTGAGGTTTGCCTACGACGAGGGCGGCGATGTTCTCCATGGGGTGTCCCTCGCGATTCCGCAGGGCTCGTTCACCGCTCTGGTGGGCCCTTCTGGCTCGGGCAAGTCGACCATCGCCCGTCTTGTCGCGCGCCATTGGGACGTGTGTGGCGGATCGGTCTCCGTGGGCGGCGTGGATGTCCGCGAGATGCCCCTCGACCAGCTGTCCGAACTCGTGAGCTTCGTCGCCCAGGACAACTACCTCTTCGATGCCACGATCCGGGAGAACATTCGTCTCGGCCGGCCGCAGGCGACGGACGAGGAGGTCGCCGAGGCCGCCAGGGCTGCTTGCTGCGACGAGTTCGTGTCGAAGCTCCCGCAAGGCTATGACACACAAGCCGGTGCGGCTGGCGGCGCCCTTTCCGGTGGGGAACGCCAGCGCATCTCGATAGCCCGCGCGATCCTCAAAGACGCGCCGATCGTCCTCCTCGACGAGGCCACCGCGTTCACCGATCCGGAGAACGAGGACAAGATCCAGCGCTCTATCGCGAAACTCTCGGCTGGGAAGACGCTTGTGGTCATAGCCCATCGGCTCTCGACGATCACGGCTGCAGACAACATCATCGTTATCGACAAGGGCTCGATCGTCGACCAAGGGACCCATGATGACCTTCTCGCAAAATGCCCGCTCTACGAGCGCATGTGGAGGGCGCACATCGGAGCGAGGGACTGGGCGGCTGGATCGAATAGCCAGAAAGGGGGCTCCCGATGATCAAGGCTCTCATGAGAATCGTCCGCTGGACCGGCCCTTACAAGAAAAGACTCGTCCTAGGCTGCGTCTGCTCGTTCTTCATGACGTGGGCAACGGCAGCGCCCGTGATGCTCGCGGCCTGGCTGCTCGCCTGCGTCGCGGAGGATGCGCGCGGCATCCAGGAGCTCGACCCGTCGTGGGTCTGGTGGTCGCTTCTGGCGCTCATCGCCTGCATAGGCTTGCGCTTCATCCTGACATACGGGAAGAACCGGTTGCAGGAGTCAATCGGATACGAGGTGGCGCCCGAGGATCGCATCAAAATCGGCAACGTCTTGAAGCGCGTCCCACTCGGCTATTTCGGCGAGGTCAAGACGGGCGACATACTGGCGACGGCGACCACGGAACTGGGCATCTTGGAGCTTCAGGGCATGAAGATGGTCGACGCAGTGATCAACGGCTACGTAAACCTTGCCGCAGTTGTGGCGTTCCTCTTCATCCTCGAGCCGATGGCCGGATTTGCCGCCCTCGCCGGCACCGTCGTATCCTGCCTCGCGCTCACGGCGGTGAATGGGGTCTCGAAGCGCCTGACGCCGAGGGCGCATGCGGAGACCGAACAACTCGCTGGGGATATCGTCGAGTACGTCCGGGGGCTCGGAACGGCGAAGTCGTACGGCCATGGAGGGGCCGCGATGCGGCCCATCCTGGCAACGATAAGGAGGCTGAAGGAGGCACGCATCGCGATCGAGTTCGGCTTCACGCCTCGCAATCTCATCCACCTCGTTGCGTTCAAGTTGGCGAGCGTCGGTGTCGTGGCGTCTGCCGTGTGGGGATACGCGAACGGCGGCATCGAGCTCTGGATGCTCCTTGCCCTCTGCGCATTCTCGTTCACCGTGTTTTCCGGCGTCGAGCGCGTGAACGATTCCGCCCACATGCTTGGCGATCTCGATGACATCATGGATCGCATCGACGCCATAGAGAACGCCCCCTACATCGATTCCGACGGCCGAGACGTCCCCCTTACCGAGCACGGTATCGAGCTGCGAGGCGTCTCGTTCTCGTACGGTCGCGAATCGGGCACGAAGGTGCTGTCGGACGTGTCGTGCGACATTCCGGAGAAGACGACGTGCGCCATCGTGGGCCCGAGCGGATCGGGCAAGACAACGATCGCCAACATCATGATGCGCTTCTGGGATGTCGACGAGGGCTCGGTCCTTGTCGGGGGGCATGACGTGCGAGAGTTGACCTGCGATAGCCTTCTGAGGAACTTCTCGACGGTTTTCCAGAACGTCTACCTGTTCAACGACACCATCGAGAACAACATTCGCTTCGGGCGCCCGGGCGCCACGCACGAGGAGGTCGTCGAGGCGGCGCGCAAGGCGCGAGTCGACGAGTTCGTCCGCGAGCTTCCGGATGGTTACGAAACCTTGGTAGGCGAGGCCGGAGGCGCCCTCTCCGGTGGCCAAAAGCAGCGCATCTCCATCGCCAGGGCGCTGCTCAAGGACGCCCCGATCGTGATCCTCGACGAGGCGACGGCGAGCATCGACCCAGAGAACGAGTCCCTTATACAGGGAGCGCTTTCCGAGCTCACGCGGGGGAAGACAGTGGTCGTCATTGCCCACCGCCTCGCAACCATAGAGAGTGCCGACCAGATCCTCGTCGTCGAGGGCGGCAGGATCGTGCAGCGCGGCACGCACGAGGAGCTACTCGGTCAGGAAGGGACGTATCGCCGGTTCGTCGAGATTCGCAGTCGCGCGGAGGGTTGGCGCATAGGCGGGGCGTCCGCCGACGATCTCCGTAAGGAGCCGGCCGATGCTTCATGAGTCGGGAGAGGACTACCTCGAGGCCATCCTCGTGATCCGCCGCCTGCGCGGGTCGTGCCGCAACGTCGACATCGCCGAGCGCCTCGGGCGCTCCAAGCCGAGCGTGACGAAGGCGCTCTCGAACCTCGCCGCCGCCGGCCTCGTCCGGATGTCCGGGCACGACGTGCTCCTCACCGAGGAGGGCGAGCGCGCCGCGTCCGCGACGCTCGAGCGGCACCGCTTCTTCGAGCGGCTGCTCGTCGAGTCCGGCGTGGACGCGAAGACCGCCTCGGCGGAGGCCTGCCGCATGGAGCATTGCCTCTCCGAGGACTCGTTCCGGAAGCTCGCCGACCGCCTGGCCCCAGAGACCGGCGCCACATAGGGTAGCGCGCCTCCCCACGGCGGCTTTCAGGGCGGCCCCTTTTGCCGAACGACAAGAGGGGCCGCCTTCTTGTGGGCATGGGCGCGCCTCGACGGGAGGGGGACGGGGTAGCGCGGCTTTACGGGCGCGGCCCCGTTGCCGGGAGCGCCCGTGGCACCGTTGTCATCGTCGCGGGCCCCGGCGGGACGCCGGTCCCCGTAGAGGTGGACGCGGCGGTCGCCGACGCCCTCAGGGACATGCGGCGCGAGGCGTGGCGGATCGAGCGCAAGGAGGCCCGGCACACGCTCGGCCTCGATGCCATGGGCCCGTCCGCCGCGTCAACCGGACCAGAGTCGGACCCGGGGTTCGCCCTCATGAAGCACTGCCAGGCGGACGAGCTCGTCGCGGCGCTGTCCCGGCTGCCGAAAGTCCAGCTTCGCCGCCTACTCATGCATGCCGTCGTGCGCCTCCCGGTCAGGGAGATCGCCCGTCGCGAGGGCTGCTCCGAGCGGGCGGTGAAGTACAGCCTTGCGCGCGCACGGAGGCGGATGAGGGCCTTGTTGACCGACGGGGATTGAAGGTCGCTCAAGCCCGTTCGGCCCCTGCCCGAACGGGCTTGAGTATCCCGGAGTCAAAAAATGATTCGGCTCGGTGACCATGCCGCCGGCAAGCCGCCGCGCGTCAGCGTTCCTAGAACTCCCCCTTGACTTCGTGAACGCCCTCCCTCTCGCCGAATCGACGCCGCCTCCACTCGCTCGGTGCGGTTCCGTATTCCCTCTTGAACGCGGAGGAGAACTTGCTCGGGTTCGCGTAGCCGACGCGCACGGCGGCTTCGGCGACGCGCGCTCCGCTGGCAAGCAGGGCGGCGGCGACCTCCATGCGCCGCTTGCGGAGGTACCCCGCGACAGTGCTCCCGTATGCCCGCGAGAAGTACTGGTTGAGTGTCGCCGCGCTCACACCGAACGCCGACGCTAGCACGCGGGCGTCGTGGGCGCAGTCGAGAGAGCCCTCGAGCTCGTCGTGCACGGCGGCAACGATGCGCATCTGGGTGCGTGTGAGGATGAAGCGGGGTCTGGCGCAGGAGAGGTCGCGACGTTGGAGGCCAAGCAGCAAGCCGAGAACCTCGTAGGTGGCCAGAGCCCTGTCGGGTGCTTCGACGAGGGCGGCGATGCGTCTCATATGCCCGTTGAGCTCGCCGTCGCCGCTGAGCACGGCGGCGCTGCCCGCCTGTCGCGCGATGGCCTCGACGGCATCCTCGTCATCGAGCAGCGAGAAAAGCGGCGATCGAGCGATACGCGTGTTCACAAACACCTCGACGCCCCGGTAGCGTCCCGAGGGGTACCGGAACTCGGCGGGGCGCTCCTGCGAGCAGCTGATGCACACCTCGCCGGCCGAGACCGTCGCCAGACCCCCGCTCGGGACGTCGACCTCGCAGCGGCCCTCGTGGCACAGGTTTATCGTCAGCCATTTGCCCCGCGAGAACGCGGGGAGGGGAACGGACGGGGCCTCTGGGACGTTGGGGCACCGCTCGCACGCGAAGTCGACGTTGGCGATGAACAGGTCGCGCGACAGGGGGCGGCCTCGCATGCACCCGCTCCCGACCGGGTGCGACAGCACCAGCTCGTAGACGCCGTCGGCGTCTTGGACGAGCTCGACGCCGGAGGCGACGCGCAGGCGCGTCCCCCGGTTGCTCTCCGTATCGGTGAAGTGTGCGTTCCCCATAGGCTATCTCCCGTTCGCGCAGTCCAGCCCCATTCGTCTCAAAAGTTTATTTTATCTAACTTGATGAGATTTGGAGCTGAACCTACATCGCGGAGTTGAGGGGGCATACGTTCCAGGCTTACTTTGGTGGCCGCGGGCGTCATGCCCGTTTAAGGAAAGGAGCGATTCCATGAGATTATGCGATGTGGCGACGGGGCTTTCTGCCCGTATCGCATCCGTATCCGGCGACGACCGGTTCGTTTCGCGCGTCACGGCCATCGGGCTGACGGAGGGATGCGCCGTCGAGGTCCTGCAAAACGTCAAGAACCGGCCCGTGCTCGTGCACGTGCGCGACAGCGACGTGGCGCTCGATCGCAGCGACTGCGCGCGCATCGAGGTGGAGGTGGTCGCATGAGCTGCGAGAGATGTGCGACTTCCTGCCCCGCGGCGGGAGGCGCGAAGGCGCCCGCCGCCCGCAAGGCGGGCGGCGTCACGGTCGCGCTGCTCGGCCAGCCCAACTCGGGCAAGTCGACGCTCTTCAACGGGCTCACGGGGGCGCGCCAGCACGTGGGCAACTGGCCCGGCAAGACCGTGGAGCGGAAGGAGGGGACGTTCGAGCGCGGCGGCACGGCGTTCCAGGTCGTCGACCTCCCCGGCTCGTACGGGCTCGCGGCCAACTCGCCCGAAGAGGAGGTGACGCGCGACTACCTCGCATCGGGCGCTGCCGACATCGTGCTCGTGATGGCCGACGCGTCGCAGCTCGAGCGCAGCCTCTACATGCTCGCCGACTTCGTTGCGGCGTGCCCGGAGCAGCCGTGCCTGCTCGCTCTCAACCTCATGGACGTCGCCGAGAACCAGGGCAAGCGGATCGACGCCGTCCTTATCGCGCGGCGGCTGGGCGTTCCTGTGGTGCCGCTCGTCGCCTCGCGCCCCGAGGGATACGGCGCGCTGCTTGACGCGCTTGCACGCACGGTGCGCGAGCATTCCGTCGTGGATGGCGCGCGCCTGCGCGAGGGGATCGCTGCCGCCCCCGACACGATCCAGGGCACGGCCGCAGCGAAGTTCGCCTGGATCGAAGGGCTGCTCGACGGAGCGGTGGAGGCGCCCGCGCGCCCGCACGCGCTTTCGCGCTTCGATCGCGTGGTCACGGGCTCGCGCTGGTCGAAGCCCATCACCATCGGCATGATCTTGCTCGGGTTCATCCTGGCGTTCGTGCCGGCTATTCCCATCATGATGCTCGGCGGCGCCATCTCGTCGCTCGGGCAGGTCGCTGCCGGGGCGCTCGCGCAGATGGGCGTGCCTGACGTTGTGGGCAGTTTCCTCGCGGGCGTGGTGTTCAACAGTTTGTGCTTCGGCACCATGATGGTGGGCTACGTCTTCGGCATCAACCTCGTGTTCGGCCTCTACGAGGAGGCGGGCTACATGGCGCGCATCTCCTACGTGTTCGACCACACCATGGCGCGCTTCGGGTTGCAGGGCAAGTCGCTCATGCCCTTCCTCATGTGCCTCGGCTGCACGATGGGCGGCGTGTCGGGTTCGCGCGTCATCGACTCGTGGGGCCAGCGCATGCTCACGGTGATGATGGCCTGGGCCATCCCGTGCGGCTCGACCTGGGGCGTGGTTCCGGTGCTCGCCGTGGCGTTCTTCGGCGTGGCCGGCGCGCCGCTCGTGATCGTGGGCATCTTCGCCGTGACGATTCTCATCATGTGGCTCGTGGGCAGGGTGTTCGGGCCGCGCCTGGTGGCCAAGGGGGAGCGCGCCGGCATGGTCATGGAGCTTCCGCCGTACCATCGGCCGCATCTGGGCAACGTCGCGCGCGGCGCCCTGCTCAAGAGTCGACAGATGTTCGTGCGAGCCATCCGGGTCGTCGCCCTCTTCGCCTTCGCGATTTGGGCGCTCACCTACACCGCGACCGGCAGCGTTGAGGGGTCGGTGCTCTACGCGCTCGGTACCGCCATCGAGCCGGTCACGCGCTTCTTCGGCATGGGTTGGCAGACGTTCACCGCGTGGTTGTGCGCCCTCGTGCTCAAGGAGTCCGCGCTCGGGGTGCTCTCGGGGCTCTTCACGGGTGCCGCGACGCCCAACGCCGTGCTCGTGGGCGTCATGACCGGCGCCGCCGCCGCGGCGTCGAACATCGGCGAGGTCATGGCGCAGGCCATCTCGGCTCCCGAGGCGCTCGCGTTCATCTTCGCGTTCACGTTCAACATGCCGTGCGCGGCGAGCGTGTCGGCGACCTGGGGTGAGGTGCACTCGACCAAGTGGACTGTCATCACGGCGCTCTTCTACATCTGCTGCTCTCTGCTGTTGGGGTGCGTCGTCTACCACGTGAGCGCGCTGTTCTTGTAGCGGGTTGTGCCTGAGGGGAAGGGCTGGTGCGATAGGGCGAGCAAAGTGTGGCGCGCCGCGACATCCGAGGGGTTCCGATTACCGGATGTGCCTGCGGTCGCCATGCCTGCCCACTTTTGGGAGCGCTTGACGATTCGTTTCGGACGCGACGTTCACAACTGCCATGGCGGAGCGATCCTTGAACTGGCTGGGGGACATCCCGAATGCCTTTGCGAACGCCGCCGAGAAGCTCGCGGGGGAGCGGTAGCCGACCTCCCGTGCCGCCTCGGCGACGCCCCTGCCGCCCAGCAACAGGGTCCGCGCCTCCCGCATCCGCCGCGCGGTCAGGAAGGCCGCACAAGAGCTTCCGGTTGCCTGCTTGATGAATCTGAATCTGAATCTACCCCGATTCCGTTTACACCCCTACGCCGCCTTCAGGCGGCGATCGTCCCCGGGCCGGTTGGCCCGCTCGAACTCCTCGGGGCTGAGGTGTCCCGGCGCCGAGCGGGTCCTTGCCCTGTTGTAGAGGCACTCGATGCACTCGAAGATCTCGAGCGCCGCCCGCTCTCGGCTCCCGAAGGTGCGCGCGTGCGCGCACTCGGCCTTGATGGCGCCCATGAGCGACTCCGTCGCCGCGTTGTCCCAGGGCGACGGCATCGAGCCCATCGACGGCTCGATCCCGGCCTCGCGCATGGTCTTCCCGAGCAGCAGCGAGGCGTACTGCGACCCGTGGCCGCTGTGGCGCGCGCAGCCCTCGCCGGGCCTCCTGCGCGCTATGGCCATCTTGAGCGCGTCGTCGGCGAGCTCGGCCGCCATGCTCGCCGACATCGACCA
>OGXS01001335.1_pt1 | contig 16791 bp, 21 predicted proteins | sample 1576371 | NCBI WGS metagenome assembly OGXS01 (sample SAMEA3541475, study PRJEB24748) | human gut metagenome | biome: human gut; feature: human-associated habitat; material: faeces | place: China | collected 2012
TCTTTCCTCCGGCTTTCTCCGGAGAAAGCCGGGCTCCCGCCCGGAGTCGGGCGGGGAAACCACCTCGCAGGGTCCACCCTGCGATGGTCCCCCGGTACCGCCTACCGATCCCCCCATCACCGATGATAGGGATCCCGCATCCAAGCATGTACCGGGTTGGCCCCCTTCCCCGGTTGGTAGCAGGGGTAACCCTTTTGGGGCGTGCAGGCCCCGTCGGGGAGCTCTTCTTTCACCGTCGGGTCCCGCTCGATGGCGCAGGCGGTCCCCCCGGACAGGGCGCAGGTGAGGTACCGGGGACATTGGAACCGGTAGCAGACTTGGGGTTTCATGGGGATACCTCCTTTAGGCTTTCAGCCGCTCCGCCAGGGTGGGGTCGGGGTCCACATAGGCAGTCTGGTAGGTGGTGTAGATCACCATCCCCGGCCGGGCCCCGGCGGGTTTCTTCACGTATTTCACGGGGGTGTAGTCCACCGGGACCTTCTTCCCCTCCCGGCCTTGGGAGAACCAGGCGGCCAGGCAGGCGGCCTCGTGGAGGCTCTGGTCGTCGGGCCGCTGACCCTCGGCCCAGAGGATCACATGGGCCCCGTGGATCTTTTGGGTGTGCAGCCAGTAGTCGTACTTCCCCGCCAGCTTGGTGGTCAGGCGGTCGTTTTGCAGGTTGTTCCGGCCCACGGAGATCCGCAGCCCGGCAGAGGAGCGGAACTCCAAAGGCTTGGTGGCCGGGCGCTTCATCCGGTCCTTGGCCTTGGCCCGGCGGCGGAGGTAGCCGGTCTCTACCAGTTCCTGGCGGATCTCCTCCAGGTCCCGGTCCCCCTCCGCCCGGGAGACGGCGTCCAGAACGGAGTCCAGATACTCCTTCTCCTTGGCCCCCTTCTCCAGCTGGAGGGTGAGCATGGCCTCGGCGGTCTTGGCTTTGGTGTATTTCTTATAGTACTGGGCGGCATTCTGCTGGGGGGACTTGCGGGGGTCCAGGGGGATGTCGATGGTCCCCCCCTCCGGGTCGTAGTAGTTCTCCGCCTGGAGGACGCGTTCCCCCTTGGTCATCCGGTAGAGGTTGGCGGTGATGAGGTCGCCGTACATCCGGTCCCGCTCCCGGTGGGCGGTGTCCGCCAGCTCTTTCTCCTGGAGGGCCATCTTCCGCACCAGCCGTTCCCGGGCGTGGTTCAGGGTTTTCAGGAAGTCCTGTCCCTTCTGACGTACCCGCTCGGCGGTCTCCTTCTCCTGGTAGAACTGGTCCAGCAGGGCCCCGAAGGTTTGGCAGGAACGGCTCTCCGTGGTGGGCCCATACTGGAGGATGGGCCGGAAGGAAACGTCCACCGGGCTCCCCTCCCGCACCAGGAGGGTGGGGGTGGTCTTTCCCTCCTCCACCTGGGTCAGCAGGCGGGAAAGGCGGGCATAAAGCCCTGCCGGGTCCCGCCCCACGGGGGCATCGGTCTCCCCAAAGGCCTCAAAGGCCAGCTCCCGGGCCAGGAGGGGGGACAGGCCCAAAAAGTGGTCCAGGAGGAACCGGTCGGCAGGGGTGTCCCCCGCCGGGTCCGCCAGGGCCTGGAAGGCCTCCTGGGTGAGGGACCGGGGATCCAACTTCCCCGCCTGGGCCTCTGGATACTGATAGAACATCCCCGGCAGCAGGGGGCGGGCCTGGGTCAGGTCCCCTCCGGTGCGGCGGAGGCAGTCCACGATCCGGTCCTCCCCGTCCAGGAGGATGAGGTTGGTCCGCCGGCCCATGGCCTCCAGGATGAGGCGCCGGGGGACCTTGTCCCCCATCTCGTTGGTCCCCTCAATGACCAGCTCCGCCAGGCGCTCCATGGGGGGCTGGCGGAGGGCCAGGATCTTCCCCCCCGCCAGGTACTTTCGCAGGAGCATGCAGAACATGGGGGGCTCGGCGGGGTTTTCCCGGGGCAGGGCGGTGAGCTGGATCCGGGCCCGGCTGGGGTTGGCCGACAGCAGCAGCCGGCAGGGCCCCCCCTGGCCCCGGATGTGCAGCAGAATCTCGTCCCGGCTGGGCTGGTGGATCTTGTCGATGCGGCCGCCCACCACCGCCCCTTCGGTCTCCCGGAGGACGGCGGACAGGCACAGTGCGTCCATGGGCATGGGTCATCCCTCCCCTTCCATCATGGTTTCAAAGAGTGTATTGAGCCGGTCGGTCTCCCCCCGGAGGTAGAGCCAGCCGAACAGGGTCTCCAGCCCTGTGGCCGCCAGGTACTCCTGGCGGGTGGCCCCCTTGGGGTAGGAGTGGGGGCTGGCGTTCCGCCCCCGCTTCAGGACCTGGGCCTCCTCCTGGGTGAGCAGGGGGAGGATGCGCTCCAACAGGGCGGCCTGCCTTGGGGCGGCCACGTAGGCCAGGGCGGCCTTGTGCTGCCGCCCGGGGGTGAGCTTGCCGTGCAGGCACAGCCAGGCCCGCACCATCACCTCGTAAACGGCGTCCCCCAGGTAGGCAAAGCCCAGGCTGCTCATGTTCAGCAGGTCCTGCTTGGGGGCGGACAGGTGAAAGTAATCCATGGGTATCTCTCCGTTTGGTTGGGTTTTGGACTATTGTACCCCAGATCCCCCGGGGGCGCAAGGGGGCCTTAGGGGGCCTGCCCCGCCCCTTCTGCCTTTGGGGCGGCGAACGCCTCCCGCAGTGCGGCGATGAAGGCCTTCACCAGGGGTTTTCCCTGGTGGGTGCGGTAGTACACCCCGAAGGAGGCCGGCTCCGCCCCCACCAGAGGAACTGCCTCCACCGTGCCACTGGGTGGGACCAGGAGATTGGGCAGAATCGCCACGCCAAAACCCCCGCCCACCAAAGCCGCGATGGCCTCCCCGGAGTCGCAGAGGTAGACCTCCTCCGGCGGTTTCCCCTCCAGCAGCGCCCCCTGGAGTTTGGCGGCCTGGGGCAGGATGCGCTCCGGTGGCAAAAGGACCAGCCGCTCCCCCTTGAGGTCCTCCAATCGGAGGACCTCCCTCGTTGCCAGGGGATGGCCTGCGGGTAAGAGGCCCACCAAGGGGAAGGTGCCCAGCTCTCGGTAGGTGGTCCCTTTCACCACCCCCGGCTTGCGGAAGCCCACCACCACCTCCAGGTCCCCCTCCTCCAGCAGACGAAAGGCCTGGGGAAAGAGGACCACTTGCAGATGGGGGTGGAGATTGGGATGGCCCTGCCGCAGCTGGCCCAAGACCCCAGACAGGGCAAAGAGGCAGGGGTAACTGTCACACCCCACCGCCAGGTCTTGGATCCCCCCGGTAGAGGCGTTCTGAAACCGCGCTTTGGCCCGGGTGGCCAGGTGGAACAGCTGCCGGGCGTCCTGGAGGAAGAGCCGCCCCTCCTGGGTCAGGCGGACCGACCGGGTGGTCCGGGCGAACAGGGAGACCCCCAACTCCTTCTCCAGAGAATGGATCTGCTGGGTCACGTCGGGTTGGGTCACATGGAGCTGCTCGGCGGCCCGGGCGAAATTGAGGTGCTCCGCCACGGCCAGAAAGCAGCTGATTTGAAAGGTATTCATAAGGTATTCTCCATTTAATTGATTTTGTTTCCTTATTAATGATAACACATTCTAACTTCCCTTTCCACCCCCTTCCCCCGTATAATAAGGGCAAACGATGGCCTGTCCCCTCTCCTGTGGGGCAGGCCGAATATCCTGACCAAACACGGAGGAATCCCTATGCTGAAAACCCTATTTGCCCCCTTACAAGAATTCAAGCGGGCCGCCGGCCTGGCCGCCCTCTTCGCCGCCCTGGAGGTGGTGATGGAGGTCCTGCTCCCCCTGGTGATGGCCCTCCTCATCGACCAGGGCATCTCCTCCGGCCAGATGCCCCTGGTGGTCCGGTACGGTGTTTTGATGCTGGTGGCCGCCTTTCTGTCCCTGGCCTTTGGCGTGCTCTCCAGCCGCTTTGCCGCCCGGGCCTCGGCAGGCTATGCCTGCAACCTTCGGGAGAGTATCTTCGCCAAGGTCCAGACCTTCTCCTTCTCCAACATCGACAAGTTCAGCACCGCCGGCCTGGTCACCCGGATGACCACCGACGTGACCAACCTGCAAAACGCTTTTCTGATGATCCTGCGGATCGGCATCCGCTCCCCCCTGATGCTGCTGGCCTCCCTGGTCCTCTGCCTCTTGATCAGCCCCCGGCTGAGCCTGATCTTCCTGGTGGCCATGGTGGTGCTGGTGGTGGCCCTGGGGGTCATCATGGCGGTCACCCTGCCCCTGTTCCAGAAGGTCTTTGACCGGTACGACGACCTCAACGCCAGCGTCCAGGAGAACGTCTCCGCCATCCGGGTGGTGAAGGCCTTCGTCCGGGAGGAGTATGAGAACCAAAAGTTCCAAAAAGCCGCCAACGCCCTCTACCGCCTCTTCGTGAAAACCGAGGGCATCCTGGCCCTGAACAACCCGGTGATGATGCTGGTGGTCTATGGCTGTATCATCGCCCTGTCCTGGTTCGGCGCCCAGTTCGTGGTGGCGGGGAACCTCACCACCGGGGAGCTCACCTCCCTCTTCACCTATGTGATAAGCATCCTCATGTCCCTGATGATGCTCTCCATGATTGTGGTCATGGTGTCTATGAGCCTGGCCAGCGCCCGCCGCATCTGCCAGGTCCTCACGGAGGAGCCCGACCTGGCCAATCCCCCCCAGCCCATCCACCGGGTGAAGGATGGCAGCATCGACTTTACCCACATCACCTTCTCCTACCGCCAGGGCAGCGGGGAGCCGGTTCTCCGGGACATCGACCTGCACATCCAGGCTGGGGAGACCATCGGCATCGTGGGGGGCACCGGCAGCGGTAAGAGCAGCCTGGTCAGCCTCATCTGCCGGCTCTACGACGTGGACCGCGGCGCCGTGTCCGTGGGCGGCCAGGACGTGCGGTCCTACGACCTGGAGTCCCTGCGCCAGCAGGTGGCGGTGGTGCTGCAGAAGAACGTCCTCTTCTCCGGCACCATCCTGGACAACCTCCGCTGGGGCAAGGAGGACGCCACGGAAGAGGAGTGCGCCGAGGCCTGCCGCCTGGCCTGCGCCGACGAGTTCATCCAGCGCCTCCCCGACGGCTACCACACCTGGATCGAGCAGGGGGGCACCAACGTCTCCGGCGGGCAGAAGCAGCGGCTGTGCATCGCCCGGGCCCTGCTCAAGCACCCCAAGATCCTCATCTTGGATGACTCCACCTCCGCCGTGGACACCGCCACCGACGCCAAGATCCGCCAGGCCTTCGCCGAGAAGATTCCCGGCACCACCAAGCTCATCGTGGCCCAGCGGATCGCCAGCGTCCAGGACGCCGACCGCATCCTGGTGCTGGACGGCAGCACCGTCAGCGGGTTTGACACCCACGAGGCCCTCCTGGCCACAAACCCTCTCTACCAGGAGATCTACGCAGCCCAGACCAGCGGCGGCGACTTCGACGCCCTGGACGCCGACTGAGAAAGGAAGGAACCCTCTATGACCAAAGAAAAAAACACCCGTCTCTCCCGGCGGCAGCAGCTGGCCGTGCTGGGCCGGGTGCTGGGCTACATGGTCCGGCACTATAAATTCTCCTGCCTGGTTGTGGTGGTGTGCATCCTGGGCACCGCCCTGGCCACCCTGGCGGGCACCCTCTTCATGCAGAGCCTCATCGACGACTACATCCTCCCCCTGACCCAGGCAGCCCAGCCCGACTTCGGCCCCTTGGCCGCCGCCTTGGGCCGGTTGGCGGCGGTGTATGTCCTTGGCATCCTGTGCGCCTATGGCTACAACCGCATCATGGTCAACGTCAGCCAGGGGACCATGCGCAACCTCCGGCAGGAACTCTTCCAGCACATGGAGTCCCTCCCCTTGCGGTACTTTGACACCCACGCCCACGGGGACATCATGTCGGTCTACACCAACGACGTGGACACCCTGCGGCAGCTCATCAGCCAGGGCATCCCCCAGATCATCAACTCCCTGGTGTCCTTGGTCACTGCCCTGGTGGCCATGTTCGCCCTCAGCGTTCCCCTGTCCCTGCTCACGGTGGCCGTCATGGTGGGGATGGTTCTGGTCACTGGCGTCATCGCCACGAAGGCCGCCCACTATTTCCAGGCCCAGCAGCAAGACCTGGGCGTGGTAGACGGCTACATCGAGGAGATCATGGACGGGCAAAAGGTGGTCAAGGTTTTCTGCCACGAAGCGCAGGCCCTGGAGGGCTTCCGCCAGCGCAACCGGAAGCTCTTTGACAGCGCCGACAAGGCCAACGCCTTCGGCAACATCACCATGCCGGTGAACGCCAACCTGGGCAACATCAGCTACGTCCTCTGCGCCATGGTGGGGGCCCTCCTCGCCCTGGGCGGGGCCTTCCCCCTGACTTTGGGCACCCTGGTCTCCTTCCTCACCCTGAACAAGAACGCCACCCAGCCCATCACCCAGATCAGCCAGCAGGTGAACTTTGTGGTCATGGCCATGGCCGGGGCCCAGCGGGTCTTCGCCCTGCTGGACGAAGTCCCCGAGGAGGACAGCGGCACCGTTACCCTGGTGGACGCGGAGACCACCCCCACCGGTGAGGTGGTCCCCGCCGACCACCGCACCGGCCAGTGGGCCTGGAAAGACGTCCGCCCGGACAGCGGCGCCCTCACCTACACCCCCCTGGCGGGGGAGGTGGTCTTTGACCACGTGGACTTCGGCTATGTCCCCGGCAAGCCCATCCTCCACGACATCCAGATTACGGCCAAGCCGGGGCAGAAGATCGCCCTGGTGGGCTCCACCGGCGCGGGGAAGACCACCATCACCAACCTCATCAACCGCTTCTACGACATCGACGGCGGCAAAATCCGCTACGACGGCATCCCCATCCCCCGGATCCGGAAGGGGGACCTCCGCCGCTCCCTGGGCATGGTCCTCCAGGACACCCACCTGTTCACCGGCACCGTCCTGGACAACCTCCGCTACGGCCGTCTGGACGCCACCGACGAGGAATGCGTCGCCGCGGCCAAGCTGGCCAACGCCGACGGCTTCATCCGCCGCCTCCCCGACGGGTACCACACCCTGCTCACCGGGGATGGGGCCAACCTCAGCCAGGGCCAGCGGCAGCTGCTGGCCATCGCCCGGGCGGCTGTGGCCGATCCCCCGGCCCTGATCCTGGACGAGGCCACCTCCTCCATCGACACCCACACCGAAGCCCTGGTCCAGGCGGGGATGGACCGCCTCATGGCCGGGCGAACCACCTTCGTCATCGCCCACCGGCTGTCCACCGTGAAGAACGCCGACTGCATCCTGGTCCTGGAGCAGGGGCGGATCATCGAGCGGGGCAGCCACGAGGAGCTTCTGGCCGCCCAGGGGCGGTACTACCAGCTCTACACCGGCGGCAAGCCGGTGGCCTAACCCTCCGCGGCCGTTCCCTCCACAAAGGGCCGCCCCTCTGGGGTAAAGTGGTAGACCACATACCGCCGCCCTCCCAGGTTCTTGACCTGGGCCAGACAGAAGGCGGGAACCAGGGGGAAGGGCCGCCGGGGATCCCAGGGCCAGGCCAGACAGAACACCCCGTCCCCCCGCCGGAAGAAGAAGGCCCGCCCCCCTTCCTGGGCCAGGACGGGGTCCGCCGGGAAGCAGGTCTCCGGCCGGTCCAATCCGGTCCAGCCCCTGGGGCCGGACTGCGTGGACCCGCCGGAAAAGGCGTAGGTGAGCACCGCCTTTCCCCCGGTCACCGGCCAGCACCCCCGCTTCCGGAGCTCCGCCACCGGCACCGTCCGGTGGAGCCGGCGGCCGCCCCCCTCGGGCAGGAGGGTCCCCAGGTCCATCTGCCCCCCCTCCCCCAGGACATAGCCCCGGTAGAGGCCCTGCCCCGGGCCGGGGACCTCCATGGTGAGTTCCGCCCGGTCCCCCACCTGCCGGCAGCGGAGCACCCCCTGCTCCATGGGAAACCGCTGCTCCATGGAACCACCCCCTTTCTGGTGGTTACCCTATGCGGAAACCGATCAAAAAATCCCGCCCCCATGGGGGCGGGATTTCTGCGTTTTGCGGCAACTGCTCCGGAGAACCTTACTCGTCCTCCAAAGGCTCCATTAGGTTGGCGTAGTACCCATCGGCGGTGTACAGGGCCATCACGGGGTTGTGGACCAGCACCCGGTCCTTCACCACCAGGGTGGTGGTCACCGCCTTGGCGTGTTTGTAGAAGAGACTGTCGTGGCCCACGCACAGGCCCATGACGATGTTCAGCTCGGTCCCCGCCTCGTTGAGCAGCTGGGCCTGGAGGACGGGGTTGCAGGCCACGGGGCCGGGGCCCTGGTGGGCCGCATCGATGCCCAACGCAGTCTTAAAGATCTCCCCGGTCTTGCACCCCACGCCAAAGACCTCGAAGCCGTTGGCCCGGAGCATCTTGGCCAGGGTGCGGCTCTCCCGGATGAGGGCCACGCAGGTGGCAATGCCGATCTTATGGTACCCCATCCGCTTGGCGAAGAGGATGGTCTCCTGGACCCTGGGCCATTTCCGGTAGCCGTCGGACTCGATGCCCGCGGCCACCTGGGCCAGCTTCCGGTCCTCCTCATCGGTGAGGTACTGCTGGAGAGAGGCCTCCCGCTGCGCATCGCTCACCTGTTTGCTTACGCAGAAGGCGGGGTAAGGGCGGTTGGAGGTGTGGTTGTCGCACCGGGTCACGGCGCAGTCGATGCAGGAGCGGCAGATCTCGTCCTTCATCGGGTTCCCTCCTTGGCCCGGTCCCGGCGGATGAGTTCCTTCACCGCCTCAATGGCCAGTTTCACAGAGAGGGTCACGTCCTCATTCTCCTTCTGGTCCAGGCCGGCCTTCTCCCGCTCCTGGTTCCAGATCACGTGGAAGGCGGACCCACACCGCACCCCCAGGGCAGAGGCGGCGGTGAAAAGGGCGGCAGACTCCATCTCGCTGGCCAGGACCCCCAGACGCTTCCAGGCCTCCCACTTGGCCTCCAGTTCGTAGGCCACCGGCATCCGCTCTGGGGAATGCTGGCCATAGAAGGAGTCTTTGCACTGGACCACCCCGGCATGCCAGGGGGTGCCCATGGTCTTGGCGGTGTCCACCAGGGCGGAGAGGACCTCGTAGTCCGGCACCGCGGGGAACTCGATGGGGGCATACTCCCGGCTGGCCCCCTCGTGGCGGACCGCCCCGGTGGCGATCACCAGGTCCCCGCTCTGGACCTCCAGCTTGATGCCCCCGCAGGTGCCGGTGCGGACAAAAGTGTCCGCCCCGATGGCGTGGAGCTCCTCCAGGGCGATCACCGCCGAGGGGCCGCCGATGCCGGTGGAGCAGACGGAGACCTTCTCCCCCAAAAGGGTCCCGGTGTAGATGTTAAACTCCCGGTTGTAGGCCACATGGACGGGATTGTCAAAGTACTGGGCGATGACTTCGCTCCGCCCCGGGTCCCCAGGGAGGATGCAGTAGCGCCCCACATCCCCAGGGGCGCAGCGGATATGGAATTGCAAGGTCCGTTCTTCTTGTTTCATTCGGTGGGTTCCTCCCTGTTCTGTCGTTGGGCCTGGATGCGCTTCCGATCCAGGTAGCCTTCTAATATTAAGGTAGCTGCCATGGCGTCCACCTTGTCTTTCCGGTTTTTGGCCCGGATGCCCTGTTCCCCCAAAATCCGGTGGGCGTCCACGGTGGTCCGCCGTTCGTCCCAAAGGATCACCGGCAGGCCGGTGGCTGCCTCCAATTTCTTGGCAAAGGCGGCGTACTTCTCCGCCCGGGGCCCCAGGGTCCCGTCCATGTTGCGGGGATACCCCATCACCAGTTCCTCCGCCCCCTGGGCTTTGGCCAGTGCGGCCAACTCCTCCAGCACCACCTGGGCTTTGCGGCTTTTGATGAGAAACGTCTGGCCTGCCAGCAGGCCCGTGGGGTCGGAAACGGCCACCCCGGTCCGAGCGTCGCCATAGTCAATGGCCATAATGCGCACAAGCATTCCCCCTTTGTCGATACCGCTATCTTAGCGTGTCCCCTCCCCCTTGTCAAGGGAAGGCCCCCTTGGGCCCCAGGGCCATCCGCAAGGGGCGCCGGTTTTCCCGTAGGGGTTCCGTCCTCTATGATACCCCGGAACGCCGCCCCGCCTCCATACCCTCCGTGCGGGCTTTTCCTACCGCTGCCCTACTTCTTTCCGCCCTATTTCTACTCCGCTGGGAAAGCCGTGCCGCCTGCCCGGAGTCCCCGGCGGTTCCCTTGAGATTCTTGGGAAAATTGTGCTTGACAAGGGGACAGGCCCATGATAAAATAGTCGCACCTATGAAAAGGGCTTATTTTTTGTGCGCAGATTACGGTATCTGCCCACAAACCCTGGACCATTTGGACATAGGGAGGCAAACGATGCCGATCCAGCCGTATTCTTTTTTCATGCCTAAAAAGGCGCAAGTGGAATCCGCCGGGATCGGAATCGCCTGTGGACAGGCGAAAGGCCGATTTCGGCGTTTTGTTTTTCCCGGGGCCGAACATCGTAAAGGAGGTGCCGCAAATGGCAAAAGCCGGCGCACGGGTGAAGATCACCCTCAGATGCAATGAGTGCAAACAGCGCAACTACAACACAACCAAGAACAAGAAGAATACCCCCGACCGCTTAGAGATGAACAAGTACTGCCCCTTCTGCAGAAAGCACACCGTTCATAGTGAGACTAAGTGATGATGGCCCACATTCCCTGTAAGAAAGAAGGGTGGAACTGAATGTCTGAAAAAGAAAAGATGAACCAGGACGGGGCAGAGGAAAAGGCAAAGGAGACCAAGCCGGCCAAGGCCGACAAGGAAAAGGCAAAAGCCAAAGCCGACAAGGAAAAAAAGCCCGGCGTTGGCAAGCGGATTGCCCGGTTCTTCCGGGAGCTGCGGTCTGAGCTGAAGAAGGTCTCTTGGCCCACCCGGGCGGATACCCTGAAAAAAACGGGCATCGTGATTGTCTGCGTCATCGTCGTCGGCATCATCGTCTGGATCTTCGACGGCATTGCCAGCTCCGTGATCGACGCGCTCCTCTCCCTCTTCGGCCAGCACTGAGAAAGGTGAAACACCATGGCGGAAGAAGCGAAATGGTATGTGGCGCACACCTATTCGGGTTATGAAAACACCGTAAAAGCCACCATCGAAAAAGCGGTAGAAAACCGCAACATGGGCGACCTGATCCTGGCGGTGAACATTCCCATGGAAACCGTCACCGAAATCACCGACAGCGGCAGCAAAACCGTGGAGCGTAAAGTCTTCCCCGGGTATGTGCTGGTGAAAATGGTGATGACCGACGAAACCTGGCACCTGGTCCGCAACGTGCGGGGGGTCACCGGGTTCGTGGGTTCCGGGAACAAGGCCATCCCTCTCACCGAGGCGGAAATCGCCGCCCTGGGTGTGGAGAAACGAGAAGTCCTGGTCAACTACCAAGTGGGCGACAACGTCCGCATCACCGACGGCGCGCTGGAGTCTTTCCTCGGTACCGTGGAGGAAATCGACATGGAGCGCCAAAAGGTTCGGGTGGTCGTGTCCATGTTCGGCCGGGAAACCCCGGTAGAACTGGATCTGGACCAGATCGAATCCATCTGACCCTGCGGAACCATCCCCGCAGGCGTGGGAGGAGCGGGCCGCCGCTCCGTCCAACCACATTTTCATAATGGAGGTGCTCTAAGTGGCACAGAAAGTAACTGGATACGTCAAACTGCAGATTCCCGCCGGCAAGGCAACGCCGGCGCCCCCCGTTGGCCCCGCTCTGGGCCAGCACGGCATCAACATTGCCGCCTTCACCAAAGAGTTTAACGAGCGCACCAAGAACGACGCCGGCCTGATCATCCCCGTGGTGATCACCGTCTACGCCGACCGTTCCTTCACCTTCATCACCAAGACCCCTCCCGCTGCCGTCCTCATCAAGAAGGCCTGCAACATCGAGAAGGGTTCCGGCGTGCCCAACAAGGACAAGGTCGCCACCATCAGCAAGGAAGACGTGCGCAAGATTGCCGAGACCAAGATGCGTGACCTGAATGCCGCCACCATCGAGGCCGCCATGAGCATGATTGCCGGCACCGCCCGCTCCATGGGCGTGGTCGTTGGCGAGTAAGGCAGGAGGGTAGAGATATGTTTAGAGGAAAAAAGTATCAGGACAGCGCAAAGCAGATCGACAAAGCCACTCTGTATGACACCGCAGAGGCTATGGATCTGATTGTGAAAACCGCTCCCGCCAAGTTCGATGAGACCGTGGAGCTCCACGTGAAGCTGGGCGTTGACTCCCGTCACGCCGACCAGCAGGTCCGCGGCGCCATCGTGCTGCCCCACGGCACCGGCAAGGTGCCCCGCGTGCTGGTCTTCGCCAAGGGCGACAAGGCCGACGCTGCCAAGGAAGCCGGCGCCGATTACGTGGGCGAGGCCGACCTGGCCCAGAAGATCCAGCAGGAAAACTGGTTCGACTTCGACGTGGTCATCGCCTCCCCCGACATGATGAGCGTGGTGGGCCGTCTGGGTAAGCTGCTGGGTCCCAAGGGCCTCATGCCCTCCCCCAAGGCTGGCACCGTCACCCCCAACGTGGCTGGCGCTGTGCAGGAAGCCAAGGCCGGTAAGGTGGAGTACCGTCTGGACAAGACCAACATCATCCACTGCCCCATCGGCAAGGTCTCCTTCGGCCCCGAAAAGCTGGGCGAGAACTTCAACACCCTCATGGGCGCCATCCTGAAGGCCAAGCCCGCCGCCGCCAAGGGCACCTATGTGAAGAGCTGCGTCGTCGCCTCCACCATGGGCCCCGGCATCAAGGTCAACGCCGCCAAACTGGTGTAAGACCGACAAAAAATTCTCGTATCCCCCGGAAAATTTCTTGACAGAACCTTTCCGGAATGATACAATATCACAGCGTTCCAAAGACAGCAGGTGCCCCATAAATCCTGCCGAGGATGCAGTCAAACAGCCCTCCCCTGTGGGAAGGTCTGTCCCTACGATTGCTGCACGTCCCCGTGTCTTTTGGCGCGGGGACGTTTTCTTTGGTTCCCATTTTGATTGTGGAGGTGAAACAACTGTATGCCTAACGCAAAAATCCTCAGTGAAAAACAGGCCATCGTCGCTTCCCTGACCGAGAAGTTCCAGAATGCCGCCGCCGGCGTCATCGTGGACTACAAGGGCATCACCGTGGCAGAGGACACCGAGCTGCGTGCCAAGATGCGGGAGAACGGCGTGGAGTACTTCGTCATGAAGAACACCCTGTCCCGCTTCGCCGCCAAGAATGCCGGCCTGGACGAGCTGTGCGATGTCCTGGAGGGGACCACTTCCATCGCCATCTGCGAGGGAGATCCCGTGGCCGCTGCCAAGGTGGTGGCTGAGTTCTCCAAGAAGCTGGCTGACCAGAACAAGTTCTTCATCAAGGCTGGCTTCGTGGACGGCAAGGTCATCTCCGTGGAGGAGGTTAAGGCCCTGGCCGACCTGCCCAGCAGAGAGGTCCTGGTGGCCACCGTTCTGGGCACCCTCATTGCCCCCATCCGTGGTCTGGCCACTGTGCTGGACGCCAACATCTCTGGCCTGGCCCGCGTGATGCAGGCCATCGCCGACCAGAAGGGCGAGTAAGCCCATCCCCTGTTTCCAACAGAGACACCCCTGGTAAACCAATTATTTTTACTATACTATTTGGAGGTATCCTACTATGGCAAGCGAAAAGATCACCGCTCTGATTGAAGAAGTTAAGGCTCTGACCGTCCTGGAGCTGTCCGAGCTGGTTCACGCCCTGGAAGACGAGTTCGGCGTTTCCGCCGCTGCTCCCGTTGCTGTTGCCGCCGCTGCTGCTCCCGCTGCTGAGGCCGCCGCTGAGAAGACCGAGTTCGACGTGGTTCTGGCCAGCTTCGGCGACGAGAAGATCAAGGTCATCAAGGCCGTCCGTGAGATCACCGGCCTGGGCCTGGCTGACGCCAAGGCTGTCGTTGAGGCCGCTCCCAAGGCCATCAAGGAAGGCGTGTCCAAGGACGAGGCCGAGGAGCTGAAGAAGAAGCTGGAAGAGGCTGGCGCCAAGGTCGAGCTGAAGTAATTTCCCTTCTTTTCTCATTGCTATCCAGAGCCCTCTGGCACTGTGCCAGAGGGCTCTTCCCATTTTCTCTAAAAATATTTTTATGGCGGCTGAATGGATCGCCCCCCCTCCCTCGTGTTATTGGTAGAAGGCGGAAACGCCAAACCAAGCAAGGAGGAACGCATTATGAAACCATCTCGCATTGCCATTCTCATCGCCGTCATTCTGTTGGTGGTGGGCGGTACCACCGCTTTCGCCGCCAGTTCCAGCGCTGTCCAGCCCCAACCCAACACCAACTGTGCCTTCCGGGATGCCGACGGGAACGGGATCTGTGACGTCTGCGGCGCCGCCCAGACCGCCGCCACCTGCTCCCGCTGCGGTAACCACTACACCGACGCCGACGGCGACGGAATCTGCGACAACTGTCCCGCCGCCCAGACGACCACTTCTTCCAGGGGCCAGGGCAATGCCTGGCACCACACAGAGCACGCCGGGCACGGCCATCAGACCGGCCACCATTGGGGAGGGCACCACGGCTGCTGAGCCATCACCAGAAGAGAGAGGACACCATGCGGAGTGAACAAGAGGTCAATGCCGCCATCGACCGGTACGCCGACACCGTCCGGCGGCTGTGCATGCTGCATCTGAAAAACTATGCGGACACCGAGGACATCTTTCAGACCGTTTTTCTCAAGTACGCCCTCCACACGGCCCCTTTCGCCGACGGGGAGCACGAGAAGGCCTGGCTCATCCGGGTCACCCTCAACGCCTGCAAAGATCTGCTGAAAAGCGTCTTCCGCAGCCGGACCGTGGCCTTGGAGGCAGCGGCGAATCTGCCCGCCCCGGTCCCCCAGGAGAACCAGGAAGTGCTGGAGGCCGTCCTGGCCCTGCCGAAAAAGTACAAGGATGTGGTGTACCTCCACTACTACGAGGGGTACTCCGCCCCAGAGATCGCGGGGCTGCTCCACCGAAACGTAAACACCATCTACACCTGGCTGGGCCGGGCCAAGGCCCTGCTGAGAACCGCACTGGAGGAAGGGGGTGGAGAGGATGGATGACCGGATCCGCGCAGCCTTTGACGCCATCCACGCAGAGGAAGCGCTCAAGGAACACACCAAGGCCGCGCTGGCCGCCCGGCAGCGCCCGGCGGTCCGCCAGCGGCGTCTGGCCCCCCTGCTGGCCTGCCTGGCCCTGGTGGTGGTCCTGCTGGGCGGCGGAGGGTGGCTTTGGTTCACCCCCACCGCCTCGGTGAGCGTGGACATCAACCCCTCCCTGGAGCTAAGACTCAATCGCTTCTCCCGGGTGGTGGCAGTGGAGGGGGCCAACGCCGACGGCCAGGCCCTGGCCCAGGAGCTGGACCTGCGCTTCCTAGACTGTGCGGCCGCCCTGGAGGCCATTCTGTCCAGCGACACGGTCTCCGCCCTGCTGGCCCAGGACAGCGCCCTCACCATCGCCGTCAGCGGCCAAGACGAGGCCCAGTGCCAGGACCTGCTCACCCAGGCCCAGCACTGTACCGCCGGCCAGGAAAACGCCCACTGCTTCTCCGCCAGCAGCCAGGAACATGACGAGGCCCACCAGGCCGGCCTCACCCTGGGCAAGTACCGGGCTTACCTGGCCCTCCACGACCTGGACCCCACCGTCACCCCGGAGGAGGTCCAAAACCTGACCATGGCGGAGATCCGGGACCGGATCCAGGCCCTGGGCGGGACCCTCCCCACCGGGTCCGGGGAGCACAGTCAGACCCAAGCCGGCCACCACGGCCAGGGCCACCACAGCGAATGACGGCAAATGGCCGGGCACCTTGTTGCAGGTGCCCGGCCATGTTATGTCCGGAAATGCTTACTGTGCCGCATCCTCACAGAATCGCATGAGAATGGTGGCAATCTGGGCCCGGGAGGCGTTGCCTGCGGGCTTCAAGGTGTCGTCCTCCATGCCCCGGATGATGTTCTCCGCCACGGCCCAAGCCATGGCCTCCCGGGCATAGGCCTGGATCTCCTCCCCGTCGGGATAGCCGGCGAGGTCGGCGGAGGCGCTGACGTCGTAGCCCTTGCTCTCGGCATAGCGGTAGAGAATGGTCACCAGCTGCTCCCGGGTGAGGTCATTGCCGGGGGCAAAGGTGTCGTCGCCGACGCCATTCACAATGCCGTTCTGGGCCGCCCAAACCACGGCGTTGGTGTACCAGGTGCCGGCCTCCACATCGGTGAAGGGCAGGTCGCCGGAGACGGCGGGCTGGCCCTCCAGACGGTACAGGATGGTCACCAACTGGGCCCGAGTGGTGGCGCTGTTGGGGGCGAAGCGGTTGCCGCCCACGCCGTCCATGAGGCCGTTTTCATAGGCATAGGCCACGGCATCATAGAACCAGTCGCCTTCGTTGACGTCGAGGAAGGGCTCGCCCACGGGTGCCTCGGTCTCCACGAAGGTGGCGGTGATGGTCACCTGGCCGTTGGGCATGGTGAAGGTAAAGGGTGCTATTTATTATCAGGCAGTTATAACTGAATAACAAACCAAAAGTACGTGGGCAATCGCTCACGTACTTTTTTACTCCCCCCCTCGAAAAAAATGAGGCGAGGTCGAAACCGGCCGGTCGTGTGGGGTGCAGTCCTTTATGCTAGGTGGCGATTTCCGAAATAACGGTGTGTCTTTTGGTGTGTTTTTTCACGCTCTAAAAAGAAACGCAGAAAACAAAAAAGCCTTGAACCCGTTGGGGCTCAAGGCTTTTCGTGGAGCTGCTGGGCGGATTTGAACCGCCGACCTCATCCTTACCAAGGATGCGCTCTACCGACTGAGCTACAGCAGCAAATGGGATTGGGGAAGCGAAGAAGCTTGCCCCACCCGCGGGTGACCTACCATGCGGCAAATCAAAAAAGTGGCGACGCGGAAGGGACTTGAACCCTCGACCTCCGGCGTGACAGGCCGGCGTTC
>OGXS01001337.1_pt1 | contig 16785 bp, 13 predicted proteins | sample 1576371 | NCBI WGS metagenome assembly OGXS01 (sample SAMEA3541475, study PRJEB24748) | human gut metagenome | biome: human gut; feature: human-associated habitat; material: faeces | place: China | collected 2012
CGGAACACCGCGCCGGGCTGGGGTAGTTTTTGGGGGAAAGGGATGGAAAATGTTCCCCTGGCATGGTAGGATGGGAGGAACCATCATGTTGTGGTCTTACAGCCCTCCCGCCCTGCCTGGGGCGCAGGGGCGTGGGACCGTGAAAGGAGAGTACAGACCCTATGGAAATCCGCCGCACCACCGTAGAGGACCTGCCCCGGCTGCTGGCCCTGTATGCCCGGGCCCGGCAGTTTATGGCCGACCACGGCAACCCCAACCAGTGGGGGCCCACCCACTGGCCCCCGGAGGCCCTGCTCCGCCAGGACATCGCCCAGGGGAAGAGCTATGTCTGCCTGGAAGCCGGGCGGGTGGTGGGCACCTTCTTCTTCACCCAGGGGAAGGACGTGGAGCCCACCTACCGCCGCATCGAGGCAGGGGCCTGGCGGGACGACAGCCCCTATGGGGTGGTCCACCGGCTGGCTTCGGACGGGTCGGTGCCGGGGACCGGGCGGTTCTGCCTTCGGTGGGCCTATGCCCAGTGCGGCCATCTGCGGATTGACACCCACGGGGACAACCGGGTCATGCAGACCCTGTTGGAGAAAGAGGGCTTTCTCCCCTGCGGCACCATTTACGTGGAGGAGGACCCCTACCCCAGGATTGCCTATGAAAAGAGCCAGCCGCAGCCCGCCCGGGAGCCGGGGGCGTAAGGCCATGCCCAGATCAAAAAACACCAGCGTGGACCCTTAGGGCCCACGCTGGTGTTGGTTTGTGTAAGGGGGAAAGGGCTTAGGCCGTCTTTCCGCCGGCATTCACTTCGTCGAACTCTCTCTGAATTTCCTCCGAGGGCGGGGGCGTCAGGAGGGAGACCACCACGATGCAGAGCACCGAGAACAGGAAGGCAGGCAGCAGTTCGTAGACATCCCACAGGCCACCCAGGGGGCGCACCAGCAGCTTCCAGACGAACACCATCCCGGCGCCGCCCAGCATCCCGGCGATGGCCCCGGCCCTGGTGGTCCGCTTCCAGAAGAGGCTGAAGAGCATCAGCGGGCCAAAGGTGGCGCCAAACCCCGCCCAGGCGAAGCTGACGATGGTAAAGATGACGCTGTTCTCGTCCAGGGCGATGACAATGGCCACCACCGCGATGAGGAGAAGGGTGAGCCGGGAGACGCGCAGGACCTCTTTGTCCGAGGCCTTCTTGCGGAACAGCCCCTGGTAGATGTTCTTGGAAAAGGCAGAGGCGGCGATGAGAAGGTAGGAGTCCGAGGAACTGATGGTCGCCGCCAAGATCCCGGCCATCACGAACCCGGCCAGAAGGGGCGGGAGCAGGCTGGTGGCCAGAAGGATGAACACGTTTTCTGCCTCCGAGGAGGTGAGCAGTGCCGAGGGGTACAGCGAACGGCCCACCACGCCGATGAACACCGCGATGGTCAGGGAGATCACCACCCAAACGGTGGCAATTCTCCGAGACATGGTCAGCTCACGCTCGCTGCGAATGGCCATGAACCGCAGCAGGACCTGGGGCACGCCAAAGTATCCCAAGCCCCACGCCAGGGCGGACACCACGGAGAGGGCCCCGTAGGAGGTCCCTTCCCCGAAGAGGGGCGTGCCTGCTGCCACCTGCTGCACGCCATCCACGGTTTCCGGCGTGGCGATGCCGAAGAACTCCAGGAAGCTCGGGATGCTGCGGACGTTGTCAATGACCGCGTCCAGCCCCCCGGCTGCGGTGGTGCCCACAAACACAATGACCCCCAGGGCGATGATCATCACCAGCGCCTGCATGAAGTCAGAGGCGCTCTCGGCCAGGAAGCCGCCGATCAGGGTGTAGACCAGGACAAAGACGGCCCCCACAATCATCATGGGAATGTAGGGCATGTCAAATAGGGTGGAAAACAACTTGCCGCAGGTGACCAGACAGCTGGCTGCGTACACCGTGAAGAAGATCAGGATGAACAGCGCAGCGATGGTCATAATGACTTTGCCCTTTTCGTGGAAGCGGTTGGAAAAGTATTCTGGGAGGGTGATGGCGTTGCCCGCCCGCATGCTGTACCGGCGCAGCCGCTTGGACACGATCAGCCAGTTGATGTAGGTGCCGACGGCCAGGCCGATGGCGGTCCAGGCGGCATCGGCGATGCCGCACCAGTAGGCCAGGCCGGGCAGCCCCATCAGCAGCCAGCCGGACATGTCCGAGGCCTCGGCGCTCATGGCGGTCACCCAGGGGCCCAGGCTGCGCCCGCCCAGGAAGTAGGCGTCTGAACTGGCGTTGGCCCGTTTCGCGAAGGTGATGCCCAGAACGATGACCACGCCCATGTAAATGACCATGGCGGTCAAAATCTGTAGTGTATCCTCCATGTTTTGGTTCCTTTCTCTCTGATTCTCTGTGGAGGCGCGGGTATGACGCCCACACGTGAGCCATATTATACACAAAAAGGAATATTCTGACAACTCTTTTTTTGCGTGGGAGAGGAAGAATTTGGGAGGGGGTTATAGGTATGGCGCTGGGAGTTGGTTGGAAGGATGCAGCCCCCATCTCGCCCCACCCCTTGCAGACAGAACAACGCCCCCCAATCGGACTCCGATTGGGGGGCGTAACCATAGCGATGATATCGCCAGACGGTGGGCGGAAGGTGTCGTGGAAGCCGATGGCTGCCCGGGGCTTACCGGACCACCAACTGGTCCCCTTGGCAGTCCACCACCAGGGTGGTGTCCGGCAGGACCTCGTCGGCGATGAGCTTCCGGCTGACCAAGGTCTCCACGGTGTGCTGGAGGAAGCGGCGCAGAGGCCGGGCGCCGTAGAGGGGGTCGTACCCGTTGTCGATGACGTAGGCCTTGGCGGCGGGGGTGAGCTCCACCTTCAGCTGCTTGTCGGCCAGGCGGCGGTTCAGGCTGCCCAGGAGAAGGTCCACGATGGCGGTGACGTTCTCCTTGGTGAGGGGCTTGTAGTAGACGATCTCGTCCAGCCGGTTGAGGAACTCCGGCCGGAAGGAGCGCTTGAGCAGCTGGTCCACCTGGTCCCGGGCCTCCTGGGAGATCTCCCCGTCGGCGTTGATGCCCTCCAGCAAATACTGGGAGCCCAGGTTGGAGGTGAGGATGAGGATGGTGTTCTTAAAGTCCACCGTCCGGCCCTGGCTGTCGGTGATCCGGCCGTCGTCCAGGACCTGGAGCAGGATGTTGAACACGTCGGGGTGGGCCTTTTCCACCTCGTCAAAGAGGACCACGGAGTAGGGGTGGCGGCGGACGGCTTCCGTCAGCTGGCCGCCCTCCTCATAGCCCACATAGCCGGGAGGGGCGCCGATGAGCCGGGAGACGGAGAACTTCTCCATGTACTCCGACATGTCGATGCGCACCAGGTTCTTCTCGCTGTCAAAGAGGGCCTCGGCCAGGGTCTTGGCCAGCTCGGTCTTGCCCACGCCGGTGGGGCCCAGGAAGAGGAAGGAGCCGATGGGTTTATCCGGGTCGGCGATGCCCGCCCGGCTGCGGAGGATGGCTTCCGAGACCAGGCGCACGGCCTCGTCCTGGCCCACCACCCGCTGGTGGAGGATGTCCTCTAAGTGCAGGAGCTTCTCCCGCTCGCCCTCCATGAGCTTGGCCACGGGGATGCCCGTCCAGCGCTCGATGATCCGGGCGATCTCCTCCTCGGTGACCTTGTCCCGGAGGAGGGACCGGGCCTTGCTGTCGGCGGCGATCTGCTCCTCCGCCTCCAGGGCCTTCCGCAGGGCGGGGATCTTGCCGTACTGGAGCTCGGCGGCCTTGTTCAGGTCGTACTCCCGCTGGGCCTTTTCCAGTTCCGCGTTGGCGCTCTCCAGGTCGGCCCGGATCTGCTGGACCTTGCCGATGGCGTCCTTCTCGTTGTCCCACTGGGCCTTCTTGGCCTTGAACTCCTCCCGCATGTCGGAGAGTTCCTTCTGGATCTCCGCCAGGTGTTCCTGGGAGAGGCGGTCGGTCTCCTTTTTCAGGGCGGCCTCCTCGATCTCGTGCTGGATGATCTTCCGCTGGATCACGTCCAGCTCGGTGGGCATGGAGTCGATCTCCGTGCGGATGAGGGCGCAGGCCTCGTCGATGAGGTCGATGGCCTTGTCGGGGAGGAACCGGTCGGTGATGTACCGGTTGCTCAGGGTGGCCGCGGCAATGATGGCCCCGTCCTGGATCTTCACCCCGTGGAAGACTTCGTACCGCTCCTTCAGGCCCCGGAGGATGGCGATGGTGTCCTCCACCGAGGGTTCGCTTACCATGACGGGCTGGAAGCGGCGCTCCAGGGCGGCGTCCTTTTCAATGTATTGCCGGTACTCGTTGAGGGTGGTGGCGCCGATGCAGTGGAGTTCCCCCCGGGCCAGCATGGGCTTTAAGAGGTTGCCGGCGTCCATGGCCCCCTCGGTCTTGCCGGCCCCTACAATGGTGTGGAGCTCGTCGATGAAGAGGAGGATCTTGCCCTCGGACTTCTTCACCTCGTTGAGGACGGCCTTCAGCCGCTCCTCAAACTCCCCCCGGTACTTGGCGCCGGCCACCAGGGCCCCCATGTCCAGGGCGAAGATGGTCTTGTCCTTCAGGGAGGTGGGCACGTCCCCCTTGACGATCCGCTGGGCCAGGCCCTCGGCGATGGCGGTTTTGCCCACGCCGGGCTCGCCGATGAGGACGGGGTTGTTCTTGCTCTTCCGGGAGAGGATACGAATGACGTTGCGGATCTCGTCATCCCGGCCGATGACGGGGTCCAGCTTGTTCTGCCGGGCCCGCTCCACCAGGTCGGTGCCATACTTCTTCAGAGCGCCGTAGGTCTCCTCGGGGTTGTCCGAGGTCACCCGCTGGTTGCCCCGCACGGAGGTGAGGGCTTGGAGGGCCTTCTCCTTGGTGATCTGGTAGTCGGAGAACACCCGGCCCAGGTCCCGGCCGGCGGTGTCCAGCAGGCCCAGGAAGAGGTGTTCCACGGAGGTGTATTCGTCCTTCATCTCCCCGGCGATCTTCTCTGCCCGGTTCAGGGCCTTTTCGGTGTCGGCGGAGATGTAGATCCGGCCGGGCTCATGGCCGGAGGAGGACACCCGGGGCTGCCGCTCCACCAGGTCCTTCACCGCTGCCTGGAAGGAGGGGACGGTGATCCCCATCCCTGCCAGCAGCTGGGGGATGAGGCCTTCGGCATCCTGGAGGAGGGCCCACAGCAGGTGGGCCTGCTCAATCTGGGGGTTGCCGTACTCCTGGGCGATGGTCTGGGCCGCGCGAATGGCCTCGGCGGATTTTTGGGTCAATTTTTCTGCATTCATCAAAAATCACTCCTTTCCGGGGTGGGTCGATGGAAAATGGGTTTTCAGAAATGGGGCCAAGGCCCCGGATGGTGCGGCCCCCTTCACGGCAAAGGGGCGCCGGCGACTGCACCGGCGCCCTTGTGCCATGGGGGGGTACAAAGACTTGAGAGAGAAGAGAGAGGAGGATATGGTCATTAGAGGATGGCGATCTGCCGGCTTTCCGGCACCACCGGTGCCTGCTTGGGCAGGGTGACCTCTAAGATCCCGTTCTTGTAGGCGGCGGAGATGCCGCTCTCGTCGATGCCGGAGACATCGAAGCTCCGGGCGAAGGATCCGGTCCGGCGCTCCCGGCGGATATACTCACCCTGCTTCTGCTCCTGGGCTTCCTTGTGCTCGGCCTTGATGGTGAGGATGCCTTCCTTCAGGTCCAGGGAGATGTCCTCCTTGTGGAACCCGGGCAGCTCCGCCTCCAGGACGAACTTGTCGTCCAGGTCCCGGATGTCCGCCCGGAAGGCGGGCAGGGTGGCGTTGGAGTTGCGGAAGAACTGCTTCTGGAAGTTGTCAAACAGATCGAAAATGTTGTTGTCGCTGCGCTCAAAGGGAATCATGCCGAACATAGTGTTACGCTCCTTTTTACATCATTTATTGTGGGCCGTGCCCGGCGGGAGCCGGGCCGGCAGGGTTTATAAAATTTGCAATCTCGAGGCGGGAGTGCTGGCTGTTTCCCCGGATGTTTCCGGGAACCTCCTGTCTACGGTGGATATCCTACTGCGATTTTATGAATAATCTTAGTGAATTTTATGTCTAAATTGTAAACATTAGCACTCTTGCGATTTGAGTGCTAAAAAACGGGCAGGGAACCTCTCACCGGTCCAAGGAAAACCCACCCATTGTTCCCGCCGGGGATCTGTGGTATACTGGGCCCGAAAAAATACTGCCCCAAAGACAGGAGGTTCGAACCCATATGACCCAATTATCCCAACGCATGGTGGAGCTTGGCACCGCCAAGTCAGAGATCCGGGAGGCCTTTGCCTTTGCCCAGGCCCGGGCAGCGGAGATCGGCCCGGAGAACGTGGACGACTTCTCCATCGGAAACCCCAGCGTCCCCGCGCCGGACACCGTGGCCCAGATGGTCCACCAGCTGGTGGACACCGTGGACCCCATCCAGCTCCACGGCTACACCCCCGCCCAGGGGGATGGCGCCGTCCGCCAGGCCCTGGCCGACGATTTAAACCGCCGCTACGGCACAGCCTATGACCCCGACTGCTTCTACCTCACCGCCGGGGCGGCGGGGGCTTTGTGCTGCGTCCTGTCCGCCCTGGGCTGCCCGGGGGATGTGTTCCTGACCTTTGCCCCCTACTTCCCGGAGTATAAGGTGTTCGTGGAGAGTGCCGGCGGCACCCTCACCGCCGTGCCCGCCAACCTGGAGGACTTCCAGATCGACTTTGCCGCCCTGGAGGCCGCCCTCTCCCCCCAGGTGAAGGGGATTATCATCAACAGCCCCAACAACCCCACCGGGGTGGTCTACTCGGAGGCGACCATCCGGAAGCTGGCCCAGATGCTCACCGCCAAGTCCCAGGAATACGGCCACCCCATCTGGCTGATCTCCGACGAGCCCTACCGGGAGATCGTCTACCAGGCGGATCCCCTGCCCTGGGTCCCCTCCTATTATACCAATACCTTGGTGTGTTATTCCTACAGCAAGTCCCTCTCCCTGCCCGGGCAGCGGATCGGCTATGTGCTGGTGCCCCGGACGGCAGAGGACTTTGACCTGGTCTACGCCGCCGTGTGCGGGGCAGGCCGGGCCCTGGGCTATGTGTGCGCCCCCAGCCTCTTCCAGCTGGTGGTGGCCAACTGCACCGGGCAGACGGCGGACATCGCCGTGTACCGGAAAAACCGGGATCTCCTCCTCACCGCCCTGCGGGAGATGGGGTACACCTGCGCCCAGCCGGAGGGGGCCTTCTACCTCTTCCCCCGGTCGTTGGAGCCCGATGCCAAGGCCTTCTGCCGGCGGGCCCAGAAGTACGACCTGGTGCTGGTCCCCGGGGACAGCTTCGGCTGCCCGGGCCACGTGCGGATCTCCTACTGCGTGCCCACGGAGCAGATCCAGCGGGCGCTGCCCAAGTTCCGGAAGCTGGCGGAGGAGTACCGGCAGGGGTGAGCCACCTTTCCCCTTTTCTACAAGGAAAGGTTGGGTACCAAATCGCCCCCTCATCCGCCCCAGTGTGCGCACTGGGGCACCTTCCCCCCAAGGGGAAGGCTTTGAAGGTGGCAGTGTTGCCCAGCCGCGTTCTGCTGCGCCCCCCCTTGTGGGGGGCGCTTTTCTGCCCTTAAGAAAATCTTAAACCTTCCTCACCTTGTTTCTTAATCCCCGGTTCGCTATGATACCCATAGGAGGTGACGGGTATGTACAATATCTTAGTGTGTGACGATGAGAAAGACATTGTCTCAGCCCTGACCATTTACCTCACCACGGGCGGGTACCAGGTCTTTCCCGCCTATGACGGGACGGAGGCCTTGGCCATCCTGGCCAAGGAGGACATCCACCTGGTGCTGCTGGACATTATGATGCCCAAGCTGGACGGCATCGCCACCATGACCAAGCTCCGGGAGGTGTCCAACGTGCCGGTGATCCTCCTCACCGCCAAGTCTGAGGACACGGACAAGATCCTGGGCCTCAACGTGGGGGCGGACGACTACGTCACCAAGCCCTTCAACCCCGTGGAGGTGCTGGCCCGGGTGAAGTCCCAGCTGCGGCGGTACCTCCAGCTGGGGGGCGGCGTGGTGAAGCCCACCCTCCTCCAGGCCGGGGGCATCGCCCTGGACGACCGCACCAAGTCCGTCACCCTGGATGGGGAACCCGTGGCCCTCACCCCCCGGGAGTATGAGATCCTGCGGCTGCTCCTGCAGCACCCGGGGACGGTGTTCTCCCCCAAGCAGATCTACCGCACTGTGTGGGGGGAGGAACCCTACGGAGTGGAGAACGCCGTGGCCGTCCACATCCGCCACCTCCGGGAAAAGTTGGAGATCACCCCCTCGGATCCCCGCTACATCAAAGTGGTCTGGGGCCAGGGGTACAAACTGGAAGGAGGAAAGCCATGAAACTCTTTTCTGCCCTTTCGGAAAAGCCCAAAGTCCGGGCCCTGGCCTGGGTGGTGTGCGTCGTCGGGTTGGCCCTCTGCCTGGTCTGCGGGCAGCAGGCGGCGTGGGTGGCCCAGCGGGGCGGCTATCAACCCAACGGCTACACCACCGTCGTGGAAAACGAGGTCAACCAAGTCCTCCAGGACTACACCCAAACCATCGCCCAGGAGTATACCCTGGCCCGGGAGAACGACGGCAGCGTGGAGGCTGTCCGCTACCTGATCGACGACGAAAACTTCGGTTTCCAAATCGTCCGCGACCGGGGGGCCGTCCTGCTCTCCCAAAACACCATAGATGAGGAAGAGTATGCCCTCACCTGCACCGTACACACCTCCTTTACCCCCACAGAGACCACCACCTTCCAGGAGATCTATGCCACGGAATCTGAACGGGAACAGGCACTGGAAACGCTGTATCGCCAGTATGAGGACGTGGAGTACAGCTATGGGTCGGTGGGAACCGAAGAAGAAACCGGTCGCTACACCCTCTTTGCCACCTGCTTCTCTCGGGGGGACCCGGTGCCCGTCACCGTCACCGGGTATGCCACCTTTGCCTCTACCGCCAGCGACAGCGACCTGTTCTGCGCCCAGTACTTCGCCGGGCGCATGGCCTACTACCGCTACGAATTTGTCCTGACCGCGGTGGTTGGCGGGGTGCTGGGGGCACTGGCCCTGGCTCTGCTGGTCTATGGCGCTGGCTACCGGCGGAACGAGGATGGGACCCTGGCCCTCCCCTGGCTAGACCGGAGGGTTTCTTCCGACCTGCTGGGGGTGGGCATGGCCGTGGTGGCCATCCTATGGTGCCTTCTGGGTGGGTTGGACGTCTCCTCTGCGGCGGAACGCTCCCTGTCCGTTCTGCCCATCGGGCATCTCATCGGCACCGGTGTGGTGGTGGCTCTGCTGGCTATGGGCTGCGTCTCCCTGGTCCGGCGGCACCGGGCGAGGGTCTTGCGAGAAAACCTCACCTTCCGCCGCTACCGAGGAAAGATCCCCCATCCCCGGGACCTGTGGCATCGTTTTTTGCACTTCTTCCTCCAATTTTGGGCGGCAGGCCTGTGTTTTGTGGGGCTGTGTATCCTAGAGTTTATCTGCCTCTACATGTATCAAGCGACGATGGACGGGAGTGCGGTGTTGGTTTGGGGCGGCCTCAAGGTCCTGGAGGGCATCCTGGTGATCTATGTCATCCTGGCCATGAAGGAGATCCGGGCCGGCGGGGACCAGCTGGCCGCCGGCAACCTGGACTACCAGGTGCCCACCAACCGCCTCTACGGCGAGTTCCGGAAACACGGCGAAAACCTCAACAACCTCCGAGGAGGCATCCAGCACGCCGTGGAGGAGCAGATGAAGTCCGAGCGGATGAAGACCGAGCTCATCACCAACGTCTCCCACGACATCAAGACCCCCCTGACCTCCATCGTCAGCTACGTGGACCTTCTGAAGAAGGAGCCCATGCCCACCGACCAGGCCAAGGAGTACCTGGACGTGCTGGACCGCCAGGCCGCCCGGCTGAAAAAGCTCATCGAGGACCTGGTGGAGGCCTCCAAGGCCTCCACGGGGAGCCTGACGGTGAACTTCCAGCCCACGGACGTCAACGTCCTGCTGTCCCAGAGCGCCGGGGAGTACCAGGAGAAGCTGGCTGCCCGGGACCTCACCCTGATCCTCACCCCGGCGGAGGAGGCCCCCATGATCTCCGCCGACGGGCAGCTGCTGTGGCGGGTGTTTGAAAACCTCTTGAGCAACGCCCTGAAGTACGCCATGCCCGGCACCCGGGTCTACCTCTCCTGCGAGACCACGGACCAGGCGGTGGTCATCGCCTTCCGGAACATCTCGGCCTCCCCCCTGAACATCTCCGCCGAGGAGCTTATGGACCGCTTCGTCCGGGGGGATGCCTCCCGGAACACCGAGGGCAGCGGCTTGGGCCTGGCCATCGCCCGGGATCTCACCCAGCTCCAGCGGGGCACCTTTGCCCTCACCATCGACGGGGACCTGTTCAAGGCCACCCTCACCTTCCCCCGCTGCCAAAAGAGCCAGGACCCAGCGGGAAAATAAGGTGGAAAATCCCTTCCCCCTATGGTATGATGATGCCGTGATTCCAGCCATGGAATCACGGCATCCTTGCGTTACGCCGCGGAAATCCCCGCGGTTTTTCCCAAAGGAGGAATGAACCTATGAAAAAAGTCGTCGGCGTGGCCTTGCTATTGGTGGTGGTGGTGTTCCTGCTGCCCTTCCTCATCCACCGGGGCATGGAGCAGGAACAGGCGGCAGACCCCGCCGCCCAGGAGGAGATCGCCCTGCCCGACAGCGGCTACACCCTGCGCATCCTGGGCAGCGACGGCCAGGTCACCGAGATGGACATGAACCAGTACCTCTGGGGGGTGGTGGCAGCGGAGATGCCCGCCTCCTTTGAGGAGGAGGCCCTGAAGGCCCAGGCGGTGGCCGCCCGCACCTACGCCCTGAACAAGGGCCCCACCTCCAACCACCCCGACGCGGACCTGTGCACCGACTACAACTGCTGCCAGGCCTGGATCGCCCGGGCGGACGCCCAGAGCAACTGGGGGGACCGTGCCGTGACCTACACCAACAAGATCACCGCCGCCGTGGCGGAGACAGGCAACCAGGTCATCCTCTACGAGGGCCAGCTCATTGACGCGGTCTTCCACTCCTCCTCCGCCTCGGCCACCCAGGACGCGGTGGAGGTGTGGGGCAACAGCGTGCCCTACCTGCAGAGCGTGGACTCCCCCGAGGGAGAGAATGTGCCCAACTACCAGAGCCAGGCTACCATCTCCTCCCAGGAGTTCCAGGACCTCTTCCTGGAGGCCCGGCCGGAGGCGGACCTGTCCGGGGACCCCTCCACCTGGGTGGGGGACACCCAGTACAACGACGGGGGGAGCGTCCACACCATCACCATCGGCGGGGTTACCGTCACCGGGGCCCAGGCCCGGCAGATCTTCAACCTGCGCTCGGCGGCCTTTTCCGTGTCCTACGCCGACGGCACCTTCACCTTCGACGTCACCGGCTTCGGCCACGGGGTGGGGATGAGCCAGTACGGCGCCGACGCCATGGCCGTGGCCGGCAGCACCTACACCGAGATTCTCCAGCACTACTACACCGGGGTCACCGTGGAGGGGTGCCCGGAGGAATTCCTGCCCCAGTGAGGGGGAGTACCATACCAGGGCCGGGGGAAGCCATGGCGGCTGCCCGCCGGCCCTGCCTTAGGAGGAGATGATTGCCATGCCAGCCCCCATTTTGATCGTGGAGGATGACACCGATATCAACAACATGATGGCCGAGGCCCTCACCAAGGCGGGCTATGCCTGCACCCAGGCCTTTTCCGGGACGGAGGGGCTGCTGTACCTGGACCAGGGCCCCTATGCCCTGGTGATCCTGGACCTGATGCTCCCCGGGCTGGAGGGGGAGGCGCTGCTGCCCCAGATCAAGGCCAAGACGGGGACGCCGGTGCTGGTGGTCTCTGCCAAGGACAGCCTGGACAGCAAGGTGGGCCTGCTCACCGCCGGGGCGGAGGACTACCTCACCAAACCCTTTGCCATCCAGGAACTGGTGGCCCGGGCGGGGGTGCAGATCCGCCGGTTTGCCCAGACGGCAGGGGCGCCGCCGGCTGCCCTCCACTACAAAGACCTGACCCTCACCCCGGAGACCTTTTCCGTCACCTGCCAGGGCCAGCCGGTGGAGCTGACCCGGCAGGAGTTTCGGATCTTGGAGCTCCTCCTCTCCCACCCGGGGCGGGTGTTCTCCAAGCAGGCCATCTACGACTACGCCTGGGAGGAGATGTACCTGGGGGAGGATAAGACCATCAACGTCCACATCAGCAACATCCGCAAAAAGCTCCGAGGGGTCTCCGACCGGGAGTACATTGAGACGGTGTGGGGCATCGGGTTCCGCCTGGCCCCGTGAATCTTTACCCTTTCTTTAACTTTGCTTTGCGATGGATTATCCTTTCTGCCCTATCCTGTCCTAGGAAAGCAAAGGAGGAACCCCTATGGAATATCTGCTCACCACCCACCATCTGACCAAGACCTACGGCCGCCACAAGGCGGTGGACGGGGTCAGTCTCCACCTCCGGCAGGGGGACATCTACGGCCTCATCGGCCGCAACGGCGCCGGAAAGACCACCCTGTTAAAACTCCTCAGCGGCCTGGCTGCCCCCACCGCCGGGGACTTCACCCTCTTCGGGGCCACCGGCCGCCACGCCCGGGCCTACCTCTCCCGGGTGGGCACGCTGATTGAGGCTCCGGGGATCTATCCCAACCTCTCCGCGGCGGAAAACCTGAAGCTCAAGTGCCTGGCCCTGGGAGTGCGCCGGCGGAACGCCGCGTCCGACCTGCTGGACACCGTGGGCCTGGCCCGCACCGGGCGCAAGCCGGTGCGCCACTTCTCCCTGGGGATGAAGCAGCGCCTGGGCATCGCCCTGGCCCTGGTGGGGGACCCGGACCTGCTGATCCTGGACGAGCCCATCAACGGCCTGGACCCCCAGGGCATCGCCGAGGTGCGGGAGACCCTCTACCACTTGAACCGGGACCGGAACATCACCCTCATCCTGGCCAGCCATATCTTGGAGGAGCTGGCCAAGATTGCCACCCACTACGGCATCCTCCACGACGGGGCCCTGCTCCAGGAGCTCACCCGGCAGGAGCTGCTGGAAAAGTGCGGCGAGCGCATCGAGCTCCAGACCAGCGACACCCGCCGGGCCTGCACCGTGCTGGAGGGTTTGGGCATTACCCAGTACAAAGTGGTGGACCGGGACACCATCTGCATCTATGAGCGCCTCCACGACGGCGGGGCCATCACCATGGCCCTGGCCCAGGCGGGGGTGCAGACCACCGGCATCACCGTGCAGAATGAAGCACTGGAGGACTACTACCTGAACCTGACGGGAGGTGGCCGCCATGCTTAACCTGCTGCGTATGGATCTGCACCGGATGGGCCGGTCGGCCTCCACCTGGGTCATTCTGGCCTGCACGGTGCTGGTGGCCCTCTTCTGCGTGGCCATGACCGATGGGGACATCCAGGACATGGCCGACGACCCCCAGTACCTGGCCCAGGTTCAGGGGGAGGGGGCCGGCACCCAAAACCGCTCCGTGGGCATCTACGTGGAGGCCGACGCCAACTGGGTGGACGGCCCCATCGAGGCCGGGGACATCGTCAGCGCCGAGTTCCACAGCGGGATGCTGGCCCTGCTGTGCGTCATTTTTACCGCCATGTTCGTCTATGCCGAGCAGAAGAACGGCTATGTGAAGAACCTGGCCGGCCAGTTCCCCCACCGGGGGCTGCTGGTGCTGTCCAAACTCCTGGCGGTGGCCCTGCAGGTGCTGGTGATGGCGGCGGTGTTTGCCCTGGTCACCCTTCTGGCCGGCCGGGGGTTCTGGGGGGACCGGTTCTACCTGGACTCCCTCCCTGCCCTGGGGAAGCTGCTGGGGGTGCAGTACCTGCTCCACCTGGGGCTGTGCGCCCTGGTGCTGCTGCTTACGGTGGTGCTCCGGGGCTCGGCCCTGCCCATGGTGGTGGGGATCCTGGCCTGCTGCGGGGTGCTGATGCCGGTGTACGGCCTGGTGAACCAGTGGGCCGCCGCCCTCCGCCCCGGCACGGATTTTGACATCAGCTGGTACATGCTGGACGGGAACCTCACCGCCGTCACCGTGGGCACGGCCCCGGCAGACCTGCTCCGAGCGGGGGTGGTGGGTGCCGTCTTTGTGGTGGTGTGTACCGCCCTGGCCATGGTGGTCATGGAAAAACGGGACATTCGATGAGACAAAGGAGGGCTCTGCCATGGTGCTCTGGGCTGTGGCGGCCACGGTGGTGGCCGCCTGTTCCCTGCTGATCCTGATCCTCTACCGGCGACAGGTCAAAAAGACCTGTCGCCAGTTGGCCTTTCTCCGGGAACACACCACCAACCTCCGCCTCACCGGCGGCCTGCCCTTTTCCGAGTGGGAGGAACTGGTGGACGGGGTCAACGCCATCCTCGACCAGGCCCGGGAGGGGCGGCGGACCGCCCAGCGGGAGGAGGCCGCCCTCAAGGAGGCCATCACCCACCTCTCCCATGACATTCGGACCCCTCTCACCTCCCTGGACGGGTACTTCCAGCTGCTGCTCCAGAGCCCGTCGGCGGAGGAACAGCAGCGGTACAGCGCCGTGATCCAGAGCCGGATTGCCAGCCTCCGGGACATGTTGGAGGAGCTCTTCACCTACGCCCGGCTCCAGGACAAGGAGGCCCCCCTGGCCCTGGAGCCGGTGGACTTTGCCGCCTGCGTGTACGACACGGTGTTTGCCTTCTACGAGGACTTCCAGGCCAAGGGCCTCACCCCCCAGGCCGACTTCTGCGACGGCCACCTGTGGGTGCAGGGCAACGGGGAGGCCCTGCGCCGCACTGTCCAAAACCTGGTGAAAAACGCCCTGGAACACGGGGGACGGGAGATTGCCTTCGCCCTCTTCCAAAGGGACGGCGCTGCCGGCTTCCGGTGTGCCAACCAGGTGGACCGCCCGGAGGAGATCGACGTGCACCAGGTGTTCCGCCGGTTTTACAAGGCCGACGCCGCCCGGACCCACACCTCCACCGGCCTGGGGCTGGCCATCGCCCAGGGCCTTACGGAGCGGATGGGGGGCACCATCGGGGCGGCGCTGGAGGGGAACACCTTTTCCGTCACCGTGACCTTTCCCCTGGCAGGCCCGCCGGAGGGGGAGGCGGAGTAAGGCGCCCGGCGGCCCGGGGAGAAAGCGGGCGGCGTTTCCAGGGGAACGTTTTGTCGAAAGAGGGTTGCATCCTCCGGTGGGAGGGTGTAACATGGCAGGGTATCTCCCGCCGGGACATCGGCGGCTGAACTTGGGAGGCACTGCTATGATTCGCGTCTTACTCTGGGACATTGACAACACCTTGCTGGACTTTCCCGCCGCGGAGCGCCTGGCGCTGCAGGCGGCGTTCCGGGACTTTGCCCTGGGCCCCTGCCCCGAGGATCGGGTGGCCCGGTACGCCGCCTTAAACGCGGGGTACTGGCGGCAGCTGGAGCGGGGAGAGATCACCAAGGCGGAACTGCTCACCCAGCGGTTCCAGGTGTTTTTCCAGCAGGAGGGCCTCCCCTGCCCGGACCCGGCGGCCTTTAACCGCACCTATCAGGACTATTTGGGGGAGACGGTGGTCTTTCTGGACCACAGTGACCAGCTGCTGCGGGATCTGCACTCCCAGGTGAAGCAGTATGCTGTCACCAACGGCTCCCAGCGGGTACAGGAAAAGAAACTGGCCCGGTCCGGCCTGGGGGCGTGGCTGGACGGGGTGTTCATCTCGGAGACCCTGGGGGCGGAAAAGCCCAGCCTGGACTTTTTCCAGCCGGTGCTCCAGGCCATTGGCCCCTGGGCGAGGGAGGAGATCCTCCTCATTGGGGACTCCCTCACCAGCGACATGGCCGGGGGCAACCGGGCCGGCATCCCCTGCTGCTGGTACAACCCCCAGGGGCAGCCCATCCCAGGGGACCTGGACATCCGGTATGACATTCGAAACCTCAATGAGGTGCGGGAGATTGTGGCGGGGAACCGGTAAACTTCCCCTATGTAGACCAACCGGGAAAGCGCTGGGCGCTTTCCCGGTTGTTGTGTTTGAGGTTCTGTTATGGTAAAGGGAAGGTCTGGTCGCCAATCTGCACGGCGGTGACTTGGGCGGGGTCGATGGGGGTGTGGAATGTATAATGAAAACTGGCCCAGGTATCTTCCAAGGTAGAACCGGAGTAAATCTCTCCACTGGGATTATCAACCGGTACAGTCGTTCCATCCTGGAACACCAGAGACAGCGTCAGTGTATCCGTATCCAGATGCAAATGGGAAGTATAAAGGTTCAGGGAGATGGGGGACAGAGAAAGTCCCTTGAGAATTCCCGGCTGTTGCCCTTCCACGATAAGCGTCTGGTTTAGGTCAAAAGTCCTGGTTCGGTTGCTTTTTTGTAAGGGCCATTCTAAAACGATGGTATCCTCAGCCAGTGGGACATGGATTCCGTCTGCGGTGTCATATCCAAAGTCTACAAAAATCAAACGGACGGGGTCATCGGTGATTGGTTCGCTCAGCGTTTCGGAGACGGCTAACCCTACCCAGTGGTGGGGCCCCTGTTCCAGAATTTCATGGTAACCGGAGCCGGCGCTTTGCTCTGGTAGTCGCAACCGTGGCATCACCAACCCACAGGTGAGGTCTGCGTCCGCCGGAATAGTGATTTCCTCAGGGACAGTCACTTCATAGATGGCGTAGATGCAGGAGTCATCCGCAATGGTCTGCTTTACGGTGATGGTGATGCCATCCTTTTGATAGACCGCTTCTGGGGTGTCGATGGCGTCGGCGACCAGGGTTTGGTTGCTCTCGTTCACCTGGAACAGGTCAGCCAATTTTTCGTGGAGGCCAAAGTTTACCGCCAGCGCGGTCCCAGACACCGCCAAGCACACCAG
>OGXS01001339.1_pt1 | contig 16750 bp, 17 predicted proteins | sample 1576371 | NCBI WGS metagenome assembly OGXS01 (sample SAMEA3541475, study PRJEB24748) | human gut metagenome | biome: human gut; feature: human-associated habitat; material: faeces | place: China | collected 2012
GGTTGCACGCTTGCTCGCCATAGTGAAGAAAGCCACGCAAAACCGCAAAAATAATAATGCAAATACATCCCGTTTTTATTGCAAGTCCACCGTTTATACCTGCGGCTGTAAGAAGTGTCATACTGCCAAGCGCCGTAATTTGAATGGCGCAAAGAAAGCCCGTAACGCCGAGTATAACTGCAAGTACCATGAAAAAAGCAAGCGGCTTAACAAGTTTTATCAACCGCATCATAATTTTGAAACCTGATTGTTTTCTTTTCATTACGCTTCCTCCTTTGCATATTTTTCAAGTTCTGCTTGAGTGGAATACATCAGCTTGTATTTTTTATTAAGAGACATAAGTTCAGAATGAGTACCGCTTTCCTCAATTTTGCCTTTATCAAGCAGAAGAATTTTGTCACTGCCTACCACATTTTCAAGCCTGTGGGAGATAAGAATAACGGTTTTGATTTTAGCCATATTGTGAATAACAGCCATAATGTCGTTTTCGCTTTCGGCGTCTATGTTTGAAGTTACTTCATCAAAAACATATATCGGTGTGTTGTGAAGCAAGGCTCTTGCAATGGCAAGCCTTTGCCTTTGTCCGCCCGAAAAATTGCTGCCTTGTTGATTAAGTTTAGTATCAAGTCCGTCTTGCTCACTTAAAAATGACCAAAGGTTTACCATTTTCAATGCCTCAATCATCTTTTCGTCACTTGCACTTTTGTCGGCTATGAGCATATTTTCCCTAACCGTTCCTGCAAAAATGTAGGAATTAAAGTTTACGGCAGTGATGTTGTTCATAAGTGTTTTTTCATCAATATCTTTTATTTCAACACCGCCGATTGTTATACTGCCGATGTAGCCTTTAGTTGTTCCGCAAAGCAGGGAAGCAAGCGTGCTTTTGCCGCAACCCGATTCGCCTACTATGCTTATAAGTTCGTGCTTTTTAAAGGTTGCCGAAATATCGTTAAGCACGGTTTTTTCGTTGTCATAAGAAAAGGAAAGGTCTTTAATTTCGATATCCCCGTCAAGATTTTCAGGAATCTCCATTCCGTGTTCGTCCTCTTTTGTATCAAGCAACTTAAAGAGTTTGTCGCTTGCCGCCATACCGTTCATAGCCACATGGAAAAATGAACCGAGAAGCCTGAGCGGTAAAAAGAAATCAGCCGCAAGCATAATGATTAAAAATGCCTGAGGTAAAGTGATTGTGCCGTTTTTTACCTGAATGATTGCAATTACTACACCTACTGCACTTCCTGCATATGCAACAATATCCATAACGCTTACGGAATTGAGTTGCATTGTAAGAACTTTCATAGTAATTCTTCTGAACTCTTCGGCTTTTTCATTCATCTCAACATTCTTGCGTTCATCCGCCTGATAAACTTTGAGTGTTGTTAAGCCTTGGATATTTTCAAGGAAAGTATCGCCGAGGTTTGTGTATACTCCCCAATATTTGCTGAGAAGTCTTTTTGCGATTTTTTGAACTGCAACAATAGAAAGCGGAATAAGGGGTACACAAATAAGAAGCACCACCGACGCTTTCCAGCTTACGAACACAAGCACGGCAAAAAGCGTTATCGGTGCAAGCATAGCAAAGAAAAACTGCGGCAGATATTTGCCGAAATAAAGTTCAAGCTGGTCTACACCCTCAACAAAAACCTGAATCACCTCTGATGTTGATACCTTTTCGCTGTAAGATGCTCCCATTCGTGTAAGCTTTTTATACATTTTTTGTCTAAGCACTTTTTTTACTTCGCTTGAAGCGAAAAACGCAGTCTGAGAACTTGCGTATCCGCAAAGATAGCGCACAAGCATAACCGCCGCAATTGCGCCCAAATAAGGCAAAAGTCCTTTAAAATCAAACGCTTTACCGTCGAGAATTTGCGCAAGTAGATTTGAAAGAATGAAAATCATAACGATGTTTGCAACCGTTTTCAACCACTGCGCAAGAACTGTTAGGGCAATGTACTTCTTTGAAGAAGGCACTTGCTCTATAAGTCTTGTTTTAATCATTTCTTTTCTCCCTCAATTAAGTTATTTATCCAAAAATTCATCTGCGAGGCGGTAATCGCCTTGCCGTGATATTTTACCGTTTTCCATAATCAGCACTCTGTCTGCAAGAGCACCGGCACATCGTTTATCGTGTGTTACGGTAACAATTGCCGTGCCAAGGTTCTTGTTTATTTTATTTACGGTTTCAACCGTTTTACAAAGGTTTTTGTAATCCTGACCCACCGTCGGCTCGTCAAGAAACAGTACAGTCGGCTCGCTTGCACAGACGGCAGCAATGGAGGCACGCCGTTTTTGCCCTTCGGAAAGTGATTGCGGATGCCTCTGCTCAAGTCCCGAAAGTCCAAAGGCATTTATCATATCCCTTGCCATTTCCTCGCTTTTTGCCTTAAAAGAAATCTCGCTTAAAAGTGTTGGCATAAAAAGCTGATAGGTTGGATTTTGGTAAACATATCCCACCTTTGAAAACCATTTGCTGTTTGCTTTTTTGCTTTTTGTTATTGTTTGGCTCAGCGCACCGTCATTCGGCTTATTCAGTCTTGCAAGCATGCGCATAAGGGTGGTTTTTCCGCATCCGTTTTCACCGAGCAAAACTATTCGTTCGCCTGCCCGAATTTCTATATCAAGTCCATCTATAATATTTCTGTCACCTGCGGCAAAAAAGAGTTTTTCGCCTTTTATAAGCACTTCGCCGGGCAAAGAGCCGTCGGCATGAGGAATTGTTTTTATTCCGCTGTTCAAGTCGTTTATGTCCGTACTTGTAAAAAGCTGTTTGTTTTCGATTCGCATAACTTTATCTATGTAGTTTTTCACAACATCAAGCCTGTGCTCAACTATTAAAACGGCATATCCGCTGTTTGCCAAATTACGAAGTGCTTTCAGCAAAATGTGTGCTGTATGAGTGTCCAAATTTGCAAGCGGTTCGTCAAGAATAATGATTTTTTGCTCCATCGCAAGGGTAGAAGCGGTTATCAGGCGTTGCTTTTGACCACCGGAAAGTGTTTTTGTTTTTGCGTTTTTTTCTATTTGCATAAGCGTTGTGAATCGTTCAATGCGTCTGTCGATTTCTTCGGACGCAATATTAAGATTTTCGCAGCCGAAAGCGATTTCTTCGTTTACTAAATCATAAATAATTTGTTCGTCCGCATTTTGAAGCACAGTGCCGATTAGCTTTGAACGCTCGCTGATTTTTAGCTTTGTAACATCCTTGCCGTCTATTTCCACACTGCCTGAAAATTCGCCCGAATTAACGAACGGAATAACACCGTTTATTATCGAAAGCAGGGTGCTTTTTCCCTCGCCGGAAACGCCCGACAAAAGCACGGTTTCGCCGTATTCCACGGTGAGATTTATATTTTCAAGCACATTTTCTTTAGCACCGTCATATTTAAAAGAAACTTCTTTCAGTCTTATCGCTATGCCCATATCATAACACCTCCACCTGCGCAAAGCACGATAACACAGGCAAGAAATACGAAATCCCTTGCTTTTATTTTTATTACTTTATATACCGAGCTTGTACTGTCATCAAGTGTAAATGCCCTTGTTTCAAGCGAAAGGGAAAGAGTGTCCGATATTCCGATGATTCGCATAACGAGCGGAATAATAAACGCACGGTAAATGCAACTCGGTCGGTACCAATTCATATTTGCACCTCTGACCTTCATCGCCTCCCAGATCTGCTTTATTTCACCCACTAAAACTGGAATAAATTTAAGTGTTACAAGCATGCCGAGCGTTATAACTCTCGGGCATTTCAGCTTTGCAAGACAGCGTGTTAGATCGCAGGGTGATGTGCTTACCATCGGCACGGCACACAATCCCAAGAGAATCATTCTTAAAAGTGTTTGCCAAAATGCGTCCAAGCTTTTGTTTGTCAAAAATGACAGACCGCCTATAATAAGTCCGCAAATCGCCATTGCAACGGTCATTTTCCATGTGCTTTTAAAAAGACCGAATGCTGAGTAAAGCACAAAAATTGCCGTGGCAAAAGCAAAAGCCAAAAGATTGTTGGAAAAAAGCATTCCGAATATCAGCACTATTATGGAAACTGAAAATGAAATCAGCGGATAAAAAGGCTTTTTAGCCTCAAATGTTTCAAGCATTATCATCTTCTCCGTACGGTTTTAATTTGCCTGCCTTTTGAAGTTCTGCGGCGATTTTCATTCCGATTGCCGCACCCAAAAATGCCAATATAATTGTGCCGATTGATGTTAAAACAGAAATTTTCGGATTTGCTGTAAGCTGAGCGTAACTTTGCCCATTGAGCCAAAGACTGAACAGAACCGAAATCGGCAGTGAAAACGGCATATATATTCCCGTTGTAACGAAAACGGAAACTTTCTTTTGATAACCTCTAAAAATCAAAAGCATAATTAATTCCGCTATGATTGCGGAAACAAAATTGTTAAAAAACATAACCGTCGAAAAGAAAATCAGCGGTGCGCCCGAAAAAAGTCCGATAATTGTGAGAGCACCCGGCTTTCTTACTTTCATAAGTCCGATTGCAACGAAAATCGAATAAATAGGTGCGGCTGCCATGTTACGCAGTCCGAAAACGGTGGTGTGCATAACAAGCGGCATCGTTATTCCGCCGCACAATGTCATCGCTGCGGATAAGACAGCCAAAAACACAAAATCCTTAACTTGAAATTTCTTAAATATTTTTTTCATACTTCGCCCCAATCAGTCATGTTTATTTTTCTTGATAACAGCAGTCATTACAAGCACAAATGCAACCGCACCCACTGCGCCGCAGGCAATGGCGATCGGAACTTTTTTATTTTTAACCGTTTCCTCTTTAGGCTCGGTAACGGTTAGTGCTGTTGTAGTTGTAGTAGTTGTTGTAGTTGTTGTTGGCGTTGTAGTAGTCGTTGTTGTTGGCGTTGTAGTAGTTGTTGTTGGCGTTGTAGTGGTAGTGGCTTTTTTGGTGGTTGTTTCTTTTTTTACATCTCTGATTTTTTTTGCACTGTCATAATCTATTTTAATTCTTGCAGAAGGTGATAAAGGCATAGCCGAAGCGGCAAATTTTACGCCGACAAATTCATTGTCGCTCTTAATCGGAAATTCAAAAGCCGTTTCATATTCAGTGCCGTCAATTTCAACATTATTCTTTTGCTCAACTTCTACTGTGTCGCCCTCAACAGAACCGTCCTTGTAATACCAAAAATGCATATCGCTTGTTGTTTCGGCAGGAGCTATTGTAAGCGTTTTTTCATCACCGTCAACTGTAAGAAGTGCGGTGTGAACAATATATCTGTCACCCATAGATGTTCTTTCTTTTTCTGCGTGCCACATTTCAATCGGCACTTCGTAAACACCGTCCTCGCTCGGACCCATTGCAAACGCACCGAACGAAGTGCAGGTAAGTGCAAGTGCAAAAACTATTGCAGTCAATGAAATCGATAATTTTTTAAACATATTTGTCCTCCGTATTTTATTAGCCATTGCTAACTTGACATTAAAATTTTTAGTTAGCACAAGCTAACCGCGGTTATTCTATCAAATGACAAATAAAAAGTCAATATTTAAAACTATAAAATAATTAAAATTTGGCACATTTACAGCCTGCATTTGATAGACAGTTTGAATAATAAGTAAATTTTCAAAACGCCCTATTTAAGCCAGTTTCGAGACTCAAAAATTTTGCATAGTGGTCGTTCAAGCATATTCAAAACATAAAATTAACGAAAAGGTCTACATACCCATAAGAAAAAGTATAATGAATATTATAAATCCAGCGAATTTTCATTCAATAAGAAACATTTAACCGGCTTCTCAGTTAAACTTAAGTGCATTGTACCGTAACCTTTAATTCGTTATAGCAACAATCATAAAATACAGATTTACAAATCGCAAAAATATATGTATTGACAAACTTTATATCGCACGCTGTAATAGTTCTAAATAGAACGATTGACAAGGAGTGGCAATATGCATTTTTTGGACAGGCATAAAACAATTACTGGCTATTACGAATCGCTCACAAGTTCGATTTGCGACAAGTACGATTTGACCCAAATGGAATATGATATACTGATGTTTTTGCACGGCAACCCTGAATTCAACACGGCGGCAGACATTGTCAAAATTCGCAAATCAACAAAATCTCATGTTTCGACCTCGCTCAAATCACTTGAAAACAAAGGCTTGATTGAAAAGAAGCAGAGCGAAAGCAACAAAAAACACATAGAGATTTTTGTGACCGAAAGTGCAAAAAGCATAATCTACGAGGGTATCGACACGCAAAAGCGTTTTGCCCACGATGTGCTCAAAGGATTTTCGGATGAGGAAATCGCAACATTCAAAAACATTTTTGAAAAAATCTGCAATAACGCAGAAGATTGTTTAAAGCAGAAATAACACCGTGAATATTAGTTAATTGAAGTAAAAAAGGAGTTTTAATTATGGCAAACGAAAAATACAAACCGCAAGTTCCGGATATTATGGAAGCAATTTTTGACGCAGGATATTTGATTTTCGACTTAATCGCAGGTATTTTGTTCTTCGCATTTTCAAAGGGCAATCCTTTGTTCATCTTATACGGCGTGTTGACATTGACACTTTGCGGCGGTGACGCATTTCACCTTGTTCCGAGAATTATCAGAGCAGTTCACGGTAGCAACGACAAAACCAAAAGACAACTCGGACTCGGCTTGCAGGTTTCATCAATCATAATGACAGCATTCTACATTGTTTTGCTGTATATCTGGAAGCTTACATTCCCCGAATTGACAGCACCTGTTGCAGTTGAAGCAATGATTTGGATTTCCGCAATCATCAGAATGGTAATCTGCGTTCTTCCGCAAAACAACTGGTGTTCAGACGAAGGCAATATGAAGCTTTCTGTCATTAGAAATGCAGTTTTCGCAGTAACCGGCATCGACGTAATCATTCTTTACGCAATTTCAGGCAACACAAACGACCTCCATATGACAAGAATGGTTGCCGCAATCATCATTTCATTCGGTTGCTACATCCCTGTAACATTGTTCAGCAAAACAAAGCCAAAGGTTGGCTTGCTTATGATTCCAAAAACCTGTGCATATATGTGGATTATCGCAATGGGCCTTCAGCTTTTATTTTAAGGCTTGAACAATATAAATCGGTCGGTCAAGCATATTAAAAAAAGCGTTGAAGAAAGCAAAATCTTCAACGCTTTTATAATTATTACCAAAGAAAATCACACTTCGTTTTCTTTTACTCCAAACATTGCCTTGAAGTCTTCGTAGTTTTTAACCCAATTAAACTTCACCAAATCAGACACGGCTTTGAAATGAAGCTGACCGCATTTGATTTTATTAACTTCAACTTGAGTTAAAGCATCGTGGTCCTTGTTAATTTTGGTTTCAACACCGTCTTTGCGACAGATTATTGCCCAGTCAGGAGAATAATTGCCATACGGGGTATCAATTATAAAGCCGCCCTTTTTAAGCTTTGTAAACATCAAAATATTTTCGTTGCTTTCAAGCTTATTGGCAAACGCCTTGCATTCACGAATTTGCCCATCAATACTTTCTTCACGCTGATTGTCACTTGAATATCGAGCATATATAATTTCTGTCATTTTATCAACCTCCTGTGCTGTGTGTTATAATTCTTCGCAGCAGAGGTGTCAAGTCATAAAAAAGCAGTCCTGAAATCAGGACTGCTTTAACAATTAACTTGCCAAGTCTATATTTTTATGACATTCGATACTATTTTTGTCTGTAATGTCTTTTAATTTTTTACTTGTCTTTTCCAAATCTTCAACTGCTTTTTCTATTTTTTGGTTTGAAGGTATCAAACTTTGTTCTAATGCGTCAGTTTCCGCATTGATTTTTCTAGTTTCCGCATTAATTTTATCAATTTGTGCTTGCTTCAACTCTTTATCTAATTGAATATTTTCCTCTATAACTTTAGTTTCGGCTATTTTCTTTTTTCTGTCAATATAATCATTACGCAATTTATTTATTTCATCAATTAGTCCAATAATTCCTTTTTTTGTGCTACCATCTGAATCTTTTAATTTTCCTAAAACAGTATTCACAATAAATATAACTGAAAATGTAGTTGGTACCGCATAATTAAGTATAACTTCAATAAATCCAGGAGAACCAACCGCTGTTTTAATTGTGATTTTTTTATAAGATTCATCCTCTCCGTATAACTCATAAAAAACATCAACAATTTCCAATATTGAAGCTTGCAATTCAACATTACTTTTCATTTCCAAATCTGATGAACTTGTTTTTTGTAATGATAAATGTATAAAATCATCTACAATATAACATGAGTAAATATTTCTATAAATATAGTCAGCATATTTGGTTATGTTAGAAATAGTTTGTTGAACTTTCATTATTTTGCTTAAATAAATATCTCGACTAACATCTATTTCACTGAACCACTTAACTTTTCTTTTATGTGTATAAGAACAAACAGCATATTCTTCATTAGAATTATTTATATGGGACACTTCTTCCACTGTTTCACCCAAAATTCCTACACGAATAAACTTAGTACCCTCTGAAGGAATTAATACTAGATCACCATTATTCATTACACAATGGAAATTATATAGTTGACTAAAAATTAAGCCAGGCCTTTTTTCATCTGGATATAATTCATTAATCTTTTCTTTTTTTGCATCATTACTAATACTACTGTTTAACAACAAGTCAACTGACACGGCATCCCAACCAAGTGCAACATATTTATTAGTTGTAAAATCATTATAATATAAACCACCATTAGTTCTAATAAGCCAAATTTGTCTTTCATTAGAAATCTCAGGTATCGATAATACAGTAAAATTATCCATAAAATATTTTCTCCAGATATTTATTTACAAAATTATATCACATATATAAAACAATTACAAATTTTGATATTGTTTACTAATATAAATCGTTAAATTACAATGTTATAGCAATATAATTCAAAATTTCATCTTTAACTTTATCGTAGTATATGATATGCTCAACAGTTTCTTTGACTTCACTGATACTCAGTTGTTGTTCTTCCTCGTTATCACATTCAAGCATCAATGCTCTTTTGATGTTGTATTCAAGCCAACCGAGTTTGCCATTGTTACTGTAATATAAAGCCTCCCAGTCAACATTTGCATCAAGATTTGTATTATAAAAATATGACTTGAAAAATGTATTAAACAAATTAAAATTTATATTACATCCTTCATATCCTGACCAGCAAAGTGCAAGTTCAAACAATTCGAGATAAGGATTTGAATATCCTAAACATTCCAAATCAATCAGCTTAAACTCATTACTAAGCCAAAGTACATTTTTGCTGTCCATATCGTTATGGCAAATTGCTTTGACCGGAGGTAATTTCTTTATAGCCTCGTTGACTTTCGTCATGCTGTCATTGAATAAATCGGCATAATCTTTTATGCAATCCCAAATCGGTGAGTTCATATCCTTGGCAAGGTCAATATATTTTTGCCAGTCAATATGCATTTCGTCTTGCTCAAATGGCTCATCTTTCAAATCAATATTATGAATTTTTGCCAACACTTCACCTATCTTTTCGCAATGAACCGACTTGATTTCACCGTCTTTCAATGACTTGCCGTCATACCACTCAAAAATATAATAATATTGACCGTTTAATTCCTGTATTTTTCTATTCTTGAACTCCAAAGCATAAACTGCAGGAATATTGTTTTGCTGTAATATTTTCTCAATATCATCAGCGATTTTGTAGTTGCCCATTGCAGTAGGTCGTTTCATAATGTTTGGGTTTAAAAGCTTGATTATGTAACTGCCTTGTTCGGTAACAGCCTTAAACATTCGGTGCATGAAACCGCCTGTTACCTGAACAGGATTTTCAAGCACTTTGCCTAACTGCAAATCTTCCGCAACTAAATTTAAAAAATTATTTATGTTTATCATTTCTCGTTTTGTCATTTTTTTATAACGCTCTTTGTTTCCATAATCTGTTTTATGCCAATTATCCTTTGACACAATTACACCACGCTATTTGCTAAAAGTCTTTACATCTCCAATAAGTTTAATATTGCCGTTATCTACGATAATACCGCCTGACATGAAAGCAGTTGCATAAACTGTTTTACCTCTTTCGGATAACACACGCCGAATGGCTTCGTTTTGTATTTTTCTATTCTCGTAATGAACCTCCAAATAGAAATCATCTAAATATTCCAAGCCGTCATAGTATTGAAATTCTTTATAATCTTTGTCAGGTGATATATGATATTCAGAAAGCTGAATAACCGCACCTGCACTATAACCCATAACAATTCCGTTATGCTTTCTTAACATATTCACCAAATCAAACTCTTTGATTCTGTCCATCATTCTGTCAGGTCGACCGCCGGTAAAATAAAGAATATCCGCATTTTCTATTTTTTGTTTAGCAGACTCTTTTGTATCCTCAAAATAGTTTACAAATGTAATATTATTTTCCGATATTCCGTAGGCAGTAAAGCCGCTGACTATTCCCCTGTAATAAATACCCTTTTCTTTGCTATACAGTAAATTCCATTCTGTTGAATTTTTAACCTCACTATCACGAAAAGAAAAAGCAATTACTGCAACTGAATAGTCGGTCAATATGTATTTTTTCAAGTCATCATAAAGATAATCGGAATTTATTTCATATCCTTCAAGTAAAATGTTAATCATTTATTTACCCTTCACAAATCCAAAATCTTTTTAGTTTGTGTCTTTTCATTCTGAATTTTCTGCGTGGCTCATATACGGTAGATTCGTAAACGCCACCATTATTCAAAATGGCTTTTTCACTTCCTATATTACCATCAATACAGGATATGAGTATTTTTTCAAGACCGATTTCTTTGCAATAAGGCAAAACCGCATTCAACATTGATGTGGCATATCCTTTTCTTCGTTCGCTTGGTTTTACGGAATATCCAATATGTCCGCCATATTTTGAGAGATAGTCATTAAAATAATGCCTTATCTGTATCATTCCGACTAAACGCATATCAGCCTTGCGCACATATAAAAACTGAGTTGCTATAGCTGTTCCGTCAGGAAGAGTTTCGAGATTCAAATATTTTTTACATTCTGAAATGTATGTAATAGGGTCCTCGTATCTGCGAAGAGGACCGCAGCCACCCATTGAGCAGTCAGTATCCAAAAAATCCTGTCGGTATTCACGAATTTGTTCTGCGTATACTTCACTAGGCTCAACCAAGAAAAAATCACCTGCATCAATCTTGATCATATTATCGCCTGCCCTTCTGATTCAATCTATATAATGAATGTTGTCTTATCACCATTAAAGTTTATATAATCATCACTCCATATACTCATGTTTAGTCGGAGTGTAATTTTTTGACCTGTATTTTTCTGTCTTATCTTTGGATACTATATCGCCATTCGCATATTCAACAGGCTCGGTGCAGATTGCGTCAAGCAATATTTTTTCCAAATGTTCATATTCCGAATGCTCGCCAAGGCTTGCAAGAACAAAAGAATCACGCACATAGCCGGCACTTTCAGCCATAAGATTTTGGTCAAAATAATAACCATAGTGTTCCACAAAGAATGTCATCATCATTACAGTAGTTCTTGTGTTGCCCTCTCTAAACGGATGAACTTGCCACAATTTTGGGAACAGCCTTGCAATTTGTTTTGCAAAAATCTTCTCGTGTAAGACTTGCCCAATCAATCTTTTTGATTTCAGCAAAAGCTCTATCAAGGTCAGAGCCTATTTCGGTAACATTCGAATACCAAACGCTTCGACCTGCCAGTAACTCTTCACGCTTTTGAATATTTATTTTTCTATACTGTCCTGCCCACTCGTAAACATCGCCAAATAAAAACTTGTGAATAAAACAAAAGCCGCCGGATGAAAAATCACTAAATCCATTTTCATACAGCAGCATCATGTTTGCACGAGATAATTCAGCCTCTGCCAAATCAAGCTCTTTTTCATTTGTCATGCCAAGCAGGTTTTTGAGGACTGTACTGTTAGGAAGCAAGTACAAATCGTTCATAAACTCACCTATGATATTTTCTTATGTTTTGCTATAAGAGCAGCTTTCATATCTGCACCTGTAATTTCGCCTTTTGCCCATTTTGCAGAAAGTTCCTTTGCAAAGGCTGATACAGGCACGCCTTCAATACTATTCAACGCATCTGCAACTTTGATTGCAGCCGTTCTTTTTGTTTCAATCGGGGACATTGTATCACTCCTTTACGTATTTATTTTATCATATAGTATGGATAATTACAATAAATTTATTTTGACACCTAAGTTTAGCAAAAAACAATTTATAGCAAAAACCACAGCATACGAAAAATCAGAATGCTGTGGCTTAATTTAATTGCCAGATTCATAACACAAAGCAATTCGTCCAAATAAGCTGCTTTTGCTTTGTTATGAATAACAGGAGACAATGTGTTTGGGTGTCTATGCTGCCAAACGCTTCATTAGGTACACACTAAGACCTGTTATCACCGGTAAATTGTTTTATAGTTTTGTCATATCATTATCAAATTCAACAGAGCGCTCATCTCTGTTAAAGAAATGAAACCCCCAAATTTTACATTTGTTGTCGTCTGCAAATTTTGTTACAGGGATCGCTTTAGATTCAAGTTGTAAAAGAAAATCCTCTTTCCAATGATCTTTGTCGATAAGATGTGCTCCTTTTGGTTCAATAAAAACTTGTAGTTGCTCATAACTATCATTTTTTTGTGTATGCAGGAAAAGAAGATAATCAGGCTCAAAGCGTTCACCGCCGTCAAATGAATAGATTGCAAGCTGACGTTCATTGCGAACAAGATATACCTTATCATACTTGTCTTTTAAATCATCAATATATGTTTTAAAGTATGCAACAAAAGCCTTTTCCTCACTTGTGCCATAATTGTCTTCAAAAGCAAACCAATCTTCTTTTGATAGATCCATTTTCCAAGCTATCGGAACACTGCTGTCGTTTTGCGATATTCCTATTCCGCCGTCGTGAGGGTCTATATAATTGCATCTTTTGTCTTTGAATACATCGTGAATATATCTTACTGTGAAATTCTTGCTTCCTTCATATGTTTCCTCGATACCCGATATGCTTTCAGCAATATTTCCGAGAACCTTCAAACAGGCATTGTATAGAACATAAGTATTAGGAATTTTATATTTTGATATAATATGAATTTTAATATCTCCCAAATAATTTTTTTCATAAATAAATTCTTTAGTTGATTTCAAATTTGGAAAATACGATTTTAATATATTGAATTTAAAAATACTGTATTTACATAAGGCCTTATAAACAATCGCATAATTTATGTCCGCAATTTTACCTATTGTAGTTTTGTATGTATAAGTATTCGGATTGCTGTCTTGCGACGAATTATCTTCCATAATAATATCCTCGCCTGAACGTCCCGTAGCGATAGAAATATTGAATATATTATCACGGACGGACGGCAACAGGCCTACAACTTCGTTGCGGCTTTTGAAAAGGCGATCATTCGCAAAAACATATCCGTTTTTGTATAAATCATCTTGCTTAAATTCTTCCTTGAGTACATAATTTCTTGTTACAGTCTTGTCCAAGTCGATACCGATTTCACGCAAAGCAGTATGTAACTCGCTGATATAACGTGGCTCGTTCCAACAATGGTAATACAATTCTTCACATATACGGAGAGGGTTATCAATATCATTGTCGTATTTGCGCTGATATTTTTCCTGTTCTTCTGTAATTTTGAAAGGACAATAACGAGCACCGCGACCGATAAGCTGGGCTTCTTTCATTGTCGTCTTTCCGGGAATACCGTTCTTTCCGTCTCGGGTTTCATACAAACGAACAATATCAAAAAGGTTGAGAACATCCCATCCTTCGTTGAGTTTGTCAACCGCAAAAACTGCTCGATATGGGTTGGTTTTATCTTCAAGCGAATTAAGCATTATCTGCTTGTTTTCCACATCTTGATTGTCGTTCGCAGAAATGCAGTGTTCTTCTGAAAAATCATCTTTCAATTCACTTGCCAGTTCATCATAGGAAATACCGTTTTTAATAAAGTATTTTTGTGCCTCTGCAAGCGTTTCACTCGTTGATTGTTCAAAAAGATTCTTTATACGTTCACCGGATAAAGACTTCACCATATCGATAATTTTCGCCATGTTTGCAGCATTTTCTTTTACCAATCTTGACTGAAAAAATACTACCGGCTTTATGTTTTGACGGTAATCCTGAAACACTTTATAGCGATACTGACTTAATATTAAAGCCTGTAAAGCACGGCCTTCGACATCCAAGTCTGAACGCAGAGTCTTTATTTCTTTTGAATATCTGTCCGCACGGAATTTGTAAAGAGGATAATCAAAGACTATCTTATTCTCGTATTCTGCCTTAATTAGCGGATTTTTAATATCGCAGGTCGCCGTAAATTCAAGCAGAACATTGTCACGGTTAGCACCGAAAATGCGATGAACAGTGTATTCCCAGCTTTTATAGTTTTCTTCTTCGTCCTTGCTCATCTTTTTTGTATCAGCGTTTAAGTGATGCGCTTCATCAGAAATAAGTACCACTTTCCGGTTTGCAAAATCGTCAACAGACAAAGAATTTTCTTTGACACTCCACATATCCGAATGAAGCCCCTGGGTGGTAGTGAAGCAGATATTAATAGCAGTATCATCACTATACTGGAAGTTGGATACTTCCTTAATATTTATCTTTTCGCCGTCAATAGTTATTTCATCTGCAAAAAGAAATTTACTTGATACGCTGTTTAGAAAATTTTCCTTTGTTTTTTGAACAATGTTCGATAAATTTACAAAGAACAGAAAATTGCGATAGCCGTGCTTATAAAGATACAGCATAAGCCCTGCCATAATAAGTGTTTTGCCGGAGCCTGTTGCCATATGGAAGAGCGTTTGTGTCGGTTTTTGGCAAAGCTTATCATTTTCAAAATATGTAATAAAATTTTCAAAAGCCGCTGTCTGATAAGGGCGCAGTTCAAAATTCGAGTTCAAATTATCCGGTATATATTGCGGAAGCTCTTTTAAAACGCCGACTTCACGCAATGTATCTATTTTCTCATAAAGGAACGGCATTGCTTATACCTCCCCGTAAAAGCTCTTTGCAAATGCTTTGTCTTCTTCTGAAATTTTGAATGTTTCATCGTCTATGTCACAGTAATTTACATAGAGCTGGTTTTTGTCAAGAAGTTCCATAAGCAATCTTTTCTTGTCTTCAATCGATAATATGACAAAATCATCTGAATTTGCATCAATGTCCTTCGGATTAACTTTGTAACTGATAAAGCCCGTTTCAAGTATTTCGCCATAAAGCTTTGTCAATTCTTCATTCGTCGTTGCTTTCTCAATGGCGTCAACATAATTCTGATTTAATTTTGCAAGTTCGCAATATACGAAAGAACCCCCACCTTGCCAATTATTACGTTTTGATACGCCGCTTTGTTCACCGTCAATTACTTTGTCTAATCTTCTGAGCATAATGTCAATATGCTTATCTAACTGTTCGCATACAATATATTGTCTATGTAATTTATGTGCAACAGCCGCTGTAGTACCTGTTCCGCCAAAGAAATCTAATACAATATCTCCCTCATTGGTATGAGCCTTTATTATTCTTTCAATTAATTTTTCGGATTTTTGTCCCTTTACTTTATCTTCAGGATTTAACATTTTAGATACAGTTTCTCCAGAAAAAGAAACAATAGCAATGCTGTTCAAATCGTCATATTCGTTGCCATTCCAAACATCCTCAATTGGGTAACGCTCTGCATTTGAATTAGCAATAGTTTTAAAATCTGATTTTGGAATATAATATTTTTTGAAATCAAGGGTAGCATTATTTTTTGAGTAAAATAAAATTGTATCGTGATTACGAATCCAGTTGTTGTCTTTCGTTTTATAGCCTGAAAGCCAACCAATACGCCAAATTATTTCTCTTTGGAAATTATCTTCGCCAAAAACCTCATCCATAAGTACCTTTGCATAATGAACTTGATGATAATCAAGTTGAACATAAATTGCACCATCATCTGATAGTAATTGTTTTGCAATCTCCAAACGGTTTTTCATAAAAGCAAGCCAAGAACTTCTATTAAATTTATCATTATACCCAAATGTGTCATTGTTTGTGTTGTATGGCGGATCAATATAAATTAACTTAATTTTTCCTTCGTATTTTGCAAGAAGTGAGGAAATTGCCAACAAATTATTACCCTTAATAATCAAGTTGTCATCATCTGAAAATTCATGAATATTTTGCACACCGTCCGCAGTATATCTTTTTGCATTTGTAAAAACTTTCGGATAAAGAAGTCTATCCAGTTCGTCCGGAGCAAGCGTTTCGTTATAGAAAATTTCACTGCGTTTTTGATCTTCTTTTGTCTGTCCGCCCTCTAACACACAATCTTTATATGGAAAAACAAGTTCTACATCGTTAGATGCGGAAATATACTCGCCTCTATTATTTACAAGCCCGATTTTGTTTTTATAACGGGTATAGGAGTCCGGCAAAAATTCACGGTTATTTATTACCCAACCGAATCCGATTTTATCAAAAACGGCAATACCGTCAATATCAGTAAAAAAGTGTTTTCTTGTTCCTTCATTATCATACAATGCTTTAATCAACCTTGCGTCCATCTGCATTGCCGCTTCATATACAGCATTACGAAGCAACTGCCCGTCATCTGTAAAAAAACGCTCATCTTGTTTTAACACATCTAAAACCACATTGTAAAAGCTCATAATAAGACTCCCTCTTTTGCAACAAAATCGATAT
>OGXS01001342.1_pt1 | contig 16736 bp, 10 predicted proteins | sample 1576371 | NCBI WGS metagenome assembly OGXS01 (sample SAMEA3541475, study PRJEB24748) | human gut metagenome | biome: human gut; feature: human-associated habitat; material: faeces | place: China | collected 2012
TTACCAAGCTCCCCAATCTTGCCGCCATGCAGGAAGAATACGGGAAACTCCAAGCGCAGAAAGAAGCCCTTTACGCTGATTATGGAAAGCTGAAAAAACAGGTCAAGGAATACGACGTTATCAAACAGAACATAGACAGCATTTTGCGGCAGGGGAAAGAGCCGGAACGGGAGAAAGGAAAGGAACGGGAATAAAGTTATAATTGTTTACTTATTCTTAATTTGCTATAATTATTTGCAATAGATTAAGTAATCGTGAGGTGCTTTTATGGAAAATGAAATATTGTTGGAAACAAAAGAATTATTACAACGGTTGGTTGAAGCAGTGGAAAAGCTTAACTCAGCTCCAAGTGAGGATACAATTATTGCATTTTTTGCTCTGGTAGCTGCATGGATTACGATTGCTTTTCTATTAGTAGAACGGCATGAAAAAAATCGCCCCTATCTTCAAATTTCTTTTGAATTAGTTCGCTCAACTTTAGCGTGTATTGTATTAAGAAACACTGGCTCTTGTCCTTTAGAAATAAAAAGTTTAGAATTTAGCAAAAATTTCACAAAACAACTTTCTCCCGAAGTACAAGAACGACTTAATAAGAAAAGCAAAACTAATATAGCTGTTTTTCCAAATCGCCAGTGGGTAATATCTTTTGATGTAAATGTTTTTGATATTTTGAAGGAATTTGAAGTAAAAGAGGTGGAAATCAACTACTGTTATTCCAAAACAGGAAAATACAAACGGAAGTACAAAGAAAAAATATCTATTGACTTTGAAGAATATAGAGGAATATTAGATTATATTTCCGAATTAGACGAATTTAAAAACAGCGTAGACAAATTAAACAAATCAATGACTACATCAGACCAACGAGCAACGTCCAATGCGCCAGCAAAACCTGAACGGTCATTGCCCTGCGGTTTGCATCCCATTGCATAACGTAATTCGGCATCTCCTCCAAACTCGGCAGTCAACCCATCATAAAGCATTTCCACATCCGTATCTTTTCCATGTCCGCACCAGGAACCCAATAAGTCCCAACCATTTTTTGCCATTGGACCTACTACGGCAATCTTTTTTTTGTTTGTAAGTGGTAATATCTGATTGTCATTTTTCAACAGCACCATTGATTCTGCTGCCAGTTGAGCGGCCACAGCCATACTTTGCGGACGGAAAAAACGATCCTTCTCATTAGTAACCGGAGTATAAGGACGTTCGAACAAACCCAGACGGAATTTTACACGCAATACTCGACGGACTGATTCGTCAACTTGTGCCATTGTTACCTTACCTTCCTCTACAAGCTCTTTCAGATGACGATCGTAGGCATGAGACATCATATCCATTTCAAGCCCCGCATTAAAAGCATACCGAGCAGCATCTTTCTTTGTAGCGGCTAATCCCTGATTTTTTAACTGTTCCACAGCCCCCCAGTCAGACACAATGAACCCGTCATGTTTCCAGCGTTTCTTTAATATCTCGGTCATGATATAAGGATTAGCTGACCCAGGTACTCCACTGATGTCATTGAAAGAACTCATCAAAGTGGCCGCACCAGCTTTCACTCCCATCTCATAGGGCAGTAGATAAGTATCCCAAAGAGTTTGAGCTGAAATTTCTGTATAAACATAATCTCGCCCAGCCTCCGAAGCACCATATCCTACATAGTGTTTCAGACAAGCAGCCATACGGTTCTCTGCTGACATATCATCTCCCTGATACCCACGCACCGAAGCAGCGGCAAACACTCCATTTGTATAAGGATCTTCACCATATCCTTCGGCTACACGTCCCCATCGAGGATCACGTGCCACGTCGATCATGGGAGAAAAAGTCCAATCAACCCCAGACATGCGGGCTTCTTGTGCAGATACCGCACATGCCTGTTCTACCAATCCCGGATTCCATGAACAGGCCTGCCCCAACGAAATAGGATATATGGTGCGAAATCCATGAATAGCATCGTAGCCAAAAATGATGGGAATGCCCAAACGAGATTCTTCCATCGCTTTTTTCTGCATACTATTACGCAACTCTGGATTTATATCAAAGTAAATCAAAGAACCAATCTCTGACGGTACTTTTTTCACTTCTTCGCCAACATTATTCACATTGTTATTTCGTCCCAATGTATATTGGTTTAGCTGCAAAATCTTTTCCTCCAATGTCATACGCGATATTAAATCATCAATACGTTTTTCAATTGGAGCTTTGGCATCCTTATACAAAGGAATACTCTTTTTATCTTTTGACGAAAGAGAATGTGTGACTCCCAATAGGCACAATCCCAAAATCAAAACTTTTTTTCTCATCAATGTTTTCGTCAGTTAATTATTATTTCTAGTTTTCAGATGTATATCAAGCAATACGTAAGCAGATACTTATTCCAGCCATTCCATGCACTTATCATTTAGCTAAGTACCAGACACTTACAATCAGTTCATTGGAGATATATGCCCAACGAGCCGGAGAACTATGACCTGCCAATACATTCATTTCCAACAATTAATGTATCTCGTAGCAATTGACTATGACTTACCGAGCGGTAACTTCAAATAATTTCAACCAGCCAGCAGATGTTACATTGTTCTTCACAGCAAGGTGAATTCCAATCTCATTCTGCTTTGCCGTGTCAACAATACCAACAGCCCACATGTATTTACCTGCCTCCACACCTTCAACCCGGGTTGTAAACGTATATGATTTAGCCGTACCTTTCACCCAATCACAAGCTTCCGGTTCTCCATCAACAAATACATACTTCGGTTTATCATTCTTGGTGTCCAATAAAGCAAAAGCTACTTTATATTTATTTTTCCACTGGGGAATATTCGTCGGACAATATCCCCAACCAAAATTATTCCAACGATGGGCTATTTCAATCTGTTTACCATTAGAGATAGTTGTAGGCAAAGAAATCCTGTCCGGAAATAAACGGTAGCTTCCTTCTGTACAGAATTGTTTAACTAATTGGAAAGCTTCATTAAACCATGAATAAGTTTCTCCATTACGAAAGTCTGAATTATAGCGTAAATCCATCATATTGACGCAGGCTGTTTTAGCCTCATCAAACTCACCCTGACGTACTTCTGCATAATTGGCATATCCATCTCCCTGAATCGAGTTTCCATGAGAATTTTTCACCCAGCCACCTTCCATTACTACAGGAACGAGATACTTCCACTTGGCTATAAAATTGCGTTCCCAAGTAGAATAGTAAGTTTTCATACCAAACGCATCGTGACGCAATGAATATCCTTTAGCCACTGCTTTTCCTATTAATCTTTCAGTATCCTTATCATAATTATTGCCGTCCCATTCCTTGCTTGTACCTATCCAACGATGATAATTTACAAACACAGGAACTTTATCAAATACTTGAGAATATAAATCTGTCACCCAATCGAAAACAGCCTCACGAGTCGGCAGCTCCGGTTTTCCCAACTCACGCACCTGATAGTACCATACACTATGATACTCTCCCCATTTTCCAAATCCTGAACCACTTACAAACTGTACTTTGTCGGGATCATTAAAATCCTTAGCCAAAGCCCTGATAAATTTCTCATAATATTTCTGGAAAATAGGATCATCCGGATAGGGAGACCATACTTTTACTGAACCTGTTTGTGTTTCATATCCTTTCGCGCCAGCCTCTTTTACAAAATTCGGAGTAAAATTATAGTGCTTATCACGGCTATCCACCACAAAAGTAAAGGCCAATTTCATATTTCTTTGCTTAGCTCCCTCTATCAACATCTTCAGTCGCTTAGCCGAAGGGGTATCACAATCGGAATTCCATGCGTATTTTCCTTCTTCAGGATTAAAATCAGCCCAGGCACCACGAAGATATAAGGTATTTGCATAATCAGAGACCTTTACAGTGCCTTCCGATGACGGGAAATTATCATAATCCTGCCAGAATGTGGAAGATAAACCATCACCAATACCCGCATATAATACCCATCCGGAAAGAGGATTATGCAAAATGATATTTCGATTCTGCTTTACCGTGACAATGCTGTTCCCAGGAATAGAAGTATCTTCTACCAAACCATCATCACCATTATCACCTCCTTCTTCATCATTATCACTGCCGCAAGCGACTAATGATATAGCCATAGAAAAAATAAGCCCACAACTTATTTTTCTCAAACTGCACATATTTTGAAAATTAATCTTCATACCTATAGCTCTTATTTTTTTATGCTTACTTTCGACAATTTTAACCAGCCCGAATCCAATATATCCCCTTTGGCGGCAATGTCCAGCCCTATGAGATCTTTATTACTCCGGTCAACCAGGCCCACAGCCCAAACATAAGTACCCGTTTCAACTTTGGACATATCCGGCTCAAATACATATTCAACGGGACTCCCTTTTATCCACTTGGATAAATCTGTATCCGTATCCACAAATGTATATCGCGCCTCATTCGTTTCAGAATCAAGCAAAGCGAAAGCTACTTTATATTTTTGATTCCATTGCGGAATATTAGTAGGACAGTACCCCCATCCCAAATTGTTCCAGCAATGTTTAATAGTCGGAGTTGTTTTTTTAGAGACTTCTAACGGCAAAGAGATTTCACTGGGATAGAGCCTATACCCCCCTTCCCGAAGGAATCGGCGTACTAAATCAAAAGCATCTTTAAACCAAGACTCTGTATCGCCAAAACGGAAATCCATCATATTGACATGTGCCTCTTTGCTGTCATCAAACTCACCGCGTCTTACGTCCTCGTGTGAATCCTTGCGATATCCTCTAGGATCCTGCCAATAACTATGTGATTTGACAATCCAGCCACCTTCCATAATAATGGGGCAGATATTACGATATTTTTTTGCGAACCTACGCTCCCAACTGCCATAATAGGTTGTCATGCCAAATGCATCATGACGTAATGAATATCCTTTCTTGATTGCTCCTTCCAACATTTCTTCACTGTCAGCAGCAAAATGTTCATCATCTACCCAATCTTTTCCCGCACCAATCCATCTATGGTAGTTAATTACTACCGGAACTTTATCAAAAGCTTGAGAATATATATCTGTCACCCAATCGAAAACAGCTTTCTTTGGAGTATCATCACCTGTTGAATAAATCATTGTATGATATTCTCCCCATTTCCCAAGTCCGAATCCATCTATAAATTCAACTTTCGAAGGATCGTTGAAATCTTTAGCCAGGGCCTTCACAAATTTAGTATAGTACTTCTGAAAAACAGGATCGTCAGAATAAGGTGACCATTTACCTTTATTCATAAATCCTTTTGCACCGGCATCTTTTACAAATTGAGGAGTAAATTCTGTTCTCTTATCACGACTGTCAACTACAACACGAAATGCCAAACGCATATTTCGCTGATAAGCTCCTTCAATATATGCTCTCAAATTAGAATCAATTTTCCAACCATATACATCTTCCTGTGGATTAAAATCTGTCCAACTAGCGCGAATATAAAGCGTATGAGCATAATCTGTCACACTAACATTGTGTCCCAGTTCAGGAATATACATATGGTCATACTGTGCCCAAAAATCCGCAGCATCCACTCCCATACTTGCATAGAGTACCCACCCTGTAAGCGGGTTATGGAGAATACGCAAAGAATCAGGCTGAATCGTAACTATGTTATTCTCTGATAGTTCCTTATCAAATGAAACGGCTGAATTCTCGTCTCCGAAAACAGGAGATAAAAGGAACATAAACAGACAAAGAGACACAATTACTCTATAATAACTAATCTTTCTTACAACCATACTACTAATTGTTTTTTTTAAAGAGTGCTATATCATTGTTCTCTTTATTCATATAAAAATCACGAGATTGATATAGCACTCTTAATATTATCCTGCTTGATTATCTCTTATCAAAGAATACTGTCAGTTCTTTAATATCTAATTCTATGTAATTAACTCCTACAGGTACACTAAAGAAAGCATAGCGGTTGTTAGCTTGGCCTCCGACTACAGTCTGTTTTTGATTGTAGTCACTCTCTGCAATATCAAGGCAACCGTCATAAGATCCTCTGATGGCATCTGCTGTTGAACCAAAAGTATAGCAACCGGCACTTTGCGGTCCGACTTTAAAGTTCAATCCACCTGGATGTGCATTTCCATCTTTGTCTTTAATGGAATTCTTTCTGGGTAACTCCGCTCCTTTGTATATAAACAAATAAGGATTTGCCAAACTAGGTGTCATAGAATGAGCCATAGTGAATCCTGTATCACCAGTGCCATCTTTAGCCCATCCATCGTATGGTCCCCAAATAAAGACTCTTTCAATAGTGGTAGTCACCGTATTATTATTCCATGTCCACGAAACAACCATTGGTTTAGGATCTGTTTCGGGGGAGTAAATCGTAACCTTTTTAGTATTTATATTAATCACAATACGATAGACACCCGCAGTCTTAATATTCCAATGATAACCAAGCGCAGCTGCTTCCGGGCTCATTGTCGAGATATTCATTGCTGTGCCATCTGTAAAATCGCCTGATTCTTCCGGAGCAATAGCCATATCTTTCTGTCCGTTAAACAAGATTGGGAAATAAATAGTACCTGGTTGCAGTTCTGCATGGAACGCATATTGATTTTCATCTTCTATAGTGCGAGTCATCTCTACATCTGCGCTAACACAAGTTCCGGCAATATAGATTTTATCAGCTTCTATAAAATTACTAGCCAAACCTATAGTAACGGTACGTGTTTCAAAATCTACCACTACACGATACTGCCCATCTTCAGGAATCACCCAATATCCAGCATTATCTGTCCCCTTAATTTTAGCTTCCATTGCTCCATCAGTAATCTGTTGTTCTGCAGCAACTGGTGAAATGGCATTAATCTTATTTTCATCTTTCCAAACAATCGGGAAGTGAAGATTACCTGCCTTCAAGTCACAAATGGAAACATAACGCTTCGGCTGACTTTCCATTGGCAAGATTTCAATATCTTCACCATCAACAGCTGTGCCTGACATATAAAGATGGTCTGCAACAAAGGTCTTTTCAGAATACATCTTTACTTTTATAGTTACTGTAGAAACTTCCGGTTTTACAAACTTTGGGCCTTCTATAGAACCGATAATACGGGCTTGTAACTTTACTAAATCACCAGGATGCTGCTTCCACTTTGACACCAATAAACTCTGCAATTCTTTATGAGTATAACTTTTAGAAAAATCATCATCAATATACTCTCTTATCATTGTGTTTGTTCCAAAACTGTTATTTTCCAGATCCATTTTATAAAGATAAGAGATATAATAGTCAGAGCCTATTGGATCAGCTTCCGTCCAGTTTAACGTCAATGCAACCTCATCCGGGGTGTCTTCCTTGAGTTCTATTTCATAATCAGAAGGAGTCAGGACTAAACTTGTACGATTATCGAGCAAATCAGTAGTATCGTCATCATCATTACATGCTACCATGAAACACGAAGCAAGTGTCAGGAAGAAGAACCGTAAAAGGTTCTTCTTAAATATATATCCGTTTTTCATATCTATATTCAATATATTAATATTATAACTATTTATTGGTTCCCGACGGTCCAGTCAGGAGTTTGTACCAAATTCCAATTCTTATCAATATCGTCCTGTGGAATAGGCCACCAATAGCTTATAAATTTACGTGTCTGATATACTGTACGAGTATAATATTTATTTCTATAGTCCGCATCGGATACTTTAATATAAGCATTCATGCCATAAAAATCACCATCCAATACTTTCTCGGCTAATTTCCAGCGACGCAGATCATTAAAACGAAGTCCAGATTCACAATTCAATTCCACACGCCTTTCTTGACGAATTAACTCGCGCATTTCTACAGGATCTGATGGGGCTGTTATCTTGCCTTCTTCAGCTGAAACACTATATTCGGGAATACCCGCACGCTCACGAATCAAATTGACATATTTCAGAATCTCTTTTTGATTAGCAGTATAAGTGCCCTTCTCAATGCTATATTCATTTAACGCCTCAGCATAACTTAAATAGATCTCTGCCAAACGACATAATGCACCATGACGGTTTTTATAATCTCCACTGCCTTCTTTGGGATTTGCAGATGGGTCTACTCTCTTACGTACCAGATAGCCGCTCCATGGAGCGTCGTGAGAGGGACCACCGTCTTTACCATCCATATAAAAGTCAGTATTTCTCTTACCACCAATATGCCATTGCTCGTTATGCAGTACTGAAATATAAAAACGAGGTTCGCGGTCACAATACATTTTATATGTATTAGCGTCTACAACTACATTTTCATCTTTATTACGATCTCCTTCTGAAGACCCATACTGCCACTTTGTAGAATAAGTCTCTTTTTGCGTACTAAAGCCTGTCTCTGAATAATTAGCATCTGGATTAACTTTAGGAGAGCCATCCGAATTATAGCCTATAATAGGTCTTTGACCGTTTCTCATGAAAAAAGCATCAACCAAAGATTGAGTTATTCCGATCGCTCCCACGCCATTAATACCCAAACCACGTGGGATACAGTTTTTATCATACCATCCACCGGAATCCATTGTACGAACAAACAGTAATTCTCTGTTGGCTTCATTCCATCTCTTCATCACTGCATTCTGATAAGAAAGAAAAGGATCAATATCACCGTTATCCAAATATTCATAATGCAAATGATAGCCAGATGCTTCTGCCTCATCTATAACCAGTTTACAAGCATCCACTGCCCTTTTCCATCGTTCCGGATCATGTGCAGAATTAAAGATAGGGGTTCCATCAATGTTTTTTATATTCGCCAATGCAGGATTACCATTCACCAAATCACTTGCAGCAAATAATAAGATACGCGCACGCATTGCCAAGCACCCGACAGAAGTTACACGACCATATTTCTTATCTTCAGTTTGAGTGGCAGGTAATTGTTTTGAGGCTTCCAACATTTCTTGATCCGCCCAATCAATTACATTATAAAACGGCTCTTGTTTCAACATCAAATCATCAGCCGAAGTACTTTCACTAGCCTCGCGAATAATGGGAACTGAACCATAAGCTATAGCCATCATAGAATTATAATAAGCTATAAAGAAACGACATTCAGCTTTCATAAAGTCCACTTCTTCAGCCGGTACAGCCTCCAGCGGGTGAGCATGTTTGATAAACAAATAAGCGGAACGGATATATTTAGGATAAGTATTCCAATAAGTAATTACTCCGGGATTGTCTGCTGTCCAGTTACCTTTTTGATATTGAATGGCTTTAAATCCTTGCGCTTCCCAACCAACCGAAGGAATCAGTTCATCAGCTATGGCATCCGGACCATCATAAGTATAATATTCAGGCAGGCCGCGATAAACATATGCCAGCCAACGTTCCATATTCTTTTTATTCTCAAATACTGATTCTAAGTCCAACTGGTCATCCGGTTGCTTATCCAGATAATCAGAACAAGAAGAAAAAGCAAATGTCGTAATAATACTTAATACTATAAATTTTAATATGCTATTTTTCATATGCCCTATTATTAGAATTTAATTTCAAAACCTGCAGATAACGATTTCATAATTGGGTACGCAGCCCCTGTAGTATTCTCGACTTCCGGATCCCACAAATCAAATTTTGAGAATGTTAAAAGATTTGTTCCTCTCACGAAAAGACGAATGCCTGATATAACTGTAGTATTTCTCCACAAATTCTTTGGTAAAGAATAACCAAGTTCAATGTTTTTTAAACGTAAAAAACTCATATTCCGCAGCCACCACGTAGAGGATTGGTTATTATTACTATTTATACCATCATCCAAACGCGGATAAAATACGTTCTGACTTGGGTTGTCTACAGTCCAACGATCATTTGCATTAGTAAACATATTGCCGGTCACTCCTCTATTGGCACCCGGAATAATACTTGATCCTAATATATTCCAACTACGACCTATGCCTTGGAAGAGAGCTCCAAAATCTAAATTCTTATATTTCATATTCAGTCCAAAGCCATATACTATCTCCGGATCTTTTGTTCCTCCGATTAGAGATTTATCAAATACGTCCACTTTACCATCACCATTGACATCTCTGTATCTGATATCCCCCGGACGTAATTTACCTACAAAACTTTGAGTCGGAATTCCTTCTTTCAGTTTACCTGTACTTACGTCTTCAAAGTCGTCTGCCGTAAACAAACCTTCTGCTATATAGCCAGTTAATTGCCCTACCGGATGCCCTGTTTCAGCACGGTTAGTACCAACTACTGCACTAGGTTCATCCTTTTCTGTTATTTCATTATGAGCATAGGTAAATGTTCCCATTAAGCTGACAAATAAATCCTTGCCAAACTGTTTATTAACATTTAAAGAAACTTCTACACCCTGATTAGTCACTTTTCCAAAATTCTTCCAAGGCTGCTTCATAAATCCAGCTGTCATTGGAACAGACTCACGTGGCATAAATATATCTTTACGGCGTTCATCGAAATAGTCTAATTGCAAATCAATCATACCATTCAGGAAACCTAGCTCAACCCCCAAATTCATCTTATTAACAATCTCCCATGTCAAATCTTGTACTGCAAACTCGCCTTCTGCCATACCAGTTAAGCCATAACTGCTATCCAATCCCCATTTATACATGTTTAATGTCTCATAGTCATCGGTAATTGTAGAGAGGTATGCAAAACGGCGTCCACCTAAATTAGCATTACCTACCTGACCATAGGATGCACGCAATTTCAATTTAGATATGACTTTACGCAATGGTTGCATAAATGCCTCTTCCGATACAATCCAACCAATGGCTCCTGAAGGGAAAAAGCCATAACGCTTGCCTTTGGCAAAATTTTCAGAACCATTATAGCCAAAATTAAATTCACCTACATACTTACCCGAATAGGTATAAGATGCACGTCCTGCCAATCCCTGATTACGGTAAGGCAACTTGCTTCCATCATCATAATTACGACGATTAAACAATAACATTGCAGCAACGGAATGTTTCTCGGCGAATGTACGGTCATAAGACAAAGTAGCTTCCATATATACGCTCTTATTTCCATAATCACCGCTTTTTGAGTAATCTAGGAAATTAGTACCATTGGATTTTGATGCTATAATCAAATTACCTTCATCATCACGTCCTGTAGCAGGCACATAATAATCCGGTGTCTTTCCACGAGAAACAGTACCCGAAGAAAACCTGTCAAATGAGAATGTTCCTTTTACTTTCAATCCCGGAAGCAGGAATTTCAAATCTTGTTCTACAGAAAACAGTGTTTCAATCTTACTGTCGCTTCTTCTTTTATATCCACTTTGAGTAGCCCATGCCCAAACGTTTGGCTCCTCTGTTGTCGGTATCTGCCCACTGGAATATTGTGCAGGGAAAGCATGAGGAACAGCAACAAACGCTTTCTGGAAAATTTGAGATATATCTTTCGTTGTAGAATTTCTATCTTGCAAATATCCACCAATATTAAAACGTAATTGCGTAGTAGGACTTAATTTCAAATCCACATTAGAACGAACGTTATAACGTTGCAATTTAATAGTAGGATCCCAATCATAACTTTTATCACGTTTCAAAATACCACGTTCATTATACGCAGCAGCAACAAAAGAATAACGTAATGTCTCTGTACCACCAGAAATATCTACTGTTACACGCTGATTCGAAGCATAATCATTTGCAATTGCATCCATCCAATTCACGTCCGGATATAAATCAGGATCATAACCTGCACGAGTTTTTGCAATACGATCTGTATATTTAGGCTGTTGTCCTGTATCCATCAAAATATCATCCAAAACCTGCATATAATCTGCCGCACCCAAATACTCGGGAAGTTTAACTGGCTGTGTAGCTGCAAATTCAGCCTTTACAGTCACACGAGGTTTACCAACTTGTCCGCGTTTTGTATTAATTAAAATAACACCATTAGCTCCCCGCACTCCATAAACAGCACTTGCAGCAGCATCTTTCAACACAGAAAAAGATTCTATCTCTTCAGGATCAATATTATTCAAATCGCGTTCTATACCATCAATCAAAACCAATGGGTTTTGTCCAGCATCCTGGAATGTACTAATACCACGAATCCAGAAAGAAGAGTTATCATATCCCGGTTCACCAGAACGTTGCACAGCTAATACACCGGCAACTGTACCTGCCAGATTATTACTTATTGAACGAGTAGTAGAAACCTTTAACTTAGCAGGTTCAATCGTTGTGATAGAACCAACAACAGACTCTTTCTTTTGTGCGCCATAGGCAACCACTACAACCTCATCTAATTGACCAACATCTTCTACCATTTGTACATTAACAACCTTCCGGTTATTAACTACCTCTTCTTTAGGAACAAAACCAATATAACGGAAAGAAAGCACAGATTTTCTTTCAGGAACAATAATACTATAATTACCATTCATGTCCGTCAATGCATGCACTGTGGAATCATTTTTCAAAATGATTGTTACACCAATCAAAGGCTCACCTTTTTCATCTGAAACGTTACCTGTAACCTTAATACCCTTTTGTTGTGTAGTTTGCTGTACTTTAGGAGCTTCTGGCACCGAAATAGTAATTTGTCTTCCCGACATCTTATAATTCAGTCCTGTCTCTGAGAACAACTCTTTTAATACAGCATCTATTTTCTTATTGGAAACTGAAATGGAGACTTTGTTATTCAGATTTTTCTGAACATTAGCAGAGTAAATAAAAATATACTTACTATGTTTTTCGATATAATCTAAAATATCTTTAACTGTAACATTCTCATACTGTACTGAGAATAGATCTTCTTCGGAATTCCAACTAATAGAATTAGTACCGAATGAAGAGAATGGAATCATAAAAAAGACGTTTATAATGCAAAAAAGCTTAAGTCTTTTCTTTAAGTGTAGAAAAATAGTTTTCTTTACCATAAAAATTTCTTTTTAGGTTAACAATTTTGGATTTATTGATTTAACTAGGGAATTACTATCGGGTAAATACGGCAATATTTATCCGATTTTTTTTGTCATAATAGCAGTCTGTTCTTCATAGGCAAACATATTAAAAGATTAATTAAAAAAATTATTTATTTAAATATATACTAGTATCACTTTTTTCGATCGTGAATGGCAGGGTTTGCTGAATACATTCAATCACCTCGTCTATATCATCTTTCAAATCTAATTTCCCATACACTTTTTCTTTACCAATAATTGGATCACATTGAATAGATATACCATAATAGATGCTTAGTCTTTGAATGATCTGCGACAAATCATTACCATTCAATAGCATGATTCCCTCTACCCAACTAATATACTCTGCTACATCAACTTGCTTCTGATAAGCAATTGTACCATTTGCTATATTCAATAGATCATTAGGATTCAAGCGTGCTTTCTTTTCATTCTTATCAGTAACTTCTACCGCACCTTCCACCAATACAATATTAGTTGCCCCCCCTTTATAATTCGAGATATTGAACTTCGTTCCTAACACTTGCAGTTTAAAATCATCAGACTCCACTATAAAAGGATGTTTCTTATCATGCGCAACTTCCAGAAAAACTTCTCCTTGGGCATAGATTTTACGAATGTCTCCTTTAAAACAACGAGGATAAATCACTTTTGACTGAGAGTTAACGACCAGCCGAGTCCCATCAGACAATTCTACTCTAGCCCTTTTCCCCGCAGGAACAAGTAGCTGATTATATTCTTGTTCCTCTTTGGTTTTCTCTTCATTCTCTTTTATCACTTGTGAATTGACAGCAACTTTCCCCTCTTTCGAATACTTAATGAAAGCATCTTCATCCAAATTAAGCTGTTCCTTGGAAGTAATAAGAGTCACTTCCTCAACAGATTGGCTATCCATTTCTTCAGCAATAGCCTGGAAGTCTAAATTAACACTTCCATTCTGATTCAAAAAATAAATAGTTGAAATGCAAATCAAAAAGGAAGCAGCAATAGAAGCTGAAGCAACTAAGAAATATTTCTTTCTGCGCTTCATAGCATCTTTTCGCATCTTTCGTTGAGTCTTCTCTATGATAGAAGATGGATCAATCTTTTCCTGCGCACAATTTTGCCAAAAGAATTTCAATTTCTCTGCATCAGGCATAGAAGTAAAATCATCCTCAATATTTTCTTGAGAATTCAATTTACTAAATAAATCTGCGAGACGATGGTATTCTTTCAAGCTCATAATCCTTTTTTAATGTTGTTCTATAGATAAAGACGCAACTAAAAAAAAAATCTCCCAGTCAAAAATGATTTTTTTTTCATTTTTCTTAGAAAACAAATAAAAGTAGGATTAGCTATGTGAAAAAATAAAGCATTAATAAGCAGGAGAGTAAAAACTTAGCTCTTGCGAGATTTCAGATTCAATCTTTTAGCAATTTCATCTAACGCAAAAGCAATATGGTTATTGATAGTCTTCACTGATATGTTCAACATATCTGCGATATCTTTATAAGGAAGTCCGTCTATTTTTGCTAAGAAAAAAACATGTTTACACTTAGGAGGAAGTTGTTGAATGGCGTCATTAATTTTAGCCATTTCTTCCTTACTAATCATCTCCTCGGCTGGAGATTGAACCGGCTCAAAAATAAAATCTTCGATATCATCAAATGACAATTCATACTTTCCAGTTTCCTTCCGCAAAAAAGAAATCGCTTTTCGATAGGTGATTGTCTGGATCCAAGCATTCATATTGCCAATTTCAGCCAGACTTTTTCTATTTTTCCAAACTTCAAAAAAAACATCACTCACAATCTCTTCAGCTGGCTCCTTCTGGCCAAGTAGCGCAAATGTATAGTGATATAAACGCGAAGAATAATGCTCCATAAAACGATTGAAAGCAATTTCATCGCCGTCTACTATTCTACATATTTCATTATTCTCAAGTTTCACAGAAGTATTTATAGATTATTTCCAATTAACAAAATTGAGCCAAATATAGCAGTATCGTATCAATTACGAAAATAAAACACCATAAAAAGGAATTAAAAGTTATCAATTATAGAAAAATGGCTATAATAAAAACATTACCGTTTAGCTATAAAAGTCTCTTACTTAAATAACGTACAGGATACCATACAGAAAGGAATCCGACTGCCAAAACGGTGATAAAAATAAGTACCACATCCCAAGCATGAACACTGACAGGATAGGCGTCTACAACAAAAGTTCCGCCACCGCCCCCCAATGAAATTATACCGAATTTCTGTTGGATAAAACATAGGATTAAGCCGAGGACAATACCGGAAATAGCGCCAAAAAGAGAAATGAGACGTCCTTCAAAGAGGAATATTCGGGAGATGAGTTTATCACTAGCTCCAAGACTCCGCAAAGTTACTACATCATCCTTCTTATCCAAAATCAACATGGAAAGAGAACCAATTACATTGAAACAGGCAATCATTAAGATAAAGGTCAGAAATAAATAGGAAATAAGTTTCTCTATCTCCATAATACGGAAAACATCTGCCTGCTGCTGATAACGATTCTGAACAACAAAATCATCACCTAATATGTTTTCTATTTTAGATTGTACCGATGAAGTATTTACATTAGGCTTTAATTTCAATTCCATCGCAGAGACTTCTGTTGTATAATCCAGAAGCTGGCGAAGAAAATCAAGAGAAGTCAGAATATATTTCCCGTCATATTCTTGCTGATTCACAACAAATACGACACCCGGAGAATACAGGTAATCACGATTAAAAGAAGCTCCGGGATTTGCCATGTTCACTTTGGCATTCCGCTTGGGTAGATAAACCTGAAGAGGATCAACAAATTCCAAACCTGTACCCAAAGTCGCAACCAGTTCCACTCCCATGACCCCGTAGTTCACAATAGAGTCATGAAGAACAAATTCACCTGCGCCATAGAGTATACTGTCTATAGCAGTCAGTTCTTCAAAGTTATCCTCCACACCTTTCAATACAACCATAGTTTGCCGATCCTTGTATTGCACCATTGCATTTTCTTCAAGTGTTTCTGTAAACACCTCCACTTCAGGAAGTGCACAAACAGCGCGAATCCGTTTATCCTGCGCATCAAAGACTTTTCCTTCACGAACTGTTATTTTCAATTGCGGGTCAAAAGCCGTAAAAAAGCTAGCGACCATATCCTGAAAACCATTAAAAACGGAAAGAGTGCAAACCAAAGCAAGCGTAGCAAGGGCTACCCCACATACGGAAATACCGGATATGATATTAATAGCGTTATGCTTTTTTTTTGAGAAAAGATAACGCCTGGCTATATAAAAAGGAAAGTTCACCTCTGCAATGAATTATTTCACTTCAGCAATGAATCTATTTTCTCAATATAATCCAATGAATCATCCACAAAGAATTTCAGCTCGGGAATGATGCGCAACTGGTGACGCACACGAGTTCCAAGTTCATAGCGAATGGATTTCATATTGTTATTGATATTCTTCACCATCTCTTCCGCTTTCTCCGAAGGAAAAACACTGAGGTAAACACGGGCAATACTCATATCAGGACTGATACGAACTGCACTAACAGAGACCAATGTGCCCGGCATGGACTTTGTTTGAAGCAGGAATATCTCACTTAGCTCTTTCTGCAACAGGCGAGATATCTTATTCTGTCTGGTTGTTTCCATAAAGTTATTTACTATTTTACGATTTACTACTTACTATTTTAAGATTGAGAATACTCTCTTAATGCAAGGGTCAAAGATACGAATAAGGAAGCAGCTTAGAAAATAAGAGCAAAAAAAAATGGGGCTTTTCACAAAGCTCCATTTTTCAGTTTTCAATAGGTATTAG
>OGXS01001345.1_pt1 | contig 16714 bp, 16 predicted proteins | sample 1576371 | NCBI WGS metagenome assembly OGXS01 (sample SAMEA3541475, study PRJEB24748) | human gut metagenome | biome: human gut; feature: human-associated habitat; material: faeces | place: China | collected 2012
GATTTTACTTCCTGCACATCATTCTCCTTCCCCGCCACATATGTAACTTAAGTTAGAATGTAGTATAGTCGAGCTGTTTTCAGAAGTCAAGCAAGAAACCCGTACCTTTCTGAAATTTCATTTTTATTTTATGTTTCTTTTATTTTTACGTAGTATTCCCTCTCTTAACGCGCGTTTTTCCTTATTTTATCCACATATAAAACAAGCAGCTGCATCACTCTTCTGATGCAGCTGCTTGTTCGACTATTTCCAGCAGTCTGTATTTTTAATTCCTACATTCTCTGCTTTAAATACCGGATTTTTTCCGTCCTTTTTCTGTGTTTCGTAATCTTTCAATACTTTCAGAGCAATGTTGCCCAAAAGCAGAATTGCGATAATGTTGACGATCGCCATACATCCCATCGTAATATCTGCCAGATTCCATACCAGTGAGAAATCTGCCTGTGCGCCTAAGAATACTGCCAAAAGGCATGTACAGCGGAACACGAACAGTAAAACCTTATTATTCTTGATAAACAAAATATTGGATTCTGCATAATAATAGTTACCGATCAGACTGCTGAATGCAAACGCAAAAATGGATGCCGTGATAAAGTGGATTCCCCATGTTCCCACATTTGCAGAAATCGCTTTCTGCACAAACGGAATTCCATCCAGAACGCCCGCCTCTCCCTGAACACCGGAAAGAAGCAGCATCATTGCAGTTGCCGAGCAGATCAAAAGCGTGTCGATAAATACAGAAATTACCTGTACCATCCCCTGTTTTGCCGGATGGCTTACAGATGCACTTGCTGCAGCATTCGGCGCGCTTCCCATACCTGCCTCGTTGGAGAACAGACCTCTTGCAACACCAAACTGGATCGCCATTCTGATACCGGTACCAACAAGTCCGCCGGCTGCCGCGCCTGGCGTAAATGCAAGCTTGCAGATAACTCCGAGAGCCGGGATGATGTAATCATAGTTCATTACTAAAATGATGATACATCCCAATACATAGAAGATTGCCATGAATGGAACCAGTTTCTCGCATACGCTTGCGATGGATTTGATACCGCCGAAGATAACGATTGCGGTAAGGATTGCTACGATGATTCCTACGATCCACATTGGGATTCCGAAGTTCTCATTACATACGGTCGCGATCGCGTTAACCTGTGTAGCGCAGCCGATTCCGAATGAAGCGAATCCTGCAAAAATCGCGAACAGCATGCCCAGCCATTTTAAGTTGAGGCCTCGGGACAATGCGTACATCGCTCCACCTTGCATACGGCCGTCTTCCGTCTTAACTCTGTACTTAACAGCGATCAAGGACTCAGAATACTTTGTCGCGATACCGAACACGCCGGTGAGCCAGCACCAAAGAACTGCTCCTGGGCCGCCAAGCGCGATCGCGGTACCTACGCCGATGATATTACCGGTACCGATGGTAGCCGCCAGCGCCGTAGTCAGGGCTCCGAACTGGGAAACCTCGCCTTCTGCGTCAGGATCTTTTGATACAGATAATTTAATACCTTTTGAAATCGTCTTCCTCTGGATGAATCCCAGACGGACTGTCATGTAGATATGAGTACCCAGCAATAAGATAATGAGCCACCAGCCCCATACCAATCCATCAATCTTGGTTATAACTGCACTAATACTGTCTAGCATATTATTCCCCCTTCTCTTTCCTTTGCTTTTTAATATGCACTTCATGTTAAAAATAGTACTACGATAAAAACAAATGGCGGCGGCATATCTAAACCGCCCTCTGTATCACCTAAAAACATTATACATGAATTTGTAGAAAATAGCAACTATCGTTATAAAATTGACATTCAATTGGTCATAATGACGAAATAATAAAGATTATTCTTCATTTTTCAATTCGTTAATTAAATAACTAACACTTTTTTCTCACAATTTAAGGTACTTTCAGAAACCTGCAGAAATAGATCAGGCACTCAGGCTTTTATCCTGCCTGAGTGCCCGTTATGCAACTTTCACAAATTGTGTTTTTTGAATCGTTTCTACTGCCCGTCCACAATATGTGGTACCGGCACTCCTCTATTTCTTATGGGGGCTCTATCTTTAGTTTTACCAGCCTGCCCGCTTCTCTTTGTAATGCTTCCTTATAAGAGATGTTCTGATATCTTTTAATCTGGATTCTCGTTGTCCCCATCTGGCGGGCCACTTGTTCCGAGGAAGCCTCGTATGCAAACAGAGCACATCCGCAGCTGTTCCGGATGCTCTGCGCGCTGTAAGAAGGTATGCCTGCTTTCTTGGAATATTTTTTCATCATTCTGCTGATATACATGGTATTGAGCGGATTCCCTCTACTATTATAAAAAAGATACGGGTTGTCTTTTCTTTCTGCCAAATACTTCTCAAGAATCTGAAATGCGTCTTCCGGGATATAGCATAGGTCCCTCCGGCCGGCTACCGATGCATAAATTCCGTCCCCATAGATGCCTATATCCTCCGGCTTAAGCCCTGTGATTTCCGTGGAGCCTAGCCCCGCCCGATACATCAGCACAATGATGCAGTACGCTATCAGATCTTCCTTGGCGGCCTCAAGTAGCCGGTCGATGTGGGAAGGAGGGATATTTTTTACAAATTTCTCCTGCTTTGCCACCATCTTAAGGTACGGATAATAGTCATCCTGGTAGCCCTCATCTACCTGATACCGCTCCTTATTCTCGCAGATATACGCCGCAAAAGAATGAAGTTCGCGGAACTTTTTTGCCATGGTTCCAGGAAGGATCTCTCCCCTGGCCACACGTTCCTTAAGCCAACGGAAATATACCCCTGCATCCTCTCCATTGATTTCCAGAAAGTCTTTATGAAAATAATCCATAGCTTCATCAATATCCGTCTGGTAGGAAGCCTTTGAGGTGCTGCTTTTAAAATGGACGGTAAAATCTCTCCAAATGACTTGCTTTAGGACTTTGGAAGCGTATATGCTTTTCATCTGTTCCTGCCTCCTTGTCTGTCGTCCGCGAAGCGGACTTCCTCCTATTAGGTTATAAGTATATTTCATACTATAACATAATTAAGAGGAATCGGCAATCTCTCGATTGCCTTAATTTATTTACGGATGAGATATTTCGCCTTTTTATAGTCCTCTTTATGCACATATACTTCATATTCGTACTGGTAGTCTTTATTCTGTCCGAAACTTCCGGTACGTCCCCGGCTCGTTCCTTCTAAAGCCCATGAACCGGCATGATTGTTCACCTTCTGGGCATAATCAATCTGATTTGCCACCAGGATCTCTCGTATCCGGTTGAATTCCTGCAGATCAAATCCTATATAGACGTTTTCCCTGTTAAATACCGTAATCATCTAATCCCTCATTTCCTATCCCAGAACATCATCTTTCCAAGGACAGATATTCCGCCGCTTTAAGCACATGTTTTGCCAGTACGGAGGAAGTGACGCTTCCAACGCCTCTTGGCACCGGGCTGATGTAGGATGTCGCTGGCTCTGCCGCTTCAAAATCCACGTCGCCGCACAGATTGCCTTTGTCGTCTACATTGATGCCTACATCGACTACCACTGCTCCATCTCCTACCATATCCGCAGTGACCATCCTCGCTTTTCCGGCTGCTGCCACCAGGATCTCTGCCTCCCTGCAGGTAGCAGTAAGATCTTTGGTGCGGGTATGGCAGATTGTGACCGTGGCATGCCTCTTAAGAAGCATCATGGATAGAGGCTTGCCTACCACCATACTTCTTCCAATCACGGTCACCTTCTTGCCTTTCGGATCAATTTTATAATAATCCAGCATTTCCATGACTGCCTCCGGCGTGCATGGCGCATGGCCTGTCTCATCCCCGGAAAATACTTTTGCAATATTTACGGGACACATGCAGTCCACATCTTTTAGCGGATTGATCCGCGATACCACGGGCCCTTCATCCAGATGCCCCGGCAGGGGACGGAACAGGAGGATCCCATGTACCTTCGGATCCTCGTTTATCTTGAAAAAGGTCTTTTCAAATTCAGCCTGGGTAATCGTTTCGGGCAATTCTACTACCTTGCACTCGATCCCGATCATCTCCATCCGCTTTCTGGCTCCCCGCTCATAGGCAAGATCATCTGGCCTTGCCCCAACCCTTACGATTGTCAGGCTGGGAAGGATTCCTCTGTCTTTCAGCCTGCGTGCCTCGCCTGTCAAGTCTTCCTTCATGGTCTTGGCCACGTCAGCGCCCTTCATCAATATGCTCATATAAGATTCCTCCTGTCTACTGGATATGGCCAAGGACGTCCCGATAGATGATTTCCTTCCATTCCCTGCCTTCCGCAATCATAGATTCCGTCTTCTGGTTCAGTTTCTCTGCCCGCCCCCGGTCTTTCATCAATTTCGTATTGATAAACACATTGAGGGAGGCTCCTTCCAGCGCTGCCTGGGCAAATAGTACTCCTACGCCCACGTCGCTGACCGCGATGCGGCTCCCCTTCTCTCCCAGGATCTTAAGAAGCCGCATCACCTCCAGCACCGTCTCCATAATCTCGATAGGAACCACGCTGGCATCATACAGAGCGCCTTCCATAATTCTGGCTTTTGCGGCCTTTTGTTCCTCCGTATCCTTCGGAAGCCCATAGGCTGCCGACAGGGGCGCGAATGCTTCGGCATCCTTGTCTGTAAGGTCAATCAGTTTGTCTTGCAGCACTTTTAACTGACTCCTTACGGACTGGATCTCCTCCTCTACATCCGCATACTTCTTCTTGCCAACCGTCAGATTCGCAACCATCATTCCAAGTGCCGAGGCAAACGCGCCTACTGCTGCCGAGGCTCCTCCGCCGCCCGGCACCGGCTCGGCGGAAGATAGCACCTCCAGGAATTCTGTCGTCTTCTTTTCTAGCATCATGTTGTCATTTCCTCCTTTGGCAGCGGATTCATCACCGCTTTTTTCTTGGCATCACGTGCACCGCTTCGCCTGTCGCGGCTTCCAACGCTTCCGCAACGCCTTCATTATAAGTCGGATGGGCTCTCATTGCAATCAGAAGCTGTCCTGCCGTCATCTTATTTGCTACGGCTGTTCCGAATTCCCCGATCATGTCCGTGGCCCTCGCGCACATCATCTGCGCGCCCAGTACTATCTCTGATCCGGCCTCCACGATCACCTTGATAAATCCGCGCTCCTCCTTAGTTATCAGGGATTTCCCGTTGGCGCCCATAATGAATTTTCCCGTCTTGATCTCAATGCCGCTTTCGTTGGCTTCTTCTTCCGTCATTCCAACGGAAGCGATCTCCGGATCCGTATATACACAGCCCGGCACGATATCCAGCCTGACCGTCGGTGTTCTTCCTGACAGTTCTTCCGCTACATAGATTCCCTGGGCGCTTGCCAGATGCGCAAGCTGCATGCCTTTTACCAGATCCCCGATAGCATACACGCCATCCATACTGGTCTGCATCCGTTCATCCACTACGATACGTCCGCGTTCCATCATAAGAGAAACGCCTTCTCCAAACAGCCCGTCCGTATTCGGACGTCTGCCGACTGCACACAGCACGTACTGGGCCACAACTTCTGTCTCTTTCTCTTTTTCAAGGAAGCGGCAGGCATAGAGTCCGTCCTTCTCTGCTATTTCCTGGACTGCTGCCGAGGTATGGATATCCACCCCTCTTTTCTTAAGAATCATCTTCAGATTCTGAGAGATCTCTTTATCCATCCCCGGCACCAGCCTTGGCATAGCCTCCACAATGGTCACACGGGTGCCAAAAGCCGCAAATGCTGTGGCAAATTCTACGCTGATTACGCCTCCGCCGATGATGGCAAGGCTCTTGGGCGCTTCCTTTAACTGCAATAACTCGTTGCTTGTCAGCACTCCTTTAAGATCCATCCCCGGAAGGGGAAGAAGCATGGGCTTTGATCCTGCTGCCAGAATCACATTCCCAGCCTCAAACGTACGAATCCCTTCCTCGGATGCAACCGTCACTGTACGGTCTTTCTCAAGCCTTCCTTTCCCATACAGCAAGGTCACTGTGTTGCCTTTCAGAAGCTGCTCCACTCCCTGGCATAACTGTTCCGTAGTTTCCTCTTTATAGGCAAGAACTTTGGCGTAGTCGTAATTCACCTCTTTCGCCAGAATTCCGTATTTCTCGCCATCCAATGCCTGACGGTATAGCGAAGAAGCATGTATCAGGGCTTTTGCCGGAATGCACCCCCGATTCAGGCAGGTGCCTCCTACTGCATCTTCTTCCACCACCGCCACCTGCAATCCTGCTTTCGCCGCCTTGATGGCCGCCACATATCCTCCCGGCCCTGCTCCGATGACAATCAAGTCAAATTTCTGTTCCATGTCCAGTCTCCTTTAAGTTCCTGATTCTTCCGGCCGGTATCTAAGTACCGGATGCCTTGCAGCGCCTACCTCGTCCAGCCTTGTCACCGGAGTCGTCACCGGCGCTTCATGCAGGCTGTCCGGATCCTTCCCTGCCAGTTCATACAATTCCCGGAAGACCTCTATCGCTTCATCCAGCGTCTCTTTGGACTCGGTTTCCGTCGGCTCTACCATCAGCGCCTCCTCCACGATGAGAGGAAAATACATGGTCGGCGGATGAATCCCATGATCCAGAAGTCCTTTGGCAATATCCATGGCCGAAACTCCCGTCTGCTTCTTCAAATCCGCCAGGCTCATGACGAACTCATGCATGCACACTTCATCACATGCTATCGTATAAAGATCCTTTAACTTATGCATCATATAATTCGCGTTGAGGACCGCATTCTGACTGGCTTCCAGCAAGCCTTCCCTGCCCAGGGTCAGGATATAGGTCAATGCCCTTACGACTACCAGGAAGTTTCCATAGAAGTTCTTTACTTCTCCAATGCTGTTTTCCGGCTTTACAAAAGTCAATTCCTGATCGCCTTCTACCAGTACGGATGGAAGGAATTCAGCCAGGTTCTCCTTGCAGCCCACCGGTCCGCTTCCCGGGCCTCCTCCTCCGTGAGGCGTAGAAAATGTCTTGTGCAGATTCAGATGGATCACATCGAATCCCATATCTCCCGGACGCACGACTCCCATAACCGCGTTCAGATTAGCGCCGTCATAGTAGCACAGCCCGCCGCAATCATGCACGATACGGGTAATCTCCAGTATATTCTTGTCAAAAAGCCCTACCGTATTGGGGTTCGTCAGCATCAGTCCTGCAATGTCATCCCCTGCTGCCTCCTTCAGTTTTTCAATGTCCACGCACCCATCCTCGCTTGATGGAATGCTGACCACGGAATAGCCTGCCATGGCCGCGCTGGCCGGATTCGTGCCATGGGCGGAATCCGGTACGATGATCTTCGTACGCTTCGTATCTCCTCTGCTTACATGGTATGCCTTCATCAGCAGAAGCCCTGTAAATTCTCCATGGGCGCCGGCAGCTGGCTGGAATGTCATACGGCTCATTCCCGTGATCTCGCACAGGTATTTATCTGCCAGCTTCATGACCTCCATACATCCCTGTACCGTATGTGCGGGCTGGAGCGGATGAATCTCTGTAAATCCCGGCAGAGCCGCCATATCCTCATTGATTTTCGGGTTATACTTCATAGTACAGGAACCAAGCGGATAGAATCCGTCATTCACGCCATGGGTCTTCTTGGCCAGTTCCGTGTAATGGCGGCTTAACTGGGTCTCCGACATCTCTGGCAGAGGCAATGCAAGTCCTCTTCTATCCTTTTCCTCAGGAAGCACTTCGTCAACGTCGCATGGCGGCAGAAGGGATAGTTCCCTGCCTGGCCTGCTTTTTTCAAATATCAGCATGCACTACACCTCCTTTAAGATGCGGATCGTTTCATCAATCTCTTCTTTACTGTTCATCTCTGTACAGCACCATAGGATTCTTCTGTCATCCAGCGGATATCCTCCCAGGATCCCTTTTTCTTCCAATGCCTTTAGCGCCCTGTCTGACGAAGTCTGGGATACGGTGACGAATTCATGGAAGAATTCCGCCTTATTCTCAGTCTGGTAGCCAATCTTCTTTAGTTCTTCCGCCATATAGTGGGCTTTGGAAGTACACTGGACGGCGGCATTGTGAAGCCCGCCTGCTCCCATGGCTGCCAGATATACGCCTACAGCCAGCGCGCATAGCGCCTGGTTGGAGCAGACATTGCTGGATGCTTTTTCCCTCCGAATATGCTGCTCTCTTGCCTGAAGCGTCAGCACATATCCGATCTTTTTATTTCTGTCCGTGGTCTGCCCGACGATCCTGCCCGGCAGTTTCCTGGTCATGCCTTCGATACATGCCATAAATCCAAGATACGGGCCTCCGAATGCGATGGATAGTCCCATAGGCTGTCCTTCCCCAACGGCCACGTCCGCCCCATACTCTCTGGGCGTCTTCATAATTCCAAGAGATATGGGATTTACCCCCATGATATATCTTGCCCCTGCGTCATGGACGGTCTTGCCGATTTCTTCCGCCGGCTCCAGGCTTCCATAATAATTGGGATGCTGGATATAGACGCATGCCGTCTGGTCATCGATATTCTCTTCCAGGAACTTCACATCCGTGATCCCGTCTTTTTCCGGAATCACCACAAGTTCCATCTCATTTCCAAAGCAGTAGGTCCTGACCGTGCTTAAGACATCCGGGTGCACGGTGGAGGATATGAAAGCCTTCTTTCTTTTTCTCTCCCTGCACATGGCAACGGCTTCAGCCGCCGCTGTCGCTCCGTCATAGACGGAAGCGTTGGATGCATCCATTCCAGTCAGCTGGCAGATCATTGTCTGATACTCAAAAATGGACTGCAGGATGCCCTGGCTAATCTCTGCCTGATATGGCGTATAGGCCGTAAGCAGGTTCTCCTTGGAGATCACGCTCTTTACAATGGAAGGTATAAAGTGCCTGTATGCTCCTGCTCCTCGGAAAATTGTCCCAAACACCTGATTCTTTCCCGCAATCTTCTGCATCTTCCTGCGTACTTCTAATTCGGACATCCCCTTCGGTATTGCAAGACTTCCCTTCACCTTTACTTCCTCAGGAATGTGTCCGAACAAATCCTCCTTGGCCTGAAAACCAATCTCTTCTAACATTTTCAGTTGCTCTTGTTCTGTATTCGGGACATATCTTCCCATGGCCTCGCACCGCCTTTCTTCTTACTCTTGCTCGCTGTCTACAAACTTCTCATATTCCGCGGCAGTCAGAAGTTCTTCTTTCTCCGTGATTTCTCCCACCTTGATAAGCCATGCGTCATAAGGCGTCTCGTTAATGGCTTCCGGCGTATCCAGAAGTTCCTCATTGACCTCGGATACCGGTGAATACACATCCGAGACTGCCTTGACAGACTCCACATCTGCAAATGCCTCTCCGACAGTGACCTCATCTCCCTGTTCCGGAAGATTTACGAATACCAGATCTCCCAATTCTGACTGGGCATAATCCGTAAGGCCGATTACAACGGCATCTCCTTCCTCCTTTACCCACTCATGTGATTTCGAATATAGCAATCCTTCCATTAATTCCATGACAATCGTCTCCTTTCATCTTTTCTTTACTTATTTGCTTCTTTTATAAAATGGTAATGCTACCACCAAAGCCTCAACCATCCGTCCACGGACTTCTACTTCCACCTTGGCTCCCTCTTCTGTATATGCGGCATCCACAAGCGCCATCCCAATGGGATAGCCAAGGAATGGGCAGTGGGTTCCTGACGTGGTATGTCCGATGACCTTTCCATCTACGTATACGTCCTGATGCTCCCTTATGATTCCCCGTCCGGTTACTTTAAGTCCGATCCGTTTTCTCTTTGGCTCTCCCCTGGCAATCAGCGCATCTTTGCCGATAAAGTCTTCTTTTGCCATCTTTACGGCAAATCCAAGCCCGGTCTCCAGAGGGGTTACCTCGTCATCCATCTCATGTCCATAAAGCGGCATCGCCGCCTCCATGCGAAGCGTATCTCTGGCGCCAAGGCCGCAGGGAATCAGGCCCTCTTCCTTACCTGCCTCAAGCAGGATATCCCACAATTTTTCGGCAAGGCCGGCATCCAGATATAATTCCACGCCATCCTCCCCGGTATACCCGGTCTTTGAAATAATGCACGGGATACCGGCCACTTTCCCCTCGAACACCGCATGATAGTATTTCTTTGGTATGTCCTCTTCTTCTGCGATCTTCCTAAGGATTTCCATTGCCTTAGGTCCCTGAAGCGCAAGCTGCGCATACTGGTCGGATACGTCCTTAAATGTCGCCTTACCAAACTGATGCGCAAGCATCCATTGATAGTCCTTATCCTTATTGGCTGCGTTTACTACGATAAAATATTGATTGTCTGCCTTCTTATATACAATCAGATCATCCACGGTTCCGCCCTTCTCATTGCACATCGGGCTATACCTTGCCTGGCCATCTTTCATATTATCAAAATTGTTGGTCAGGATCATCTGGAGATTCGCCAGCGCATCCTCTCCCTCGCACAGAATCTCTCCCATATGGGATACATCAAACAGTCCTGCCTGTGTGCGGACTGCCATATGCTCTTTGATTACGCCTGTTGGATATTGTACAGGAAGAATATATCCCCCAAAAGGCACCATCTTGCCTCCGGCCTTTACATGCGCATCATACAGCGGAGTCTTTAATTCCATTCATTTTCCTCCTTTTCCTCTGATCTCTGCCCCAATATCTGGAAGGATAAAAAAACAGGGAAATATAACCATCCCTCCCTGGATCTTATATCTCCCTGTCATCCTTTCCCCTAAGCATCGTTCAAATCACTTACTTTTAATTGCTTGATTTAATTTGATTTCATTATACTCACGAGGAAATATTCTGTCAATATTTGTTTTATTTTTCACACTGTGATACTATTGACGCAATTTTCACAATTAAACAAAATACTTATCGGTTCATAATGTGAATTGCTCTATTCTGGGCTCCCATAGCGCACTCCCGTATTGCTTCCGATAAAGTAGGGTGCGCATGGATGGTGGTAATCAGTTCATCCGCCGTCACTTCCAGACCAATCGCCAGTGCCAGTTCGCCGATCATATCCGTTGCTCTTGGTCCTATTATATGCGCGCCCAATATCTCGCCAAATTCTTTTCCAAATATTAATTTTATCATACCTTCTTCTCCGCCCATAATCAATGCCTTCCCGTTTGCTGCTAAGGGGAAGCGCGAGATATTGATTGGTATGTTTTCTTGAACTGCCTCTTCTTCCGTCAATCCTACGCTTGCAGTTTCTGGCATCGTGTATATACAAGAAGGACTCGTTCTTCCTTCATAGCGGGAATTCTTCCCCATGGCGTTTTCTGCCGCGATCTCGCCTTGCCTGGATGCTGTATGTGCCAGCATTACCTGTCCCAGGCAGTCGCCTGCCACATAGATTCCAGGCACGCTTGTCTCCATTTTGCTATTCGCCACAATGCGTCCATGGTCATGAAGGATTCCTGCTGCATCCAGGTTCAATCCTGTCGTATTGGCACGGCGGCCTGTCGCAATTAAGACCTTATCAACAATAAACTGGGCATCTCCATCGTTTTTTTCTACGGATACGCAGGCGCCATCCCCCATTTGCTCTATTGATTTTGCCCGGGTATTCGTATATACCTCGATCCCCTTTTTTTGTATGATGGATTGATAAAGGCTGCTCAATTCTCCATCTATCATTGGAAGCAATCTGGTCATAGACTCAATAACAGTGACCCGGCTGCCCAAGGCGTGGTAAGCCGCTGCTAGTTCCATTCCGACCACCCCGCCTCCAATAACCAGAAGACTCCCGGGAACCTCCGAAAGCGCAAGCGCCTCCGTAGAGTCCATGCATGCAGGAGTATCTTTTATTCCGCTGATCGGCGGTATAGCCGGTACAGATCCTGCTGCCACGATAATCTTATCCCCTTTGATCCGCTTGGCTTTCCCGTTCGGAACTCTTACCTCCAGCGTCCGTGCATCCACAAATGCTGCTGTTCCAGAAATCACCTTTACTTTATTGGCTCTCAAAAGCCCGGCGACGCCAGAGGTAAGCTGCTTTACTATTTTTTTCTTCTTTTCCTGCACTTGCTTCCACTCTATATAGGGCGCGTCCACTCTTACCCCCCATTGGCTTCCATCTCGTATCTGCTCCAGCAGTTCAGAGACATGCAGGATCGCCTTGGTAGGAATACACCCTTCATTCAGGCAGGTGCCGCCCAAAAGGTTTCTTTCTATCAGAGTGACCTCTCCGCCTAGCTGGGCTGCCCGGATCGCAGCCACATATCCCCCTGGACCGCCGCCGATTACTATAATTTTCATAACCTTCCTCCTACATCTGATCACGCTCTTATCCTTGGATCTACCAAGACTTCTACACCTTCCCCGCGCCTTAATATGTCGATCGCCTCATGAATCTCTTCCAACGGCAGTGTATGCGTCACCAGGAAGTCCAGTTTCAGCACTCCGCTTGCCAATATCTTTATTGCGTGATCAAAAGACGCATTTGCTAGCCAAGTTCCAAGAACTCTGGCTTCTTTATAAGTAATCTGGCTTTGTATGACCGCGGGAATCGCAGCTGCGTTGTTTCCAAACAATAGGACTGCCCCGCCTTTTCTGATCGCGTGGATCGCAGCCATCATCTGCGATCCTACCACATCAATCGCATAATCTGCGCCAAGGCCTGTCTGATCCATGATAAATGCCTGCGCATCCTCCGCTATCGGATCAATCGCATAATCCGCCCCGCATTTCAGGGCATATTCGCGCCGCACGGCATTTGGCTCCACAGAGATGATCGGATAAGCCCCGGAAGCCTTCATCAGCTGTATAAATTACATGCCTATCGGTCCCGCTCCAATGATAGCAACGCTTTCTCCTGGATTGACATTTATTTTTCTGGATGCATAGATGACGCATGCCAGAGGCTCCGCAAATGCAGCGATATGCGCGGGCATGTCTTCCGGGATCTTAAACGCCATTTTTTCGGCAACCCTTACGTATTCCGCGAATCCGCCGTCCACATCAATTCCCATTGCCTGTATGTTCTGACATTCGTTTGGAAGGTTTTTCCTGCAATAGACGCAGCTACCGCAATATTCATTGGGGTTTACCACAAATCTGTCTCCCTCTTTAAAGGCTGTAACGCCTTCTCCCACTTCTACGACCTTTGCCACCAGTTCATGTCCCAGTATGGTTCCCGGTGTTGCCGGATATCCCGGCGGCACATTGGTCATATGCACATCGGTTCCGCAGATAGAGCACACTTCGATTTCACCGATAATCTGGTCCGCTCTTTCTATGACCGGCTTTTTTACATCTTTTAATACTAATTTTCCTTCTCCTTCAAATACCGCAGCTCTCATGTCTTTCACCCTTTCTAAAACGTAACGCCGGACTGCAAGATAATGTTGGCATAGGGTCTATATTCCCCCGTCCTGATCACCGCTTTGCTCAATTTTGTCTTCTCTTTGAATTCTTCATGGGGAATCTCCTCTATCTCAATATCGGCAAACACGTTCTTAAGCGTGCCATATAAATCGGCATTTTTCGCTTTTATCTCGCTGGCAATGATGACTTTTTCCACGCACAGTTCTTCCAGTACGACTTTGAGGGTATCCTCAAATGTTGGAACGCCTTTTTTTAACGCCAGGTCAATCCTTCTTACATTCTCAGGAACTGGCAGTCCGCAGTCGCCAATCGTAAGCATGTCCGTATGTCCCATGCCTGCAATGACGCTGGAAATTTCCTTATTTAACAAACTTCCTTTTTTCATTGTTCTCCCTCTTTTTTAAGTTGATTAAAGAGCCAGCCAGGCAACCTCTTCCAGCACCTCGCTGATTCGGGCCATGAATTTTGCAGCCGTCTCTCCATCAATCAGCCGATGATCGAAGGACCCTGTCAGAGTCATCATCGGCCGTATGACGATCTGCCCGTCAATTACAGCTGGCTTTTCTTTAATCGCTCCGATTGCCAGTATGCCTGCCTCCGGCGGATTGATGATAGCCTGAAATCCATCGATCCCTGCTGCCCCCAGATTACTCACGGTAAACGTGCCATCCTCGTACTCTTCAGGCATCAATTTTCCGTCCCTCGCCTTCTTTGCAAGTTCGAATGCCTCCTTTGATATTTCTAAAAGGCTCTTTTCTTCTGCATTCCGGATGACAGGCACCAGCAAGCCATTTTGAACGCTTACCGCCATTCCCAGATTTACATGTGGAAAATATGCGATCCTATCATCAGCCAGACGAGCATTGATGTCCCTGAATTCTGCCAGGACAAAAGCCGTACACTTTAGTATGATATGGTTGATTGTGAGTTTATTGCCATTCTTTAGCAGGGCCCTATCAGAAAAAATTTTTTTCGCATGGAGCAATTGTGTTGCATCCACCTCGTTCTGGAAATACACATGCGGAATCTCTCTCTTGCTCTCTGCCAGCCTTTTTCCAATGGTCTTGCGCATAGCGGAGACTGGCCTATATTCCGCTTCCTCCGGCTTTCGCTTCTCTATACATTCGATTTCCGGCTCACTTTTCCTTTCATCAAGAAAGGCCAGAATATCTTCCTTTTGTATCCTTCCTCCTGCGCCGCTGCCTTTTATATTTGTATAATCCACGTTATATTCTTTGGCCATTTTCTTGGCCAACGGCGTTATAGATATTGGCGGCTTCTCAGAAATCTTTACCGGCGCTGGGCTTTGCGTTTCTTCCAGACGCAAGGCCTCTCCTTCTTCCCCGACATAGCAGCAAGGCTTGGTAATCTCTATCTCTTCCCCCGCCTGGGCCACAATTTTCAGCACGATTCCCGTCGCAGTGGCCTCTACATCCGTTACAAGCTTATCCGTCTCAATCGCAAATACCGGCATTCCTATTTCAACTTTATCTCCTTCTTTTACATACCACTCCGTTATAAGCCCGCTATGCATCTGCAATCCTAATTTGGGCATATTTATCGATACTGCCATATGATCACTTCTCCTTTTTTCGTGTACAGCATTTAGAACATTTCCCGTACGGCTTTCACGATTCCTTCCACGCTTGGCAGCACAAAGGTCTCAAGATCAGGGCTAAAAGGCGCGGGACAATCGGGACTTCCCAGCCTCTTTACGGGCGCATCAAGATAATCGAAAGCCTCATCTGCTATGATTGCCGCTACTTCCCCGGCAACGCCGCAAGTTAGCCATGTTTCCTGCAGGCATAGCACTCGGTTCGTCTTCTTCACAGAATTCAGGACCGTCTCTTTATCCATTGGCTTGATGCTTCTTAGGTCGACTACTTCAACATCGATTCCTTCTTCTGAAAGTATTTCGGCAGCCTCAAGCGCAAAATGAACCATATAGGAATAGGTTACGATCGTAATATCCTTTCCTGTACGCTTGACGTCCGCGCTTCCCAATGGGACGATAAATTCCGGGTCATCCGTAACTTCTCCCTTTTTCTCATAACATTGCCGGTGTTCCAAAAAAATAACGGGATCATCCGATCGGATTGCGGCCTTTAGCATCCCCTTCGCATCTTGCGGTGTCGATGGACACATGACTTTTAATCCAGCCACGAAGGCAAACCAGCTCTCAAACATATGGGAATGCTGCGCCGCGGCTGCCCCGAATCCTCCACAGGGGAGCCTCATAACCATAGGAACCGAAAGCGCGCCTCCTGACATATATCTCATATTTGCGGCTTGATTCACCAGTTGATCGGATGCAATCGTTACCCAGTCCCCGAATTGCAGTTCCACAATGGGCCTTAAGCCTGTTGCCGCTGCTCCGACAGCAACTCCCGTATATCCCGCCTCCGCAATTGGCATATTTACAATGCGTTTTTCGCCAAACTCTTCGCACAGGCCAGTGGTAACGCCAAATGCGCCTCCATAGTACTGAAGATCCAGTCCCAGGCAGAATACATTCTCATCACGCCTCATTTCCTCTGCTATTGCTAGTCCCAGTGCTTTTGAATACGACATGTAACTCATAATCTTACCTCCTTCGCTCTCCGGCTAATTTGCATATACATCGTCAAATACGGTATCCGGACTTGCTTTCGGGCTGTTTTCAGCATAAGCGACAGCAGCCGCGACCTCTTCATTTACCTCGTTTAAAATGTCATCCAGCTTCTCTTTTGTTGCTATGCCCTGTCCGATCAGCCGTTCTCCATATACTTTTAGTGGATCTTTTTCCATCCATTCCAGAACCTCTTCTTTAGGCCTGTAGTTATCCGGCTCGCCTACAAAATGAGTATAATGCCGATAGGTCTTGCATTCTATCAGAGTCGGCCCTCCACCTTCTCGCGCTTTTGCTATGGCTTCTTCTCCAGCTTTCTTGACCGCCTCAACATCATTCCCATCTACAATCACTCCCTCTATGCCATATGCTTTTGCCCGATCGGCGATATCTGCCACTTTACGCACCTTTCCTTGATAAGTGCTCACTCCGTAAAGATTATTCTCGCAAACATACACCACCGGCAGATTGAACGACGCGCCGATATTGATGGCTTCGTGAAATGTTCCCTGGCTTGACGCCGCATCTCCAAAGAATGAGACTACGACCTTTCCATCCTCTTTATATCTTGATGCAAATGCCGCGCCAGTCGCTATAGGGATTCCTGCTCCTACAATTCCATTGGCGCCCAGCATTCCAACCTCAGGTGCCGCGATATGCATGGAACCGCCTCTTGCCTTGTTATATCCCGTCTCCCTCGCAAAAAGTTCTGCCATCGCCCGCTTCATATCCGCGCCTTTAGCCAGTAGATGGCCATGTCCCCGGTGCGTGCTTGTGATATAATCATCCTTATGCTAATTGGCACAGATGCCGACGGCAATTGCTTC
>OGXS01001346.1_pt1 | contig 16711 bp, 12 predicted proteins | sample 1576371 | NCBI WGS metagenome assembly OGXS01 (sample SAMEA3541475, study PRJEB24748) | human gut metagenome | biome: human gut; feature: human-associated habitat; material: faeces | place: China | collected 2012
GTTTGGTTGGGCTTATTACCGCAGATGCAAGCTTTTGAACACCGTTTATTCGAAAAAAGGAGCTGCGACAAGACTTTTGTCACAGCCCCTTACTATTATTTAACTATGGATAAACGGAATGAGGTCCTTTACTACCTCTCAATATTTAGTAAAGCTACTACTCTGCTTTCTGGTTTATCTTCTTGGAACGGATAAACTTCCAATGATCCCATACTTTTTCTTCAAGTAGTAACGGACGGCTAAAGCAGCTGCTCCGATGATGATAACTACTATCGGATCTAATACTGGATTGATAACTGGCGGCAATAGCGTTGTCGCAGAAAACAGCACGACCCAAAGAAGTGTCGTTCCACCTAGGATAAGCAATGTTTTACCCATTCCTGGTTTCTTGCTTCGATCTGCTCCCGGATATTCATACTGATAGATGTACTTGTACATCATATAAAAGACCCAGCCCCCGATTGCAGAACCTAGAACGAGTGTAGAGAAGCCATAAGCTGGCGTTGTTCCACGTGAAAACAATCCGGTAATCGCGATCATGATACTTAATAGACCAAGCAGTAGTAATGTATTATCCAACCACATCAATAAAGGGGTCGATGTATTTTGTATTTCTGCTGGTTTATTGATGATTGCTTCCGTTCTTTCAGAGACTGTCCCGAACAATTGGCGAGCTGTTTTTCCGCCTTTTTGTTCTGCAACTAAAGTAGGCAGAATGTCATGAAGGGCTTTTACTTTTTCTTCTTCAGACAAATTCGCTGCTTCTAAAGATTTTTTCAAATCAAAAATGTACTGTTGATTTCTTTTGGTTAATTTTGTTTCTAAACTATTGTTTTCTTTTACGATTTCTCGTAATTGTTCTGGTTCCATTATCTAATAGTCCTCCTTAGCCGTTCCTTTTCTCAACGGTCGTCACAAAAGACATTCTACCATATTCTACAGCTAGTTTGATAGCCCTTTTACACATTAAAGCGGAATAACATTACGTCGCCGTCTTGTACAACATAATCTTTTCCTTCTAATCGAACACGCCCAGCTTCTTTTGCTGCATGCATGTTTCCATAATGATCCAAGTCTTCAAAAGAGACAGTTTCCGCACGGATAAATCCGCGTTCGAAATCTGAATGGATGATTCCTGCTGCTTGCGGCGCTTTGATTCCTTTTTTGAATGTCCAAGCACGTACTTCTTGTTCCCCAGCAGTAAAGTAAGTAGCTAAGCCTAACAAATCATAAGCGGCACGGATCAACTGATCCAAACCTGATTCTTCGATTCCTAAAGCTTCTAGAAATTCTGCTTTGTCTTCTTCATCTAATTCTGCGATTTCTTCTTCTGCACGAGCACTGACCACGATCACTTCTGCATTTTCTTCTGCCGCAAAGTTGCGCACTTCTTGTACATAATGATTCGCATCTGCATCTGCCACATCATCTTCTGACACATTTGCTACGTAAAGAATCGGTTTTGTCGTCAATAAGAATAGTGATTTAACGATTTTTTGTTCTTCTTCTGTGAATTCGATCGTTCGAGCAGATTTTCCTTCTTCCAGTACAGGTTTGATTTTGTCCAATACAGCTAGCTCTGCCACTGCATCTTTATCTTTGGTTTTAGCAACTTTTGCTACACGAGTATAGCGTTTGTTGATAGATTCCAAGTCTGCTAACACTAGTTCCAAGTTGATTGTATCAATATCTTCTAGTGGATCGACGCGTCCTTCTACGTGAGTGATATTATCATCATCAAAACAGCGGACAACGTGACAAATAGCATCTACTTGGCGGATATGGCTTAAGAATTGATTCCCCAAACCTTCTCCTTTACTAGCGCCTTTTACGATCCCAGCAATATCTGTAAATTCAAAAGTCGTCGGAACAGTTTTTTTCGGATGTACAAGTTCTGTTAAGCGTTGCAAACGCCAGTCAGGTACTTCTACCATCCCTACGTTAGGGTCGATCGTCGCAAAGGGATAGTTTGCTGCTTCTGCTCCTGCTTTTGTGATCGCATTAAACAAAGTTGATTTTCCTACGTTGGGCAACCCAACAATTCCAGCAGTCAATGCCATAAATTTATTCACTCTTTCTCTGCATTTTTTTCAATTACTTTTTTTAATTTCTTTTCAAAATCTCGACGGGTCATCATGACGATATGTCCGCAATTCATACATCTGATTTTGATATCTGCGCCCATTCGAATGACTTCCCAGCGGTTCGTCTGACAAGCGTGAGGTTTTTTCATTTCAACGATATCGTGCAAGTCGTACATAAAAATAGCCTCCTTTTTGTTTATTCTTCATCAAATTGAATATTCAAGATATCAAGAATTCGTGTCAAATCTTTTTGAGAAAGGTATTCGATCTCGATCTTACCTTTCCCGTTTTTTTCTTGGATAGCTACGCTCGTACCGAATTTATCCATCAAACGATCTTCGCTTTCTCGGATATAATAGGGTTTTTCCTTTGCTAGCCTTGGGATTTTTTTCTTTTCTTTTCCATCGTTTTGATTTAATTCAGAAACGATCTGTTCCAGTTGGCGGACAGTTAAATTTTCAGTTACTGCACGATTGGCTAATTTCAAGATCAATGATTTGTTTTTCAAGCCTAACAGCGTACGAGCTTGTCCCATAGATAAACGTTGATCTTGCACCATTTCCTTAACAAGATCTGGTAAAGAAAGCAAGCGCAAATAATTGGCGATATAAGGTCTGCTCTTTCCTAAACGACTAGCCACTTCTGCTTGTGTCAGTTTCAGATTTTTCATCAGCATTTCATACGCTTCTGCTTCTTCTAATGGATTCAGATCTTCCCGTTGCAGGTTTTCCAACACGGCTACTTGCATCATTGCTTCTTCGTCAAAGTCTCTGACGATAGCAGGGATCGTTTCTTTTTCAGCTAGTTTGGACGCTCGAAAACGTCTTTCCCCTGCGATGATCTCATATCCTTTTACTGCAGAACGGCGTACGATGATTGGTTGGAAGACGCCTGATTGTTCAATAGAATTAGCTAGTTCTTGCAAAGATACTTCTTCAAATGTCTTACGAGGCTGATACGGATTTGGACGCAGCTCATTCAATGGCAACTGGACCACGGTATCATCTTTTACATCCACCGTCTCTAAGTTTTCTAAATCTTGGAACAATGCATCGATTCCTCGGCCTAATCCTTTACTTTTCTTCACGACTTACCACTTCCTTTGCCAATGCTTGGTAGACTTCAGCTCCCCGAGAACGTGGATCGTAGTCGATGATCGGTTTTCCATGACTAGGTGCTTCTGATAAACGAATATTTCTTGGGATGATTGTTTCATAGACTTTTTCGCGGAAGTATTTGCGTACTTCTTCTACGACTTCATTTCCCAGATTTGTTCGTGCATCATACATGGTCAGCAAGACACCTTCTATTTCCAATTCTGGATTGAAGTGCTTTTGGACTAAACGAACCGTATTCAGTAATTGGCTTAATCCTTCCAATGCGTAATATTCACACTGAACAGGTATCAAAATCGAATCACTTGCTGTAAATGAATTGATTGTCAAATGGCCAAGAGAAGGCGGACAGTCGATCAAAATATAATCATACTGGCTGCTGACTTCTGCTAAAGATCCTTTTAATCTTGATTCTCTTGCCATCATTGATGTCAATTCGATCTCTGCTCCTGCTAATTGGAGAGTCGCAGGCACAATACTCAAATTTTCATGTTCAGTGATCAACGTCGCCTCATCAATTGGCAATTCATTGACTAGAACGTCATAGATGTCTTTTGTCACATCGGGTTTTCTGATCCCGACACCACTGGTAGCATTTCCTTGTGCATCCATATCCACTAGCAATACTTTTTTGCCAAGGCTGGCAAGACAAGCACCTAGATTTACCGTCGTCGTTGTTTTGCCGACGCCACCTTTTTGGTTCGCAACAGATATTATTTGTGCCATCTCTTCTCCTCCTATTTGATTGGCTGCTTATTAGGCAGACCGGGCTTTCTTGGGTATTTCTTTGGGGTTATTTTCTTTTTTTGAATGACGATAATATGCCGTTGGTCAGAGACATTCGGCAAGGTAACTGCCTCTTCTTTGAGGAATTTACCACCTAATAAAGCAATCGCTTGTTTTGCTTCTGTCAGTTCCTCTTCACTTTTTGCTGCTTTCAATGCATAAAAATAGCCTTCTTGTTTAGCCAAGGGCAAACACAATTCTGCTAACACATTCAAACGAGCAACTGCACGAGCAGTGACAAGGTCAAATGATGCACGAAATTGAGGATTTTGTCCAAATGTTTCTGCCCGGTCATGATATAAGGAAGCATCGATTCCTAATAATCGAGTTAGTTCAGACAAGAAGGTTATTCTTTTATTCAGAGAATCAACAATCGTTATCTGCAATTCGGGAAAGGCAATTTTTAAAGGTACGCTAGGAAATCCTGCTCCTGAACCGACATCGCATAAAGATAAAGGTTGCGTAAAGTCTACTTCAAATGCTAACGTAAGCGAATCGTAAAAATGCTTCAGGTATACGTCTTTTTCATCCGTAATGGCTGTAAGATTCATTTTTTCGTTCCATTCGACTAATGTCCGATAATAGATAGCAAATTGTTCCATTTGATGATCGGTAAGCTCTATCCCTTTTTCTGCCAAAGATTGGCGAAATTCTTCTGGTATCATAATTATTCCTTTCATTGTGAAACAGCAATTGTTTCACAGATTCTCTCCCTACTTTAACGCAAAATTCCAAGACATGCAATCCTTCCATATGGATTCTTAAAAATTTGAAAAGTAAGAAACGCCGATAGATTTTTTCTTTCTATTATGGCACTCATAAAATACACATAGAAGAGAGAACTAGCTTTGAGCAATTTCTGCAAAAACTGGTTCTCTCTTCTATTTATTATTACGTATTACGCTGGTTCACTGACTTTCGCAATCTTCCCTTGTTCGATATAGACTCAAATCACTATATCACTAGATATCAAACGGCGTCATACGGAGTCAAAAACATCAAATTTGACCTGTTAAATGGTCATTGAATAACATTTAAAATCAATAAAACGGAGTCAGACACGGAGTCAAAAACGCTGAGAGTAAAAAAATATATACAGCCCTATAGGTAAAGTACCGCAGGGCTGTATATTTTTTATTTCAGATTACCTGAAATGATTCCATTTAATTTTTATCTCATTTTTTCCTACTAGTTAGTATCAAATACTCCCCTATTTTCTCAATAAACTATTTTGGGTTACATGGTATCTGAAACAGCTAAAACCTTGTCATTACAGCAAAAAATCACTTTATTTCCGTTTCATTTCAGATACATTTCACTTAAGCGGATTCCAAAAAAACAAAAGAAAAAGGAACCCCTAGTTAGCCTATGCTTTTTATAGATTCCTCTCGAAACACGGTCATATAACAACGGGGTGGGGTAAATGAATGAAAAAGGTGGAGGAAACATTATTCAATAGCTGTCTTAAATACTTCGTTATAAAATATGAACAAATAAAAGACATCTATCCCTATTTTCTACACTTCCACTTTACTACCATCTTTGAATCGTACAATTTTCTTAACTCTTCTCATTTACCTCAATTCATTCTCAAGTGGAATCAACTCATCATCTAACATTTTACGCCATGCTCGCTTCATTTCTTGTGGGTATTTAAATGGCTTCGCTTCTGGATGTTTGGCTTTATATCCTTCGTAATCCTTACTGTTGATAATTGTTTTCATATTAGGAATTGGATCTTCACCTGGTAGATATTGCAGATTAGAAGCATGTAATTCTTTCTCAGAGACAAACCACTCATTGGAAAAGGCATGAATCAAATCATCACTTGCTTGTGTAAAATAGCGACGTTTAATGACAAAGATATCTTCATTACTATCTAAAGTCCCCACATCAAATGCATTTAAAATTTGTCGGTAAACTTCTTTGACTCCTTCTGTTTTATTCAATTTAGCCAAAGCTTTTTCAATTTCTTCTCGTGCATCTGAACTATTCGCAGCATAAGTTCCTAGTAATTGATCAATATAAGTTGAATCAATATCATACAACTTAGTGGTATTTTCACTATAAAATTCGATCGTTGAAAAATCTTCTCCTTCTTTTTCTGGTTCTTCCTCTATTAATGAACCCTTCACGGTCTCGTACACGCCAATTTGTTCTTCCAAAAGTTGAATTTGATTGTTCAAAGTTGGAGATTTCACCATGTCATCATTGTAATCGTCATAAGTCACTAACGATTCATAAGCACGATTCAATTCTTGAAATGCTTTGACGTACTCGATACGGATTTCAAGTGGCGTATGTTCATCAATGGATTCCATGGATGAAACCTCTTTTAACTTACCATATGCTTGCTTGAATCTTTTTTTGGATTCTTGGTAACTTGGATAAATCAAACCCGATTCTTCTTTAGCTTCTGAATACAGTTTTGTCGCATCCTCGACATTCTTCTCCATTGTCGCTGGCTTACGAAACGTCACAATCAATCCTTTTTTCTTTTCAGGATACGTACGGTTCGTACGTGAAAAAGCTTGAATCAATCCTGCATACTCTAGATTACGATCCACAAATAGGGTTTGAATCGTAGGTGCGTCAAAACCTGTCAATAGACGATCCACTACGATTACTAAATCGATTTGTTTCCCAAATTGTTTGAATTCCGCTCTTTTTCGTGCCAAACGATTATTGATGTCTCCGTTATAACGCTCAATGTCTGCTAGTGACCAGGCAGTATCATAATACTGATTATATTCCTCAATAATTTTTTGCATTTCTTCTTGTTGGACACTTGAATCTCGGCTGTTTTCTTCTAATGAATAGGTAATAGCGATTCGTGGGAAATCAGGATCCTCCATCGTTCGTCCTTCACGAATGGGCTGATTAGGAAACTCTTTTGTTAACCAGTCAGGTTCTTTCGTCATTTCTTTGATCGCTCGATAATACTTTTTGGCCATGTCAATGGAACTCGTGGTTAAGATTGCAGACTTCGTTGGACGGCCATTTCGAAAATCAAATTTTGTATAGGCATTATCTGGACGGAACATTTTATGAATGACTTTTTGGATATGTTCATCTGCTTCAAAAACAGTAGGGTCCAAATAACTTTCTTTTTTGACAGGCTCCATTTGATCAATCATACGATTGATCTGTTCCGGTGAATACTCTGCATATGTTTCTACTTCTTTTAATTTCCGATAGATTTTATTCTCTAATGAAGTCGGCTCTACGGTGTTTTCATGCTCTACTTGAAATCCTAAAACCGAGCCATCTTCTAATGCATTCTTGATGGTGTAGGTGTGCAAGACCTCTCCATACTGATCATGGGTCGTACGTGCCAATTGCCCTTTGGCTTGTTTCCGATTCTCAGGGAAAATCGGTGTACCTGTAAAGCCAAACCAAGTGGATTTCGGAAACATTTTTTTGATTTCTTCCATATTTTCAGCACTTAACGCTCGATGACACTCATCGACTACAAACACGATATGTTGTCCCATTAATTTTTGGAAGCGATTGGTTCCTTTTTTCTCTTCCTGTTTCTTTGCATATTTCAACGCCGCATCTAGTTTTTGACGGGTTGTAATGATTACAACATTTGCATTGGCATCTGCCAACAGAGTTTCACTTAACTCTTTGGCACTTCCTGTTCCCACGATCAAGCTATTCGCTTTGGCATTACCAGAAGAAATCCCAGTATTAAACTCCGAAGCAAATTTCGTAAACTCTGTGGTGGTTTGATTATCTAAATCTTTGCGGTCCACTAACATGATCGTTCGATCGATCCCCGATTTTCGTGCTAAAAGCTTAGTAGATACAAAACTAGTCAACGTCTTTCCTGAACCAGTCGCATGCCACACATACCCTGATTGATGTTTATTTGCTGCAATAAACAAGGCTTGAATCGCATGCACTTGATAAGGATGTAACACCATGAGGGTTTTATTATCTTGATCTTCACTGACAATCGTATAATCCGCAATCAAGCGATGGGCATCCGGGATATTTAGCACTTGTTTGCAAAACTCATATAAGTTTTCTACCTTTTTATTATCTTTCGTTCGCCAACTAAATAAAAACTTAGGGTGCAAGTCTTTCGGTAAGGCATTTGCAAAATACCGGGTCGTTTGTTCATTGGAAACCACAAACAACTGTAAGGTCGAAAAGATATTGTTCCGAAACATGCCTTCTTCTGCATATTTTTTGATTTGATTAAACGCCTGATAAAAACCATCTTTTGCGGTTACTTGTTTCAACTCGATTTGAACAATCGGTAATCCATTGATCAATAAGGTGACGTCAAAACGTCGATCCCGTGCTTCTATGTTACTTCCACGTTTTGCAATTTGATGGACCACTTCATAGGTAGAGATTCCTCCACCAATGTCTTGATTGGAATAAAGAATGAGCGAGACAGAACCCAATTGCGGATCTTCCCGTTCAATCGTGATCCGAGCCATTCCATTTTCACCTTTTAACCATTTCGCAGCATCAAATGGGGTTTTCGTCCGTAGCAATAATTCGGTTTTGATCGTTTCAAACTCTTTATCGGTCAAAGGAGAATCATTCAGTTCTGCTTGATTATTTGAGATGATTTTTTGACGTAAATTGACCCAAAGATCTTCTTCTGATTTTAGATCCGGACGATACGTCCACTGATTATGTCCTTCCCCGAGGACACGAATCAACTGTTCTTCGACTTCCGCTTCCTCACGGTGACTAATTTTCATTTATCTTCCCTCCCTAAACAAACATCTTTTGTAAGAAGCCTTTTTTCGTCTCTTTCAACAAATCTAACTTACGTTGTTGAAGAGCAATCGTGTCGTCCAATTGCTCAAAAAAGGCACCTAGTTTATTTTGTTCATCCAGAGTAGGAACACTTATGTTTGTATCAAGAATATTCTTATTATACAACCGTTTAATTGTACTCCCCTCTAAACCTTGCCATTTAACAATTGAATAAAATTGCTGTAAAAATTTATTATCTAATCGACCATTATGCTTTAACCAAACTATATTACTATCTTGAAAATACTCGTCTTCTCCTTGATATACTACAGTTCTACCAATGCTTCCAGAAGCAGAAATCAATATATCTCCAACTTCAGGATACGGATATTTCGATTTATATTCTTCAAATAGTTCTCGAGATATAAAAGCATCAGGATGGCTTCCAAAAGTTCCAATTTTAAAAAATGGAACTTCTCCATTGTCCGAAGTTTGATCTTTAAAAATTCTTTTATTCATTGCGACAGAACCTAAGTCTCCTAACTTACGCTGTTCCCAATCTTCCGTAAATCCAGGAAAACGGATTTCTGGCACTTTTGCTCCGTTTTTAGGGAACATTTTTTGTAAGAATCCTTTTTTCGTTTCCTTCAGCAAATCTAACTTACGTTGATGAAGAGCGATCGTGTCGTCGAGTTGTTTGAAGAAAGAGCCGATTTTCTGTTGTTCTTCATTGTTAGGTATTAATATTTCTTGATTTCTAACTAATTCAGAATTTAAGTTTACTTGACTCCCAGGTTGCCCGTATTTTTGCCATTTTGGTCTAAACATTTCTAACCACTGAAACATAAATTCTCTATCAAATATAGCGTTTAAAAAGATTAAAAAACCATCGTGCACTCCTGTTTTAACGTAGTTTACTACTGGTTTACCTACAGTTGCAGCAATACTTAATAATAAGTGAGGTTCAACCAAAACTCTTGTTTTTTCTTGTCCTAATTTGGATATATGCTGTTCAAGATAATAAATTCTTCCATCCTGTTCGGTGACATCGGCTATTCTTAACCACCCAACATCACTTTCAGTATCAAACCATTTAGGATCTTGAATAGGTCTTGGACTTGCACCACGGACAATTGTTGCTAATTCACCAAGCTTACGCTGTTCCCACTCATCCGTAAATCCAGGAAAACGGATTTCTGGTTGTGTATTATTGCTCATGTTTGAACACCTCCAACGCGCCTTGTAACCACGCTTCATTTTCAGGTGTTGTTTGCAGGGAAGAGATAGCTTCCAAAAGTTCTTTTTCTAGCACTTGCTGTTCTTGTCGTATCTTCTTGATGTCATTTCCGACATGAACCATATCAATTGGTTCTTCTTCTTCGAAAGTATCTACATAGCGTGGGATATTTAAGTTATAGTCATTTTCTTTGATTTCATCAAAGGTTGCCAAATGAGCGTATTTCTCAACATCTTTTCTTTCAGCGTAGGTTTCGAGGATTTTTTGAATGTTTTCTTCCGATAATTTATTCTGATTTTTTCCTTTGACAAATTCTCGACTAGCGTCAATGAATAATACATCTCGAGTTTGACGATTCTTCTTCAATACAATCACCGTCGTTGGAATCGATGTACCAAAGAACAAGTTCGCAGGCATACCGATCACAGCATAAATACTGCCGTCTTCTAATAATTTTTGACGAATGACCCCTTCTGCAGCACCACGGAATAAAACCCCGTGTGGCAAGACGATAGCCATAGTCCCTGTTTCCTTCAAATGATAGAAACCATGAAGAAGAAACGCAAAATCTGCTTTGGATTTTGGCGCTAATTTCCCGTAGCGATTAAACCGAGAATCATCTAAGAAGGTCGTATCTGCTGACCAATTAGCCGAATAAGGTGGATTCATCACTACTGCATCAAATGTGTAAGGTTCATCTGTTGGCCAGTCCTTATTCAACGTATCCCCATTGCGGAGATTCATTTCTTCGGCATCTACCCCATGTAAAATCAAGTTCATTTTTGCTAGATTGTATGTCGTTGTATTTAGTTCTTGCCCATGATATTTAACGTTATCTGGATGAGTTAAGTAGTTACGTACATTTAACATCAAGGAACCTGAACCCATGGTTGGGTCAAAGACACTAAAGAATCGTCGTTCTTTTTGATCCAACGTCACGATTTGTGCCATCATATCAGAAACCATATGAGGCGTGTAAAATTCTCCGGCTTTCTTCCCTGCTTCTGAAGCAAATTGACTGATCAGAAATTCATACGCATCCCCGATCACATCCCCATCGTGACCTAAAACTTCCACGTCATTCAATTTCTTGATAACTTCGGTAATCGTGACATTTCGTTGTTGCTCATCTGTCCCAAGTTTTTTCGATTGGAGATCCACATCATCAAATAACCCATTAAATTGATTGTAGGTAGATGCCAATTGCACAAAGGCTTTGTTTAGATCGTTCAATTGGAACGTTGCTTGTTTTGCTTGATCCGCTAAGACGTTGAAAAGATACTCTGGTGCAATTGCATATCCCAAAATATCAACGATTGTGGCAATCAGGTCTTCTTTTGATTCTTCATCTGAAAGTAATTCACGATACAACATCGTTTGTTTGCTTACCGTATCATATTCCTCTAAGGATTCATCTGCTAAAAGAACCACTTGTTCCAACAAACGGTCGGATAAATATTTATAGAAAATCAGTCCCAATAAATAATTTTTATATTCTGACGCATCCATTTTGCTACGGAGATTATCTGCCGCACTAAATAATTTTTGATTTAATTCTGCACCCAAAAAGATACACTCCTATCTCTTATTTAAAGTTGCTATATACCCTCTTATTTTAGCATACTCCCTTTTAGAAAAAGCAAAAAAAAAGAAAGAATCTTATTCTTGATAACAAGCTACGTGACGTATATGCCTAACAAAAATAGAACTTTTGAATCAATCTTAAATGAAGGTTTAACCACAGAACCGGCATCCATTATTTTTGATGAAGTTATCGATGACGTTGAAGATAGTAAGTATCATAAAAATTTAAAAGAACTTTTTTATTTTGCACTCAACAATGGACCAAGTTTGTTCACTGGTATATCAGTACCTGATAGTGATAATCCATTAATTATGGCAAAAATTTACTTAACAAAATGGTGTAATAAATACATCAGGGATAGGAATAACCCAGCATTAAAAAAACCTCTTAAAACATTTGGCGAAAAAGATGCTGCTTTAACTACTAAGTAGCAGCAAATACTAATATTGATGATCAAAAAGTATTGAATGACTACTTGCGTGGACATTTTTTATATATGAGCGCTGAGAACATGAACGGAAGTATTTTAGAGGAATATTTAGCCGAAGTGTTAGAACCTGAAGGTTGGATTTGGTGCGCCGGCTCTGTATATCGAGCTGTTGATTTCTGTTATTTAGGAACCTCACCAATTATTTTACAAGTGAAAAATAAATACAATACAGAAAGCAGTTCGAGTTCAGCTATAAGAGTAGGAACAACAATTAGAAAATGGAATCGTTTAAATAAGTCGACAAAAATTTCTGGTTTGGATAGCCCTATCCCCAATTGGAAAGCATTAATAGAAATGACTGAAGCTAGTAAGGAACTGGCAGCTAAGTTAACTGAAAATAGTTATTTAGCTTATATTAATGAAAAATCCACACGAGAATTATGGACACTCGATGACTAACAATATCCTTATTAGTATCTATCCACGATACATGGAAAAAATTATAAACAAACAAAAAAACTTTGAATTTAGAAATTTCTATCTTACCTCAGATCCTTATAATATCTTTTGGATTTACGAAACAATCCCCACCAAAGCTTTAAAGTATAAATTGATTGTAAAAAATCCAATTACTAAACTTAAGAAAAATCAACACTACTTTTTAGGAGACGATGAGTTTGAACAATTAGTTTAAAAGGGAAAATATGCTTACGAAATTATCCACCTAGAAGAAATACTTTTACCAATAAGTCTGTCTAATTTAAAAAATTTAGGAGTTACTGCACCACAAGGATATGCATATATAAAAAAATATCCTAGTCTTGTCGATATTCTCGCCGTTTGTATAATTAAGCGAGACAAATAAAAAAGCCATTTATGTTACACTCAAATTGTAATACCCGCTAAAGCATACAAGGAGAGTGAACATAAATGACTTATACCCATCTTACACCAAACGAGCTTGTAATGATAGAAGCATATTTTCATCAAGAAACTCCGGTTGCTATCGTTGCGAAGCAGCTTAAACGTGGACGCCAAACAATTTACAATGTCTATAACTTTCTCAAATGTGGTGGAACAGCACTTGAATACTTTGAACAATACAAAGAAAATAGGCGACGTTGTGGGAGAACCGAAATCATTTTTCCTGCTGAGGAAAAAGAATACATTGCAAAAAGATCAACTGAAGGTTGGACCCCAGACGTCATTATTGGCCGTGCAGAGCGAACCTTCTCTTGTTCAGTAAGTACCCTCTATCGCCGGTTTAAGACGGGAGAATTCAATGTTTTACATTTACCGATGCAAGGAAAACGAAAACCAAATGGTTATAAGGAAAAACGTGGAAAACAGGCATTCAAAAGAAATATTTCTGAACGTAAAAAAGATTATGTCGTTTTCGAAGAAGAATTTGGACATTTAGAGGGTGATACGATTGTCGGCATCCACCATAAAAGTGCCGTCATCACACTCGTTGAGCGACTTTCAAAAGCCATTATCGCCTTGAAACCAGAAGGCCGTAAGGCAGTTGATATTGAAAATTCGATTAATGAATGGCTTCAATCCGTACCCAAAAATCTTTTCAAATCAATTACCTTTAATTGTGGAAAAGAATTCTCTAATTGGAAAAGTATTAGTAATACGAATGATATTGATATTTATTTCGCAGACCCAGGAACGCCTTCCCAACGGGGATTAAATGAACATTCAAACGGACTCCTCCGAAAAGATGGACTACCAAAAGAAATGGACTTCAACCAAGTCAATCAAGGATTCATCTCATCCGTTGCGTCCAAAAGAAACCATATCCCTAGAAAATCACTAAATTACCAAACACCATTAGAAGTTTTTTTGAGTTACGTAAATGGAAAGTTTTGTCTCGCTTAATTTGACAAATAATATAGTTAAAAACAAAGACCCAAAACCTTAAAAAGTTCCAGGCCTTTATTAAACTATGTGGTATTTCTGAGTTTATTTCATAAAAAGAGAACTATTTGTCATTTAACTACCGTTCCAAAGAGCGTCTACTCTATCAAATAAACAGTATTATTCCACAATTATTGTCGTACTGAACTTAGGGCCATCAAAGCCTAATTGGAACTTTACTTTGTAAGAACCAATTTCATTTGAATTTACATTATCTTCTATTACTTTAACGGCTTCTGTTACATCTATCCCATCTGGATTAGTTGCTGTGATATTACAAATCTCTTTAGCAGACGAGTTGTTCCATTCTGTTTCTTGCTCGATGCTAACTTCATTCAATCCATTGATTGTACTATTTTTTGCAGTAATATTCAGTCTACCAATTTGGGCTAAGCCTAATTCTGGAACTTCAAACTTAATCACTGCTTGAATTGAATTAATTGTATCTATATCAGCATTAATAGTAACCTGTACTTGATTTGTAACATCATTCCCAAAATCATCTATAGCTTTCACTTGAAAAGTATCAATGGCTATGACACTATCCCATGCGGAACCAATATCAATGGTTGCTGTTTCTTTTCCTAGCGTAAGTTTACGTAATCGAGGTACGGTCACTGTAACTGAGATCTGATCTGTTAAATCAGGTGATGCAAATACTACTTCGTAATCGCCAAAGTTAGATGTATCCACTTCGTTTTTTAGAACAACCACTTGATCCGTCAAATCATTTCCTGACTGGTCAATCCAGTGAACGTGACACATCTCTTTAGCAATTTCATCTGACCATTCACTATTTAATCTTAATGTGATATTAGATGCAGTAAGTTTACCCGTTACTTGTCGTACGACATTATTCGTATTTAGTCTTCCCCCTGTAAGACATAAATCAGATAGTTCATAAAATGAATCAACACTATTTAAAATGATTTTTTTTAATTCATCAGTAGATAGATCAGGATCTAGTGACAACGCTAATGCAGCACTACCAGTGACATGAGGTGTTGCCATCGAGGTACCTGACATATACGTGTATTTACTTCCTAGAAATGTACTAAAAACACGAAACCCTCTAGCGAATAAATCAACACCTGTTTTACTATAATTTGAATCAGAACTTCGTTCATAACCACTAGAATTTCCTACAGTAATAATATTAGGTATATCCAAAGAAGCTGGGTAAAAAGGTTTATCAGTCATATCTATCCCATTATTTCCAGCTGCTGCTACGAATAATCCAGGATAGTTTTTAATTGCTTCTTCTGTACTGCTATAAACAACACTACCTATACTAAAATTGATAATTGGAAACCCTTTTTGGGATGCATAATTAATAGCTTCAGTTAAGATTGCCAAACTGGTACCTCCACTACTACCAAATACACGTATAGGTACCATCGTAACATCCCAATTTATTCCAGCAACACCTAATTCGTTGTTTGTTTGAGCACCAATAATCCCGGCAATATGTGTCCATGTCCCATAGTATCCATAGGATCTGTATCATCGTCAAAAAAATCGTATCTCAAACTTTCATCTACATTTCCAGAAAGATCTTCATGTTGATAATCAATTCCTGAATCAATGACCGCTACCTTCACATCCTTAGAACCCTTGGTTTCTTCCCAAGCGGATGGCATGCTAATCTCTCTTAAATTAGCTTGTTTACTCCAATTAGGATCGTTAAGAATAATTGATCGATTTCCTAAAGAATCAGTTGTATTTGGCTCCTCAACATCATTCAACGGCTCTAGTTCAACCACATAGTTTGGCTCTGCATAATTGACCATATCAGAAGCATTAAATGTTCTTACTGCCTCTTCCACACTAATTTCTTCGTTCAATTTCACTAATAATACTTGATCTCGCTTATTATAATCGCTTTCATTTGTCCTAAGAGTCAAATCTTTTTCCACCATAACTTTTACACCCAATAAATTTTGCGGTTTATTTTTCTCTGTTGAAATTCTTTGTGTAGCCTTTAAACTGACAATTAGCTCATTGGGTACATACTCTATTTGAGAGTCATCTAATTGGCTCATAATCCTTTCTTTTTGGTTAGTATCTGCAGTTACTTGTTTAGTATGAGCCATGAACCCAAACATACTCACCCCAACAACCAATCCTAAATATATTTTCTTTTTAAACTTTTTCACCTACATCTCCTCCTAATAGTTTTATTTTAGAGTTAGCTCTATTACTTATTTACTAACTCAACAACAGATTATCATACACATGTTAATGAAATCACAATATCTCATTAAAACACACCCTAAAATCATAACCGTTCCTATGCTCATTTTTTGGATTTTTTAATCACGTAACCAGAAAAATAAATCCCCTCTATTTCACGCAAATCAAAGAAGAACTAAGTAACTACCGTTTAAAGGTAGTTACTTAGTTCTTTTTTGATTATTATCTAACTTTATTATTCATTCCCCACCCTTTGCGCAGTGAGTCTTCGGTATCTTGTTTTATCTGACTGGTAGTTCTTATTATTTCTCCATGATCATCTAATTCTGGAACAATTGGATATTTTTCTCTGAACAAGTCTAGTTCTTTCACCACGTCATTAAACAAATCTTGCTTATCTTCTTGCGTAAGATTCTGTTTAATATACTCATCTAAAGCTTTTCTAAGCAATTCATCTCTTGTCATATTAGTCTCATACTTTTCTACTAAAACTCTGGAAGTCGCATTTAACAAAGTCGACAGTTTTAAAGGATGCTTGGTGGAATAAACCTTATCAAACTTTCTGATTGGTGCGCCAACTTTTTTTGTTCTTCCTCTACTCTGTCTTTCAACATTGGAGGAAGTTTTTATTTCTTG
>OGXS01001383.1_pt1 | contig 16308 bp, 10 predicted proteins | sample 1576371 | NCBI WGS metagenome assembly OGXS01 (sample SAMEA3541475, study PRJEB24748) | human gut metagenome | biome: human gut; feature: human-associated habitat; material: faeces | place: China | collected 2012
AAGCCTGTCCGGTGGACACTCCGGAATACAGCCCGAATATTCAGAATGCACAATCCAATCAGGAAACTATGGCTGCTGGCAATGTAGAAAGCGGAACCGACAGTGGCAGTTCAATAGGATCTGGAATAGTTGGAGCCGCCATTGAACTGATAGTTCAGCCACATCAGGCACCGGAAACAGGAGGTGGCGGTGGTGGACGCAGCGACGATAACAAACGTGATGAAGAAAAAGACAAATATGTACCACGAAAAGGCAGAAGGAGGTAACAATGGCAAAGAACAAACCGTTAAAGGATGAAGAATATGATTCCATTGATGAAATCCAGACTACACTGGATAGACATACGGACAAACTTAACCGGATAGAAGCCGGACTTGTTTCTATAAAGAGTGAAATTGCCTCTGTAAGTAAAACCGGTGGCCACAATATGGATAGCAGTGGAGACAGACAGTTTATCCAACTGAGAAATTTGTTCTATGATATATTAGATAAATTGAGCAAAGCATACGAGGAACTGAAAACCGGAAAGTCCGATGCCCAGACAGAAGAATTACTGGTTAAGATTGCCAATCTATGTACGGATATACAAAAGAACAGCCTTAACGCTGTTGCACTGACAGCGGACACGAACAAGCAATATCTTAAGATTATCCCTTACATAGAACGGATGAACCGTATCCTTGATGTTGTAGCAGAACGGCATAACATGTCAAAAGCACCGGTAAAACCTACTACCATTAAAGGCTGGATTTTTTGGGTCTTCAAGAGACTTTGGTCTTGGGTTGACAGATATGTCGGATTCAGGTATATCAAGCAATTCTGTATCCTTATAGCCATTTTTATATGGGTAGTCAGCATAGTAACCTCTTTCTTTATTTTACGAGAGAATCACAGACTGAATGATATTGAACAAAAGTACATTTTACTTCAAAAAGAATGGAGAGGATGTTATATTGAATAAATAATCCCCATGAATCATATATTCTTGATATAGAAGTATGAGAAAAATATGTAAGGCCAAACTAAACGTGGTTTGACCTTACATTTATTGAATCAATATGTGTTTTATAAATCTCTATATATAAGAATAATCAATGATTTGAATATGTGTAATGCCTATTAAAAGCGGCAATTTTATCCATACTATTTGAATATTACATACTGACACTCTAATTCATCAATTGAATCACCTCTACTATCGTCTTTAATACTTATAATTTTAGTTACAGCATAATATCCATTGATATTTTTCCAAATAATAGCATCTCCTATTTGAGCTGTTCTGCATCTAGAAGAAAAATCGGCATCAATATAATCCAAGTTGGTTATGTCATTCACATTCTTTATTAGAGCTATACTATCAATATCTGTACTATCTGAATATGCATGTATTGATATGTTAGAAGCTTTACTCCATTGTGTTGTAAAAACCTTTTCCTTCTGTCCTATGACAAAACAGCCGTTATTATTAGAGTAATTAAAGACAAAACTTCCAGAATGATATGGAGACACATAGTTTCTTGATGTCATAGATATTGTAATAGTCCGTCTATTTATTTTAATCTTATCAAGCGCAATTCCTACAATAATTCCGCCAACAATTGTTACAAATAATCCCGTAATAATTTGGTAAACTATTTCCATACTAATTCAAAATTTATTTTGTCACAAGGTTATATAAACTCTGATAATCTTTTGCTACTCCATAAACCACTTTACTATCACTTATTGCTGCAAAATGGCGGCGTGCACATTCTATTTTTGCATCCTCAGAACCTCTAAGTTGTGATTCCTGCCAGTCATTGCCTTTAGTTTCTGCAATGAAATATATATGCTTTACACTGCCTTCCTTAAATGCTACGGCCCAGTCTGGATTATAATGCCCCATAGGGGTATTGATATAGAATCCACGTGGCAGTTTGGTATATACTTCCACCGCATCCTCTTTTTCCAATGCTTCTGCAAAGTTTTTCTCTGTCCCCTGACTATCGACAACTACAATATCATACAGCGATTTGGTACTTTCCAGTGCATTAACTCCTAGTTTACCTCTAATGGTACTTTCTGTAAAAATGTCCATATCGTAAGTATTCGTACTACGCTCGTATGCTATTTTCTGGATAACAGCTATAGCTTTGGCATCATTAATGATATTTGCTGTCTTTATAATGAATTCTTCCGGATTCATCTTGAACTGAGCAAAAGTTGTTGGTTTTATGCCCTTTAATATTTCCACTATGGTTTTTCGTGTTAATCCGGTTGCATTTACCAGATCACCTACCAAATCATAGCGGACACTATTACCAACAGCCTCCGAAACACGGATTGTACGTGTCTTTCCTGCCGTCATGGCTACTCCAGACTGTAAAGATTCCTTGTTGCGAATATTTTCTAAGGAACCTCCCTCTATTACAATGCGTATTTCTGTAACACTCAAGTATTTGTCAATACTTTCTATAGCCTTCTTTATCAATTCGTCTGTACTGAAATCCACTTTATAGTAGGTCTTCACATTAATACGTTTCCAGACTTCGGTAAACTTTTCTTTGAACAGATCTTCTCTAAATGTGGCAACTTTGGGTTTACGTGCATTGTCTGGTTTCATGCTATCCGGGTTAAAGATGGTATCAAGTCTGCCAAGTATTCCGGCTTTAATCGGATTCAGTTCTTCTCCCAGATAAATAGTTCCAGCTTTCTTGTCATTGAAATACTTCTCAGTAAGTTTGCCTTTCTTCACATAGCCATTACTGATAAGCTCCTCATGAATTTCACACGCCAATTCACGATTGATTTTTATCTCTTTACCGTCTGAAGCTACCATTACAATGTCTTCAAACAAATGAGCCGTAACTTGAACAGGTCTGTCCGCAATATCTTCAGCGAGTTCACTCTGAAGCTGCTTGCTGAAATGCTCATAGCTTTCGCTGGCTATCACTGTGAGAATATTTACATCGAACACACCATCACCCAATACATCCTGATCCTGTCGCTCGCCATTTTTGTTTACGCAAAGACGCATACCACGGCCTACTTCCTGACGTTTCTTTATTTCACTACCGGTATCTTTCAATGTGCAAATCTGAAATACATTTGGATTATCCCAACCTTCTTTCAGGGCAGAGTGAGAGAAAATAAAGCGTACCGGTTCTTCAAAACTCAACAGCCGCTCCTTATTTTTCATAATCAAATCGTATGCACGTATTTCATTATCTCCCTCTTTTTCTTTTGAATCAACGGCTATACCCTTTTTATCCTGAGAAAAATATCCTTGATGTACTTTTTCTGCCGGAAACTTACTTAGATATCGGACATATTCTTCATCAGAAAAACGTGGTTGCATTTCCTGAATTACATCCCTATATTCTTCCTCGAACATATCTGCGAATTTACCGTTGCTAGTACCGTCTTTGTCATAAATGCGGTAACTGTTTACATGGTCTATAAAGAAGAGTGAAAGCACTTTAATTCCTTTTGAAAACAGTTCTCTTTCCCTCTCGATATGAGTACGAATCGTTTCACGTATCTGAATCCTGCGAAGCACATCCTCATTTACTTTTCCGATAGCATCGCCTTCATAAAGAGTTATGCCGTTCAGGAAACGGATAGAACCGTCTATACCGTCAATGCGTTCAACAATGAAATGATTATCATATTCAGCCAGTTCACCGCTTTGTTCAAAAAGATTGAACCCTTCACCGACCAAACGAGTCGTTTGCTTGAAGCCATTGGCCGTTTTCACATCAAACGAAATACGGGCTTGCGGATTACCTTTCCCTATTACTATTTCATCCAAATAGACAAAACCATTTGTAGCTGTTGAACCTAATTGTGAAATACCTTTTACCTCTATTTTCTTCACTAATTTTCGGTTGTAAGCATCCATAGCATCCAGCCTGTACACCATATTGTACACATCCTCTTTTCTATGTGTTGCACTATACAGCAAGGTGAACAACGGGTGAAACTTTGCAATACCTTTTCTCGTTGCATTATCCTTCTTTGCTCCCAATACACTTTGCGGCTCGTCAATAATCATAATCGGATTGGTTTGAGCCAAAATATCAATAGGTCTGCGACTACCAAACTCATCACGTTTGGAGAATATAATGCGTGCAGCGGCATCGCCACTACGTCCTTCCTGATTCTTGTCCTCGTTCATGGAACTGTTGAATGCCTGTGTGTTGATAATCATCACGTGCAGTCCGCTATCATTGGCAAAACTATCTATCTTGGAGAGTTGTTTGGAATTATAGACAAAGAACTGGATACGTTTGCCATATTCATTTGCAAAGTGTTCCTGCATGGTTTCAAAACTCTTGGCTACACCTTCGCGAATGGCAATGCTGGGTACCACGATAATGAACTTACTCCAGCCATACAATTTATTCAGTTCATACATGGTTTTGATATAGGTGTAAGTCTTACCGGTACCAGTTTCCATTTCAATGGTGAACATCGGGTTTGAAATGTCACCCTGCAAATATTCAACAGGTTTAAGTCCCCAGTTCATCTGGACTTGTCTCAGGTTCTCTGTGATTGATTCCCGGTCAAGCATCAATTTCTGATTGCCAAATCCTGTTAAATCAAATACCTTCTTATCCTTTCCCTGATCTATCAAAAAGTCGGCACTATCACAGTATTGTTGTCCGATAAATATATCTGTCACGCTTTTGGCTGCATCTGCCTGAAAACGCTGATGTTTGTATTTCAGTTTCATTCTGATTTCCCTTTCTTCTTCAAATTATCCAACATCTTGATTGAGTCAAGATAGTCTTGCTCCACATCACTAATTGTACGCTGTTTGTATTTACGATACTCGCTTGTGGCGTGTTCCATAGCTTCTACGTGTGAGACATTGCCACATCCTTGCAGAAGTTGTTCTCCCGACATGGTAAGAATCCTGTCTAAATAATTTGCCCAATCGTTCATGGTCATAGGCTGTTCACGTTCTGCCTGACGCTCTGCAAAATCAAGATAACCGGATACAAGTTGTCCCATCGCACGAAGCTCTTTTTCATTCAAATAGTTCTTGGCTGTTTTTGCTTCTACTAATGTAGGTTGTGTTCCCTTAAATGTCAACAAACCCATAAAATCTTTCTCTGCATCGGCACGTTCTACTATCAATTCGGCTGCCGTATGACCGTGGACGGCATAGTGTATCTTATTTTGCACTTTCTTGAAAAATTCTTGCGAAACAGATGCCCGAGGGTCATAATCAATACTTGTGGCGTATATCTCCAGTACCTGACGATAAAATACTTTTTCTGTGGCGCGGATATCCCGGATTCGTTCCAACAACTCTTTCCAGTAGCCACCACCACCCAGTTTTTTCAAACGCTCATCATCCAAGGTAAATCCTTTTATCATATATTCTTTTAAGCGTTGCGTGGCCCATTGACGGAAGCGGGTGGCTATGACGGACCTGATACGATAACCAAGGGCTATTATCATATCCAGGTTGTAGAATGTAGTCATATAAGATTTTCCATCGGAAGCAGTTGTTCGGAATTTCCGAACAACTGAATCTTCTTCTAGCTCTTTTTCTTCAAAAATATGCTTGATATGCTCACTTACATTCGATTTGCTCGTCTGATACAACTCGCACATTTGGGCTTGTGTAAGCCACAAAGTTTCATCCTCCAGTCTGACATCAATTTTAGTCTGGCCATCTACTGTGGTGTAGATGATGATTTTATTTTCTTCCATGCTTCGGTGCTTTAGATAACCTTGATATTCTTCATCGCTTCTTCCTCGCTCCAGTCAAGCAACTGCTTCAACGTTTCGAACACATTGATTTTAGCATCGTCACGGGCAAAGCAACTGTCACGGAACAATACGCGCAGCGGTTGTTTATCTGCCATGGCTTTTACGATATTTTCTGTAATGTCTTCGGCAAAGCAGGCTACTAGGTCACCATCATTAACCGAATAAATCATCTTTCCATCTACTTCTTCACGGGTCATAGGCAAAGAGAGCTGTACACCCCAACTGAGCATAGCTCCAAATAAAAGATCGAGGTCAGTACGGTCGCTTTTTACGTTATTGAGGAAAAGGTCAAGCTGAGACTGATTATATTCAGCTGGAGCCTTTTTTACCTCTTCAAAATTGCTGTCTGCTAAACGAAAAACGCGGAAACCTGTATCAAGGTTTTGGGTTGTTAATGGGGATTCTTCCTTGATTTTCTTTCCGGCACGACGAATGCGTTCTTTGGCTATTTCTGGGATTGTGTAATAGCCTGCTTTACGAGCTTCGCTATCTTCTGGTGTTTTTTCTGGAAGCTGAACCATGATATATTTTCGGTTACCTCCATCTAAAGCATTAAGTTTCAATACAGCCTGAGCTGTGGTTGCAGATCCTGAGAAAAAATCAAGGACTATATAATCTTTTGAATTATTAGCATTAATTTCTAAGCTTATAAAGAACTTGATTAATTCAGTTGGTTTAGTAAAATCAAATATTGATTTACCTTCAAATAGATCTCGAACTTCTTGTGTTCCATCCTGGGTAAAAGGTCCATTCATAACAGAAACAGGCTTTCCTCTGCGCATATTTCCATTTTCATCATACAAATATGATTTTGATCGAACTGTATATGAGCCATCTTTCTGTAAAGAAAACTCAACATTATCATTTGCAATAGCCTCTTCCATACGTTCTTTAGACCAAACCCATTGTTTACGTGGCTTTATTTCTATACCATTATAAAAAATGCTATACATTAAATTCGGTCTATCACCTAAACTATTAGTCATAAGTGGTTGAGTTCTGTATGGACCACGTTGACTAAACTTATTATCTTTCTTATTATATTTTTCTCTTTCTTCACCAACGAATTCACAAGTAAGTTCAGTAATAGGACTTTTACTATATACTAATATATATTCATGAGCACTAATAAAACCTACAGTTTTTGCACCAGCTCCATATTTGTTTTTCCAAATTACAGTTTCGATATGATTCCCAGAACCAAATATTTCATCACATATCTTTTTAAGATTTTCAACTTCATTATCATCTATCGAAATAAAAATCACCCCATCCTCTGTTAACAATGAGCGAGCAGCCATAAGACGTGAATACATCATCGAACACCAATCTGAATGGAAACGCCCATTTGTTTCTGTATTCTTTCTGTAACGATTTCCTAATTCATCTACATTACCCGAAGCTAATTCTTCTTCATTTTGCGAACGGACAAAATCATCATTATATACAAAGTCATTACCTGTATTATATGGTGGATCAATATAAATCATCTTCACTTTACCCATATATGACTTTTGTAATAATTTCAAGACTTCCAAATTATCACCTTCAATATACAGATTTTGTGTATGATCCCAATCCACGCTATCCTCTACCACCGGACGCAAAGTCTTTGTAGTAGGGCGAGCAGCTTCTCGACGAGCTTCTTGTTTACCCGGCCAAGTAAACTGATACATTTCGTCTGTATCTTCCACTGCATTATCTCCAAGCAGTTGACGTAAAGTCTTGAAATTTACTACATGACGTAACTCCCCGGTTTTATCATCCTTTACTTCCGTAAAACAGGATGGAGCTATCTGATAGAGAGCTTCCAGATTCAGTTGCGTTCCGTCAACTGAACTCAAATCTAATTTATTGGGTTTCATGATTATATATTGTTCTTATTTAATTTATCAGTTAGTAATGTTATTTCTTTCCTAAGTTGACGCACCTCAGTATTTAATTCTATTTGTCGATTAAACTGCTTTTCGGCTTTTACCTTTTTTTGAAGAGAAACAATCTGTTTCTGAATATTTTCTATTTGCTTGCGCAAATCAACCTGTTCTTTATATTCTTCTTTTGTAGATGCAGATAACCCTGATATTTGGCTGAGTAAGCCGTTATAAACGGCATCCATAGACTGCCCCTGGATATTCAGAGTATCAGCATCAATTCGTATATCCCGTTTCAATTCGCCAATACCACACTTCCATTTCTGTTCTCCATGAACAACCGACATTTCTTTATGATGCATCAGTAAATCAAATTTTCCACCGTATTCAATAATGAAAACCGTATGTCGTGGCAGCAACTCATCCATTGCACAAAAAGGCTTAATGCTATACTTATCTTCTTTCATTCTGCAATAGAACACGTCAATCTCATGCACATATTCACCATCTTCTACATTGAGTGTAGCAGGTGCAAGCTTATACAGCCATACAATACCTTCAAACTCCCGTGTCAGAAATTCACGCAAGGAAGAGTCATTACTTCTTCCATAAAACGCATTCTTAGGCACAGGCTTATTGACTATTGTTGTGGATGGGAAGTTTAGTATATTATCCATTATCCTATGTCGCTAATATGTTTGTAACGTACATATGAATCCCATAAAAACCTTACTAATGTCACACTGCTTCCAACAGCAAGACTTGCGTGCCTTGGCTCAAGTCCTGTAAAAGAACTTGATTTTCCATGACCACTGCCATATAGGTTTCTTAACTCAGATATACCTTGTGCTATGGCTTTCAAGTTTCCTAACACTTGTTTAATGGATTTAGCACCTTTGACATCATCTGATATTTGTTTAGGCATAATACCAAACAACTTAAAAGTTTCATCCACTAATCGTGTCATATCCCAATCTTTTTCAATAATATGTCCTTCTTTTTCTAATATGGTTTTACAACAACTCTCTATCAACTCTTTAGCCTTACCTATTGCTTCTGTCGGATTATCATCTTGCATTTTTACCATCAAGTCAATTTGGGAAGATATATAATCACTATTAAAAACTTCTTTAAGTTTTTGTGATTCAATATCCGCTATCGTATTGGTATTTATTCGATCCAGAATCGAACGGCATTTTACATATGCATCTGCATATTTTTTCTGATATTGCTCATCGTTCTCTTTTTGAGGAGATAATTCATAATGTGCCATCAGATCATTAAACAACTTTATTATATCTTGTTGTGATGCTTGTTTTACATATGCTACTAATGATTTTCCTTTTGACATTTTATATGTCTCACAAAGAGGAACACCTATACTTTCATGAGTAAAAGTATCAAAATCTACGGTAGAGAAATCCAATACATATCCTCCTCTATTAAAAAAATTAAGAAATGTTCCTATTTCAATATTTGATATACTCATAAATTACTTTATTACTAAAAAACAAATCAATTCAAAATCATCCAGTCCTTTAATGTTATAGGTCAAAGCACTTGTTTCACCTACAGAGAAAAGACTTTCTATATCACTCTCTTCTTTCACTGTGATAATACTCTCTATGGCCGATTGCAGCAAGTCACTGTAATGACGCATATTCTTTCCATCACGTGTTTCCTTGTTGAACTGCTTACAAAGCGTCTTATCCGGTTCGGTCTTGTCCTTGCAGGCATAACGCATCTTATCCAACAGTTTTTTAGGTGACAGATGATCGCAGATGACGGTTCCGGTATGCGAAAGATAAACCATGTAGAAAGGATGCAACAGATTGGAACGGTCAATGTTCACACCGTTATTCTTATTCTTCAACACATACATCACGCCCGGTTCTAGTAGTTCTGACGCACTGACCACCGCACTCATACCAAAAGGTGTCAAATCCATATTGGGATGCTCTTTCAGATTAGCCAATAAATCCAAGCGAAACTCATTCAGTCCCAAATCCATGATATTGACACCTGTATCCATATCCTCAATATCTACCACTTCATTCTGCAATTTCTTCAATTGGTTGCGACGGTACTCCAAATCGCCTTTTTCATTAGCTGATAATAGATTATCATCCCCTGTACTGGTAATAACAGTTGCCTTCATTCGGCTTTCTACACGACCTTTCAGCTTGATGTAATCATCCAGTTCCATATCCGGCCAGTAATTCACCAACTGGATCACATCGTTCTTGCTTCCGATACGGTCTATTCGGCCAAAACGCTGAATGATGCGTACAGGATTCCAGTGTATATCGTAGTTAATCAGATAATCACAGTCCTGTAAATTCTGTCCTTCACTGATACAGTCGGTAGCAATCAGTACATCTATTTCCCTTGTATCATTCGGATGAATGGCATCACGGTCTTTTGACAAAGGAGAGAAGTAGGTTAATATATCATTGAACGTACATTTCAGTTTCGGCAAAGAACATTTCCCTTCCGTACTGCCGGTTATCAGAGCTGTATGCAGTCCACAATCGTTCAGAATCCTGCCGGAAAGCTGTTCATACAGATAATTAGCTGTATCGGCAAATGCTGTAAATATCAGCACTTTCTTATTGCTACCATTGATTGGATGTTCAAACTTGTTTTTCAAGTCTGCTACCAGCTGTTGCAGTTTCGTATCATGTTCCGGCGTAATATCCTTTAGCATAAGGATTAACAGTTCCAGCACTTCCAAATCAGCTTTCAAATCACGCCGCCAACTAACATAATCCATGTCCCGAAGATTGATTTTTGATTTACGGCCTACAAACGGATCATTTTCATTATCTTCAGTATCAAAATCCTCTGAAAAGTCAGTTACATCCACTGTTCCTGCACCGCTCTCTTGGAATTTATCAATAGCCGTAATGGACTCTTTTATAAAATCTTGTATTCTCGTCAAAGTCAGGCGGAAAGAGTTCACGCTACTTTCCAGACGCTTCAGCAGATTGATTGCCATCAATTTCCGAATACCTTTTTCACGGCCATCTACGGTAAGTCCCTCACCTTCATAATCTATTCCGTAATTGCCTTTTTCACTCTCAAAAATAAACAAAGAAGGTGTATATATGGAAAGATTCAATCGGTTAAGCATTTCTGCTATATCTGCAAAAGTAATAGCATCATTCAAATCCGTAAGTTTAGGTCTGCGTGATATAGGCGACAAACGTTCTGGAAATTTGCCCACATCATTCGTATTGTAATACTTAATGATATGACTTCGGCTTCTGGCTATGGTAACTGCATCAAGCAACTGGAAGAAATCATAACTTAATGAATCTACCAGTTTCTCTGTTGTCCTCTTCTCCGGAGGCAATTTAGCCCATTTAGAATAAACAGTCTGTGCATCTCTGAAAATGCTATCTATGTTCTTTTCCGTATCAAGCAAATCGTTTATATTCTCAGCCTTTCCTTCATACGCAAGTTGCAGCTGATTTTTCAAATCACTGAAACGGTTGTTTACCGGTGTAGCGGAAAGCATAAGCACTTTAGTCTTTACACCACTGCGTATAACTTTATTCATCAGCCGGGCATAACGGTTTTCCTTGAAATCATCATCTTCATCCTCATTATCAAACCGACCACCATTGCGGAAATTATGGCTTTCATCTATTACAATCAAATCATAATTTCCCCAATTCACCCGTTCCAAGTCAAGTCCATTACTCAAACCTCTATCTCTTGACAGGTCAGAATGAAATAAAATGTCATAACGCAAACGGTCTGCCAATACCGGATTGTTCTTATAGTTGGAACGGAATGTCTGCCAGTTGTCATTTAACTTTTTGGGACAAAGAACCAATACATTTCTGTTTCGGTTCTCGTAATACTTGATAACCGAAAGAGCCGTAAATGTTTTTCCCAATCCAACGCTGTCAGCAAGAATACATCCATTGTATTTTTCCAGTTTGTTTATGATAGCCAATGATGCATCGCGCTGAAAATTATACAGTTTATTCCATATAACACTACTTTTGAATCCTGTAGCTTCATTAGGCAATACATCCTCGCTGATGTCTTCTAAAAACTCATTGAAGATATTGTATAATGTAATAAAATAAATAAAAGCCGGAGCATTCTCCTTATAAACAGTTTCGATATTTTCTATGACATTGTCTGTCACATCCTGAAACCTCTCTTTGTCTTTCCAGAGTTCAGCAAAATTCTTCAGAAACATATCAGTAGAACTATGTCCCGGCATACCTACAACCATCGGACATATATTATTTCCTCTATCAAGCCCAAGTTCGGTAGTAGTAAACTCATTGAAAGGCATATAGGTATAGGTTTCTTCACCTTCCTTTATATTGAGGAAGGTATTCATGGAACCATGAGTTATATTTGTCTTGAACCGTGCTTTTCTACGAATCCAATCTGCACATTCTCTTGCAATAGCCCGTTGTGTAAGCTGGTTTCGAAGCCTTATTTCAAAATCAGATCCGAAAAGACTCCTTTCCCGATTTAATTTAGGAATATAGAACTCTCTTTTTTGCTTTTCAGACTTATCCGTATAGAATGTCGGTGAAGTAAAAATAAAGTTTACATAGTCCACCTTTTCCAGTTCCTCTTTCAATGCTTCATATGCATAAATAGAAAAACTGGCTGCCGCTATAGAGATTTGACTATTGCCCGATGACAATACCTGTTTCAAATCATCTATAACACGTTCTGTTATATTATTGAATTGTTTCGGAGCTCTCATAGATATCCTCGTTCTTATTAATCAAATCTCGGACTTCAACACCTAACAAAAAAGCAACCCTAGTCAGAGTCTGTAAATCTGGTTGTGAAGTATTCGTACACCATTTAGATACGGTTGCAGGATCTTTCTTTAACTCGGAAGCCAACCACTTACTAGTTCTCTTCTTCTCTACTAAAACAACTTTTAATCTATTAATATCGGCCATTGTTCTCTCAATTTCTTTGCGTTATACGCAAAGATAATAATAAATATGGACCTATAAGATGAATCATGCTATTTTTATCACAAATACCACCCTAAAAAAAACAATCACTCAATTCACAGAATAGTTGGTGCTTTATAATTAAGCACCTTTTTTCTTTAGCCACAAACTTTTTTACAACAATAGATTTTAGTTACTTATTTGTTACTAATAAATTTTTATATCCATAGTAACAGTCTAATATTAAAGTGCTTATATAGTATTATAAAGGTAAGAGCCTAATACCCCACTCGCCTTTCGGCGGCGGGATGAGTGCCACTTAAAACAGCAAGCTGGGCACGGGAAAATCACTGTAGGGATTGGACATAGCACGATAAATTCTATCTCTTTTGTAGCCAACTATAATATCTGCTTTATGCATATAGTTCCCGCAGAAGAATCAGATAGGACTTTAACCAAGTTATGATTTGAGGCAATAGTTATGGCTGGCGCAAAAACACATCATGTGAAACTAGGGTAAGCCTACGATTCCTAAATGCGAGGTCTAGAACCAAAACTCTTGAATCCTTTCGGCAGAATATCGGACAGTCCCATGCTTTGGCTATTGGACATATTGTTGATTTTGTATCCCCTATTTTTGAGTTTGATTCGTCATGTCCATAGCCAAACTCACTATCAGAATCAAGTTACGAATATCCAATAAGCATACCACATACTCACTTACAAAAAATGCTTCATGCTATGGCAAACTGCTATCATGTATTCTGGCAAACATGATTTCCTTGACTGGATAATCTCAGCAACAATCCATCTTGAAAATCCGGCAAACAAGAGCTCATTCTCCGGCAACATCAATTATCGCGTATCGTTTAGTATGTCCAATCCAACAATGCCGCCGACCGGTTTAAGCAATTTATGCTTGGTTTGTGGCGCATTGAGGACAGATGAAAAGTCAGATTAAATCTGGAAAATCTTATTGCTGGTAAATACATGCTGTGTTACCTCCAAATCTCAGTCAATCAAATATGTGGTAACTGTTTTGTCCAAATGGTAATATTTATACAATAAATTCATTTAATTCTTCTTTCAACTGTTTCCAGCTCGGAAAATATTTAGTTAGTAAAGATGTATACTCTTCATTGTGCAATCTAACTTTAATATGTAACAATTCATGTACTACAATATATTCAATACAATGAACTGGTTTCTTGATTAATTCTAGATTAAAAATAATATTTTGTGTACGGTGATTACAACTTCCCCATAAAGTTTTCATTTGCTTGACCTCCCATTTGTTCACACTCACACCCAATATTTTTTCCCATTTGGCAATAAGTGGAGGAAGCATCAATTTGAGCTCCGCACGATACCATTCTCGCAACACTTCTGCTCGACGTGCTGCTGTTGTCCCTTCACGGACGTATAGTTTAATATATTCATTACCCTGAATTTCTACTTTTGCAGATGCATGATGATACAACACCTTTAAGCGATACCTATGACCTTTGAAGTAATGATTCTCGCCAGAGACATATTCGCGGGGCGTTTGACGACTCTGATCAAGAACCTGTGAAACACGTTGATTTATCCACGACATTTTCGTAATCAAGAATAATCGCACAGCCTCTTCTGCCATTCCAATAGGAGCAGACACATGAACACGAGCATTGGGTGGATATATTGTAAGATGCACATTCTTAATATTTTTCCACTCAACTTCCGCAGATATATTAGCAACCTCAATAATCGTCATTAGTATTCTCTTTGCGCAACTATTAGCTGCATTATATCATCTATGTTCACTTCAACTCCTTGCAAAACACGCTCAACAGCTCTCCGAAGAGCTTTCATCTTTTTCAAACCACTACTATCCATATCTCTGAAACCGTCACGTGCATTTGCTTTGATTGTTTCGTGAACTCGGAGAGCCAAAGTTTCATCTTTTCCAAGATTATCATAAAGAGCCTGTTTCCCTTTTGTATCAATTGTTGCAGGGTACTTTGTCTTGATAGTCGATCGAGCTTCTTTCAGTTTTTCGATGAGTTTTTTTATTAGTTCCTTGTATTGGATCTTATCGTCTTTCTGTTCTTGAAGCAAGTGGTTAAGCAAATCAGACATTTTATCAAAGTAGGCCGGATTGTTCGGTCGTTCACTGATAATCATTTTTCGCATATTTGCCGCCAAAATCTCTGCAACAGAACGCTCATTCTGCTTGATTTTCTTTGGCAGTGAATCGATTGCCTTATCACCCTGCGTATCAATCAAGTCGAGAAACGAAATATCAGCTAAATCGACCAGTTTTTCACTATCTTCAGCTCGCACATAGTTATCAATAAGCTGACGCATTGCCGGATCGTAATATTTAAGATCGAGTGCATCTCCACTTTTTAATTTTATCTCATCTTTGATATCATTGAAATAATCAACCTGCTTTTTGATGTCAGCAGCCTCCTCTGTGGTATAGCCAGCCTGTTCCATCTCATTGGCTATATCAATATAACGACGCACCAAACGCGACACAAGTTTATAGAAGGTCTCGCGTTTATTGGCATTCTCCTCACACTCTTTTTGCTGATCTTCCACAGGTGTTGTTTCGGCATATACAAAATACGCAAAATAGCCTTCTCGCGTTTGCGGATGTATCACTTCACACATCGTATAGACCGCTTGTAAAGATTCTTCCAAAGCTTTGCGACCTTCGGTAAGACGATCCGAAAGAAGGCCTTCGATATCGTCGTCATCATAACCATCAAATGCCCCATTTGTATAATCCTCGATTGCACTTTTTACTGCTCCAAACAGATCTTGGTAATCAATAATATATCCAAAATCTTTTTCCTCACTATCTACTCGATTCACACGGCAGATTGCTTGGAAAAGATTATGGTCGCGCATTTTTTTGTCAATGTAGAGATAGGTTGCCGACGGTGCATCAAATCCTGTCAATAGCTTATCTACGACAATCAGCAACTTCATGTCTCCGGGATGGTCTGTAAACTCCTTTTTCGCCCAAGTTTCAAACTGTTCCGGCGTTTTATCGCCAATCATCTTTTGATATACCTCATACTTGGTGAGGTCCTCGGTCTCTCCATCACCCTGATACTCGTCTTTTACCGATGCGGTACTTGCATCGTAACTTGTAACCACAGCGCAATGCCCTTTCAACTCTGTCGATTGAAAAACCTCCCAATAACGACATGCCTGATAAATACTGTCGGCCACGAGCATGGCGTTCCCATAACCACCTGCCAGAGCCCGCTTGGTGCTCATATCTTGACAAATATCTGCAACAATGCGGTCGATACGCTCCTTGCTGCTAAACAGCTTTTCCATCTTTGCCCAACGCTCTTTCAAAGCGGCACGAGCCACAGAACTCAACCCTTTTGTCTTCGTGTCAAACCACTCATCAATTTTCTCTCGTTTGCCCAAGTACTGTTCTACATTCCGAGCCTCATAGCGCAAGTCTAGAATAACCTTATCCTTTACTGCCTCATTAAACTTATAACTATGAATATACGAGCCAAAGGTCTCTATCGATTTCTTCTTATCCGTATGGAGCAGAGGCGTACCTGTGAAACCTATCAGCATCACATCGTTGCCCATGATATGCTTCATGGCTTCGTGAAGCATGCCTCCTTGTGTGCGATGACATTCATCAATAAAAACATAAATATTACCCTCCGCACAAAAGTCAGCCGGGAGCGATTTTGCCAATTCTTCAAGATACA
>OGXS01001392.1_pt1 | contig 16224 bp, 16 predicted proteins | sample 1576371 | NCBI WGS metagenome assembly OGXS01 (sample SAMEA3541475, study PRJEB24748) | human gut metagenome | biome: human gut; feature: human-associated habitat; material: faeces | place: China | collected 2012
CTCAAAATCAAGCTGCTGTAAAGGCCGGGCCGGTGTTCCTTCAGGTAGCGTTGCCGCATACGGCCATACTTGCCGATGGGGGCCTCCGGCTGCTCGGAAAGTTTCAGGTCGGGGATGTAGTAATCTCCGCAGCGGGTGTAAGTCAATTTGCTCATGTTCATCCTCCTTTGCACTGTGACGGTTAAACTGCGGCGCTGGCCGGTAAAGCGGCCTTGCGCGGCTCCTGCCTGGGTAACTGGCTGACGGTGGTAAAAATGCCCTTCTCCATGTCCTCGGCCCGGATCGCGGCCTTTGCTGCCTCCACCTGGGCCCTGCGCTTGGCGTTGTAGCGTTCTTCCCATTCCTTCTGTTTGCCATTGGCCTTGCGGCGCAAGTAGTTCTGGTGAAGCCTGTCTTTGCGTTCCTCCTTCTTCCGCAGTTCTTCCTGTTCCTCCGGGGTCAGGGGAACCGGCTGCAAGGCGGGCGGGATATACCGGCCCACAAAATTGAAGTAGATTTCAACCTCCTGCGTAGTGTCCTGGCTGCCTTTGCGGGCGCGTTCATGGACAAGGATTTTCTCTACAAACTCGTTGAGCATGGTGTTTGTCAGCGTGTCGAAATTCTCATACTTGTCAATCAGGGCAATAAACTTCTCCGCAGATTTCCGGCTCTGCTCATAGCCGGTAACGGCCTTTTCCAGTTCCGTGATTTCCGCGTTGAGGGCGTCCTGCTCTTTGGCGTACTGTGCGTCCAGAGCCTCATACCGGGCGTCCGGCAGCTTACCCAGGGCATTATCCTCATAGATTTTGCAAATCAGCTTTTCCAGTTCCCCGGCCCGCTTTTGGGCGGCGGCCAGCCGTTTCCGCTTCTTGGATATGTCGGCGGTCTGCTGGGCGGCCTGCGTTTCCTGGACGGTGCGGATAAACTCGGCCCGGTCATTCTTGGAATACTCCGCGATGGCCCGGAGCATATCGGTTATCAGGGTCAGGACGGCCTCGGCCCGGATGCGGTGCTGTGTGCCGCAAAGCGTCCCGCATGGAATTTTGCTGTACTGGCTGCAAGTAAACTGTGGGTCACGCTTGCCGTTATTGACGCGATGGACATACATCTTGCCGCCGCAGTCGGCGCAGTACATCAGGCCGGTCAGGGGATGGGCCTCGCCCCAGCCGTCCGGGTAGCGCCTGACATTTGCCCGGATACGCTGCACATTGTCAAAGGTTTCCTGGTCGATGATGGCCTCATGGGTATTCTCGAAAATCGTCCACTCGCTTTCGTCTACATAGTGGCTTTTCTTGTCCTTGAAGTGTTTGCGGGTCTTGAAATTGATGGTGTGGCCCAGGTATTCCCGCTTTTTCAGGATATTCACAATGGTGGACGATCCCCAGCCATAGGGGTCTTTGACCGGCTTCGTCCTGTTTACTCCTTCGTCAAAGCGTGCCAGATGGACAGCGGGGATTTCAACCTTTGCCTCGGACAGCAGCTTGGAGATTTGATAGGGGCCGTAGCCCTCCATCGTCAGGGAAAAGATGCGGCGTACCACCTCGGCGGCTTCTTCGTCCACAAGCCAGTGTTCCCGCTTTTCGTCCCACAAATAGCCGTAAATGACAGTGCCGGTCAGGTGCTTGCCGCTCATGCCTTTGGACTTGAACACGGAGCGGATTTTCCGGCTGGTGTCGCGGGCGTAAAACTCGTTCATAATGTTGCGGAACGGTGTGAAATCATCATCGCCTTTCAGACTGTCCACACCGTCATTGATGGCGATCAGCCGGACACCGCGCTGCCGCAAAATCTCCATGACCTGGCCGACTTTCAGATAGTCGCGCCCCAGGCGGCTCATGTCCTTTATGACGATGGCCTCCACCCGTCCGGCCTCGACTTCCTCCATCATCGCCAGAAAGCCGGGACGGTCAAAGCGGGTTCCTGATACGCCGTCATCGGTGAAGTGGGTAGGGTTCGGCAGACCATTCCGGCGGGCAAAGTCCTCTAACATCTTTTTCTGAAAAGCGATTTGTCAAGGGTATTTTCACCATAAAACACGCATGACATATAATTTTTTCAAATTAGGCATATACTAATTCTTTCCTACATCCTGTCCTACATCCTGATAGAGCATACTGAAAGAAGTTCGGCATCCTCGCCCACAAGTGCTTCGGATGCCGCTTCATATCTTTGGAACAGCATATGAACTGCGCTGTTCCATAAACTTTATTCATTGATATTTGTCTGTACATCTTGATATAGGCTGTTGGCAGACAATTCTCCTCCAATGGCAAACGCTTTCCCGGCTTCTGTGTCACCTTGCAAATGGTACACAAACCATGCCGTCATATAACCGTCAAACTGCTTGTATGAGTCGCCATGGTCTACATTTTTCTTTCTTGCAATCACTTTATCTACTGTTTCAGGGAGCAGGCTGTAATTCTCCTGCAAAGACCACAGCGGGCAAATCCCCTGTGCTACGCCGTTTTTATCGTCGGTAACTTGCTCCTTGCTTGTAGCATTCCCCGCATCCCAACTGCCAGTCCCTGCTGTTAAGAAGGTTGGAATATTTACTCTTGAAATATCATATTCCCATCCATCGGCCATAACCATTGTGTGGTAAGATGATGTTGCACTTGCCGCATATAAGGCCTTAACCATAGATCCGTGTTCCTGATTGGTGACCATGTTGAACACCGCCGGTCCACCTTGAGAGTGTCCCGCAATCCCAATATTGTCTAAGTCGATTTTGTGATAAAAAATGCTGTCCTTCTTTTCGTTCTCTGCAATCAGGAATTTTATCGTTTCCTCCAGGGAAGCGCCAGTCCTCGTGTTTTCATCATCGTTCCCAACAGAAATAAAGCCCCACGAAGATAGGTGCGTTAGGAACGGTTTATAGGTAGACAAGGTACTTCCTGTCCCATTTGCAAATATGACAACGGGGTATTGGGTATTGCTGCTTTCAAGCTCAGAGGGATACCAAACTGCATATTTCCCAATGACATCATCATTTGCGTCATATTCCTGACAGGATACTTCTTTATCCCCGAATGCCGTATATTTTTGCTCGATTTCTCCAACTGCTTCTGTGTATTTATAGTAATTGGATTCTTTGTGCAGAGCGAATAAAATCAATGCAACGACCCCAACAACGACCACCGCAATTAATATAAGAACAATTTTGAATACTGTCATCATAACTTTTTTCACGGACTTGTTTTCCTCCAAACTCGTATTTTCTTTCAAACCATACGCCCAACCCGGTGCCTTAGGGCATCCAAGAGCGTCTGTAAAAAATCATTATTTACTTCACAGGTATATATCGGGCGAGATAATCTTCGACTGCATCCATGTATGCCGCATACAGCTTGTTGTCGTTTTGCAAAGCGTGCCCGGAATGGGTCAGTTCAAAGTATTCGTGCGGCACATCATTCGCTTCCAGAGCGTTCACCAAATGCTTGACACTGTCAAACGGGCACACCTTATCCTGTGCGCCATACGCACAGACGGTGGGAACCGTGTTTTCATTCACCCACATATCAGCGGAAATGTCCTTGACTTGTTCGTCATAACTGCCGGATGTAATCATTTCTTCCGTGATAGCGTTTCCCGACATCACACTGAACAAATTTGCTGCAGCTTCGGTATTTTGATCCAAGCCGTAGTTTTTCCAATCTTCATGGTGGAAGCTGGCAGGCCCAACCGCTTCAAACACCATCTTCACCGGCACGGGTGATTGCTCTGCATCCCGATAGGCATACAGCAGTGCCAGTGTTCCGCCAGCCGAGCCGCCGGAGATCGCCATTTTATCCACCTTATATCCCAGCTTTTCTGCCTCGGCAATCACATGGGGAATACTGTCCCTAATCTCCACGGACTGGCTGTATACGCTTGCTTCGGGATGCGCTTCATCCCTCAGAGTGTAGTTGATACCTGCCGCTACATAGCCCTTGGAGCAGAGCCATTGCAGCATGGCCTGATCATCCTGCTTGTCCCCGGTGGTAAAACCGCCTGCATGGAGATAGACCGCCAGACCATAGCTGTCCCGGCTGCTATCCGCAGGAACGTAGAGATCAAATTTATTCGCTGCGCCCTCCCCATAGGACAAATCCGCATAGACTGTTCCTACGCTTTCATCCCATTTTACTGTATACTTCCCGTGAAACGGGTCAGCGGTCATTTTCATTACCACCGAGGCGAGAAAAGCGGTAAGGAATACCACAACATAGATGAATCCCCACATAACTCTCCCTTTTTTCTTTGTTTTACTTTTGCTCATAGGAAATTTCCTCCAAACAGCGTGCCACCCACCAATAGATTGAGAAAAGCACGCACAACCAATCGTCCCAAAACGGCAGCAACAATTATGACAACCAGCAGGATGATCAGCCTTTTTTGCAGTAATGTCATGATTTCATTTCTTCCTTTTCTTGACTTTCCGATTTTTATGTGATACCATATTGAATATACATTTGTATCGGCGTTACTATTGTATCATTCAGGCTGTTAATTTGCAAGGAGAAGCAGAAAAATGAGACAAACCAGTAAAAATGTATCACCTATGAGCAACGAGGGAAGAAACCTTTATGTGATTACCCATATTACCGAATCTCTTTTGGAGTTATTAAAAGATAAACCGCTGAATGATATTTCCATCAGCGAGCTGTGCAGCCACGCTCAGGTTGGACGAGCAACCTTTTACCGTAATTTTGAAGTGAAAGAAGATGTTTTGAACGTCTATATCCATAAGCTGTTCTCGGAGTGGATCGACACCTATGAGAGCAACCCGCCTAAAACGATATCGCAAATGGTAAGGGAGCTCTTTCTCCACTTGGAAAAATACCGGGATTTCTACGGCCTGCTGAGCGAGCGTGGGCTCATCTATTTGTTGAAGAATGTGCTCCTTGAAATATATGCTCCAAAGCCGGAACAACCCGCACAGGCCGCCTATGCCTCTGCCTATGTCGCTTACACCCTATATGGGTGGATTGAAGTGTGGTTTCAAAGAGGAATGAAAGAAACCCCGGAAGAAATGGCTGCTATGTTTCCAAATTAAAGATGAAATAGGTAAGTGGGACAGGAACGGCATTACCGTTCCTGTCCCTTATCTTTTTTCTTTTGGGGAATTTGCTGTCCTTCCTGCGCCCGTCGCATCATTCTCCGTACCGCCTGTCGCTCCATATCCTCATGAAGCATACGGGAAACCGCCTTTTTGCTGTCAAACATCAAAAGCGGGCTGTACTTTTCGCCGTAGACCTGCTGTGCCCGGCTCTCCGCTTCCTGCTCCTTGCCGGGGCGGATGGCCTGCCTTGCTTCATACAGTTGCACCGGATCGAAGCCCTGTGCCTGCTCCCGAAGCCCGGCATACTCGTTCAGGGCAGCGTCCAGTTCGGCAGAATATTTCTGTTCCCGTTCTTCCAGCCGTTTCAGGCTCTGCTCCATGGCGGCAATGTCTTTAGGGAATTGTTCGGCAGCATCTTCCTCGGTATATGCCAACGACGCCAGAAGCAGATTCTTTTCCGAACGCAGTTCTTCCAAATCCTCCGTCAGAGCCGCTATCTTAGCCGCCAGTTCCCGGTGCCGGAACACATGGACAGCAGAGAGCGCCTTTTTCTCGGAAAGCACGCTGCGGCGCTCTTTCGTCTTATCTCGAATGTCCTTTGCAACCTGATTGTACTGTGCGAGGGCTGGGCGCAGCGTATTCAGCGAAGTGTTCAGGCGTTCCTTACCCTTGCGGAGATACCCCAGCTGATAGCAGAACAGCAGTAGATTTTTACGCAGATTCTCCATGGCATCGGCAAGTGCCGGGATGGTATTTTTGACTGCCTGCGCCAGCTTTTTGACCTGTCCCCTCAGCTCCCGGAGCAGGGCATTGTCGGCCTTGATCTGCCGGTTCAGTTCGCACCGGTCAGAGATGATACCTTTTTTTTTCATGGCTCTGGCAACCACACCCTCATGGACCGTAGGCCGCTCCAGCAGGCCACGCTCAGCATGGCTGCGGTGGTCGATGCGTTCTTCGTGCCCAGTGCGCTCCAAATGAAGATTGGTCACATCCGCCCATGCCTGACGCCAGAGGACAAGCTGCTCGTCGCTGTTCCATCGTTCCGTGATGGGATTCTGCCTGCCATATTTGGTGCTTTTAGGATATTTGGACACCCGTTCATAGCACTGCGCCTGCGCTGCGGACGGGGTCATATACACCTTCTTTTTGCCTACTTTATACTGGTACTGCTTCTCCCATCCGTCGGCCTGTGCCTGCTTGAACTCGGCGGCGGTAAAGCCCCGTTCCTCGCCGTCTTTGACACAGAGATATTCTTTCTCGGTCTTGTACTGCCATTTTCCCTTTTCATCCAGCGGGCGCACTGTCAGCAGGATGTGGGCATGGGGATTGTGTCCGGGAGGATATGGGTCATGGATGGCAGCATCGGCGCACATTCCGTCTGCTACAAACTGCTCCTTGATGAAATCTTGCAGGAGCTGGATTTGTTCCTCCCGGCTCAGTTCTATGGGCAGCGCCGCCACAAATTCACGGGCGAGGCGGCTGTCCTTTGCGGTTTCGGTTTCCTCCACGGCGTTCCACAGGGTTTCCCGATCCTGCCATTCTGCGGGGGCGGTGGCTGGCAGAAAAACCTGCCGCCACCCAAGGCCCTGTTTGCGGGTGTAGTCATGCTGCACCCCGTCATACTCGTTGAGCATCCGGGAACAGCTCAGATAGGCCGCAGCCGCCACGGCGGAGCGCCCAGCTCCACGGCTGACTATTTTGGCCTCCAAATGATAAATCGCCATTGTCTACCGTCCTTTCTGAAGGGCTACTGTGAAACGCAGCAACCCTTCTTCCGTACTCGATTGCAACAGGTACGTCGTGAGATACGACGTACCGCCAGCAGGGGTGGAACAAATCGTTCCACCCCTGTATCTGTGTCAAGCTGCCGGTGGCAGGTTGACGCAGGCAGGCGGCGGGATGGGGTGGCAATATACCACCCCATGAACAGGGGCTTCCAAAGTGGAAACCCCTGCGCCGACTGCATGGGCAAGGCTGGCAGTTTGGCAGAAATGCAGCCTTGTCCAGCGGCTCCCGCAGGAGCCGCAATCCCCCTCGGAGAGCGCACGTGCCCGACCAACGGGAGGGCTACCACCGCCTGCTTTAGCAGGTGGTGAGTAAGTGCGCCCTTACGGGAGAAAAAAGAAGGAGGCCCCCGATTTCCCGGAGACCTCCTATCTGAAATTTAGATTTGTTTTCCTAGTTTCCGTGAAAGATACCCCTCCAGCTCAGACAGCTCAATAGTTTGAACCTCTGGCAGCACCTTTTCCAGAATCGCACCCTCCTGAATGAGCCTGCGCGTTCGCATCTTTCGTTCCTTGACCCGATCCCGTGCCTGCGCTTCCTCCAATCGGTGCTGCGCCTGCAACAGTTTCTTCTCTGCCTCTGTCATAAAAATCCCTCCTCACTTTCTCCGTTGCCAGACGATTTCGTACCCCAGTGCGTCGGCAAGCTGGACAGCCTCCGTGTAGCGTAGGGACTCCCGCTGGAGCTTGTTTGAAAGGTTGGAAACGCTGTCAGACCAGCCGTGTTCGTCCCGCAGCAGATCGACCACCTCCTGCATGGTCATGCCCTGACGGACGATGTACGACTTGATCTCATTTCTCAGATTGGATTTCATCAACTTTTTACCTCCATTTTTCGTGATATTGGTTTTTGAGTAAGTGAACTGTGTGCGCTTTGCAGTGAAAAATCTGCCATGCCGCAAATCCGCTCAGATTTCCGTCCGTGATGCCCTGTTCACAACTTCGCCCTATCGGCTTCATCGTTCTGTGTGAGAGCATACGGAACGGCAGAATATGCCGCCGTCAGGTGCAGCGCCTTCGCGCTTCGGTAAATCACCGGATGGTGCAGTCCGTTCGACCTGCGGCAAAAATCTTCACGGATTTCACAAGCATTGATTTTGGAATAGCAAAATAGAGCCGTCGGTGTACGGTTTGGTACGGCAAGCCCGCCTTCTGTACGCTTCTGTACGCCGGTTTTGCGTACCGGCCGCCGATTTGGCGACAGATTTTACACGCTGCCGTGAAATGCTTCACGGTGCGCACAAGCAAAAGGGGTTTTTTAGGATGGAATCAAAAACAGCCGTACAGAGTGTACGGCGTGTACGGCAATTTTGAAGTCCGTTTCTCGTTTTCAATACGGCAGCGGATTGACTACCTCAATGCCCATAAAGCCACGCACCCGCTTGCCGCCGACGTGGACATTGTTGGTGGCCTCCACGTTGTAAAGCCGCTCATTTTGTGCAAGCTCAGAGCTGACCCGGTTGGCAGACATGGGCTTCTGCGCATTATCGTCGCACCATCTTGTGTAGGCTTCATAGATCGCCTTGGAGCTGGCCTCGCTGTCTGCCCGAAAGCGGATATAGCCCTCGGATTGCAGAAACTCAATCACATTGTTGCTGCTGCGCTTGACCGTCTCCATATTTTCTTTGGCCTTTGAGCTGACTGTGAACTGATAGTTGTCCCCGATCAGCCGGTGCAGCCCCTCCAGACACCAGAGGAAGATGCCCTCCTTTTCCCGCAGCAGCTTGTCCACCAGAAACGGATCGTCTGCTCTGCCTGCGGGCCGGTCTTTGGTGGTCAGCACGATCTGGCGGCGAAAGAAACCGTCGGACTTGTCGTGTAAGGCGGTCAGCGCACCGTTGCCGAAGCAAAGAAAACGCACATAGAGCTGGCTTTGGTAGCTCTGAACGCCCTTGCGCTCCATATCCATCTTGCACTCGGAGGTCACGATGGACTTGATATAGTTGGTCTTGGGCAGAGCGCTCATATCCATATCGTCATCTACCATCAGGAGCTTGTTTTCCAAATCCGCACGGCTGAACCGGTTGCTCTCCACCTTCTGGATGCTGGTGGTATTCATGCTGTCGCCCAGCAGCGAGCGCATGACAAGACCGATGCGGCTTTTACCCTCGCCGCCCTTGCCGATGAGCATGAGCATCTTCTGTCCCTTGGTGGTTGGCAGCAGACAGTAGCCTAAAAACTCCTGCAAGGTGGGAATGTCCTCCGGTTGCAGCAGCTCGGACAGGAATTGCAGCCACTTTTTCGGAGTGGGCGCGTCAGGGTTGTAGGCAACCGTCAGTCGGTTGTTGCAGTAGCTCTTGACGACGGTAAAGCTGCCGTCTATGAAATACGTTCCGTTGGAAACATGGATACGGTCGGTCTCAATGGGCAGCGGCGGCGAATACGCTTGCAGCTTGATGCTGGCAAGCAGATTTGTCACAACTTTGGACAGCCCGGAGGTCAGAACTCCGGAGATTTCCTCCAGAATGAGATTGCCGATTTGTCCCTCGTCCTCAATCAGCCCATCCACCGTGAACAGCCGCCCACGCACACATTTCATGGGGTGCTTGTCCAAAAACTGCTGGCAGAACAGCACTTCATTGATGTGTTTGCCGTCGTACCAGTCAGGCCACGCCTGCGGTGTCATATCCATCTTCGATTTCCTCCTTGTGAATTTTTTCTAAGCGCTGCCGCAGCCTGTCCAGCTTTCCCCCTGCCATCTGCTGCTGCACCACTTCGGCACGTTCAAAAGAATCGCCAGCACAAAGAATATCCAAGTAATATTCCGCCTGGTCGAGCTTGTGACAGGCTTCCACGAACCAGGCGTGAACAGGCACGTCAGGCGACTGCGGCGTATACCGCATCTTCCAGTCCCGCAGGACACGGGCGTAATCTGACAGAACAGAAAAGCACAGCCGCTCGTTTTCCATGAGCTGCTGTGCTTCTGTTCGGATGCGCTTTGCGTGTAGCGCCGCTGCGCTGGGCGGTTTGTCCGGGCTGAGATGAAAATCTGCCATCAGCTTCCGCGCCGCGTTATACGGCGAAAGCTGAAACAGTCTGCCTACAAAGTCGATCACATCCCCGTGTTCCCCGCAGGCAAAACAATAATAATGATCGTCCGCCACATACAGACTGGGGTGCCGGTCGTTGTGAAAGGGACAAAGCGCTTTGCCATACCTGTTTACATCGATTCCGTACAGCTCTGCCGCTTCCCGCAGATTGACGTTTTCTTTTATGATTTCAAAAATACGCATGATACCTCCATTTCTGCGCAAAAACGGCGGCCTGCCCGATCTGGGGCAAGCCGCCGTCTGCGTCTCTTCTTATGTTGTTTTCGTTTCTTTCTCGTTCTTAGCTTCTCGCAAGGCTTTCTTTCGTGCGCCCTGCCGCTTGATCTGTGCTGCATACCGACAATCGTCACTGCAATATTTCACGTCTGACCTTGTTGTGATAAACTCCTTGCCGCAGTTTTCGCAGGTACACGCCCGGCTGCGGCCCTCTGCCGCCTCCTGACGGTAGAATTTCGCACGGCAGTTGGGGCCGCAGAACAGGGTGTTTGTCCGCTTGGATGCAAATTCCTGCCCGCAGCACTTGCAGGTCAGCGTAACTGGAACGCCCACGGTGCGTTCCCCAGATTTCAACTTCTGGTAGCGCTCCCGGCTGCGAATGCGCTCTTTCTTCAAAAACTCCTGCCGCTTGATTTCTTCCTCGGTCAGCTCCGGTGCGGGTAACTCAAACTGCCCGATAAAGCGAAGGTGAATTTCCACCTCCTGCACCCGGTCGCCATCGATACGCTCCGGGGCATGGACGATGATTTTCTCAATAAACTCGTTGATCATGGGCGTGGTCAGCTCAGAAAAATCGGTATACTTCCTTGCCAGCTCCAGAAACTGCTCCACACGGGCACTGTCCTCTGCGAAAGCGGACAGCCTTTCTTCCGCTTCTGTGACAGAAACTTGCAGCGTTTTCTGCTCGGCTTCGTAATCCGCCAGCAGACTGTCAAAGCGTTCATCGGTGATGCGTCCGACAGCAAAGGATTCATAGAGCTTTTTGATGATGGTGTCCAACTCGGCAATGCGCTTTTTGTCCTTGCTCAGCTTTCGCTTGGCATCTTTGGCCGCTTCCGTCTGCCGGAACTGGGAGGCAGAGCGCACCTTTTCCATAAACGCCGCCTGATTGGAAATTGCGAAGGTGCTGACCGTGCGGATGGTGTCCAGAATCAGGGTACGCAGGGCCTTGGTCGTGATATAATGGCCGCAGCAGGCGGCAGTTCTTTTCTGGCGGGCGAGGGTATAGGAGGAACAATCGAAGAAATCAGAGGGATAGGGATTATTCTCCGTGCCGCCTTTGGAGCGGTGGTTATACATCTTTGCTCCACAGTCAGCACAGAACACAAGCCCTGTCAGGGGATTCGCCTCACCCAGCGTGTCGATGCGCTTGGGCGTCTTGCGGAGCTTCTGGGCAAGCTCCCATGTTTCTCTGTCCACAATGGCCTCGTGGGTATCTTCAAAGATCAGCCAATCCTCCTTGGGATTCATTACGGCGTTTTTATCTTTATAGGACTGCTTGTGGGAGCGAAAATTCACCGTATGCCCCATATACTCCGGCTTGGAGAGGATCTGTCCCACGACATAGCCGCTCCAGTTATAGGGATTGGAAAATTCCTCTTTGCTTTTCCAGATACCCTTGCCCTGCTTACCGAAGTACACAGCAGGCGTTTCCACCTTATCCTCAAAGAGAATACGGGCAATATCGTAGGGCCCTTTGCCCTCGATGGTCAATCGGAAAATGCGCCGCACCACGGCGGCAGCTTCCTCGTCGATCAGCCAATGGTATTTGTTCTCCGGGTCTTTCTTGTAACCGTAAATGGCACAGTTGGTGGTGGGCTTGCCGGACTCTCCCTTGACGCGGATGGCGGTTTTCTGCTTGCGGCTCAGGTCGCGCAGATACCACTCGTTCATGATGTTGAGGAAGGGGGCAAATTCATTGCTGTTCTGGTCATCGCTGTCCACGCTGTTGGCGATGGCAACAAAGTGAACGCCGTGCTGCCGGAAGAATACCTCCGTGTAAAATCCGGTTTGCAGATAGTCACGCCCCGCCCGGCTCATATCCTTGACAATGACATGGGCTACCTTCCCGGCCTCGATGTCTGCAACCAGCTGTTTCCAAGCTGGGCGTTCAAAATTGCCGCCGCTCCAGCCGTCGTCGGTATAGTGACGGCAGTTGGTGTAGCCCCTCTGCTGGGCATAGCTTTCGAGGTATTTTTTCTGATTCACGATGGAATTGCTATCCCCGGCGTTGTCATCGTCGCGGGACAGCCGCTCATAGAGAGCGGTAATTTTGCTTTCAGTCTGTTTCACGCTCATGATGCGCTCCTTTCAGACTGTCGGCTCATTTGCGGTGTCTCCATTATACCATAGGTTCCGTCACTTGTAACCATATCATTGCGTACAATCCGTAAAATTTTATCCTCCATGGTCTCGCCGCCGCTTTCGTTGAACACGACTCTGACCTTGTAGGTGGTGCCGCCGATGCGGCGGATGATAAACTGTTCTCGTTTGTTCTGCTCCATAGGCATCCTCCTTGCGTGATTGGTTGGTTCTTGATATAATGTGTTTGGTTCCGTTGGCTGTAAGCCAACCGTGTCTTTCGGTTGCTTTTCCATGCTCCATATCCTGCTTTTCTCTGCAAACCGCCTCATAAGTAATCTGTGTAACTTGTGCTAAGATTACTTCCTCTACTAATAGGAGAAATACAGGGTGTAAATCGGAACTGTTTTTGAAAAAAAGAAAAATATTTTTTCGGGGAGGTGAAGCTGTCGTGGAACTTTGGGAGGATGAGCTGCTGCTGGATGATGATTTTTCCGATGAGGAAGAAGATGCCGAGGAGCAAATAGAGGAAACTGGTCTTGAAATAGATGCGGACGGCTTTGCCGATTGGGAGGATTCGTCTGACACTGCGCCGGTGGATGAGACGCTGGAGGAAGCGCTTGCAGAGGAACACACGCTGGAGCTGGAAAGCGAGCTGGAGCAGGACGAGCATCCCAGAGACTATCATGCCGAGCTGGAGGACGAGGAGGAAGAAGCCGCGCCCACCAGTGAAAAACGACTCAAGCGGGAGATTCGTGCAGAGGCGTTGAAGCGTTTAGAGGAAGCAGCCCGGACAGAATCGGATTTTCTGACTGTGGTAGACGAATGGAACAAGCTGGACAGGAACCGGGAGCGCCGGGAGCGTGACCACGAAAATCTGCGTGGAGACGTGCCGTTGGAGTTTCAGGCTGTACCTGATCCGAAGATTGCTCCCCTCTGGATGAATCTGCCAAGGTTCCGTCAGCTCTGTCAGGGAAACTTTCTCGACATCCTCTTCTCCTGCCCCTACGAGCTGCACGAGCTGACAGCTAACCGCTTTCTCTCCAAGCTCTTTTTCACCCTCAGTGATGAACAGAAAGAAGTGCTGTATTACCTGTTCGTCAAGCAATACAGCACCGCACGGCTTGCCGCCATCCGTGGGCAGTCCGACCGGAACATCCGAAAGCTGCGGATGACCATTCAGAAAAAGCTGCAAAAGCGGATGTATGAGCGTCTGAGCGAAAAGCTGGAAAACGATCATGGCCTTACCCTGCGGGAGCGCGAGTTCGTAGAGGAATATGAAGCGCTGCTGCAAACCATGGGCAAAGATGCCGTGATCCGCCGGGAGAACAAAACGAAGCCGAGAAAAAAGAAAGCCGCCCTTGACGATGCCAAGGACGGTTGATACAATGGTAATATGGTTAATATATAGATAGATTACGAATTGAGAGGAACAGCGTCATGAACAATCTGTTTGCGCAATCCCGTTCCCATTGGGTGCGGTATGACCGCTATGAGATCAAGACCGGCAAGACCGGAAAACGCTATATTACGCCGGAGAAAACGGCAAAGCCCGACATCTATAACCCGCTGAAAGAATCCTCCGAGATGGTGTTGGAGGCGCTGAACGTAGGGATGCTGATGATGAACCGCAGCCCGGAGGATGCGGTGGAAAAGGCAATTTTGACTTTTGTGACCCACTACGGTCTGTTGGGGCTGATGACGGCACTGCCCACCACGCCGTCCTTCATGGACTATGAAAAGGTGTATCTGCCAAAAAACCACTTCATCAAGGCAGAATCCATGGAAACCGAGGACTATCTGGCGCTGTTCTATCCCTTTGACCAGCTGGATCTGGTCAAGAAGGGCATTGAGTCCAGTTGGAGCGTGTCCGGTGACCGAACAATGGTGGCGCTGACCATGACCTTTGCGGATGAACCCATGGCGAAAACCATGAGCTTCCAGCGGGAGTATGCGGAAGCCTATGACTGGGTGGCGCAGCAGTTCAAGGACTGGGCTTTCACCCTGACCACCTCCATTCTGTACTATAACGACTACGACCTCATCGACGAGGACACCCGGAATTTGTACCGCAAGGGCATGGCAGCCTTTGGCGGCATTGCGCCCAGCTATCATATCGAGCTGCTGGACAAGCCGACTATCTATTGGGACTTTCACTCCCTGCTGCTGGGCATCCAGATGATGTTCAGCTTCCTGCTGGTGGATGGAGAGAAGCCCCTGCGGCTGTGCAAGCACTGCCAGAAGGTGTTCCTGAGCAGCCGCTCCAATTCCGCTTTTTGCAGTCCCCGGTGCAAGAATCAGTATAATGTCTATAAGAGCCGTGGGAAGAAAACCAGCGAAGAAGATTGAGGTGAAACGATATGGCAGACGCCAAGAAGGATAAACTGCAAATCCGCAACAGCACAGTGGATTTCCTTGTGTTCACGAAAGATGCCCATGAGGATGGCATTGAGGTTCGAGTACAGGATCACGACGTTTGGCTGACCCAAAAGGCCATTGCACAGCTTTTTGATGTAGACCGGAGCGTTGTGACAAAGCATCTGAAAAATGTATATGAAAGCGGTGAATTGTCCGAAGATGCAACTTGTGCAAATTTTGCACAAGTTGCGGATAACGGAAAAACCTATCACTATAAGTTTTACTCTTTGCCCGCCATCATAGCCGTAGGCTATCGGATCAATTCCGGCAGAGCCACGCAGTTCCGTCAGTGGGCAACCAAGGTGCTGGACACCTTCACCAAGCAGGGGTATGTGCTGGATAAGAGCAGGCTCATCAATGGGCAGATTTTTGATGAGGACTACTTCGATCACCTGATTTCCGAGATTCAGGAGATTCGGGCCAGCGAACGGCGCTTCTATCAGAAAATCACGGATATTTACGCCACCGCTGTGGACTACTCTCTCAATAGCCAGACCACAAAGGATTTCTTTGCCACAGTTCAGAATAAGATGCACTATGCCGTCCATGGCGGCACAGCGGCAGAGGTCATTATGGCACGAGCCGATCACACCAAGGAACACATGGGACTGACCTCATGGAAGAATGCTCCTGACGGCAAGATTGTCAAGGCAGATGTGTCCGTTGCAAAAAATTACTTATCCATGGATGAAATGCAGGAGCTGAACGAAATCGTCACCATGTATCTGGACTACGCCACCCGGCAGGCCAGACGGCATATCCCTATGACCATGGCAGATTGGGCCTCCAAGCTGGACGCTTTTCTGCAATTCAACGATGCAGAGATTCTGCGAGATAAAGGAAAGGTCACCGCCGCCATTGCAAAAGCCTTTGCGGAAAGCGAGTTTGAGCAGTACCGTGTCATTCAGGATCAGCTGTATCAGAGCGATTTTGACCGACTTGTAGCCAGCACCGAGGAAAAGGATTAAAACGCAGAAATGCCCGTTATCGGCCATACAGCCAATAACGGGCATTTGTCATTCATATACAAGCTCGGTCAGAACGATTTCCTCGGCACGGCTGCGGATGTTGTTCATCCGGCGTACCCATTCCATCTGGTCGGCGGCTTTGAGCGCTTCGGTCACACCCTCTTGCTTTGCCATAGCAGAAACGATGATTTCCATACGCTCATTGCAGGCTTGGTCGATCTCGGCAAGATGCTGGTGCAGTGTTCCGCTCGTAAGATAGTTTGCATAGAGAACAGGTCGATGAGCTTTCAGATAGCTACGGCGCATACGCCCATACTTGCCGATCTGGTAGTCCGGCTCATCTGGCAAATAGAGGTTTGGGATAAGGTAATCGCCCTCTTGCCGGTATGTGCCGCCCATTTGCTCAAACAGTGATTTCATAAAAATTAGCTCCTTTGCGTGTTGATTTCCAGCGGTTATAAGGTGTTTTTACTCCTTTCCTACAACTGCTGTTCCATTCACCACAAATGAGCCGCAGTCATATGTATTAGGTGGGAGAAACCACCCTCTACATAGTAACTCTTGGTTCGATATGGAGTTACTCTCGCCCTGTAACTCATCATCGCGGCTCAAACGCTCATACAGAGGGGTAATTTTCTCGTTTCTCATGGCTGTACCTCCTGAAATGAAAATGCTCTAAGTGACTG
>OGXS01001394.1_pt1 | contig 16175 bp, 18 predicted proteins | sample 1576371 | NCBI WGS metagenome assembly OGXS01 (sample SAMEA3541475, study PRJEB24748) | human gut metagenome | biome: human gut; feature: human-associated habitat; material: faeces | place: China | collected 2012
CGGAATTGGTCAAAATCGTTTGACTATTAGCGGCTAAAATCGCCCGGCGCTAACAGTGTAAATGGACTAGGGGATTACGCTGTCATTTCCGACGCGATCGATCGGCATGGGCGAGTCTAACATCCGGTGACGCCGCGATGCCGGATGTTAGGATTAAAAAGCACCGGGGTCCATGTCGACCCCGGTGGTCAAGCACGATATCGGCCATGATGTTTCGCGATATTCAGTAATGCTCAAACGTGCAAATGCCCATCTTAGGTAGTCGAGAAAGTTGTTGTAATGGGCTCTTTAACCCCTGTGTCCAGGATTCGGAAACTACCGATATCCTAGGCCGACTCCACCCCGTCGGCAAGCTCAAGGTTGGATTCGACCATCTTCCTGGCGGTCTTCTCCAGCTCGGCCCGGTCATGACAGCCCGAGGCGTCCTTCCGGAGCGTCGCGTCGTGCATCTTGGCCATCTTCCTCTCCGAGAAGTAGCGCGAGCCGGATCATGTCTCGGCCTGGTCGCACATGACGGCGCCCACGAGCCTGAGGCGAACTCTCCGACGGAAAGACCTGCACCACGCGCGAGCGGCGCTTTATCTTGAATTCAAATGAAAAATTCCAAGTCTAAAAGACAAAATGATTGAGATAAAAATTGGAAAGCCAATCGGCGGTGTCTTTTATGTCGAATCCTGCAGCCTGAGTATCGAAATAGGCTTTAGATCTTGTTGTGGCATCAGATTCGCCAAGAGCCCTAATGGCCTCAGTTGCCCATGTGGCGGTACCGCAAGATAGATCGAGGAACCTAGTCTGTTTACGAACTTTCACCATTTCAGATACTCCTGTTGATACGATACAAGGTAAACCGGAGCACTGTGCTTCCACGACAGCAAGTGGCAGGCCTTCGGAAATAGAGGGGAATATAAATACATCTATTGCACTCAGAATCTTTGAAACGTCATTTCTCACTCCAAGAAACCTCACTGAGTGTGCTATTCCAAGTTCCTCGACTTTCATTTTCAGGTGTTTTTCTAGTTCCCCTCGACCGCATATAAGGAGAATTGCGTTTGGCAATTTATCCGCAATGATTTTAAAAGACTCTAATAAGAAACGATGATTTTTAACCTCAGTTAATCTGCCCACGTGACCAAAGACTGGTGAGTCTGGACTGATACCTAGTTCAGCTCTGATATTGGAGCGAGATATTGGGTCAAAGCGTCCTTTTTGAATATCTATTCCGTTATTTATAATTTTAAAGTCTGCTCCTTGCGTGATTTTAGCGCCAAAACGATCGATGCCAGCTTGTTCGGAACATGCCATGAAGTAATTGGCTACAAATCGGACTGGGGTAGAGCAAGCTCTAAACGCAATCTCTGCGGGTGTTATCGGAAACTTCATTCGATGACTATGGGCAATCGTGTAAGCGCCATTGTGTTTGGCGATATTAAGGTAGATTGCGGCGGGCAGCCCTATATGTCCATGAACAATGCTGTAGTGATGATTTGAAAAAAACTCTCTACATTCCGCTTTGTAGTGAAAATAATTGAATATTCTGTATCTAGGAATGTAGTAAATCTTGCCGCCAAGTTCCTTGATTTCTGAGTCGAAATCGCATTCCCGTTTTTCGTTGACTAGAAAGTCGAATTGAATTCTACTTCTATCGATATTGCGGTAAAGGTTCATGACCAGCGTTTCGGCTCCGCCACGGTCCATTGCACCTATAACTTGTAATACTCGGATTGGTTCTGCGGTTGACTTCATTGGAATCTATTCCTCTATAGTTTCGTTTGGGATTTCTTGGGTTGTTTCGTTTCTTTTTAGCGCGTAGAACAAGTAACAAACGCCTAAACCACATGAAACTGCTCCTGCGATGCTTACACCATTCATGCCCCAGTTGTTTATGCAAAATACTGATAAGGGGATAACGGAAATGAAGGCAATCAGATTACCAATAAGGTTGGCCTTGAAATCTCTAATAGTAATAAGAAGATCGCTGAAAAACCAAAGAAATGCTGTCATTATTGTTGAAATAAGAACAGGCTGTAGTAAGTAAACGTATGGTTCGATGGTATTTCCAAATACCAGCATGAGTAGCGGTTTGCCTAAGAACAATAGGGCAATGCAACACAGTGCGGCTACGGTTAAGATGGAAATTACTGTTCGAACAAGAAGATTGTCGAAAGCCTTGCGACCCTCATTGAAGTATTTCTTTGGAAAAATATCCAATAGCGGTACGTATAGGTACTGTGCTCCCATTTGGACGATGAGGGCGGGGGCTGCAATTGAGGAATAGATTCCCAAAGCTGCATCGCCGGAGACGCTTAGCAAGTATTGCTTGGGAATCGTAAATAGCGCGCTCGCAGCCACTGATGCAATGACGGCAGGCAGAGAGGTTTTAAGGAGATTTAGTGCCTTAACTATTCCAATACGCGCGCGAAAATCTTGAAATTGAGATGTTTTTTTGCGATCGAAAAACAGGAGAACGAGTGTTACACCTAGGGTCATTCCGATTATTGCCAGGTTTAGATTTTGAGTGGCAATAAATACAACTATAAAAGCTCCAATGGAAAAAGCGCCCTGCAGGATAAAAGACTTGCCAATGTAGTCCATACGACGATTGAGCTGATTTTCTCCGTGCAAGATATCAATTATTAGGCCAACAGCTTTATAAATGTAGTAAATAATAACCGTCGCTATTGAGTAGGCGGGGCATGTTATGACTGCATAGATCAGGCATGCAATGAAGGCCAGGGCTAGAGTGAACACCCTGAACCCCATATATTCGGAAAAAGAATACTGTCGATTAATATCGGAGACTTGATATGTGCCAATTTTATAGTTTGCAAAAGTTCCGAACGTATTTACGACGGACGTCGCTAGTGAAAAAAGCCCTGCAGCATCAAAGCTCGTTGACAGTCTTACTACAAGAACCGTAATAAGCCACTGACAGCCAAGGTAGAACATCGACCCCAAGGAGTTCCAAAGCATATTTTTCTTTAGAGATAGTGGTTGGACAGTGTCGGTCACATCTACTCCTCGTCTTTTAGAAAAGCATTGGGAAAATGGACGGCTCGCTTATTCTCAGGCGGCACCTGCTTCCAGTTGCCGTATACCGTCGCAAGGTAGTCGTCAGGGTTTGCGGGGCATGGAAATGCTCTGCCTTCAAATGTTCCTGGTTTTGCGGGGAATATAGAGCTGCGATTATAAATAATTCCTCCTCCGATGCAGTCAATGAGATAGGGTGACATTTCGGAGTTATGGGTTGAAAAGTCCCGTGCAATGGCATCGAGCTTTCCGTTCATTTTTCTAACGTTAAGATGCTTTGCAAAGGGGCAGACGAGTTTTTTAATCAGCACGATCATTCGCGTTGAGCCCGTATTGGTGTCGGCAACGGCGAAATTGCGCCATAAGTTATAAAAGCTATTCAGTTTAAGCGTCTTCTTCAGTTTTTTATCGTTTATTGAGTCCAGCGGTTCAAGAGGAAAAATGTCAATCCAGAGTCCAATGGAACGGCTAGGGCCAACAAATGTTTCGTATGCTGTCGTTTTTTTATCGACAAGCTTAGCAAACTGATAGATAGATGAATCGTCTCTATATGAAACAAGATCACAGCTTGATTTTAGTCCTTCAGAAAACAGATCAAAGAGGCGCTCGTAATCTTTTCTAGGCATGTGTACATCGATATCATCATCCCAAGGAATAAAGCCATTGTGCCGTTCGGCTCCAAGGGCAGTGCCGTATGCTAAACAATAAGTGAGGCCGTTGTCTTTACAAATGCGGTCGAATTCGATCAATATTTCGTATTCAATTTGTTTAATCTGGTCTGCAGCTAGGCGTTTCATGGGGCTCCTTAAATAATCAATTATTTATCGAATGTATTATAGTTTGTAATTTAAGAAGAACTTGAATACGCTGAGTCTTTCAACCTTGTCCACAGTTTTTAATCGCTTGAGATTTGATTGGTTTTGCATGGCCGGTAGCTTTGTTTTATTTTCTGCGCTGTATCCACCTCATATGGGTGGCATTGAAAACTTCACCTACGGTTTGGCACACGCACTGGTTGATCGTGGCGATGAGGTGCTGGTGGTTACGAACGATACAAATGGTTTAGGTGCCGGTATTACAGATGAAGATGGAGTGTGGGTTCTTCGCCTGCCCTGTTTTCCCTTTTTTTCGGGACGCTTTCCCGTTCCTAAGTTAAATGCTTTATCACGTAAATTGTGGAAGCATATTGAGCGCCAGCACTTCGATGGCGTTCTTGTAAATGCTCGTTTCTATATTCACTCGCTTTACGGCATTAGGTTTGCAAAGAGCATGGGGATAACGCCTGTTGTCCTTGATCATGGTTCGGCTTATCTTTCATTCAGTAATCCAGTGATAGATCCCTTGGTCCGTACATATGAGCGCCTAATAACGGCCTTGGGCAAGCGGTTCCATCCAGACTATTATGGCGTTTCGAGCAAGAGTGTTGAGTGGCTTAGGTCTTTTGGTATTGCAGCAAAGGGAGTTATCCCCAACTCAATCGATGCTAAGTCATTCAGAGAGATGTCGTCGGGGCGAGACTTTCGTAATGAGCTTGGTGTGGGCGCTGAGTCCTTCTTGGTCTGTTTTGTAGGGCGGCTAATTCCTGAAAAAGGCATCAAGGCCATTCTTGAGGCTTCGAGAAGCCATAGGCTTGTCGAAGCTGGCGTCGTCTTTGTTCTGGCGGGTGATGGTGCATTATCAAAAGAAGTTGATGATGCTCAAGGTGAATCGCTTAGATGGGTTGGACGGCTTTCATCTTCCGACATCTCCTCACTCCTTCAGCAGTCCGATCTGCTGTGTCTCCCTACACGGTCGGAGGGCTTTGCTACAACTTTGCTAGAGGCTTCTTCGTGCGGGTGTCCTTCTGTTGTTACGGATGTGGGCGGGGCGCGAGAGCTTTTTCCAAACGAGCATTTCGGAACAATTATTAGCTCTATGGATTCCGATAATGTTGAGCAGGCCATCTATTCGCTTGTCAAAAACCCTGATAAGTTGGCTGAGCAGTCTCGTTTATGTCGACGCATGGTTGAAAATGAGAGTTCATGGGATAAGACGGCGTCTTTGGTTGAAAAAGTGCTTTCTGGAACTAATGGGTAAAACGATCGCATGTCACCATTGCTTCTCAAGAACATCATCGTCACGGGCGGCTGCGGCTTCATCGGCAGCAATTTCGTGCACTACGTGGTGGACAACCACCCGGGTGTACATGTCACCGTCCTGGACAAGCTGACCTACGCCGGCAACCCCGAGAACATCGCCGGTCTGCCGTCGGACCGCGTGGAGCTCGTCGTGGGCGACATCTGCGACGCCGCGCTGCTCGATAAGATCGTGCCGGGCCACGACGGGATCGTGCACTACGCCGCCGAGAGCCACAACGACAACTCCATCGTCGACCCGGAGCCCTTCCTGCGCACCAACGTGGAGGGCACCTTCCGCCTGCTGGAGGCCGTCCGCAAGCACGGCATCCGCTACCACCACGTCTCCACCGACGAGGTCTACGGCGACCTGGCGCTCGACGACCCGGCGAAGTTCACCGAGGAGACGCCGTACAAGCCCTCTTCGCCGTACTCGAGCACCAAGGCCAGCTCCGACATGCTCGTGCGCGCCTGGACCCGCACCTACGGCCTACGGACAACGATCTCCAACTGCTCCAACAACTACGGTCCCTACCAGCACGTGGAGAAGTTCATCCCCAGGCAGATCACCAACATCATCGACGGAGTCCGCCCCAAGCTCTACGGCCGCGGCGAGAACGTCCGCGACTGGATCCACACCGAGGACCACTCCAGCGCCGTCTGGGACATCCTCACCAAGGGCCGCATGGGGGAGACCTACCTCATCGGCGCCGACGGGGAGAAGAACAACATCACCGTGCTCCGCATGATCCTGGAGGCCATGGGCCGCGACCCCGAGGACTTCGACTGGGTCGCCGACCGCCCCGGCCACGACCGCCGCTACGCCATCGACAGCACGAAGCTCCAGCGCGAGCTGGGCTGGAGGCCGGCGCACACCGACTTCGCCTGAGGGCCTGAAGGCCACCATCGACTGGTACGTGGCCAACGAGTCCTGGTGGCGCCCAGCCAAGGAGGCCACCGAGGTCCGCTACCGAAGGCCATTCCATTCATTCTTTGTGTCAGGCTAAGACTAGGGGGGCTTGTTGGAGCTTTTACTCCAGCGTACATCTGATTTTTACTGGCTGGATTCCGCGAGCGAGCTGTCGCACTTGTAATTCTTGTCGACAACGGCTTGGCTGTAATTTGAGTTTTATTAAAGTGCCTATGGTGTCGGAAGACTGATATGGATGCTGTTAGGAGTGCAAACAGCCGTAAATTTGCTATCGTACTAAGAGTTATCATCTATCTTGTTTATCGAATGTATAAAGAATCACCTAGATGATGCCGTAAAGCATCATGTTGATATTAAAGGACGGTTCGTACGTGACGAATTTGCCAAAAGTTCTTGTTGCGATTCCTGCTTATAACGAAGAGGAATGCATAGAGGGCACTATTCTTGAACTAAAGAGAGTGGCCCCGGAGTTTGACTTCGTCGTCATTAACGACGGCTCTCGAGATTGTACTCTCGAGCTTTGTACGAATTTGGGATGCAATGTTATTAATATGCTAATTAACTGCGGCTTGACGGTTGGATTTCAAACGGCAGCTTGTTATGCGCTGGAGAATGATTACGACTACATGGTTCAATTCGATGCGGATGGACAACATCGGCCTGAGTATATTTCGGAGCTTGTTTCGAAGGCTCAATTTGACAACGCTGACATAGTAATTGGTTCTCGTTTTTTGTCGATGCGTAAAGATATGTCAATGCGCATGTTAGGTTCGAGAATGATTACTTTCCTTATTAAAATGTTAACTGGTAAAAGGATTAGCGATCCTACGTCTGGATTTCGACTTTTCAATCGAGACGTTTTAAAAGAATATTCCTGCAACGATACGCTCAATCCTGAACCCGAGTCCATCGCCTTCTTTATCAAGCAAGGTTATAAGGTATCGGAAATACAGGTATCCATGCGCGAGCGGCAGGGTGGAGAGAGCTATTTAAATCCAATTAGGTCGATTCAATACATGGTTCGAGTATTTGTCACGCTTCTTATTGTTCAATGGTTTAGGTGATTGCATGTCAACTTCCTTGCGCGTGTTTCTTGTTGCCTGCGCTGTGATTGTTTTTATTTTCGTTGTACACAACCTCAAAAGATGCAGAATGCAGGTTTTGGATTCTGTTTTTTGGCTTCTATTTAGCACGAGCTTCGTGGTGCTTGGCGTTTTCCCGGAAATTGCCTCATTTTTTTCAAACTTGTTGGGATTTATGTCTGAATCAAATCTTGTCTTTCTATATGTTGTAGCAGTCCTAGTGGTTCGTGATTTCAGAATTTCGTTACGACTGTCAAAGCAGGAAGAGCGCCTTAATTCGTTAGTTCAGGCTGCGGCGCTTGATGCAAAGAGGAAATGAAGCAGTTTGGCTCACTCATTACTGTATTGAGTTTCTCACAGTGTTATATTTTTTCTATGGCACTCTCAGTGTCTTGGCACCCATTCTTCTTCTATGCTTTTCGTTCTATATGGCTGTTTTGCTATGTCTAATATATGACTTCCCGGGAGTTGTCCATTTGAAATAGAATTAGATTTCAAATTGTTTATTCACTTCGTTCGTGAGGTATTTCATGAGTTGGTCGCTGTTGTTCATCGAAGCTTTTATTGCGGCCTTTGCTTTGATTTTGCCGGGCATGTTGGCTTCGCGGGCATTTGGTGTTCCCTTTAAACTATCTCTTTCCTTTGGTCCTGTAATCAGTGTCTTCTTTTTGGTCTTTATGGGCATCTTTCTCCGGTTTATCGGTGTTGCCGGGGGTTATTTTGCTTTATTGATTTCGTTGTTCCTTTTTGCTGTGGTCAGTGGCGTGGCGTGCTTTTTGCGATTTCACAAACGAAGCACCTTCTTTGACACTGATATCGTCTCTTTGCTGCCATACCTGTGCGCCCTTGCCTTGTCCGTTCCTGTGACGGTTTATCTTTTTGTTCGCGGTATCGGTCTGCCAGATAACTTTCTTCAGGTATACGACAATTCGTTTCATTTGAGTGTTGTCCAGAGTATGAAGCATGCCTCTAGTTATTCGATCCTTTCGGTTGGATCGTATCTCGAGGCCGGATCCGAGGTGTTTAGCCCTAACGCAAGCGCTGGTTTTTATCCTGCCGCTTGGCATATCATTGCCGCGCTCGTTTCTCGCGCTTTCGATATTTCCGTTATGGCGGCTATCAATCTCACCAACTTTGTGTTCGCTGCTTTCGTATTGCCTTTAGGTGTCCAGTCTTTAATTGCAGCTCTTACCAAGGACGATGTGCAAAAGGGTATTTGCGCCGCGGTTGTTACGCTTGCTGCGGTTGCTTTTCCTTGGACTCTGCTTTATTGGGGCCCCGTTTACCCTAATTTCGCAGCGTTCTGTGCTATTCCTGCTGTTGCCTCAGTTTTTATTTGGTTTATGCGGGGCTTTGATGAGTTTCATTCTGTTTGTTTGGCTGATTGTTCCGTCTTGGTTGCCATGCTCTTTGGTTTGGTTTCTCTCGTGTCCTTGCAGCCGAATGCGGTATTCACGCTCGGTATTCTTTTAGTGCCTTCGATTGTTGCTTGTTTGGGGGGCCTATTTGAACGCCAGCTGCTTCGCATCCAATCAATCTCGGTGAAGTTTGCCTATTATGCGTCACGCGGCATTGTGCTTTTTGCTGTTGCTGTCATCTGGTTCTTAATGACGAAAGCAAGTTTTTTGCAGGGAGTCATCCACTTTAACTGGCCTTCATTTACTTACATCTTCGATGCTTTATGGAGGGCATTCTCATTCTCCTTTAACGAAAGTGCGCCGTGTATTCTTCTTGCGTGCCTGGTCGTTCTTGGTAGCTTTTGCGCGCTCGGCAACAGGTCCTACAGGGGCTATTTCTTCGTATATCTTTTTTCGATAATGCTTTTTGTTGTTGATGCTACTCAGGAAGGCTTTATCAGGCATTTCCTTACGGGCTTTTGGTATACGGACCAATATCGTGTAGCTGCGATGACTGCGCTGTTCAGCATTCCACTTTCGACGCTTGGTCTCGATTTTATTTTGAGGAAAGTTCAGAGCGCATTTTCTGTTTCTGTTGAGATAGATCGTTCTGCCAGATATCTCCCTCAGGCATTCTGCATCGTCCTGATTGCCTGCGGCTTGTTTTGGCCCGAAAGTGTTAATCCGTCCATTAACAACTATTCCCCGGTTGGATTTACTAAAAGCGTTTTTAATTACATGTACAGCATCTATGATGCCGACAATAATTTGACGTCCGATGAGCTGGCGTTCCTTGGCGATGTCAAGCAAATTGCCGGTGATGAGCTGATTGTTAACAATCCCTTTGACGGTAGTGTCTACGGATATGCCACAAACGACCTTAATCTTATGTATCGAAAATTCAGTTCTTTTGGTAAGGGCGAGACGAAGGCGAGCAAGCAAATTCGTCACAAAATCGATCGCGTTTCTTATGATTCTGGCGTTGCGTCTGTTGTTGAGCAGTCCGGCGCTAAGTATCTTCTTGTTCTGGACTATGACGAGAATGGACGCGAAGGCGTTGATATGCCCGGCTACCATAAGTCAGGTTGGGTTGGCATTGACTCGGTCGACGACTCAACTCCGGGTTTCTCGCTTGTTTTGAGCGAGAAAGATATGCGCCTCTACTCAATTGAATAGAGGCACTGCCTTCATTTACTTGGGTTGCAATTGATTTCTTATTGGCCGACTCGGTTGACTCGCTTCGATTGGAAGTACCATTTGGAAATCGGGCGCGGAAGAAGGTATAAGATGCCAGTGAGAATCGCAATAATCGCGAACCGGGCAATCAGATATCCGATCCACGGCGTAATCGGAATGCTTTCAATGATTCCAGAAACGTATTGATAGGGAAAGACATTTAACTCAATTAGGTGCATACAAAAGAGCGGGAGTGTGTACTTTCCGATCCAGGCGATGGGCTTCGTGACGCTTGGAATATGCTTGCAAGCCATTTGACATAGCTTGAGGATTACCAATGAACCAAAGATGCTCCCGATGACGTCTTGCGTCCCGTTAACGTAGGTGTTTGTTACCATGTAGAGCTTTCCGAAACGTAGAGCTGAGTATCCCCAGATTCCCGCCATGAATATCCAACAGACGGGCTCAATTGAGTTCTCTTCAAGCAGGGCATGCTTTCTAATGGCTTGTCCAATGTACAGAAAGATCGTTGCGCTCAATGCCTGCAGAATGCTCCAAGGAAGCCAAATGATTTGGGCTAGAACGTTTCCGCAGAAGAAAAAGCCCAGAACCAGAATTGCGGGGTGGCGGAATTGATTTACGACAGCTAGGAGCATCTTGCCAAAGAACAGCGCAAAGAGATACCAGAGGGCGCCAATGGCGGATACGGATGCCGGGGTTGCAGGGGTAGTTCCTCCGCACCCGTAAAGACTTGCCATAAACCAGTGGTTTACTATCTCTGTCGGGTTGGTTTTCCCTGTTAATATTGCCCCTAAGAACGAACATCCAATTACGCCGATGCAGGTAATCAGATATGGCATCAGAAGCGATTTGGCATTCTTTTTAACGTAGTCGGGCGTGAGCTTCGCCTCGGACTTGCTAAAGAATCCGCTGACAATAAAAAAGAGAGGCATGTCAAATGAGTAGAAAACGGAGGCAAGCCGGTCTGGTGTCCCCAGATATGTTGAGTGGCCAATGATGACGCCTGCAAGCGCTATTGCTTTTGCGACATCAAACTCGGGATATCTTTTTTTCACTGAATGCTCCTTAGCGAGGGTCGAAATTAATCGAAAGACCTTATCCGGTCACGCCGCCAATACGGGCGTTTCAATAGGTCTTTAACTTTCAGTATTGAGTGTAGCTTACGGTCAGCTTGTTTGCAGGTGGCGGTCTTTGAGGATTCGGTCTCGTTCAGTGCCATTTGTTATAATCGATTCATTTGAGTTGCATACCATATGTGTCATGCTTGTATTGGAGTCATTGTGTCGCAAAACCAGCCGCTCGTTTCGGTTCTCGTGCCTATTTGCAATGTCGAGAAATATCTCGATGAGTGTCTTAGCTCTCTTGAGAATCAGACTCTCAAAGATATTGAAATCATCTGTATCAACGATGGCTCTACGGATTCTTCCTTGGAGATTATCAACAAATATGCGTCTGAAGACCCCCGATTCGTTGTTATTGATAAGCCAAATTCCGGCTACGGCGACTCCATGAATCGTGGTCTTGAAATCGCCAAGGGTAAGTATATTTCCATTCTTGAGTCCGACGATTTCTTGGATACCGATGCGCTTGAGTTTATGGCTAACGAGGCTGAATCCCGTCAGCTGGAAGTCTTTAAATGTAACTTCTGGTTGTATTGGTCCAAGTCTGATGCGGCTCGCGGGTATCGCAATAATCTTCTATTTAAACTTGCCAATCCTGAAATGATTGCATTGGGTACTCATTGTCCGTTGGACTATCCTGAAATTTTTTGGGCCAAAGCTTCGATTTGGTCGGCGTTGTACCTCAAGTCGTTCCTTGATCAAAACGAGATTCGATTTAACCCCACGCCCGGAGCTTCTTATCAAGATTTGGGCTTTACCTTCAAGGTGTTTTCGTGCGCGCGTCGCGTTGCCTATTCAGGACGGGCGTTCCTGCACTATCGCCAAGATAATGAGAAGTCCTCCGTTAATTCTCCGGGTAAGGTTTATTGCGTTTGCGACGAGCATGATGAGATTTCTCGTTATATTGAAGAGAAGCGTCCCGATTTAAAGGCGGTGCTTGGACCCGTGCGAGCACACACAAAGTTCCTCAATTACCGCTGGAATTATGATCGTCTTGGCGATGAACTCAAGCCTGAGTTTCTTGAGCGTTTTTCAACTGAAATGCGTCAGGAAATCGAATTGGGTTACATTGATCAACGTTATTTTGATGGCTCAATTTATAGTGATCCCGCCTGTGTGGGCTTTCTGTACTTTGAGCCGTGGGAGATTGTCGAGATTGATTGGATTACTAACGACCCCGCTTACTATGCTGCACATCGTGCCTGCGAGTATAGCTCGGGTAAACTGGAGACGCTCAAGACATACTGGAATGCTGGTGGCTTACGCTATGTCTATCGTGCGCTCTGCGGAAAACACTAACGGCGTTCATTCGGCACATTTCTTTACCTAATTATTGCTTTTAAAGGCTCCATGATGGTGCAATCATCATGGAGCCTTTAAATATCAGTTGTTTAAAATGAAAGTTGCGCTGGTTCGAAGTTTTTTCTGGATAGGTTCAATGATGAGCGTGTCCACGATCGATGCTACCACTAACGCCAATCCGTAGGCCAGTACTGTCGCAAATATCCAAGTCGACAACCTAAGGGGCCATGCGAGTGCCGCATATCTGCCATTTAATGCTCCGGCATAGATGACATTGGTTGCAAATTCAATCGTTGCGTATTGTAGGAGATAGATTGAATAGGACCTTTTTGCGACCCATTCGATAGTCTTCGAAAGCGATTGTGATTGAAGTTTGACTCCATTAAATGCAACGAATATAGCCACGGTCACAATCATCCAGTTGAAGCTGGGGTCGGATCTTTCAAGTCCAAAATATGCGCTCACGATATCGATGATAAAGAATGAGATGCCTGCTGTTTTGATAAACCAAGCTTCGCGCCTATTCAATAACGGGTTAACACGCTTGACGAAATATCCCATGCAAAAGAAAGTGAAATATGTTCCTCCGAGCAGCGAACGAGGGATTATGTTTTGAAGCATACCTACGGCGGCAGAAAGGGTGACGTGCTGGGAGTTGATGAGCAAGGAGTTTGCGGCAGAAGATAGTCCGCCCCATGCATAGATCCCTAAGGTTGCGAACAGGATAATTTTGCAGGTGCGGTCATCGAGGGCGTCAAACATTTTGGACAGTACCGGTGCTACCAAAATGCACGGAATGAGTGCTGGGACAAACCACCAGCCACCTCGAACAAGGCTGCTGGTGTATCGGATGTAGTTGGTATCTTGAAGCGAGCCAGTCGCCGCTTTGTAAGCGTACAAAAGCGTTGCATAGATAAAGATGGGAAGAAGTAGCGATAGGGCTTTCCCGAAGAGGTAATCCTTGTAACTCTTCTTTAGTGGCTTCAGTGCGAAATAGCCCGACAGACAGAAGAATATCGGGTCACAGATAATCGCAGCCGTGCTAGCTATTGCGCTAGCGTTGATGTTTCGAAAACTGCCCAGTTGCGGTGCGATGTGAACTACAACAACTAGAAACATTGAGAGGGCTCTTAGAAGATCCCAGTTTGTAAGACGCTTGCTAGTGCTCATTAGAGTTTACTCACCTTTTGAATTGCGCGTTTTGTATACCTGCAGCTCCCACTGTTTCTTTTCGACCTTGGTGACTGAGTCGAGGATAAGTCCCGTCGCCAGACTGAGGCCGCACAAGAACATGAACGATGCGGCGAGCATGGCGGTTGGGAAACGGGGCACCAGCCCGGTATGGAAGTACTCAACGATGATGGGGATGCCGAGCGCGAGGCCGATAACAGCGAAGAGCAGGGCGATGAGACTGAAGAACTTGAGCGGGCGGTAGTCCTTGAAGAGCGTGCCGATCATGGCGATGACCTTGATGCCGTCGCCGACCGTGTCGAGCTTGGACACTGAACCGGCGGGGCGGTCCCGGTACTCCACCGGGACATCCTTAATTCGCCAACGGTGATCGACGGCGTGGATGGAGAGTTCGGTCTCGATTTGGAAGCCCTCGCTCAGGACGGGGAACGTCTTGACGAACGGTCGGCTCATGGCGCGGTAGCCCGTCATGACGTCCTCGAAGCTGTAGCCGTAGATCCACTTGATCATGGCGCGGACCAGGTTGTTCCCGAAACCGTGGAAGGCGCGCTTGTTCTCCTCGGTGTAAGTGCCGTTGGAGAGGCGGTCGCCCACGGTCATATCCGCTTCTCCCGCAAGGATAGGGTCGCAGAGAGCTCGGGCTGCCTCAGCGGGATACGTGTCGTCGCCGTCGACCATGAGGTAGCAGCCTGCGTCGATGTCGCGGAACATTTGACGGCACACGTTGCCCTTTCCCTGGCGCGGTTCGAGCCGCACCGTGGCGCCGTGCTCCAAGGCAATCTGGGACGTCCCATCGGTTGAGTTGTTGTCGTAGACGTAGACCGTGGCTCCGGGGAGTTCGCGGTGGAAATCGTCTATGACTTTACCTATGGTGACGGCCTCGTTATAGCAGGGAATGATAACCGCTGTGTTTGTATAGTCCAAGATGAATGCCCCCATAACTTATTACGGGTTGTTAGTATACCTGCCGCCAGATGCCTGTATTTGATATGGGGTACTTTTCCAGATTTGCATCGCTGGGTTAGTTGCCGTCTTTGAAGGCTATACTTTCCACTGTTATGAATTACGAGACAAGGAGATGGTCCGTGACTGACAGCGAAGATAGTCAGAAAGCGGTGGCTAAGCCGGCCTCTCACGCTAAAAATGATTTCGAAAAAGACAAATACATCCTGAGGCAGCTTGTCACTAAGGATTTTAAGATTAAGTATCGTCGCAGCGTTTTGGGCGTTGCGTGGTCGGTGCTCAATCCGCTTCTTATGATGGTTGTCATGTCCATTGTTTTCTCGACCATTTTTGGTCAGAGCCGCAATGGTTCCATAACGCCCGAGATGTATCCGCTGTACCTGATTGTCGGCAACATTACGTTCTCGGTTATGTCCGAGTCGACGAACCAGGCACTCATGTCCATCATCGCGGCGTCGTCCTTGCTTAAAAAGGTTAAGGTGCACCGCTGGGTGTTCCCGGTTCAGAAGGTGCTGTTCTCGCTCGTTAACTTTGCCTTCTCTCTGGTTGCCGTCGCGCTGGTTATGCTGTGGTTCCATGTTCTTCCTACCTGGCATTTAATCTTGCTGCCGGTTTGCCTGTTTTTGCTTATGTGCTTTTGCATGGGCTTGGGCATGATGCTCTCGGCGCTTGCCGTATTTTTCCGTGATGTTATGCACCTGTGGACCGTCGTTATCACCGCATGGATGTACCTGACGCCTATTTTCTGGACCACCGATTACATTAGCCAGATGGCCCATTGGATTCAGGTGTTGGTTGTTGTGAATCCCATGTACAACTACCTGCAGTTCATGCGCGATATATTCTTGTTCAACACGACGCCTTCCATGTTAACGCTAGGATTTTGCGTGTTCTGGGCCGTTTTCGCTTTAGTTGTTGGTTACGCCGTGTTCCATAAGACCGAGCACAAGTTTATTCTCTATATTTAAGGAGCGCTGTTATGTCTGCGACTACGGTTGATTACAGCAAGCAGCCTCTTGCTGTTGAGGTTAAAGACGTCACTATGATCTTCAATATGGCGTCTGAGTCTTTGACGAACCTCAAGGAATACTTTATTAAGCTTGCAAAGCACGAGCTTTTCTTTGAAGAGTTCCGCGCGCTTAAGCACATCTCCTTTAATGTTCATCGGGGCGAGGTTGTCGGTCTGGTTGGTACCAACGGATCCGGTAAGTCTACGATGCTCAAAATCATCGCTGGTGTTCTGGAGCCGAGTGAAGGCGAGGTTAAGGTTCACGGCAACATTGCCCCGCTTATCGAGCTGGGCGCCGGCTTTGATCCCGAGCTTACAGCACGCGAGAATATCTACCTTAACGGCGCTCTGCTTGGTTATACCAAGGAGTTTATTGACGCGAGCTTCGATGACATCATCGAGTTCGCCGAGCTTAAAGACTTTGTCGACATGCCGCTCAAGAACTTCTCTTCGGGCATGGTTGCGCGTATTGCCTTTGCTATCGCTACTATTACCGAGCCCGATATCCTTATTGTTGATGAGACGCTTTCTGTTGGCGACGTGTTCTTTCAGCAAAAATGCGAGCGTCGTATTCAGCATTTTATTGAGAGCGGTGACGTGACGGTGTTGTTCGTTTCTCACTCCATGGAGCAGGTCGAGCGTATTTGCCAGCGTGCTGTTTGGATTGAGAAGGGCGACCTTCGTATGGATGGTCCCGTCGATGAGGTGTGTAAGGCGTACCACGACCAGTTTAAGTAGGTTAGGTTGATTTCCGATCTCAGCCGAACACATTGAGCAAATAGGCCATTCCCGCAGTTAGCCGAACGCCCCCGCGGCCCCTCCCGGGGTCCGGGGGCGGCAT
>OGXS01001404.1_pt1 | contig 16070 bp, 9 predicted proteins | sample 1576371 | NCBI WGS metagenome assembly OGXS01 (sample SAMEA3541475, study PRJEB24748) | human gut metagenome | biome: human gut; feature: human-associated habitat; material: faeces | place: China | collected 2012
TCGTCTTTCATATAAAAATTACGGTTTCCGAACATCCCTTTAAAACCTTCAGCAGTTCCGATAATTTCCGTTCAGACGGTAGACGTTCACCAGGCAGAATTTGACGTTCTGCGATTTGTTTTTTTATGTGCTCGATGACAAGTTTAACTGGTTGCGAATTTACTTCGTCCTTCATAAGATATAAAAATTTTAAAAGGTTTTCTTTCTTAATTCGGGTGTAAAAGTACGAATATTATCTTTCAAAGTAAAGCTTTATAGCAAAAATATTCTTTTCCCTTTTTATAAAGAGGTACGCATAATATACTGTTTATGAGATGTTTATTTGGTATTGTTAATAAAAGATAATTGGTAGACCAAAATTTTGGTTTACCAATTTTAATTGCTACGTTTGTCACAGAAATTAAAACGCTAATCTATGAACAAACTTCTGCATTTTAAAAAAGTCGTATTGGTGCTCTTGTTGTTAGTTGGAGCATTGAACGTTTACTCCCAGCATGTAGTTACTGGTAAGGTGATAGATGAACAAGGTCCGTTAATCGGGGCTTCAGTGACAATTAAAGATGCTGCTGTTCCTACAGGTACTGTGACAGACGCTGAAGGTAAATACTCCATTAAAGTTCCTAACTCAAAGACCATTTTGGTTTATTCGTATATCGGTTACGTTGATAAGGCAGAGGCGGTAGGCAAACGCACCGTTGTCAATGTGACATTGGAAGAAGATTCGAAGATGTTGGATGATGTGGTGGTAATCGGTTACGGTACACAGGCTAAGTCTCACTTAACGGGTTCGATTTCCAAATTGGAAGGTGAGAAACTGATTAATGCTCCTGTGAGTGATATGACTACTGCTTTGCAAGGTTCTATGAGCGGACTTACCGTTTCTAATGAAACGTCTGAAGTCGGTGTGACACCGTCTATCCGTGTCCGTGGAACAGGTTCTATCTCGGCTGAAAGTGAGCCGTTGGTGATTATTGATGGTTTTCCGGTAGCCGGTGGACTTTCATCTATCAATGCGGCAGATGTGAAGTCTATTGAAATATTGAAAGATGCGGCTTCTGCCGCTATTTACGGGTCACGTGCGGCAAATGGTGTTATCATGGTAACCACCAAAAGCGGTACTCCCGATAAACCGAAATATTCGTTCAAGTTCTATCAGGGATTTAAGTATGCTTATCAGTTGCACGATATGATGACTTCTTCCGAGTGGTTGAATCTGTTGACGCAGGAAGCAGAAATGGGAGGCCCGTCTGTACCGGCGGCAGCTCGTGGCGCTGCTTATCTGGAAAGTCAGATGGGGACTACCGACTGGCAGAAAGAGGGATTACGCGATATGGCAGGTATTACCAATGTGCAGATGAGCGTTTCCGGTGGACGTAAAGAAACGAAGTACTTTATTTCGGCTGCCTATACCAAAGATGAGGGAGTGATGTTGCAGAACTCATTGGATAAATTGAATTTCCGTACGAAATTGGATGCCAAACTCTCGAATATTGTTAGTGTAGGGGTCAACTTATCCGGAACTTATACCAAAACAGAACGTCCGAAAAATAATTTCATAGATTTCTATCGTACTCCGTCTTTTCTTCCTGTTTATCATAATGATTGGAGTACTGAAATGACAGGGTATTCAGGTTTTGCAAGAGGTAGTCATTTCAATAATATCATGACTCCTACCGGTACACCGGATGCGGAGGGAAATCCGACGCTGGAGAAATCATCTCCTTTCTCGTCAGCCAATAATAACCCCCGTAGTGTGATGGCCAATACTTCTCGTTGGAGTGAGTCCATGCAGGGTTTGGCAAGTATGTATCTGACTATTGATCTTTGTAAAGGGTTGCAATTCAAGACGTCCAATGGTTTGAATGTCCGTTTTAGCCCGTCTTACTATTATGGTAATAAAGACGCGACAAAAGATAAAGAAGAGAGCAGAGCTACTTATTTTAGCACACTCTATGTGGATTTGTTGAGCGAGAATACATTGAATTATCACATTGATTTCGGAAGAAATAATGCTCATAGCATTGATGCTTTGTTGGGTTATACTGTGGAGTCCACTCGCAACCAGCGAGTAGCTATGACTGCAACAGGATTTGCTACCGATGATGTTCATACGCTGAATGCGGCAACTGTTTATTCATTGGCAAGTAAAGGGAATGGGAATACTGATGGTACGGGAACTTTCCGTTATCCGGATGTGGTATTGGAGTCTTATTTGGGACGTATCAATTACAGTTATTTGGGTCGTTATCTCTTGTCTACTTCTTTACGTCTGGACCGCTCTTCCTTGTTCTCGAAAGGAAATCGCAATGCCTGGTTCCCTTCTGTATCGTTGGGCTGGCGTGTGAATGAGGAGAAGTTTATGAAGAATATCGAAGTTATTTCTAATTTGAAACTCCGTGCTTCTTACGGTGTGACGGGAAATAACCGTATCAGTTATGATGCAGCTCTTGAAGTATTGAACAGTGCGAACTATGTGACAGGTACCGGTAATGGACAACTGGTAAATGGTTCGGCAAATATTTCCTCTTCGCTTGCCAATCCTCACATTACATGGGAGAAGACAGATGAATTCAACTATGGTCTGGATCTGGGATTCTTCAAGAACCGGATTAATCTCTCGATAGATGCTTATTACTCTGTGACTCGTGCTCTGTTGTTTGAGCAGCCTACACAGTCATTCACCGGATATAGTTATTATTGGAATAATATTGGAAAGGTACGTAATTCGGGTGTGGAAATACAGATTGATACGCACAATATCAAGAATCGTAAGTTTTCATGGGATACAAATATAAATTTCTCCTTGTCGCGCAATAAATTGCTGGAATTGGGAGGTGAACAACAGGTTATCAATCAGGGGGAAAGAAGCGAGTGTTACATTGCTAAAGTTGGTTCACCGTTGATTCAGTTTTATGGATATAAAACGAATGGTGTGTGGAATAGTGTGGAGGAAATCAATGCGAATCCTCACTTCTCGAATGACGTACCGGGTGGATTGCGTATTGTAGATACCAACAATGACGGTTCGTTGACTCCTGAAGACCGTGTTCCTTTGGGTAATCCGTATCCGGATTTTACATGGGGAATCACGAACACATTCCAGATTAAGAATTTTGATATTTCGTTCCTGATTCAGGGAGTACAGGGAATTGACGTTTACAATGGTGACGTTTATTACAATGAGACAGTGAAATGGAACAAAGCTTACACCAAGGATCGTTGGGTAAGTGCAGAAAATCCGGGTAACGGAAAAGTGCCTTATCTGAAGTTGGGATATGATATCTGTTTGACTGATTATCCTTTGCAGGATGCTTCTTATGCATGTTTGAGAAACTTCACATTGGGATATACATTGCCAAGTACGGCTGCACGTAAGTTGAAACTGTCGGGTGTACGTTTCTATGTGTCCGGTAGTAACTTGCTCTACATTTGGGGAAGCAGTTATAAGGGTATCAATCCGGAATCCCGCCTGACTTCTTCTCAATACTCAAGCTCTATGATTTCGGGATATCAGCGCGGTGGATTCCCTTTGACCAGTACTATCTCCGCAGGTTTTGATATTAACTTTTAATGGAAAGTGAACGATGAAAAAGGTAAATTATATAGGATTACTGTTAGTAACGTTACTGTTTGCATCTTGTGATTTGGACAAGTATCCCTATTCGGAAGTTGCTGCGGATGAATATGTGAAAAATGCTTCTTCAGTGAATAATCTGGTACTTGGTTGCTATAATTCTCTTCACGACGTGATGTATTATGAATGGGCAATGACTGAATTACGTTCGGATAATGGACGTATGTATGCTACTGGTTCTTCCGCCAGCACTACGAAATTGGTTGAACAGCTTGACCAGGGAACTATCGTGGCAGAGCACCAATGGGTGGAAGAGTATTGGAATTCTTGTTATGCAACGATTGCCCGTGTCAATAATGCGATTTCATATCTTGATGTGGTAGAAGATGAAACTACCCGGAATCAATATGAGGGAGAGGTTTTGTTTCTCCGTTCTTTAGAATATTTTAATCTTGTTCGTTTATGGGGGCCTGTGTTTATAGTTACTTCCAAGGTTCCGTCAGATGTAGCCCGTGATATGCAGCGTTCTACGGTAGAAGAGGTTTATGCACTGATTGAGGGTGATCTGGAACGGATTCTTGATAATGGAATGTTGCCTGAACGAATGGCGGATGCAGATATGGGGCGTGCAGACAGAAATGCTGCTAAAGCATTGTTGGCAAAAGTGTATGCGACTCATTATAAATCGGGAGACGCCAAGTATGCCCGCGCCGCACAGTTATGCAAGGAAGTACTTGAAAGTGCTGCCGTAGGTAATCCGCAGACAGGTGCTGATCTGGTAGCATATAATAAGATATTCGACATCACAAATGAGATGAACAAGGAAATCATTTTTGCAGCCCGTTATCTTTCGGGTAATGTAGGACTCGGTTCTCCGTTCGGTAATATGTTTGCTCCGGTCAATAATGGTGCAAATGTGATTATAGGAACTTCTTCCGGTTATAATACTCCAAGTGATAATATCATTACTGCCTATACAATGAGAGGTGCAACAGACAAACGCCTGGATGTAAATATTGCCCAAAAGTACTTTAACTCGACTACTCAAGAATGGGTGACTACGGGTAACTGTCGTTATTGCAAGAAATACACAAATCCTGTGTCTACGCAGTATGATGGTGAGAGTGACTGGCCGATTATCCGTGTAGGCGATATCGCATTGTTGTACGCAGAATTGACGAATGAAATATCGGGTCCGTCTGCTGATAACTTGAAATATCTGAACATGATTTGCGAACGTGCCGGTGTTTCAACTTATACATTGGCCGATCTTTCTAACCGTTATGACTTCAGAGAAGCCGTACGTAATGAACGAAGACTGGAACTTGCTTTTGAAAACCAGCGTTGGTTCGATATGCTCCGTTGGGGTACGGCTGCTCAAACAGTGAATAATTATTTCAAAAGTGAGACTTTCTATTCGGAATATACTTATGTCGTGAATGATATTGCTGATTGGCAGACATTCCTCCCGATTCCGGTAAGTGTAATCAACATCAATCCGGATATTGCACAGAATACGGGTTATTAATCTCTTAAAATGAATACGAATATGAAACAATATAGAAAATGGCGCCTTGCATCCTTATTTGCATGTGTTATCTTTTGGACCAGTTGTGATTCTATATCCATGAAAGACGTTGTGGTCAGTGCGCCACAAATCGTTTCTTTCTCACCGGAGAGTGGAAGCATCGGAAGTGAAATCGTAGTTACCGGAGAGTATCTGGACGATGTGGTCAGTGCGACAATTGGAGGGGAGAAAGTCACGATACTTCAAAAAGTGTCCAATGAGCGTTTATCACTCAAAGTGACCGGTAATGCAAAGAGCGGAAAAATTGTATTAAGTAATTCAGTTGGCGAAGGAGTTTCAGAAGGCAATTTTACCATTGAATATCCGGCTCCCACTATTTCCTCAACGGGAATGCCTACCGAGATAGAGATGGGTAATAAACTGTTGATTTCAGGTTCCCATATGAACGTAATCAGTGCTGTACTTTTTACAGCTGAAGGACATACTACTGGAAACGAGGCTAGCATACTTTCGCAGAATGAGGATGAAATCCTAGTGAAGATTCCTTATGTAGAAAGTGATAAAGCTGCTATTACATTCAGATATTTCAATGGTGCGTCACAGGTGGAAACTCCGATTGAATCTGCACCGCAGATGACCGTGGCACGTTATGAACCGAATGTTACTACTTCTTCTTTTGAACCAGCAAACATAGGAGATATAGTCGTTCTGAATGGTACTTATTTGAATAAGATTGATAAAGTAATGTTGGGAACCATTGAATGTAATATTACTCTTCAAACAGAGAATGAACTGAAATTTGCCGTACCTTCGTCGGAAAACTATGTGGATGGAGATAATACGATGGCATTGAAGATTTCTTATTTTGACGGACGTGAGGTGCATACTCTGACAGATGCATTTGTAGTCAAAGTGCCTTTCGTTTATTTCTGGGAGAACAAGAAAGTATATGCACAAGGCCGTGACGTAGAAGAATTATCTTCATTCTTCTCTCCGGAAACTGGATTAGTGTATGCAAATGCGGATTGGAGAACAAAAGTAGATCCAATATCTTACCAATACAAGGCTACAACTTGTTCTGCAAATAATAAACCGGCTGTCTCTGAAAGTGAATATAATTCTGTGAATCCTTATTTCTTCTTCTCGGGTGTTAATGCAGGAACATTGCAAATCAATAGCCCGGCGGGTTCTAATGGACAGTTGAAGAATTTTTATATGATAAATAATTCGGCAGATGAGAATAGGGTGCCAGGAATCAATGGAAACTGTTATGGTACTCCGGTATTGACTTTCTTATACTTAGACCCAACTAAGTCCGGTTATAAAGCATTAGTAGATGAAGTGAAAAACGGTACGTTGGATAATATTGATGAAACTACCTTCCCGATAGATGTTGAAGCTAAAACTTGTCGTGGATTTAGTATTTCGAGCATGAAAACATCAATAAACACAGATGTATGGGCACCTGGTATTTTTGAAGTGGGAAAAGAGCAAAAAGTGGATGTAGGTGCCGTCTTGCTTATATTATATTATAATGTAAATGGTTCGACGTCTAATGTCGCTGATAACGTGAAACGTATTGGATTACTGCATATAAAGACGATTGACTTTAAAATGTACAATAACACCAATGCTCCTTCATCCAGTTCCATTGAATTTGATATGTACTGGCAGAAGAAAGACTACGATTACTCAAAAGTTCAATAACCAATGATGACACGAAAGATACATAAAGCGATTATAGCCTCCTTACTTATCGGGCTTCCCTTCACCTCTTTTGCAAAGAGATATGATGTGACACTTCCCGAAGTAGCCTCCTGTCTGAAGACTGCACAACCGGGTGACCAGATTTATATCAAAGACGGTCAGTATAAAGACATGCAGTTGAAGTGGACAGGTAAGGGAACCGAGAAAGCTTCTATCAAGATAGAAGCCTTGAATCCTGGAAAAGTAAAGATTGAGGGAGGCTCTACTTTGCGGATAGCAGGAGAGTGGATGTCTGTCAGTGGATTACATTTTACAGATGGATACGCTCCTAAAGGTTCCGTGGTAGAATTCCGCAACGGACAGGAACTGGCCAATCACTGTCGCCTGACAAATTGCGTGATAGACGGATTCAATCCGTCCCGTCGGGACCAGGCTTACAGCTATATCTTGCTTTATGGTCGTCATAACCGTGTAGATCATTGCTCATTGACAGGAAAACTTAATTTGGGGGTGACATTGATTGTCATCCTCAACGATGAGCGTTGTCTGGAAAATCATCATCAGATAGACCATAATTATTTCGGAGAGAGGCCGGTGTACGGCTCGAACGGTGCGGAAACCATGCGTGTGGGAACTTCCCAACAGGCATACAGTTCCTCGAACACAGTAATTGAAAATAACCTGTTCGAGCGCTGTTCCGGTGAAGTGGAAGTAATCTCTATAAAATCCAGCGATAATGTGATTCGGAACAATATCTTGCTGGAATGCGAAGGAGTAGTAGCACTGCGACACGGTGACCGTAACACGGTTAATAACAACCTGTTTATTGGCAACGGACTCCGTAACACAGGCGGTATTCGCGTGGTCAATGCCGGACATCAGATTTATGACAATACCTTGGTCGGTCTGGCAGGAACCCGTTTCTTCTCTGCTTTGGGAGTGATGGATGCCGTACCTAATTCGTTGCCTAACCGTTATTGCCAGGTAGTTGACGTGAAGATGTACCGTAATACTTTCGTAGACTGTACAAATATCGAATTTGGCACAGGCAAAGACATGGAACGTACCCTTGCACCGGACAATGTGAGCTTTACGGATAATATCATAATAAATAAGGAACTGTCTCAACCTTATATAGCCGTTGATGATGTATCAGGTATTCAGTTCAAAGGCAATAAAGTGCAACTGGCAAAGAACTATTCGGCTCCGGGATTTACTACGGAGAAACTAAAGGCTCCCCAGTTGCCGGATCAGGCCGCAATACGTAAGGATAAAGGTGCTTCCTGGTTTGAAAACCGGGTAGCGCAACCATCTGCAAAGACTCATAAGGAATACAACGCAGCTCCGGGAACTGATCTTTCTGAAATCATTCGTTCAGCAGAACCGGGTGGGATTATTGTTCTGGTTGAGGGTACCTATCCTATCCAAAGCGCCATGTTCATCGATAAACCGCTGACAATTCGCGCTGCCAACGCAGCCAATAAACCGTTGGTTCGTTTCAACGGAGAGAAATCGGATAACATGGTAACCATCGCCGATGGCGGTGAACTGATTATTGAGAATATCGCATTCGACGGAGTACTGGAACCCGGTAAAGCCTTGGCTAAGGCGGGAATTTCTACAGTCACCGATATGATACAACCTTATACACTGACAGTAGACGGTTGCGAATTTCAGAACTTCGGAGAGGGCGGCTTCTTTGCCATCAAAGGAACGAAAGCCACTTTCGCCAAGAGTGTGACAATCAAAAACTGCTTTTTCCGCGACTTATCTGGAGATGCCATCAACTATGCCGCCGAGAAAGACGATATCGGTCGTTACAATGCGGATGATATGCTGATTGAAAACTGTTCTTTCTATCGTTTGCTGGGTTTACCTATCAATATTTATCGTGGAGGAAGTGATGAAAGTACGGCTGGTCCTTATATCACTATCAGACATTGTAACTTCGCAGACTGTTGTAACAAAGAGCGTGGAAGCGTGATGCGCCTGATTGGTCCACAAGTACTGACAGTAGAGAATTGTAATTTTGACAACAGCGGACGCGGAGGAGCAACCATCCGTTTGGATGAGGCCACCTGGGAGAAAGTTCGCATAGCCAACTGTAACCTGTGGAACTCCGGCAGAATGGTAACTACCACTTCCCAAGCTATACAAGGAAAAATGTATAATATCCGTCCCGCATATATCAATGCCGACGCATACAATTATACTCCAGTGCCGGGCAGCGAATTGGAAAAACTCTCTATTGGTTTGAAAAAGAATTCGCTTCCGCAATAACCGTAATCGTAAGTGGAACAAGAAAATAATGATTAGATGAGAAAACTTATTATTTGTATATTCATGGTTTTGGGAGGATGTCTCCTTTCGTTTGCCCAACATCCGTCTCTTCTTTTCACACAGGAAGAAGTGAACGAGATGAGGGAAGGAAAGGGAACCGTGCCCGCATTCGACAAAACGCTCTCGGAAGTATTGAGCGCAGCCGATGCAGCATTGAATTCTCCTATCTCCGTTCCTATTCCGGCAGATGGTGGTGGCGGGGTGGTACACGAACAGCATAAGTCGAACTATTATGCCATGTTCCATTGCGGAGTTGCCTATCAGCTGACCGGTGACAAGAAATACGCCCGTTACGTAGCAGATATGCTGGAAGCCTATGCAAGGCTCTATCCCACACTGGGTTTCCATCCCGTATCACTTTCCCCTGTTCCCGGACGCCTGTTCTGGCAAACGCTGAATGAAAGTGTATGGCTGGTACATACAGCGGTAGCATACGATTGCATCTATCATACACTTTCGGCCAAGCAGCGCACCACCATCGAAAAGAATCTGTTTGCCCCAATGGCGGACTTCATCATGGATGGTATGGGCGATAACCATGCAAACAATAAGACTTTCAACAAGATGCATAATCATGCCACTTGGGCTACGGCTGCCGTAGGTATGATTGGTTTCGCCATGAATCGTGAAGATTACGTGAACAAAGCTCTTTATGGCTCCGACGAAACAGGCAAACGCGGAGGATTCATCCGTCAAATGGATTATCTATTCTCTCCCGATGGCTATTTCACAGAGGGGGCCTACTATCAACGTTATGCCATCTGGCCTTTCGTTATCTTCGCCCAATGCATTGAAAACAAACTGCCGGAGCTGGAAATCTTCAGCTATCGCGACAGTATACTCTCAAAAGCACTTTCCACGTTGATACAGCTATCTTATGAGGGAGAATTCTTCCATATTAACGATGCCCTGCTGAAAGGACTTTCCGCACAGGAACTGGTTTACGCTGCAGATATTCTATACAATGTCCATCCGTCGGATAAATCATTGCTCTCCGTAGCGAACGAATACCAGCATACTTATCTGCCTACAATCGGTGGTTTCCGGGTAGCCCGTGATATTGCCCGTGGCGAAGCTGCTCCAATTGTATATCGCAGCAGCGTGTTCCGCGACGGACGCAAAGGAGACGAGGGAGGCATTGCCGTGATTCGCTCGACAGACCCGAAACTGAATAGTGCCCTGACCCTGAAAGCCACTTCTCATGGTCTTAGCCACGGACATTACGATAAACTCACAATGGCCTATTATGATAATGGAAACGAGATTCTGACAGATTACGGAGCTTCCCGTTTTCTCAATATCGAAGCCAAGAATAAGGGACATTACACACGTGAGAACGAATCGTTTGCCAAACAGACCATTGCACACAACACACTGGTGGTTGATGAAACGTCCAATTTCGGCGGCGATATAAAAGTGTCTTCCCGTTATCATTCGGACATCATTTACAGTGATTTCAACGGAGATCATTTCCAAGTGATGGTAGCCAAAGAAACCAATGCATATTCCGGAGTGGAAATGAAACGTACATTGGTGTATGTGACTACTCCTTTCCTGCAATTCCCGCTGATACTGGACGTGTTGCAGGCCAACTCCGACAAGGAACACCAATACGACTATCCGCTATGGTATAACGGGCATTTCGTTTCTCTGAATTTCCCATATACCAAAGCAAGCAACGGATTGCAAACCCTCGGAACAAAAAACGGTTACCAGCATCTGTGGCTGGAAGCCTGGGGACAGAATGAGAAAACGAACACCTCCAGTTTCACTTTTGTCAAGGACAACCGCCTCTATACCATCAGCGCGGCCACCACTCCCCGGACAGAACTAAAGATGCTTCGCCTGGGAGCCAATGATCCGGATTTCAATTTGCGAAACGAGACAGCGTTTCTAATCAGAGAAAAGGAACAGAAGAATCACACGTTTGCTACTTCCATCGAAACGCATGGAGATTATGACGTAGTGATGGAGACTTCCAACAATCTGACATCCTCCTGCGAGGAAGTGAAAGTGGTGATGGATACGGCCGAATACACCGTTATCAAAGCTATATATAAAGGTGGACATTCTGTAACACTCTGTCTGGCCAACGCAGAAGACAGCAAAAAGAATAAACATCACTTGTCCGTTGGAGGAAAGAATTACGACTGGAACGGTCGTTGCGGAGTTTTTGCCAAATGAGAACAAACCATTAATAGATAGAAAGTATGAAAACATGTAGTGAAACTTTTCAGTTTGAGAAAGATTTGAAGTGGGAAAATCCCGCTCCGGGTGTCAATCGTCAGATTATGGCGTATGACGGGCAGTTGATGATGGTCAAAGTGAAATTTGATAAAGGTGCGGTAGGAACCATGCACGAGCATTATCACAGCCAGGCCACTTACGTGGTGAGCGGTAAATTCGAACTCACCATCGGCGATAAGAAAGAGATTCTTTCTGCCGGAGATGGTTATTATGTAGCACCGGATGAATGGCACGGATGCGTTTGCCTGGAAGCCGGTATTCTGATTGATACTTTTAGTCCCGTGCGTGCAGATTTCTTAAACCTCTAGGCGCATGAAAGTAAAAGGACTTAGATGGGTGGTTATCGGGTTAATCATGTTGATAACCATCATCAATTATCTGGATAGAGGCACGCTCAACTATATGTGGGTGGCTAATATCGACTATCGTCTTCTGCCCGAGGCGGAGGCGTTGAGCGATAAAGGTAACCACGCCGCATTGGTGGGCGACCAGTATATCCTGACAGCCGCCAACGGAAACCGCGATTCGGTCAGCGTAGCCAATGTGCAGATGAAAGAGAAGAACGGAGTCACCTTTGTCACCAATCGCGAGGGTATCGCCATCGACCTCGGTCTGATAGACCGTAACGATCCCGATGCGTCGCAGAAAGCGAAAGACATTCTCGGCCTGATTACGATTTTCTTTATGATTGCATACGGCATCAGCCAGCTTGTCTCCGGCAAGTTGTACGATAAAATCGGATGTCGGAAAGGTTTCTTCTGGAGTGTACTGGTATGGGGAGCGGCGGATGCGCTGGCCTCTCTTTCCAGAGGAATCTTCTCACTGACCTTTTTCCGGATGATGCTGGGCTTGGGTGAAGCCGGCCCATGGCCGGGCACTACGAAAAGTAATGCCGAATGGTTCCCGCAAAAAGAACGTGCTTTTGCACAGGGATTGTTTGGAGCGGCAGCTTCCATCGGCTCCATTCTTGCTCCGATTATCATTCTGATGCTGTTCATCGCTTTTGGCTGGAAACTGACTTTCATTGTAGTTGGTGGATTGGGATTGATCTGGCTGATTCCCTGGTTGATAATCAATAAGGCAACTCCGAAAGAGCATCCCTGGATTACGGAAGAAGAGCGTACTTATATTCTAAGCGGTCAGCCCGAAAAGGAGATAAAGACAGAAGATAAAGGAAAGAGCTGGGGCGAACTGCTGCGTGTGAAAAAGAACTGGTCTGTCATTCTCGGCCGATTCTTCCTCGACCCTATCTGGTGGATGTTTGTAACTTTCCTGCCGCTTTACCTTGCCGACGTATTCCATCTGAATATAAAAGAGGTGGCGTTCTCTGCCTGGGTACCTTATGTGGGCGCGGCTTTGGGAAGTGTTGCCGGGGGCTGGTATTCCGGTTGGCTGATAAACCGTGGAAAGACTGTGAACTATGCCCGCAAAGCAGCCATGCTGATTGGTGGATTTATAATTATTCCGTCCATTCTGGCAGCTATCATGTCTACCACGGCTCCGGTTGCCATTCTCTTTATGGCACTGGTATTGGGAGGCTTCCAGTTCTTCATGACGAACTTGCAGACCATTCCGAGCGATTTGCATAGCGGCAAGTCGGTAGGTTCTTTGGCAGGTCTGGGAGGTGCTTCGGCTGTGTTGGGTACAATTCTGGCTATTCTTTTTGCCAGCTATATTACAAACTGGATTTTATTATTCAGTCTGTTGGGAGCTTTGGTACCACTATCGTTGTGCTCCATCTTCCTGACAGTAGGAGAGATTAAACAAATCAATAAATAAACGTATTTAAAAAAAGACAATTATGAAATTAGAAGGAAAAGTTGCTATTGTAACTGGTGGTGCACGTGACCTGGGTCGCGCAATATCTGTAAAATTAGCCGCAGAAGGCGCTAAAGTTTGTTTGAACTATTTTGATAATGAAGCCGATGCACAGGAAACACTGGCATTGATTAAAAACGTGGGTGGTGAAGCAATCGCTGTTCAGGGTGATATGACGAAAGCTGCTGCGGTGAAGAATCTTTTTGCAGAGTGCAACAAAGCTTTTGGTGACAAGGTAGATGTATTGGTAAATGTAGTAGGCGGAATCGTAGGCCGTAAGAAAATCACCGAACAGGATGAAGACTGGTATGATTTCCTGATGGATGTCAATATGCGTTCCGTATTCCTTTGTACCCGTGAGGTAGTTCCGATGATGCCGGAGGGTGGTTCTATCGTAAACTTCTCTTCATTGGCTGCCCGCGACGGTGGTGGCAACGGAGCTTCCATGTATGCAACTGCCAAAGGTGCTGTAATGACATTCACCCGCTCTATGGCCAAAGAACTCGGTCCTCAAGGAATCCGCTGCAACGCTATCTGTCCGGGTACGATTGCTACTTCGTTCCATGACCGCTTCAATACACCGGAGAATCGTGAACGTATGAAAGGCTCTTACGCATTGCGTCGTGAGGGAACTGCTGATGAAGTTGCCGAACTGGTTTGCTTCCTGGCTTGCTCCGAATCTTCTTACCTGACAGGTACGAATATTGATATTAACGGTGGTTGTTTCTTCTCTTAAAGAAGAATCACCGAATCTGGAGCTAGTATAAGTAGTAAAGATTTAGCAATCAAGTAGTGAGTAGTTAAGTAGCAAATATTTTATAATCAACTACTTACTGTTTGGTTGCTTATTCCCTGATTACCTGCTTTTGCTAACTTACCTCTTACTTGCTTCACTATTAATCTTACCATTACACATCTTATCTTAACCACTCATCTCCACTACTCTAAAAGAATACATTTATGAGACGAATCTTTGCTATATGGGCTCTATGCCTTTGTTGGGGAGTACTGAATGCGGCACCGTTGGGACCGTTTAATGCAACATTGCTCGAGAAGCTGAAGACCGATTATCAGAAAGGCGATAAAGAGGTGATCCAGTACATCGAATTACAGGAAAAGGCGGCAGAGAAATATATAAAGATGTCTCCTCTGTCGGTAACAGCTAAAAAGAAATTACCTCCCAGCAAGGACCCCCGGGATTATATGACTCTATCCCCATACTGGTGGCCGGACTCCACGAAGACAGATGGGCTTCCCTATATCCGTAAGGATGGCGAACGCAACCCGGAAGTTTATGAATACCCTGAACGTGAGAATGCCAACCGTTTTGGCGACGCTGCCTACTGTTTGGGCGTACTCTATTACATCACCGGAAAAGAAGTCTACGCCAAAGCCTGTGCCGATCATTTACGAACATGGTTTATCGACCCGAAATTGGGTATGAACCCCAACATGACTTATGCACAATCCGTTCCGGGAATGAAAAATATGCGTGGTTCGGGCTTCATTGACTCCCGTCGTTTCAGTCGTGCACTGGGAGTTGCCAAATTGATAGAAAGCTCGAAAAGCTGGACTGCCTCGGACAAGAAAAAGCTCGATGACTGGGCTACCGCTTTCTGTTATTGGATGGAGAACAGCACACAGGGACAAAGAGAATCTCATGCTGCCAACAATCATGGCCTGTGGTACGAAGCCATTCACCTGATGGTACTCGCCTATCTGGACCGCACCGACCGCATCCGTGAAGTAGCCGAGCAAAGCATCCTCCCCAAAATGGGTGCACAGATTGCCGACGACGGCTCACTACCCCAAGAACTGGAACGGACGCTCTCCCTGCATTATTCAACTTTTGCTCTCGAAGCTCTGATGGAAGCCAATCAGATCACCAGCCAGATAGGTCTCAACTTGTGGAATACTCCGGCCGCCAACGGCAAAGTGGCTTCGCAGGCAGTAGACTATCTATATCCTTATTATCTGAACCCCGAAAGTTGGAAGTTCAAGCAGATTAAACCATTCGACCAGTCGCGTGCCGCCATTCTTCTTTATGAAGCGGGAACGGCATTGGGCAATCAGAAGTACATAGATACGGCAAAGCGCATCGGACTGAAATACAGTACGTCGGATGTAGAAACGATACCATATCTGATTTTAAAGAAGAAATAAGATTATCCCACCTAATGAAGTGATATCATGAAATTGAAACTGATTTTATGTTTGTGTATGCTGCCGCTTTTTTGCCTTGCCCAGGAAGCGCAACCGCAGCAATTTTCCAATCGCTATGGCATGAAGATGACGCAGAATGAGGACGGCTCCTATGCGTTGCTGTATGCAAAGAAATATGCGAAGTTTATCGATGTGAATACCATTCCCGATGTGATGGTGCCTTATACCTATCAGCCGGACCGCCTGAAAAGCAAGGACTATAAGGGAGTGGCTACCAAAGACATCGTGTATAAGAAACATAAGGACTATGAACTGATACTCACAGTAGACTTTGCAGAGACTGACAAACCCGCTCCGTTCGTGGTCTACATCCACGGAGGTGGATGGGCACGTGGAGATAATGGTTCGTCCAGATCTCTGTCTCAATACCTGGCAAAACAAAAGGGTATTACAGGTGTACGTGTCTCTTATACACTGGCACCGCAATCCGACGCAACCGTGAAAGTCTCCATTCAGGATATTCTGGATGCTGTGAAATACGTGCAGGAGCATGCTGCCGAATTGAATGTAAATCCTGCCTGTGTCGGCTTTCTGGGTACTTCTGCAGGTGCACACTTGGCGGCAGTTGCTGCCATGACTGTTCCCGGAACGAAAGCACTTGTTGGCTATTCCGGTATCTATGACCTGGAAAAG
>OGXS01001406.1_pt1 | contig 16066 bp, 10 predicted proteins | sample 1576371 | NCBI WGS metagenome assembly OGXS01 (sample SAMEA3541475, study PRJEB24748) | human gut metagenome | biome: human gut; feature: human-associated habitat; material: faeces | place: China | collected 2012
TTTCAGCTTTGAGAAAGGCTAAGGGATATACCCAATATGAACTTGCAGAGAAAGCACATATTAGCCGTTCACATTTAAGTTCTATTGAAGCCCCTAATATAACCGCTTCATTTTCTCTAGAAGTATTTTTTAATATAGCGGACATTTTAGAAGTCAAACCTGGAGATTTGCTAAATCTTAATTTGCCTTCTTCCTATTTTAATAAGGATGAAAAAGATGAAAACTCAGATGACAAATAGAGGAAGTGGTAAAATGTATTTAAAAAGATTAAAAACTCTGCGTATAAAAGCAGGATTAAAACAAACAGAAATAGCAGAAATATTAGGAAAACAACAAACGGTGTATTCACGATATGAGAGAGGGTTTCAAACAATACTGTTAAACTTTCTAGTAAAACTTGCAGACTTCTATAATACATCAACCGATTACATATTAAATCGCACAAATAAAATAAATCCATATTCAAATGATAATATTTAATATAATATTTACAAATATATTGAACACTACGTGTTCAGATGATAGCTTATCTAACGCGCTTGCTAACATACATTACAACTAAGTAATTTATTATATGACAATTAAGTTAATTATTGGCGTTTATAGTTTATATGACATACACTTTTAAACAAAAGTGTAGCCACAATTGACATTGAAGGTTTTAAGATAAAAGAGTCATTATGGTTCACACATACCGAGGTTCATAAAATATACCTTTTTCGTTAGCTTAATTAAAAAGAACTTGAAACATTTTTTTACGGTAGTACACAAAGTCAACGGGAAGGTTAAAGGACTTTTTTTGCGAGTTCGACCACACTTTCCTTGAATTGGTAAAGATAACAAGTTATTGATAATTTACGCAAAATAAGGGAAGAAAAAAATTTAACACAAGAAAATTTAAGTACAAAATTAGGCGTAACACAGAAGTCTATAAGCCTCTATGAAGACGGAGAGGCAGCACCTTCCATTGAAACCTTTATAAAGTTGTGTGATATTTTAAATGTTTCAGCAGACTATCTGCTTGACAGAACAGATATACGTTATACTGCAAAAGAAGTGACTAATTTAAGTTTATCACCTGAGGAACTCGAACTCATTGAATATTTTAGAAAATTATCTCCAATGAAGAAAATAAAAACATTAGGTTTAGTTATTGGTATGACTGAATAAATTGTAATGATCTATAAGACTTTCATATAATATTGGAAGTCTTATTTTATTATATATACAATTCCGCAACTGCGCACCTCACACGGCGCATAAATGCGCCCTACCGATGTTTGCCCAAAATAACCATTTTTATCAAATGAAATAAATAGGAACACGAAATATCTTTATTCACGGTAGTTTACAAAGTCAACGGGAAATAAACAGGGCTTTTTTCATCATGAAGCATGGCTTCATGGTGAAATGAGCTGGGGCGAGCGCCCCTTGGAGCCGTTAGGCGACCTAAGCGAGCAGTACTTTTTCTTTGGTGAAGCGTTTCTTTTTCTTACGAGAAAAAGAAATGGTTCAAACACCCTATTATGTAATAATAAATTTTTTACATGGGGTCATATACAAAGTATATAGGATAGTTTTTTTATAAACAAAATAATATAATTATATATATTGGTTATTCAACTTACAAACAGTAAGTCAAAAAAATAGTTTACGCGCTCGGGTCCGGCGAGCGCAACCGGGATAGGCTGCATACCAATGAAAGCATCAACTGATACTGGAAGAAGAATAATTTAAAATATAAATACCTTGTATATTAGACAATCCGGTAACTATAATTCTAATAGCTAGTTTGCTGAGCCAGACCCGGTTCCGCCCGCCGAACCCGGGCGGCGCAGATATTTGCTTTAGCGGCTAATTCCATATAAAGTTGATGTTATTGGTTATTTAGTTTATAAACAACAAATTAAAAATGGTTTACGCGCTCGGGTCCGGCGAGCGCAATTGGGCTAGGCTGCTATACCGAACATATCAGCAGTGCGGAATATTTGTAAATTCTGAAATCTCCCTGCTGGTGGTGCAGAGATCTGACACATTCATATCGTGAAGATTTTCATGACCTGTTATGCGCGCAAACGTTCTTAACTCTTCTAAAGAACAGTTGAGGAAATTAGCAACCCTTAATACTGCCGGTTCCTCTTTAAACCGGCTTCTCAATTCCTCGTCCTGGGTTGCCATTCCCATAGGACACATACCGCTTCCGCATATCCGATACTGCTGACAGGCGGCGGCAATCAAGCCTGCGCTCGCTACAGCAACCGCGTCAGCGCCCATTGCTATCGCTTTCGCAAAATCGGACGATACTCTCAGTCCGCCTGTTATTACCAATGAAATATCTGATTTGACAGAATCAAGATATTTTCTTGCCCTATATAAAGCAAATACGGTCGGAACACTGGTCGAATCCCTGACTATTGCGGGACTGGCTCCGGTTGCGCCGCCCCTGCCATCAATCGTTATAAAGTCGGGTTCGGCAAAAACGCAGTATTCCAAATCTTTTTCTATTTTACCTGCCGCTATTTTTATCCCTATCGGACGACCGTCACTGCGTTCCCGAAGTTCTGAAACCAAATTTTTTAAATCTTCTCTAGTATTGATATTTGGAAATTTGGACGGGCTTATAACATCCTGACCCAGCGGTTTGTTTCTGATTTCGGCAATTTCAGGTGTTACTTTTTCTCCCGGAAGATGTCCGCCCATTCCGGGTTTTGTTCCCTGTCCGATTTTTATTTCTATTGCGTCTGCATTTTTTAGGTTTTCATCCGTAACGCTGTAAAGGTTAGGAACGTATTCAAATATGTATTTATAGGCGGATTGCATTTCCTCAGGCAGAATTCCGCCCTCGCCGCTGCACATTGCCGTTTTTGCCAGCGCGCTCCCTTTTGCCAGCGCAACTTTAGTCTCTTTTGACATTGCTCCAAAAGACATATGCGATATGTATACCGGGTTTTCTATGACCATTGGGCGCTTAGCGTTTTTACCTATTACTGTTGTGGTATAGACATGGGCGTGTTCGTCAAGCGGCGGAGGATTGAACTGTGCCCCGAGTATAAGTATATCATCCCAATTCGGCATTGGACGGCTTGTACCCATAGCTGATATAATGGATTTTCCGGTCACCGCCATTTGGTGAATCTCGTCCATATATCTTATTGTTTTATCGTGTCGCTCATATTCTCTGGGGTATGAAAGGTCAATTTTGTTTTCCTGTTCAGTTTTAAACGATTCAATTTTGTCAGGTTCGTTTGCTTCAGTTGGCTCATCTGATGATTCTTCAATGAGTTCAAAATCTGAGGCCGGATGTTTACAGACCGGACAAAATTCGATTTCATCAATTGTTTTTCCCTCAGCCTCTTCATCAAAAATAAATCCGCATATGGGACATTTGTATTTTGCCATAAAATTCACTCCTTTTATTATATTTATGATACAATTTCAATTTATAGACAAGACTGCTTATTATTTTTTAATTTAATTATGACTAGTTTTATATGACCTGTTTTTCTTTAATTAATTATATTTACAACACAAATATCTGTGTATATATTGCAGATAGACAAAAGTTAATGTTTTAGCCTCTTCATCTGCGGAGTGGTCTCAAGGAGAGTAAACAGCGTTTTCGAGCCGTTTTTCATCCTTCGGCTCAGCTTAGATAACAGTTCACTCATCTGAGGAGCTTATTATGTTTATGCAGTTTTTTTCTCAAAACCACTTTTTTACGCATTGTAGCTCCTATTATATATAGAAGTTAACTTTGTTTTTATGTTATAATAAATAGATTTATTTAAATTATAAAATTAATTTAAAAGTTAAACGCCTTTTGTTTTTTATCTTTTTCGACACACTGTAAATCTATTATAATACTATTTTTATTAATTTTCAACAATTTTTATTACTTTTAATATATTAATTTTATACTATTCGGGGTGCGTGTTGACTATCCGCTGTTATTTGTGTATAATATTAAGTTGTTGGTTCCGGGATAATAAGCTGTAACGGAACTTTTCAAAATTGAATTTAAATCTGGGAGATATGAGATGGAAGAGAAATCATTATCAACTCTTGAATATACAAAAATTTTAAAGTCGCTTTCAGAGTGTGCTAAAAATGACGACGCAAAAACAATGGCAGAAGAATTGAAGCCGTCGTCAGATTTCCGCGAGGTGGAAAGGGCGCTTGCAGAGACAGATGCTGCGGTTACTATGTCGCTTAAATTTGGCTCGCCCGAAATATTAAGAGTAGAGCCGGTTGACGGAGCGATAAAGCGTCTTGATGTGGGCGGCGCACTTTCGGCGGCCGAACTTCTTAATGTGGCCAGGCTTTTAAAATGTATCAGAAATTTAAAGAGATATACTAAGGAACAGACAGGGGCGCTTGAGGAATATTTTTCTGAGCTTGTCTCCGCTAAACCTATAGAGGACGAGATAAACAGAGCGATTGTTTCTGAGGATGAAATTGCGGACGCGGCCAGTCCCGCTTTAGCTAATGTCAGAAGAAAGATGAAAAATACAGGTGCCAAAATAAAGGACAGCCTTGACAGCATGGTTCGTTCCGGTCACTATCAAAAGTTTTTGATGGATAATATAGTAACTATGCGTAATAACCGTTATGTTGTTCCGGTTAAAGCCGAGCACCGCAGTGAGGTGCCCGGTATAGTTCATGATATGTCCGCCTCAGGCAGCACGGTTTTTATAGAGCCGTCGAGCGTTGTAAACGCCAATAATGAACTGCACGAACTGGAGATAAAAGAGAAGGCGGAGATAGAAAAGGTATTATATGAGCTGTCAAACAAGGTTGCTGAAATATCTGAGCAGGTCAAGTATAACTATGAGACTTTGATTTTAATAGACTTTATTTTTGCCAAGGCAAAGCTGGCTCTTGACATGAAAGCTGTCTGTCCAAAATTGAATACTGACGGCAAAATAAAAATTGTTAAGGGAAGACATCCGCTTATAGACAAGTCAAAAATAGTTCCGATAGATGTTCGGCTGGGAGATGATTTTGACGTTTTGGTGGTTACAGGACCCAATACCGGCGGTAAGACTGTTGTGCTTAAAACTATAGGCTTATTTTGTATTATGACTCAGGCAGGGCTTCACATACCGGCCAACGAGGAAAGCGAGATGCCTGTGTTTGATGATATTTTCGCTGATATCGGCGACGAGCAGAGTATAGAGCAGAGCCTTTCAACATTTTCGTCACATATGAAGAATATAGTTCATATAGTAGAGAATGCAGGCCCTAACTCTCTTGTGCTTTTTGACGAGCTGGGAGCGGGAACCGACCCGGTTGAGGGAGCCGCTCTTGCCACAGCTATTATTGAAAGTATCAGGCTTATCGGCGCAAAGATTGTGGCTACTACTCATTATAGTGAACTGAAGCTATACGCGCTTTCGACCGACGGTATAGAAAACGCCTCCTGCGAGTTTGACGTTGAAACCCTCAGCCCTACTTACAAATTGTTGATTGGCGTGCCCGGCAAGAGCAACGCGTTTGCCATATCTAAAAAATTGGGTTTGCCGGATAGTATAATTGAGCGTTCAAAAGAGAAATTGTCAGATGAGAATATAAAGTTTGAAGATGTTCTCGGCAGTATTGAAGAAAACAGGGTTTCCGCTCAAAAAGCCAGAGAAGAGCAGGAGCGGATGCGCCGTGAAATAGAGCAGCTCAAAGATGAACTGCAAAGAGAGCGCGAAAAGATAGATAAGAAAAAGGATAAAATATATGATAATGCAAGAGCGAAAGCAGAAAAAATAATAAAGCAGGCTCAGGAAGATACGGAGAGAATGCTTGAAGAGATAAAACAGCTTCAAAAGGAAAAGCGAGATAAGGAAGCTGTCAGGGCAATGGAAGAGGTTCGCAAAGAGCTGAAACTCAAGGAAAAATCTAATGTACGCCCCAAAAACCGCAGGAGCGGCGGCGTAAAGTCGAACGTTAATTTAAACACTTTGAAACTTGGCTCCAATGTTCTGATTATAGACCTTAACGATAAGGGAACTGTTCTTTCGATAAATAAAGATAATCAGACGGCAGTAATTCAAGTTGGCATAATGAAAATCACTGCTAAGATTTCAAATCTAGTGGTGCTTGAAGATGAAAAGGGTTCAAAGCCTGAAAGCTATGTGGCTCCAAAGAGGTCGACAGGAATCAATACTGCAATGAGCGGAAAGACCGAAGTTGATTTAAGAGGTATGACAATAGGCGAAGCGGAGCTTGAAGTTGATAAGTTTTTGGATGAGTCTGTATTGAGCGGCCTCAGTGAAGTCAGCCTTATTCACGGAAAGGGCACAGGCGCGCTGAGGGCAGGGATTCATGAATATCTGCGGCATCATCCGCATGTCAGAAAATACCGCTTAGGCAGGTTCGGCGAGGGCGATATCGGCGTTACGATAGTGGAACTCAAATAGCCGATTATCTGTAAAACAGTGATATAAAAGTATTATATTGACCAAATTCCTAAAATTTTTGTTTTTTGTAAAAAAATTGTTGTATTTTTTCGAAAGTAATGATAAAATATTGAAATGACTGTTTAAATTAGTAAACTAATTTTATTTAGGAGATAAATTTGTATGTTAAAGAAGAAATGGATACTTAAAGAATTTGATAAGGCAAGGGTGGTTGAAATTTCTAAGAATTTCAATATTTCACCTTTAACCGCGATTATCCTTTATAACCGTGGTATCCGTGAAGATGGGCAGATAAAAGATTTTCTTGCCCGTGACCTGAGCGGTATGCACGACCCATTCCTGATGAAGGATATGGATAAGGCTGTTGAAAGAATTCTTTTAGCTAAAAAGAATAATGAGAAAATCACTATTTATGGTGATTATGATGTTGATGGAATCACATCTATAGCGATTCTTTATAAGTATCTTAAAAACATGGGTTTGGAAGTGGGATTTTATGTTCCGGACAGAATGGTTGAGGGATATGGCGTAAACAAGGACGCTCTTGATAAGATAAAGGCTGACGGCACTGCCGTTATTATAACCGTGGATACCGGTATAACCGCCATTGAGGAAGCCGATTATGCTAAGTCTATTGGTATTGACTTTATAATAACCGACCATCATGAGTGTAAGGAAAGTATTCCTGACGTATATGCGGCTATCGACCCTAAGAGGAAAGACTGCGAATATCCGTTTAAAAGTCTTGCCGGCGTTGGCGTTGTGTTTAAGCTGATACAGGCGCTTGACAGTTCTGAACCAATCGAAAATCTAATGGATGAATATGCGGACTTAATGTGTCTCGGCACGGTTGCTGATATTTCACCGCTTATAGACGAGAACCGTGTGATTGTAACCGAAGGATTAAAGAGATTTAAGACCACTAAAAATATAGGCTTAAAAGCGCTGATTGACGTTTCTACAAATGGCAAGGCAATCACAACCTCAACTATCGGATATACTATAGCTCCCAGAATCAATGCGAGCGGACGTTTGGGCTGTGCTTCTACAAGCGTGGAATTGTTCCTTACAGAAGATGAAGAGGAGGCGGCTAAGCTGGCTGATTCTCTCTGTCATGAAAACACGCTGAGACAGCAGACCGAGCAGAAGATGTTTAAAGAGGCGTTGGAATATATTGAACAGCATCCTGGAATTAAGGATGATGATATTTTGGTTATTCCTCATGAGAACTGGCACCATGGTATTGTCGGTATAGTTTCATCTAAGATTACCGAAAAATATTATAAACCGTCTATTTTGTTTGCGGTTGATGGAGATTCAGCAAAGGGCAGCGGCAGAAGTATTGCGGGATTTAATCTGTTTGGCGCTTTGGAAAACTGCAGCGGTCTTTTAGAAAAGTTCGGCGGCCATGAGCTGGCGGCAGGCCTTACTATTAAGGCTGAGAATATTGAGGATTTCAGAAAAAAGATTAACGAATATGCAAAGGGAAGAATTGAGGATATGACTCTTGTTCCTACTATATCTCTGGACGCTCAAATCAAGGTTCCTTATATAACGATAGATACCGTTCATGATATAAATAAGCTCCAGCCTTTTGGAGTAAACAACCCAACGCCGTCGTTTTCTGTCCGCAATATAAAGATTCACAGAATCAGTGTGATGAGCGAGGGCAAGCATCTGCGCATGACCCTTTATAAGGACGGAAAGTATTTGGATACCGTTGGTTTTGGAATGGGAGATTATTATAGTATGTTTAGGGAAGGCGACTATATTGACGTTGCTTTTGCTCTTGACATTAACGACTATAAAGGCTTCCAAAATGTTCAGCTTATTTTGAAAGATATGAGAAAAACGGAGTTTAAAGACGCAAGATAAAAGAAATACTAATTATATAAATAAATATGGAATGAACCGGCTGTATCTTAGATGTATCGCGTTTAGCATACTTTTTTGATGAGACCGGTTCAAACTGCTATATGGCGAGTGATGAATTATGAAAGGTAACGAACTTTCTACTCTTATAGAGTTAATAAGAAAATATAATAAAACAGGCGATTTGTCCATGGTGGAGAAGGCGTATAATTTTGCTGTCGAAAAGCATGACGGGCAGACAAGAAAATCCGGCGAGCCTTTTGTTAACCACCCGATTCAAGTCGCTTCAATAATTGCTGAAATGGAGTTTGATGTGGAGTCTATAGTTGCCGCGCTGCTTCATGACGTTGTGGAGGATACCGACTCCACAAGAGAGGATATAGTCCGAGAATTTGGAGAGACTGTGGCTCTGCTGGTTGACGGTGTTACAAAGCTTGATAAAATACCATACTCTTCTAAAGAGGAACAGCAGATTGAGACCTTGAGAAAAATGTTTTTCGCTATGGCGGAAGACGTCAGGGTGATAGTTATAAAGCTGGCCGACAGGCTTCATAATATGAGAACGATGAAATATATGCCTGAGGAGCGTCAAAGGGCAATATCAAGAGAGACTTTGGAGGTTTATGCCCCTCTGGCTCATAGGCTTGGTATGTCAAAGATAAAAATGGAGCTTGAGGACTTGTCGCTCAGGTATATAGACCCTATAGGATATTATGAGATAGTTGACAATATAGCTCAGAAGCGTGAAGAAAGAGAAAAGTATATCGGCGAGATTATCGAAATACTTCAAAAGAAGCTGGATGAACTTCATATAAAAGCTCATGTTGTAGGCAGAGCCAAGCATTTTTATAGTATATACCGCAAGATGTTTATGCAGAATAAAACTATTGACGAGCTTTATGACTTATTTGCGGTTCGCGTTATAGTTGATACAGTTTCAGACTGTTACGCGGTGCTGGGTATGGTGCATGAATTGTTCAAGCCGATGCCAGGCAGGTTTAAAGATTATATAGCTATGCCTAAGCCGAATATGTATCAGTCGCTTCATTCAACGCTTATTGGACCTAACGGCACCCCGTTTGAAATTCAAATCAGAACATGGGAAATGCACCAAATAGCTGAAAACGGTATCGCCGCCCACTGGAAGTATAAAGAGGGTAAAAGCGGTTCCAGTGATATGGACGACAAGCTGGAATGGATTAAAAATCTGCTGGAAATTCAAAAGGACAGCACCAGTCCTGAAGATTTTATGCACACCTTAAAAATTGATATGTTCAGCGACGAGGTGTTTGTCTTCACACCAAAGGGCGACGTTGTCAGTCTTCCTGCAGGCTCAACCCCAATTGACTTTGCCTATAGGATACACAGCGCAGTCGGCAATAGAATGACCGGTGCAAAAGTCAACGGAAAGATTGTGCCGCTTTCGCACGAGCTTAAAAATGGTGATTTTATTGATGTCATAACCAGTTCGGTTCCGCATGGACCGAAAATTGACTGGCTTAAAATCTGCAAGACGTCTCAGGCTAGAAACAAGATAAACCAATGGTTTAAAAAGGTAAACCGTGAGGAAAATATAGAAAAGGGAAAAGAGACTATAGAAAAGGAACTGTCTAAAAACAGTATTCCTGTCAAATATATAAATGATGAATCCTTTATTAGCCCGTTACTAAAGAAATACGGATTTAACGGTATAATGGATTTGTATGCGGCTGTGGGATACGGAAGCACAAACGCTAATCGATTTGTAACCAGGTTTCTGACCGAATGCAAAAATAAACAGCTTCAGGAAATGGAGCTTACTCCGGCAGAGCTCAATGTTCCGCTGAAGGTGAAGACCACAGCCAAACCCAATACAAGCGGCGTTGTGGTTGAGGGTATAGATAACTGCATGGTTAGGTTTTCACACTGCTGCAACCCGGTTCCGGGAGATAAAATAGTCGGTTATGTTACCCGCGGCAGAGGCGTTGCCGTTCATAGAGCGGACTGTCTGAATATGATACATGCCGCTGCGTCTGAGCAGGAGCGGAACAGATTGATTTCTGTTCATTGGGCAGGCGATACTCCGCCGTCTTCGTTCCAGTCGATGATTACGATAACCGCTTCAGACAGGGTTAATCTGCTGGTTGATATACTGACTGTTATAAACGATGCAAAAGCGCCTGTAACTAATGTTAACGCTAGAACCGGCAGAAACGATTTGGCTATAATAGAAATAACGACCGAGATTTCAAATACGAGTCAGCTTGACACTATAAAGAGAAAGCTTAAAGCTCTTAGCGGAGTTATATCGGTCAGCAGAAGCAGACAGTAAATAATTATAAAGGATATGGTGCTATGATAATAAAAAGATTGATTTTAGGACCTGTTGCAACAAACTGTTATATTTTCTTGGATGAAGACAGCAAAGAGGCGGCGGTTATAGATCCGTCAGCCGACCATGAGTCTATTTTGAATTTAATAAAAGAAAATGGCTGCAAGCTTAAAAAAATATTCCTGACCCATGGTCACTATGACCATATAGGAGGACTGTCCGGGTTATTAGAAGCTGAGCCTGAGGCTAAGGTTTACGCTCATGAAAAAAGCGCTGAGGTTCTTGGCGAGCCGCGCGTTAACCTATCCGGTGAGCTTGGCAGAAAAGAAGAAACTTTTAAGGCGGATATTGCATTAAAAGACGGAGATATTATTCCGTTTGGAAAAGATGAGTTTAAAGTTATTTATACACCTGGTCATACAATAGACGGAATCTGTTTGGTTATAGACGGAAAAGTTTTCTGCGGCGATACCATATTTAGATTCAGCGTTGGCAGAACCGATTTCCCTACGGGGGATATGAGCCAGGAGGTTCAGTCGATTAAGACAAAGATAATGCCGTTTGATGACAGCGTTCGTCTGTATCCGGGACATGGGGAACCTACTACAGTTGGAGACGAGCGCCGCGGAAACCCATACTTGAGATAGGATTAGGAGCACATTATGTCAGAAATTACAGATGAAACAAAATCCCCTTGGGGAATATTGACGGGAATACGTCCGGCTAAAATTGTCACTAAGCTTCTTGACGAGGGCATGAGCGATGATGAGGTAATAAGTTATTTTATAAATGAGTGCGGAACCACATATGAAAAAGCGTCCCTTGCCTTAGAGGCGGCGAGAGCATTGCGTCCGATACGTGATGATATGTATCGAGACGGGGTGAGCATTTATATAGGTATACCATTTTGCCCGAGCAGGTGTCTTTACTGCTCTTTTGTTACCAACGGCACAAAGCAGGCGGCGGCTCTTATGCCTGAGTATATAGAGGCGCTGAAAAAGGAGATAAAGTATACGGCTGATATAATAAGCCATAACGGAACCCCGGTTGAAACCGTATATATCGGCGGCGGAACTCCTACAACGCTTACGCCCCAGCTGCTTGAAGAGATGATAGACTGTCTCTATGACAGCTGTGACCTTTCAAAAATGAAGGAATTCACTGTTGAGGCAGGTCGTCCTGATACCATAACGGAAGAAAAACTAAAGGTTTTAAAGAAGTATAATGTGGACAGGATAAGCATAAACCCACAGTCTATGAATGACAGCACACTTAAAATAATCGGCAGGGCACACAGCGCCGATGATATACGTGAAGCTATGAAAATGGCAAGGCACTGCGGATTTGATAATATAAACATGGACGTCATTGCAGGTCTGCCGGGTGAGGATATGGAAATGTTTAAGTATACATTAAGCGAGGTTGAGAAGCTGGAATCCGAGGATACCACGGTACATACAATGAGTATAAAGCGGTCGTCAAGGCTGAATGAGTATTTGGACGAGTACGATTTGGCAAAAGGCGAGTTGGTTGCGGAAATGGTGTCATATGCCAGAAAGTATCTGGCGGAGGGAGGAAAGTTTCCGTATTATATGTACCGACAGAAAAATCAGCTTGGAAACCTGGAAAACGTCGGGTATTCAAAACCCGGGTTCGAGTCTCTCTATAATCTTTATATTATGGAGGAGATACAGACTATAATCTCTTTGGGCTGCGGCGGTGTGACCAAAACTGTTGACCTTGAGACAAACCGTATAGAGCGGATATTTAACGTTAAAGAAGCGAAGGACTATATTGAGCGCCTGGATGAAATGCTTCATAGAAAAGATGTTTTAAGACGAATATAAATTAATTGATAGGACTTGAAATAATGGAAAATAAAAATAACGAATCTATTGAAAACACAGAAAATAGCACTGAGAATATTGAGAGCACTGAATATACTGAGTCTGTTGAAACTACTGAAAACACTGAGAATACAGAAAATACAGAGCCGGCAAAAGGCGGACATGATTTGGGAACCGGCAGTATAGGAAAGCTTATGCTCAAAATGGCGATACCGACTATTATAGCGCAGATAATTAATATGCTGTATAATGTGGTTGACAGAATGTACATAGGTCATATTCCCGACGTGGGCGGAATAGCGCTGACCGGAGTTGGCGTAACATTTCCTATAATAGTTATCATAACGGCATTTTCGGCTTTGGTCGGAATGGGCGGAGCGCCTCGCGCCGCTATAAGCATGGGTCAGGGAGACAATAAAACAGCTGAAAAAATCATGGGTAACTGTTTGACAACGCTGGTAATAATAGCGGTGATATTAACAGTTCTGACCTTGATTTTTGCGGAGCCTTTTATTTTGATGTTCGGCGGAAACCGGGACACAACTTTAAGCTACGGAATGAGTTACATCAGGATTTATGCGCTTGGAACTATATTTGTCCAATGTGTTATGGGAATGAATGTGTTTATCACAACACAGGGCTTTTCTACAAAGGCAATGCTGACAATAGTAATCGGAGCGGTTATTAATATAATACTGGATCCGATTTTCATTTTCGGGTTCAATATGGGCGTCAGCGGAGCAGCTATTGCTACAGTTATTTCCCAGGCCGTTTCAGCGGTGTGGGTAATAAAGTTCTTGTCGGGTAAAAAGAGCGTTTTGAAAATAAGGAAATCCTGCCTGGGCTTTGATAAAAAAATTATGCTCCCAGTGCTGGCGCTGGGACTGTCGCCGTTTATAATGCAGTTTACCGAGAGTATTCTGACAGTCAGTTTTAATTTCTCGTTGGCTCAGTACGGCGGAGATATAGCGGTTGGGGCTATGACTATTCTAGCAACCGCAATGCAGTTCGCTATGATGCCGCTTCAGGGACTTACGCAGGGCGCGCAGCCTATAATTAGCTATAACTATGGAGCAGGCAACAAAAAGAGGGTTGAAAAAGCATTCGGCTTATTGCTTTTGTTCTCGTTTATTTTTTCATTGTTATTCTGGTCGGTGTGTATGTTTGCCCCTCAATTCCTGGTAGGAATGTTCAGCAACGACCCGAATCTTGTTACGTTTGCTGAATGGGCGCTCAGGATTTATATAGCTTCTGTGTGTATTTTTGGTATACAAATAGCGTGTCAGCAGACGTTTATAGCATTAAACCAGGCCGGAGTTTCAATATTTTTGGCACTGCTTAGAAAAATCGTTCTGCTTATACCGTTAATTTTTATACTGCCGAATATTATAACTCCCGGATTTGCCGGTATATTTACGCCGGATAATATTCCGCCTCTTTTGGAAAGCGGAGGGAATATAGTGAAAGTGTTCGCAGTATTTTTAGCGGAACCGATTTCAGACTTTTTGGCCGTGGTGTTTACCGCGCTGGCGTTTGGACTGAAGTTTAAAAAGATATTATCAGGCAATGAAAGATGTGAGAAAGTATAATGTCAGAAGAGATGCAAAGCACCGAGATTCAAAGTGCCAAAATTCAAGGAACCAGGATTCAAAGAGAAGAGATGCAAAGAACCGAAATGCTGCTTGGATATGACGGGATTGAAAACCTTAAAAATTCAAAAGTGGCCGTATTCGGAGTTGGCGGAGTTGGAGGCTACACAGCTGAGGCGCTGGCGCGTTCAGGCGTTGGAAGCATAGATTTATATGACAGCGACAGGGTGTCGCTGAGCAATATAAACCGTCAAATAGCGGCGCTTCACAGCACTGTGGGAAAATATAAGGCTGATGTTATAAAAGAGCGTATACTTGATATAAACGGTTGTGCTGAGGTCAATGCCTATAAGGTGTTTTATCTGCCCGAGAATGCCGATGACTATCCGCTTGATAAATATGACTATGTTGTTGACGCTATAGACACCGTATCAGCCAAAATTGAACTGATATGCAGGTGTGACAGGATGGGTGTTCCTATAATAAGCGCCATGGGAGCCGGAAATAAACTTGACCCGACAGCTTTTAAGGTTGCGGATATATATTCGACTAAGATGTGTCCGCTGGCAAAAGTGATGCGCCGGGAACTTAAAAGCCGGGATATTAAGTCGCTGAAAGTGGTATATTCAGAGGAAAAGGCAAAGAAGCCGGAAATACAGTTGTATGACAGTGAAAATAATAAACCGGTTCCGGGAAGCGTCAGCTTTGTGCCGTCGGTTGCAGGTCTGATTATTGCAGGAGAGGTAATAAAAGATTTGGCGCTCAGAGCGAAAGAGGAAGAATATGAGAACAGTTAAAATATCCAAAGCCGACAGCGGTATAAGGCTTGATAAATTTTTATTTAAGATAATGCCCGATGCACCTTCGGGCATTATTTATAAGTCTCTGAGGAAAAAGAGGATAAAGGTAAACGGCAAAAGGACAACTGACGGTACCGTTCAGCTTGACGGAGGAGACGTATTGGAGCTTTATATTAACGACGAATTTTTTGAAAAAGGCGCAGATAATGAAAATAAGTGGTTAGGCTGTAACGGAAATATCTCTGTTGTATATACTGATGAAAATATAGTTGTAATGAACAAACCGTCAGGTATGAAGTCTCAGGACAGCGGCGATGATGCGGATTCGCTTGAAAGCGAGTTTCGGGCGTATTTATATAAGCGCGGCGAGCTGGATTTAAACGGGACTTATCTTCCGTCGCTCTGCCATAGGATAGACAGAAATACTTCGGGATTAGTTATAGGCGCGAAAAATTTAAAGGCGCATAGGATAATAACCGAAAAGATTAAGACCAGGGAAATTAAGAAGTTTTACATCTGCCGGGCGGAGGGAAGAGTTACGCCTGAGAGCGGAAAACTTGAGGGATATATATTAAAGTGCGGAAACGATAGGGTAAAATTCAGTGAGAAGCGGATTGACGGAGCGAAACCATCGGCGCTTAAATATAGAGTTATAAAATATGAGGGAAACGCGTCTGTTTTAGAAGTGGAGCTGCTAAGCGGCAGAACCCATCAAATCAGGGCAACGCTGGCTCATTACGGGCATCCGTTGGTTGGTGATAAAAAATATGGGGCAAAATCTGACGGCGGAGGAAAATATCAGAGCCTTTCCGCATATAAGCTGGTGTTTGGATTCAAGTCACAGTCAGGCGTTCTTGAATACTTAACCGGAAAAGAAATAAGCATTGAAGCCAATGTGTAATGATGTTTTTTTAATAAAAAGTAGTGGTTATTTAACATCGGCAGGTGTGACCACACTTTTTTTAATTGTGTGTTATACATAATAAATTGTTTTGCCATTACCTGCAATATCGTTAATATGTATATTCAATGCAGACGCAGTCTGCCGTGTGAGGTGCGAAGCCGCGGAATAATATAATATTTATCATTTTACTTATAAAAAAACTATTTATATACTATGTATATGACCCCATATAAAAAATTTATTATTACATAATAATGGTGTTTGAACCATTTCTTTTTCTAGCAAGAAAAAGAAACGCTTCACCAAAGAAAAAGTGCTTGCTCGCTTAGGTCGCCT
>OGXS01001420.1_pt1 | contig 15926 bp, 11 predicted proteins | sample 1576371 | NCBI WGS metagenome assembly OGXS01 (sample SAMEA3541475, study PRJEB24748) | human gut metagenome | biome: human gut; feature: human-associated habitat; material: faeces | place: China | collected 2012
CGTCCGGCGCGGTCCGCTGGTACCAGGCCTACCGCCAGCCCGACGGGTCCTGGACGGCCGACGCCGCCGCGTTCTCCGACATGGGCGAGGTCGGCAGCTACAGCGTGAGCGTCTGGGCGACGCTCGACGGGGTCACCTCGGCCACGGCGGCCGCCTCGGCGGAGTTTTCCGCTGGCGACGTCTCGGTGTCCGCGTCGATAGAGGACGGCTCGATCGCCCTCTCCGCCTCGGGTTGGGCGCTTCCCGCGCGGAACGTCTCCTTTGAGGTCAGGTCTCCGTCCGGCGCGGTCCGCTGGTACCAGGCCGAGGAGCAGTCCGACGGCTCCTGGGCGGCCGTCGCCGGTGCCGGGGCGGACTTCGGCGAGTGGGGCGAGTACACGGCGACCGCTTGGGCGAACTACGGGCCCTCGGCGGTCTCCTTCGGGTCGGCGAGCGTGACTGCGTCCGAGGGTGGAGCCTCGGTCGAGGCGTCCGTGTCCGGGACCTCGTTCGAGCTCTCCGTCTCCGGCTGGTCCCTGAGCCCGAGGAACGCCTCCTTCGAGGTCAGGTCTCCGTCCGGCGCGGTCCGCTGGTACCAGGCCTACCGCCAGCCCGACGGGTCCTGGACCGTCAATGCGAATGCTGGCGCTGATTTCGGCGAGTGGGGCGAGTACACGGCGACCGCCTGGGCGACCTTTGCCGATGTTACTAAATCATATGACTCTAAAACAGCTACGTTGGAACGAGTTTCGATTTCTTACTCGGTTCGAAAAAGCGGTGGTGGATGGGTCGATGGCTCTGATGGAAATCAAGCATCAACCTGGAACGGCTCTATCGCTTGCGGAGCAAACGCTCTTAGGGTGAAAATTCTAGAAACTCCTATCAAAGGCTCCATTCAGGTTCAAGGCTATGCCAGTGGAAATGGTTGGACTGGTCAGGGAATTGACGGCGCTGATGCCGGCCCGTTTTCGGAATCTGCAATCTTTTCTGGTATCAAGGTGAGTTTTACTGGTGATATCCAGAGCTACGCCAATATTTGGTATCGCGTTTATGTTAACGATTTCGGTTGGCTCGGATGGACGAGCAATGGGTCTCTTGCAGGCACGACTAACCTAAATCTTCAGGTGCAGTCTGTTGAAATGATTGCTCTTCCAAAGGGGAGTAGTGCACCCGGTTCCACCATTAATGCTTCTTTGACTGAATACCCTTACATTGGATTCCAGAATCCGGCTGGGTACTATCAGGTTTCAAATAAGTCCGTTTCTATTCCTCATTTAGGGGAGGGCATATTCGGATACCGAAGTGAATCGACGATATCTTATAAAGCGACAAAGGAAGAATGTATTAACACCATGATTACTCGGTCCATGGATTACCTTGGTACGCCATATCGATGGGATTATTCGTGTGCGCCTGGTGTTGGTGTTGATTGCGCCGGGCTGGTTATGCAGGCACTTTATGCAACGGGCATGGATCTGTCTCCAATGAATCCATGGGATCACTATTACCTTGGTTTATCCGGTGGCTGGCACAGTGCCTATGCTAACTACATGTGGAATAACGGCAGGTTCCAAAAGCTGAGTTTCTCACAACGTCAGAGGGGCGATATTATTAGCTGGTCGGGGCATGTTGCCATTTACCTTGGAAACGATCAGATAATTGAGGCTGCGTATGGAGATGTCCACATTGCGAGTGTTTACAGGTATGGAACTCCAAGAGGTGTTCTTCGCCCGTTTATTGGCTAGTGCATAATAGGGGAGCTTGCGTTCTTATCGTATTGAAAGTGCGGGAAGACGGGTAGGGGATGTTGCATTGCCGCTATTTCATTCCCTACCCGTTGCGCAGTTATCAAATATAAGTTGCAACGTGCTTTTGTCGACAGGTTAGCTCCTGTGTTCGCCATTTATGAGTGATGGGCGCCAAGACGAAGGATTCTGGCGTGCGAGAGTGGTAACGACGGGGTCTTCTCGATGCATGAACGATATCTCAAGGTGGTTAATCCACATCAACGGAAATAAGCCTTAGCCCGGTTCCCGCAATCTCGCACTCGCTCCATGCCGGTACGCTTACTGAATAACCCGCGACGCACTCAACACACTCATCCTGAAGCTTGACCTGACCCGATCCGTGAACAACAACTATTACTCGAGTGACACCAGATACAGGCAGGGTAGCGGTTTCCCCATCGCGCACTGCAATCTCCTCACACGCCTTGAAGCGGGCGAACCGCTCTCGCTAGATTGGCGTGTTGGCAGAAATCCGTAGTATCCCCAGTGCTTCTCTTCATACATTGGCTGCGGCTCGGACACCTCGGCAACAAGCTCCTTAATATGCGCGCTTCGCTCCTTACTTGACACCAATATCCCATCAGATGTCGCGACAACAACGGCATCGTTAAGCCCTGCTATCGCCAAGGGGAGCGTCGTCTCGTTAATTGCGTGGACATTACTGCAAGTTGAATCCAGCTTGACTCTACCCGAGATCTCGTCTGCCATCTCTTCAGTGAGGGTATTCCATGTGCCAAGGTCTTTCCACACGCCTCGGTATCTGAAACATCCTATCGACTCGGAGCTCTCAACAACCTCGTAATCAAAGGAACGTTTTGGTAACTTCGAATAGTTTTCGAGTAGATCCTCGTAGCTGCGCGGAGTATAGTAACGCTTCAAGCACCCTATGGCGTAGCCAAGCTTCAGACCAAACACGCCACAATTCCAGAGAACCCCTTTGGCAATAAACTGTTGCGCCGTAGCCTCATTTGGCTTCTCCTTAAACGAATCAGCTGGTGCTACGCCATCTGTACTCCTAGTGTCTTTCGGCAAGATGTAGCCGTATTTTTCAGATGGATACGTTGGTTCCACGCCCAAAAGAACGATATCGTACAAACCGCTCGATACCGCGCTTGATATGTCCGCGATTCGGTTAAAGTAGTCCTGTTCGGCATACGTATCAATAGGCATGATTACAACCGGATCGTCTTCAGACGCTCCTTGCTCAAACAATAGGTCGGCGCAGGCAAGCAAAATGGCTGCCGTGGTGTCGCGCCTCTCAGGCTCAACCACGAGACTAAACGACCCTCCCACTTGCATAAGCAGAGAGTCAACCTGGGTCGAGCTGGTTGCAATGGTAATGTCAACATCTGCGTCTACGGAAGAAATCTGCCCGAAAACCCGCTGCACCATGGACACATGGTTGCCGCGACTATCCCGCAATACCTTAAGAAACTGCTTTGACCGAGCAGAGTTGGATAGTGGCCGCAGTCGTGAACCAGAGCCACCGGACAACAATATTACGTGAGCCGTTTTGCCAGAAGTGTCGTTCTTCTTTTCAAAATGAGGTGCAAGGCGTGAACGTAAGGCAATCTCCATTTCATTCAGCCGGTTCTTTGTATTCTCACCTGATTGGGCAATAGCAAACAAATACGCCTTGAGTTTTGGCTCGGTCCCGCTGGGTCGAAGGATTATCTTTCCGTCGTCCTCTAACCTTAGTTCAATCACATTCGAAGGTGGAAGCAATGGTAGGTCTTCGCTCGCCTGAGATATCGCCGAGGTGGGCATGTGGGTGCCTCGAGAATAATCGTACACGTCCGTGACGCGTATAACTTCCTCAAACACGTTATAGGGCTGAGCCCGAATAGCGCGCAGCGCACTTGCCATTGCGTGCCTTCCCGCAGGTCCCGTTAACTCGAAGGATATCTGCCGCCCCATGCAAAAGCCAAGCTCTTGATAAATGTCTGTGAGCGCATCGATCAAGTCTCGGCCATATTGCTTGTGATATGCCGAACATTCGAGGACGAGCAGCAAAGAAGAGATGCCGTCTTTATCCCTTACGTGAGTTCCGGACAGGTAGCCACAACCCTCTTCAAATCCAAAAAGAAAAGAACCTATATGACCGCCTTCCTCGAGCGCATCCATTTGTTCGCCGATATACTTAAAGCCGGTAAGCGTGCGACGAAGCTCGAACCCGCGCTTCTTGGCAAGAATATCGGCAAGTGGAGTTGAGACGATAGTCGTATAGGCAATCGCGCCTTCACATTGCTTGACGCGCGAGACGAAATCGAGCAACAGCAGACCGACCTCGTCGCCACTTAGTTTGATGGTATCGTCATCATGCATGACTGCGACGCCCAAGCGATCTACATCTGGATCATTTGCAATAAAGAGGTCTGCTCCGGATTCTTTAAGTTGCTTTGACCCAAGCCTCATGGCTTCATCGTTTTCAGGATTAGGCTTTTGACATGTTGGGAAATTACCGTCGGGATCTTTTTGTTCTGCAACAACCTCCCAGTTGGCGCCAACCCTATCAAGGAGCTTCGAGGCAAGATTAAAGCCAGCACCATTTAGCGGCGAGTAGACTGCTTTGATCGAGCCGAGCGGTAATCCATGTGCCAGCCCACACACTTCATCGAGATACGCGGTTGAGATGCTTTCTGGAATCCAAAAAATGGTTCCGTTGTCTAGCCCGCTATCTATGTCCGTCCTTTTTACTTCATTAAAATCAACTTGCTCAATTTCCGTCTGAATCGCTTGGGCAAGCACATCGGTCGCTTGGTCCCCCGTTGGGCCATACACTTTAAACCCGTTGTACTCTTTTGGGTTGTGCGACGCAGTAATTGAAACCCCTGCACAGCATTTCATTTTTCTAATTCCAAATGACAATAGCGGCGTGGGGGTTGCATTGGGAAAAAGAGCAACCCTAAAGCCGTTGGCGGAAAGAACAGAGGCAGTCACCTCTGAGAACTCGCTGCTGTGAATTCTCGAATCGCATGCAATGGCTACGGTTTCGCCAGAGCAACCAGTCTTTAGCAAGTGGTTCACAAGACCCTGCGATACCCTGCCGATAGTTATAATGTTCATTCGGTTTGGACCGATTCCCATTAAGGCGCGGATTCCGCCGGTTCCGAATGACAAATCTTTGGAAAACGCATCCTTGAGTTCGTCCTCGTTCTTTATCTTTTCGAGTTCCCAATCTTGAATAGATCCGGCTAGAGCTTGAATCCACTACGCAGCGTTATTATCACTCATGCGAAACAATAGAATGCCTCCTCTTTGCCTAGGCAACAGGCCGGACCAACTTAGTACACTTCGATTGTAGCAAGTCGCATTGCCTGTGACGATTCAGCCGAACAAGCGTATCGCCGTAATGCGGAATCACCAGATTGGTGTTGGCGATAGTTTCTGGTTTTGCGATTTTATTTGACCAAGTGGGAAGCTCCAGGGTCGTGTTCTGTAGGTCTAGACTGCTGGGCTGAAGTGCGCGCATGTGAAACTATCGGCGTATGTGATTATGGAAAATTGTGTTCCCTGCTCGATTCTTAGCGAGAGGATCGCGGGATGAGTGTAGCAGCGACTATTAGATATGACCGTCTTCATTGAACTTGGCTGGTATCGTGCAGCTATTCTGGAGATAGAGCAATAGCTGTTACCATTGCTGAGACAGACATTACTTGTTTGCGCTGTATATAGCTATTCGTTGCTATTGTTAGGCTCGGGAAGGATATGGGGAACTTAGTGGACGACTCGGCAATGCCGGTAATTCAAGACAACATGGTATTTAGTCTTCAACGTGCTGGTGGCGGCTCTGTATATTGGAGCCATTTGCAACAGTCATGCGTTGATGATCCGAAGATTAACTTGTCAATCATCGAGCGCCCCGATGCGCTGGCTAACGCATCGAGGAAGTATATGAATCTTGACGGAGTCTCTGTTCTACCTCAGCCAAATTGTCATCTTCGGATTGACGAAATCAGGAAGATACCTGTAAGAGAATCCGTACCAACGCTATTTCATTCTTCCTTTTTTCGCTTTGGTGTCGGTGATAACTGCATCAACATTACAACTGTTCACGATTTCATTTGCAAAAGGCAGTACTCTGGGTTCGTTAAGCACTTCTCTTTCTGGCAGATAAAGCGTGCCGTAGCGCATTCCGACGCTCTCATTGTTATTTCTGAGAGCACAAAAAAGGATCTCCTCGCCTTCATTCCTAATGCATCACGTCTACCCATTGAGGTCATTCCGCAAGGATATGGTTCTGAATTCTCATACAAGGGGCGTGCCTCGAGGGAAAAGCGCGCCGTTTTCATTGGGGCCCGTGGTGTCGCATATAAGAATTTCAGAGCTGCTGCTGAGGCTGTGTCTCTGACGGATGGCATCACTCTTTGTGTCATCGGTGCCCCGCTCACTGACGCTGAATCATCGATGCTCGATTCGATGCTTCATGGAAGATATGAATCATATGTCTATCCCACCTCTGAGGAGATTTGTGACATCTTCAATTCTTCTATTGCATTGCTTTATCTGTCTGAATATGAGGGCTTTGGTATACCTCCGCTTGAAGCGATGGCGTCCGGACTGCCCGTTATTGCTATCAATACAAGTTCCATTCCAGAAGTTGTAGGTGATGCCGGGATTCTGCTGGAGACTTGCGATTCGGTCCAGGTTGCCAGAGAACTGAATGGCTTATTGGCAAGTCAATCATATTTCAATGATGTTGTGTTGAGGGGAATCGAACAAGCTTCAAAATTCTCGTGGGAGCGTACTGCGGAGCTTACTAAGCAATACTATCGATACATTTGGGAAGGCCATAAATAGATGTCATTTGATAAGAAGGAGCTGACCCTTAAACAGAATATCCTCTTCAACTCCATTGGGTGTCTAATTTACCAAGGATGTCAGTGGGCAATTACTATCGCAGCCGTCGTGCTTTCGTCTGATTATTCGAACTCCGGCTCGCTTGCGTTTGCTATGGCAACGGGCAATATATTCTTTCCACTTGCCACGTATAACATGAGGACAATTCAAGTCTCCGACGTAAACAGAGAGTGCAGTCAAGAGGAGTACGTGGGATTTCGAATCGTAACGGTTCTTGGTGCGGTGCCGCTCATATGTTGCTATGTGATCGTTACGGCGCCGGATTTCGGTGTGTTTCTCACGACAGCATGCTGGTTGCTGTTCAAAGCGGACGAATCATTTTGTAGCGTGTACTACGGGGTCGATCAAGTTTACATGAGAATGGATTACATTGGCATATCTCAGCTTTTGAGAGGTGTCTTGTTGTTGACGACCTTCTGTCTCTTGCTCGTCGTTTCAGGGTCTCTCAATATTGCCATTACGGCCGCCGCAACTGTGTGCGTCGCGATTACCATTGCTTTTGATAGGCGCGCAGCGGCAAGTTTGGCGAGCGTGCGTCCGAACATCGAATTTAATAAAGTATCGATGCTGGTAAAGAAGTATCTTCCGGCTGTAATCACCCTTACCAGCTACGGTGCCGTTGTGTCTATCGCTCGTCAAACCTACGGGTCTTCTTTTGGGACAGAAGCCTTAGGGGTTTATGCCGCAGTTGCAACTCCAACAGCGTTAATTCAAGTATCGGCTTCATACTTATACAGTCCGATGCTTGGTGAGATTGCGCGCCTCTGGAATTCTGGTAACACCAAGGCGTTTGTCAGGCGCGTACTCTTAGTAATCGGTGCCATTATCTGCTTTGCTGGTGTTGGCATTATGCTGAGCGAGCTTATTGGAGATGCTGTGCTCAAGGGTGTATACGGAGAATCTATTGCGGAGTCTACTTGGTTATTAACCCCCGCGCTGATCGCAACTGCCATGACCACGATCTTCGCGTTTTCCTTTGATATTCTTACCGTCATGAGAAAAATCAGGTCCGCGCTTATTGAAAACTTGATTTCTTTGGGTGTCTGCGTCGCCGTGTCCGGGCTTCTCGTCAGTGGTTTCGGGGCAAATGGCGTGAACATCACCATAACCCTTTCCTATTTTATGGGACTGCTCTTTTTCGCCGGGGTATTTATTTGGTCTGTGCGAAAGCAAACCGGTGCGAAATAGTAATTGTCAATCTGGAGGAAGATTGTGAACATTGTGCGCGAGGTGCTGCAATATTCGATTTCCGATATAACGCGAATGGGATATTCGTTCATATGTACCAAATTGTTTTTTAAGGGCGCCAAGCTCGTCCGTAGGCCGATCGTTGTTCGGGGCAAAAAGGCGTTTAAATTTGGATATGGTCTCTCGACTGGTAGGAATTGCCGCATAGAGATATTTGATAATGGCGAGATTATAATGGGTGATTGTTGCCAGATTGGGGATAATTGTCACCTAGTTGCTTCTGGACGACTTCGCATCGGCAATGATTGCCTTTTTGCGTCCAAGGTGTTTGTGAGCGATACAAGCCATGGAAGTTATGGTATCCATGGAAGTACTCCCGATTCTGAGCCTGTAGCCCGTCCTCTTATATCTGAGGAGGTCCAGATTGGTGATAGGGTCTGGCTCGGTGAAAATGTTGTAGTGCTTCCCGGTGTTTCGATCGGAGACGGTTGCGTTGTTGGGGCGAATTCGACGGTGAGCCGCTCGTTGCCAGCTAACACCATTTCAGTTGGAAGTCCGGCTAGGCCTATAAAATACTTTGACGAATCTTCAGGTTGTTGGGAAAAGCTCTGAGCACTATGGAGGCTAGTGTGTTTACTGCAGATGACCATACGTTCGTGGTGTGTGCGTACAAAGAAAACCCGTTTATTGGCGCAACGATTGAGTCGCTGCAAAACCAGACTCTGAAATCTAAAATATTATTATCCACCTCGACTCCAAACTCGTACCTTAAGCAGATTTGTGAGCAGTATTCTATCCAAATGGTGGTGAACCCTATTCCTCAGGGGGCTGGGTCGGACTGGAATTATGGCTTCGACGCCGCAGAGACGCCGCTTGTTACCATGGCCCACCAGGATGATTTATACCGACAGGAATTTCTTGCAAACATGCTGTCCGCCATCAATCAATATCCAGCAAAAGAGGTTCAACTTGCCTTCTCTGATTACTATGAACTTAGGAATGGGGAAGAGGTTGATAGGAACCTTATTCTACGTGTTAAGAGGCTTATGAACGCCGGTTTTTCAAATGGACTTCTCAACGGAAGGGTTTGGTTCAAAAGAAGAGTTTTGGCATTTGGTGATTCAATTTGCTGCCCGGCGGTTACGCTCGTTAAAGACACTATTGGTTCAAGCCCTTTTGACACAAAATTTATTAATAGCTGTGACTATAAAACTTGGGTTGATCTAGCGTCGATACACGGCAGATTCGTTTATGTACCAAAGAAGTTGGTAGGACACCGTATCTATCAAGAATCGGCTACTTCAAAAAACCTTGGAGAGAATATCAGGAAAGGGGAGGACCTTGAAATCCTCTCCTCGCTTTGGCCTCGGCCGATAGCGGCTTGTGTGAATCGAGTTTACGCAATAAGCGAGAAAAGTAATAATCTATAGAGTGTCTTACATACGTACACTAGCTGAGGAGAATGTACCAGATGACAACCGTTGCCGTTACAGGTGCTCGTGGCTATATCGGCCAGCACGCTGTTCGTAGCCTCGAGAACATGGGCGCACGCGTGATATGCATCGATAAAGCGTGGGACAGCTGCTCGAACTCTGTTGGCTGTGTGGCTGCCGACATCCTTTTGGATTCCTTTTGTCCGGATTCCGTTTTTGCGGAGGTGCCAGATGTGTGCCTGCATCTAGCTTGGAGAAACGGTTTCAATCATAGCCACGCATCACATATGATGGACCTTTCTGCTCATTATCGTTTCATTCAGAAGATGGTTGAGTTTGGTGTGAAGAGAATTGCTGTAATGGGCAGCATGCATGAGGTTGGCTATTGGAAAGGACCAGTCTCGGATAGTACTCCCTGCAACCCTCTCTCGCTTTACGGAATCGCAAAGGACTGTCTTCGTAGGGCGCTTTTCATTGAGGAAAAACAAGGAAGTTTTACTCTTCAGTGGTTGCGTGGTTTCTATATTTATGGCGACGATGAGGAATCGCAGTCAATCTTTGGCAAATTGTATCGTTCGGCACACGAGGGCAAGAAGACCTTTCCTTTCACAAGCGGAAAAAATAAGTACGATTTTCTCCCGGTATCAGAGTTGGGCAAGATGATTGCGGCATGTGTAATGCAGGAGGAAGTCAATGGAATAATTAATTGCTGCTCGGGGGTTCCGGTTAGTCTTGGCGAGCAAGTTGAAAGCTTTATTGAAGCTAATGCCCTAGATATTTCTCTTGAATACGGTGTATACCCGGAGCGCGAATACGACTCGCCTGCGATTTGGGGAGATGCTACTAAAATAAAGCAGATTATGGAAAACGCTGACAAGTAGGATAAGTGGCTTCTTCATCAAATTGGTTTGCGATGCGTGTCCTTATTCAGAGATATTGGCCCTTGTATGAATGGATGCGTGCTCATCTCGGCTCTTGGAAGACTCTTTCTTGCATGAAGGGTCATAATGCCTTGGATGGGATTTGGCGTCTGAAGGCCGGCGGACAGATGCTTTCATCTGTATTTCATCCGCTATAGTGGAATCCGTCGGGTTCTTTACTATATAGAGGGTCGAGTCTTTATGAATTCCTGGCAATCTGTTTAGCGAGTAGCGGGACGGGAGGCTGATATTTGGCATGGATCAAAAAGTGCTTGTAATTATCCCTGCCTACAACGAGCAGGAAGCCATTCTTAATACCGTTCGCGCCGTACAGTCATATGGTTTTGATTACATTGTGGTAAACGACGGTTCAAAAGACGATACCCTGGCGGTTTGCCATAAGAACAACCTCCATGTTCTTGACTTGGCGCAGAACCTCGGCATCGGAGGTGCCGTGCAGGCAGGGCATAAATATGCCCTTCGGAATGGTTACGATGTCGATATTCAAGTTGATGGCGATGGACAGCACGATCCAGGCTACCTGCAGGATTTGGTGGACGAAATAGCCAACGGCGCTGACTTGGTGATCGGTTCGCGATTTGTAGAAAAGAGCGACGGGTTTCAATCGACCGTTTTGCGTCGAATAGGAATCGTCTGGTTTAAAGCGCTGCTCAGAATGCTTACCGGCTCGACGGTGACCGATGCGACTTCTGGCTTTCGCGCATGTGGACGACGTGCGATTGAGCTGTTTTGCGCGAGCTACCCAGCCGATTATCCTGAACCCGAGTCGATTGCTGTTGCCTTAAAGCATGGTCTTTCGGTTAGGGAGATACCTGTTTCGATGCGCGAACGACAGGGTGGCAGATCTTCAATCGGCGGCCTTTCAAGCCTCTATTACATGATCAAGGTTAGTCTCGCTATCTGCATTGCATGTTTTGGCATTGATGCGGGAAAGAAGTGATTCGAATGGACTCCGTTATCCAGATTTTTATCAGCGTAATGTGCATCGCGTTGTTCATCTATGTCGTATATTTGGTGTCTCGCGAGCGCCTTTTGCTGAAATACTCGCTATTATGGCTACTCCTGTCTATCGTCATTCTAATATGTGCCGTATTTCCAGGGCCGTTGTACTCGCTCACAAGTGGTCTAGGCTTCACCCTGACTTCAAACTTTGTCTTCCTGCTCGGCCTGTTTTTCCTTATGCTCATCGGCCTTTCTTTGAGTGTGATTGTAAGCAAGCAAACGACGAGCATCAAAAACTTGGCTCAAAGATTGGCGATTGTTGAGGAGGAATTGCTTGCTATTGAAGGGGGAACACATAGGGCTGATGATTAGCTCCTTCTAGATTGCATGGAATTCGTTGGAGCTCGTCTGACCTGCCCTGCGAGGTGCTTGTTAGCCACTTTTGTTGGGAGTTCGTTCAGCTACCATGCTATTCAACGGTCAAATTTGACGTAGACCGAGGTTGCTGACTTGGGAATTTGTGTTGCATCGATGGCGGACACTGAAGCATGTTGTACGTGTATACGATGAAATACAATCGCTGGGTGCGGATAGATATTGATTCGTGAGAGGTTTTCAATGGGTAAAGAGCTTGTGAGGCGGTTGTCGACGCAAAACATTCTGCTCGTTTTTGCGATATCTGCCCTGTTGCTTGTCAACCTTTTGTACTGGTACCAGTACTGCCACTCGAGATTGTTCCTTGCTTTGTTCTCAGTTTTGAGCGCCGCCTTGATTATTCTTGTGGTGTATTGGCGGATTTCAAGTAAAAAAAATAGCGCGACTTGGTTATTCGTTGTTTTGTTCTTGATGAATGCCGCTTTGTTTCTTTTTCTATTTACCCCAGGTTCTTCTCCCGACGAGCCGTATCACTACTGGTCGTCTTATGCGGTTTCGGATTTGATATCCGGACAACGGGTTGATTTTGATGCGAACACGATTTCTGCTCGTACAGTTGACACCGACCTTGATTTGAACTCAACAACGACGATGTCGTTTGAATCTTTGAGTTCAACGGCTGAAGGTATCACCCTGTTCTCCGGAGAATCTGGGTTGGAGCAGGCGGAGGTCCCTAGTGGTTCGCTCGACTTCGGGGCTAATCCTCTTTACATCAAGCTTCCGAGCGCAGTCGGTCTATTGATTGGCCGCGTGCTTGGGTTGGGCGCATATCCCACTTTCATACTTGGTAGAGTTTTCAACTTCGCTCTATTTGCCGTTCTTGCTTTATGCGCAATCAAGGTAACGCCAATTGCCAAGACAGGGATTAAAGTGATCGCCCTTATGCCTATGACCTTGCATGTTGCTGCATCGTATTCATATGATGCGGGCATCATCGGTCTCTCGCTCCTGCTGACGGCATTCTTGCTTAGGCTTCTCGTATCCGACGAGACATGCGGGTATAGAGATGTCGCAGCAATAGCTGTCTGCTCTGCGTTGCTAGCCCCCTGCAAAGTGATATATGTATTGATTTCCTTTTGTATCCTTTTTGTCCCTAAGGAGAGATTTGCTACAAATCGAATGAGTCTGGTCACAAAGTGCGTGGTGGTTGCATCTGGCTTGGTGATGATTGTGCTTATGCGTATACCCGCATTGGTTTCAATATCTGGTGTCAGCGAAACCGGATCTGCCCTTGATTATCGGGGAACAGAGTCCGGTCAGTTTTATACTTTGGGTGACGCTTTGTCTCATCCATTCAGCTCGGCCCTGATGTTTCTTCGCACCATGGTTAATCTTGGTGACTTTTACCTATCAACGCTTATAGGTGGGTCACTGGGATGGTTCCAGGAAAATATACAAGCGCCTGATTACATCGTGTTTGCTTATTTGCTGCTCATCCTTCTGTCATTCGTGCGCTCGGACGGTGATGATGCTCAACTTGGAGGCGTGGTCCGAGCGGCATTTTTCGCAGTGTCCCTCATTGGTTGGCTGGCGATAATGCTCTCGATGTATCTAGGTTGGACGTTTAACACTGAATCCATGGTTATGGGCGTGCAAGGACGGTATTTGATTCCATTTCTGCCGCTATTGTTGCTCTCGCTTAGAAGCGGCAAGCTAAGGTACGCAGGAGATTTGTCAACTTCTCTTCCGCTTGGGATGACGTTGATCAATGTGGTGTATCTTATGCGCATCATTGCGATAAGCCTCATGAGTTAGTAGTTTGGATGGTCGTTTTGGTATTTTCGATTGGCACGATATGTCGCGGTCAGGGATCCGCTTACATTGCCGTCTCGGCAGCATGTGATTCTGGTCGATTGTTTTTTCGAGCAGAATCTGAGCGCGGAGTATCTCTTCCTATTGAGGCATATCAAGTCAATGAGGACGAGTATGTTCTGGTGACCCCATTACTTGAAACTGAATCCGTTGTGTTGTTCTGCGCAACAGTCGATAAAGACGGCGTGGTGACGGACCAGAAAATGAAGAAGCTCAGGCGCGCTCAGATTAAATGGCTCTCGCGTTTGAACTACAGGGCCTCGCGCTTCTCTGCGTTTAAGATTCGCGACATTGATCGTGTTACCTATACGAGGCAAATTCACATCAACCCAACCATCTATTTAGATGCTCCGGATAAGGACTGCTCGATTGTTAAGGGCGTCGTCTGCACTCCGGAATACGAGTCCAACGTGCAGCTCGCCCTGATTGCAGGGGATGGTAGGGTCGTCGAGAACTTTACCCCATTTATCGGCTCAACGACCGAGGTGCTCCATGAAGGGGTGCCTCGAAGGGAGACCTCATTTAGTATTCGCCTTCCAAAGAAGGGGACGTATTGTCTCGTGGCGTCTGGTGAAAACGGCAGTCGTTCTGCATTCATGTGTTTCGATGCGCCGTCAAGGGAATACTATGCGGGTTTATTTGATCCGCATATGTATAGGTGCTCTGCACCGCTGCGCTGGTCGGGTTTGTCCGATATGCGCATGCGCAAGTTGGAGTCTGCGTCTGTCGAGGACTATCAATTCGATGGCGTTACGTTCAGCATCGTCGTTCCCCTGTATAACACCCCAGTGTCTTTCTTCAGGGAAATGCTTGATTCTGTCTACAACCAGTTTTATCAGAAGTGGGAGCTCCTGCTGGTTAATTCCACACCAGAGAACGATGGTCTCGTCAAGGAGCTCGGTCAGATTCAGGATTCTCGCGTAGAGGTTGTCACGCTGGATAAGAATTACGGCATTTCCGGTAATACCAATCGTGGTATTGAAGCAGCATCGGGAGACTATATCGTCTTCTTCGATCATGACGATTTGCTTGACCCCATGGCGCTTTTCGAATACGCATCGGCGCTTCGCGATAATGCCGATGTAGACGCGTTGTACTGCGATGAAGACCTCCTGAACGAAGAGGGCGAGTTCGTTGCCCCGCATTTCAAATCGGATTTCAATCTTGATTTGCTGCGCTGCCATAATTACATTACTCATCTACTTGCTGTACGCGCTCCATTGGCTAAAGAGCTTGGACTAGATAGCTCGTTTGATGGTGCACAAGATTACGACTTTCTTCTCCGACTCGTTGAAAAGACGCAAAATATCGAGCACGTTGCAAAGGTCCTCTATCACTGGCGTATCAGTGACAGCTCGACGGCAAAAAGCTCAGACAATAAAGGCTATGCTGACGATGCCGGCCGCAGGGCACTTCAGGCGCATTATGATCGTCTCGGAATTGCCGCTCGGTCGGAGTCGACGGATAACGCGTGCTTCTATCACACGGTTTACGATGTGCGCACCAACCCTAAAGTCAGCGTGATTATCCCCAACAAGGACAGCGCTGCGATTCTCGATCGTTGTCTCAGCTCTATTGCGGAAAAAACAAACTATGACAACTACGAAGTAATTGTGGTCGAGAATAACAGCGAGCTTCCGGAGACCTTCGAATACTATCGTGAAGCGGAGTTGCGCTTTCCGTTCCTGCGCGTTGTGACCTGGGATGGCCCCTTTAACTATTCCGCAATCAACAACTTTGGTGCTCGATTTGCCACGGGAGATTACTATCTGCTCCTCAACAATGACATTGAGGTGATCGAGCCCGACTGGATGCGTTCGATGGTGTCGTATTGCCAGCGAGGCGATGTTGGTGTAGTTGGTGCCAAGCTTCTGTATCAGGATGACACCGTCCAGCATGCGGGCGTGTTCATGATCACGTGCGGCAGTGTAAACGAACTCGGCGGACCAGCCCATGCTTTCACGCACCTTGACCGCACCGACGCTGGCTATATGCGTCGCGCATCGCTTGTTCAAGATGTAAGCATCGTGACCGGTGCCTGCTTGATGACCCGCCGTGATGTTTTCGAAGAACTGAACGGTTTGGATGAGGATTTCGTCGTTGCGTTCAACGATGTCGACTACTGCCTCCGTGTTCGAGAGAGCGGTCGACTGGTTGTTTACAATCCCGATGCACTGCTTTACCATTACGAGTCGTTTAGTCGCGGCTCTGATTCAAGCGGTAAAAACGCCGAGCGCTTTATTGCTGAACAGGGTAAGTTGCGAGCTCGCTGGAATAAGTACTATCTTGGCGGAGACCCGTATTTTGGGGCATATGCAACGATGCCTTAGTGGTTGAGCCGCTTGTTTTGTTGTCAAATTGAGAGACCGGCCACTATAGGCTTATAGGACAAAAAGTGTGTCCGATAACGTGCTGTTCCTGCAGGTAGATATGCCTGGATCGGCTCTGGAAGTTGGTCCGGGCCAACTGCCCGCCTGGACAGAATGTGTGTCCGGGTACCGTCAAGATTCTTGCGCACTTTCGGACAGCCCCATAGGCCCGCCTCCCGG
>OGXS01001426.1_pt1 | contig 15873 bp, 12 predicted proteins | sample 1576371 | NCBI WGS metagenome assembly OGXS01 (sample SAMEA3541475, study PRJEB24748) | human gut metagenome | biome: human gut; feature: human-associated habitat; material: faeces | place: China | collected 2012
GATGCTTCTGAACTTATGGAAATCCTGTTCTGGATTGATGAATTTAATCCGGCATCTATCAATCTCTTTCAGTTAGAAACTTATCCCGGAGAGAAATGCAATTCCAGCGAAGATACTGCAGTCCGTTACCATAACTCTGATAACTGGCCTGCTCATCCACCTGTTGGCATGTGGTTTAATTATGGGATTCTTAATGATTTTTTGAAAGAATGGACAATTAGAAAAGAAGAACTGAAATCTGGCGTGATTACCAGAGATGAATATTTTGAATGGAAAATTAACTGGCCGCAGACTTGTGATGGATGTGGAAAATATGAGCCTAAGAAGCAATGGCTCTCTGTAAAATCAAAACTCAGTGAAACTTAAATTCACTGCATTTTTCCTCTTTTGCAAAAGGAAAAGCACTGTAAAACCAATAATTCAATGGTTTTCAGTGCTTTTTTTATGTTTTTCCTATTAAATTTTCCTCAGACACCTATATAAGTGAAACTTAGCGAAACTTAAATTAAATCTCTTTCAGACAATTCAATTTGGATATTCACCAACTGTGGATTATTTCTCAGTGCACCAGTTTCCAACTTACCGCCTGCTGCCTTGCATCCACAAATCTCTTATAAATACCTTCCTGTTTCATTAATTGCTCATGTGTTCCCTGCTGTGCAATTCTTCCTTTTTCAACAACCACAATCTGGTCTGCATGTCTGACTGTTTTTAATCTGTGGGCAATCATAATAATCGTTTTTTCCTTTGTAAGTGCATCTACTGCATCCATCAGCTCCTTTTCATTCTCCGGATCAACATTTGCCGTTGCTTCATCCAATATGACGATTGGCGCATCCTTCATAATCGCTCTGGCTATCGAAATACGCTGCTTCTCACCACCGGAAAGTGTGGCTCCTCCTTCTCCGATCACTGTGTCATATCCATTCGGAAGTTTGCTGATGAAATCATGACAACATGCTTTCTTCGCCGCTTCCACCACTTCCTCATGACTTGCATCCTGGCGTCCGAATTTAATATTATTCTCAATAGTGTCTGCGAACAAATACACCGACTGAAATACAAATGAAAAATTACGCATCAGACTGTTCATGCTGTAGTCTTTTACATTCACGCCTCCAAGTGTCACTTCCCCGGAATCCACATCCCAAAATCTGGCAATCAGATTGCAAAGTGTTGATTTTCCTCCACCAGATGGTCCAACGATTGCTGTCGTCGTTTTCTGCGGAATAGAAAGCGATATATCATCAATGATCTTCCGTTTGTCATAAGAAAACGAAACATTAGAAAGTCTGATATCGTAATTTTCCGGCTGTATTTCTTTACCGTCGATATCCATGGTATCCAGCTCCAATATTGTATTTGCTTTATCTACACATACGCTTACCACATGTAAAAGAGATGAATAATTTCCTGCACATTCCAGACTGGCATAAAGCATGAATGCCGAGATTGTCATACCGATCGCATAGACCGCACTCATAGTTCCATTAATATAAAAATATGCACTGCAAGCCACGATCACAGCACCTGTAATTTTGGTTATCACACTTTGCAGAAAATGATAGGGCACAAACAGCATTTCCATCTTTGTATTGATCTTTTCGCATGCTTCATTTGCATCATTTAATCTTTTCGCCTGTTTCCCAAGCAAGTTATATGATTTAACTTCTGATATTCCCTGCAGATACTCCATGATCTGGTTTACAAGCTCCATATCGCATACCACTTTTTGCTCTGAATCTTTTTTACCCGCATTCTGCATCACAGAATTGACCCCAAAGAAAATAAGTACTCCTGCTGCAGCTATCAGTCCGATTCTCCAGTCAAAAATAAACAGCATAAGAATGATCATTGATGTTTCCAAAATTCCCTGCATGGTCAGCATGACCACTCTCGCAGCCACATCGCCAAGTATTTCCATTGTATTGGTTGTAATGGAAGAAATTTCCCCGATACTATTGGAATTGAAATACCCCATCGGCAGATATCGCAGATGTTCCGCAATCTTGATTCTCATAAAAGCACTTGCATTATATCCTCCCTCTGTCTGAAGCACTGTAGAGTATCTCTTGCAGATTACGTCGACTACAATTGCAAGAACCATAATCGCAACGGAGCCTCCAATATATTTTCCTGTCGGTTTCCCACTCAGCAGACCAATCAGTATGTACATAATAGCCGGAATCTTCATTGCTGAGGCAAGAGCCTCTATGAGTCCGATCACTATCGACAGTTTAAATTTATTGCCATTTTCCCTGCCTGAAAAACGAAAGAATTTTGCCAGAATCCCAAACATATCATTCTCCCTCCTTCACCGTATCTTTTACAGAAATATGGGCATTCCACATTTCCTTATAAAGCGGGCATGACACCAGAAGTTCCTCATGTGTGCCATGTGCTGTTACATTTCCATCATTTACAACAAAGATCTGGTCACTGTCCTTAACAGTAGAAAGTCTGTGTGCTATTACGATCAGGGTCTTCCCTGCTACCAGTTTTGCGATAGAATTCTGCAGGATTGCCTCATTTTCCGGATCTGTGTAAGCAGTTGCCTCATCAAGGATCACAACCGGAGCATCTTTTAACATTGCTCTTGCAATCGAGATACGCTGTCTCTCGCCTCCTGACAGATGTCCTCCTGCACCTCCTACAACCGTATCAAATCCATTCTCCAACTGCATGATAAATTCATAGCATCCACTTTTCTTTGTCACCTCAACAACCTGTTCATCTGTAGCATTCGGATTTCCCTGTCTGATATTTTCACGGACCGTTTCATTAAACAGATAATTGTCCTGTGCAACATATGCAATTTTCCGGTTAAAATCTGCAAGTGTCATTTCTTTTACATCAGCTCCGCCGATTTTGATACTTCCGGAATCCGCATCCCACAGGGATGCAATCAGCTTTGCGATGGTTGACTTTCCGCTTCCGGAAGGTCCTACGATTGCATTTACCGTTCCTGCTTTCAACTCCATAGTTACGCCATGCAAAATCTCTTTGTCGTGATAACCAAATCTGACATCTTCAAGAGTAACGGAATTATCTTTTGGAACTCTTTCACTTTTCTCCGGACGTTCAAGCTCCGGCTGTTCCAGAATTCCTGCTACTTCTCCAACGATCACCCCAATCTTGCCAAGATCATCTGTATAGGAACCCACTGTGATCAACGGTCCTACGATTCCAAGTGATAAAATAATACAGATGACAAAATCAGAAACCGCAAGTGTTCCATTCGCTACATAATGTGCCCCAAACGGCAATACCGTAAGAAGCGTATAAGGTGTGACCACCATCATCAGTGCATGAAAGATCGAGCACCGTTTCATCCAGGAAATAAAGGAATCCGCATATTCAAAAGCCGCCTTTGTAAATTTGGCATAAGAACTTTCAGTCTTTCCAAATGCCTTTATTACTTCGATCCCGTCAATATATTCCACTGCCGCATCATTCAGATCTTTTGTTGTCTGAACCGTTCTCTCGAAACTTGGCTTATAATCCAGCATCATTCCAAAATAAGAGAACAGTCCAACAATAACCGGCACCAATGACCAGAGTGCCAGTCTCCAGTCTGTCAGAAAGAAATAGATCAAAATCACAACCGGTGCCAGCAGATTGGACGTGAATTCCGGGACAATATGCGCCAGTGTTGTCTCGATACTGTCGATTCTTTCCACCATAATATTTTTAAATGTACCGGAAGGTGTGTCTTTCACATAGCCAAGAGGTACCCGCGCCAGCTTGTCACAGCAGGATTCTCTTATATTTGCGAGTACTGCAAACGTTGCTTTATGTGACAATGCTGTCGAAAGTGAATGAAGCAGTTCTGCAATGATAAACGATAATGCAATCAGAACCGCTTTTGCAAGATATATTTCAAACTCCTTTTCACCATTTAAAAACAGCTTTACTACATCTGCAATAATAAAATACGGCAAAATCTTAAAAATCACATTTCCTATTGCAAGTAACACACTCCACACATAGGCAATTCTTTTTTGTCCGGCCCACGTCAGGATCCAGCTGACTGCCGACTTCTTTTTTTCTTTCACATCTGTTCACTCCTTACTTTGATTTTATTGTTGTTTCTTTCGTTAGTTCTTTCTAACTCACGTATAATAAAATAGGTGGCTTACTGGCATTAGCCACCTGTATCAGTTATACCGGAAATTCAATATTCCACAATCGTTCCCAGCCACCTGTATTGAATTCTTTCAGCTGATGCACATTTTTCTTTGCAGTCTCTCTATCTATATCATGCTCAATGATCTGAAATACTGATGAAAAAAATCCCGTATAGATCATATGCATAAGGCTTTCCTCTACAATCGGTATTTTTACACCGTTCTCTTTCATCTTTTCCATATAATTCAAGCTGGACTTCATTTCCCGCTCTACCATATTGTGTATGAATAGTTCAAATTTTCCACTGTCTCCGCATTTCAACAATAATCTAAAATTATCATAATGATCATAGATATAATCAACCATCTGCTCCATCCCATCACTGGATGTATCCGACATATTCCTTGTCTGATCACTGGCAGAAAGCTTTTCAAACTCCTCAACGATCTGGTCATAAATCTGATAAATATGTTCCATATAGGGATCCGTCAGCGCATCAAAAAGCGCCTCTTTCGTCGGATAATACTTGTAAAATGCACCAGTAGTAAGTCCTGCATCTTTTACAATGTTTCTTAAAGATGCTACGGTCAGACCATCTTTCAGGAAATGTTTTCTGGCTGTATCTAGTATTTTTTTTTGTGTATCTTCTGCTTTCGTCGACATTCTTTTCGTATCCTCTAAAGTTCTTTTCAAAAATATAACAGTGCTATATAGCACTGTTATATTTTAACTCATTACAGGAATTTGTCAAGTCTACTGTTTAGATTTTCTTTATCTTTTATCTATCTACTCTTTTCCATTTTGCAACAGCATTTCTTACCCGCTGGTCAATATCCAGTCGTGCTCTGCGACATTCTTCCGGATATTTTCTTGCTGCCTGAAATGCCAGTTTCACAAAGAGTCCGGAGCCAACCGGGAGCATTGTCTTTAGCATGCTATCTGGAAAAACGAAATGGGTTCCATGCTCATAAATTACAAACTCTAATCTGCATGTATGAGGGTGTTCTTTCATTCGCTGTTTCATTCGGCGGATATATTTTGCAGTATCCCACAACACATCATCTTCCGCACCAATCAACAATAACGTTCCATGGATTTTTTCAATCTTGATCATCTCGTCTTCTGTGATTGGATGAGCCTTTTCCGAGTCATCAAATAGTTTTCTTGAATTGATCATATCACCGGTCCGTTTTGTTTCTTTCTCAATCACATGCCAGTAATCTGGATGTTTACAGCAAAAAGGCATATACGGAAGGGGTTCTCCTTTGTAAGAAAAAAGAGATTCTCCATCAATCGGCCATTCCTTACAACCATCTTTTTTGCCCTGCATAAACCCCTGCCAGATAAAATCACTCGGTGTCAGACCAATCGTTAATGTGATATCTTTAAAATAAGAAGCAGCAGTCAATGCCAGTGTTCCTGTAGTAGATGCCCCGACAATTCCTATCTTCTGATCACCATGTGCTTTTAACCAATTGATTGCTTTCTCTATACGTTCCAATGGATAATTATGATGTCCATAATCCTTTTTTCCAGGTGACATCGTCATCACATTTACGCCGAGTTTATGTAGCCATTTCACAGATGTACGCGCCAGATAATCCTCTGGATCATCTCCGATCATTGCTATCATTGCACAGTCGGAGCCTGTTTTACATTTCCAATATGCTCCATAAAATCCATCTGTTTCCACATCAAAATGTCTTTTCTTCATTTGTATCATCTCCTTAATATCGGCCACGTTTCTCCAAAACTATTATTTTATTTGAGATATTCCGAACAGCCGGAATCTTACCTATTACACAATAAACAGGCATAAGCTCTTTCATTCCTTCAACAAGACTGACTTCCTGCCGAACAGAAAATGCCGGTATGATTCTTTGCAGTTCTTTTCCATTCTTAACTCCCCATGTGAATTTTGCATTGCTCCCCTCTATAGATTTTTCTTTCACATGTTTTACAACAAAAGGGGACATGGTTTCAACCATTACGGTTACCTTCTGGAATGATTTCTCAATAATAGAAAACATTTTTCTAATATCCTTTTCACACAAATACATTGTAAGACCTTCGATTATTACCAGAACATTCTCACCATGATAATCGATATCATCTACATAGGATTCATCCATTGCAGACTTTGCAATCTGATATACCGGACCAGTTTCGGTAAGGAACTGACTCCTTATCTTCATCGTTTCTGACAGATCCACATTGTACCAGTGCAGATATTTTCTCTCCATCCGATAACATCTGGTATCCAGTCCACATGCAATATTTATAACAACTGTATTTGCATGCTTCTCCAGATATTGCTTAACCATCCGGTCTAATACAATTGTTCTCGCAATCACACCATAAGTCATAGCGTTATCTTTATCCGCTTTGGAAAAGTCATAATCAAGCTTTTTCACAAGTTCTACTGCAATTTCGTCATTTATTTTAGCATTTTTCTTTTTTGTTTCTTTTGCTCTTGCATACAAGGTCTGTACCATCGTTTCCGGCACACCTGTCACATTCACTTTTTCTTTCATTGTCTGTCGCCTTCTACTGCTTTTTTTACTTCTTTCACCCATTCTGCACTATGGCAGCAAAACAGTTCTTCATGCTGCATGTTATGTCTTCGGATATCCGGATTTTTGAAATAAGTACAATATCTCTTTTCATATTTTCTGCCCATCTTTGTTGCGTAAAACACGTGTATCGTAGTTCCCGGCACATCAATTCCATGCTGGACTTTCGTAACCAGATCCGAATAGAACTGATTATAAATACTCTGTTTTGTAATCCACGGATTTCCTCCTTTACCGATTCCAAACATATTCAAAAATCCATTATATAATTCTTTTTTAACCTCATCTGTCTTATTCAGTTTTTTCTGCATAAATTTCGGAAGAGCACCTGTATGTATCATTTTATACATGAAAGGGACTACCATGGATGACTTGATTTTTGCCACAAGACGACCTGCTTCGTCCATATCACTGCTCCCAATAATGCCATGATCTATATGAATTCTTTTTCGCTGAATCAAAAGGGATACAAAACTTCCACCAAGGGAACACCCATACGCTGCTTTAATTCTTCCTCCATACTTTTTCTTGATTTCCAGCTCAATCTTTTCACATTCATCTTCCATTGAATAAAATTCTGTTTTCTCATTTGGATCAAATCCATCATAAGAAACTGTTACCGTGTAAAAATAAGAATGTAATCTATCCAGTACATGTTCAAAGCTGCTATACAGGCAACAGGTACCAGGAAATAAAAATATCACTGGTTTACTACTGTCTCCACTTTCATAAAAATTCATATCTGGCCTCCTTTAGTTTTTTCATATAAGCATAAAATTGCTTATGCAGCTCCCTCATTTCATCTGGTGCCTTCCTGGCATGTTGATACATAAATTTATCTCCAAAGCTACTTTCGAATGTAACAGCAAGCATAATCGTCATAATTGGCAGTGGTAAAAAACGAAAAATATTCATTTTACAAGGCGACAGCCTACCTGCCTGTTTTCGCAAAAAGCTAAAATTTCTTTTCAATTTTTTTGCTGTTTTCTTCATAATCTTCCAGTCTTTTCCCGCTCTTTCCGGGCAATCTGCTTCGTAATATGCATCTGCAATCGGCACCACCATGGCAAGATGACATAATTGCCACATATGCATATCCACTACTTTCTGATATGGTATATGAGCATGCCTTAATATCTTTGAAAACTGCTTTGTCTTTTCGGATTTATTTCCTGATATTTCTGCAAATGTTGTCGGCTGAATCATTCTTGGAGTGAGTGCTGCATCAAGGATACCATCATTATTTATACTTCCGCCCGCTCCTGGAAAAGCAGGCAATATTCTCCCTTTTCCAACAATATCTTCCCATTTTTTATAACTGTCCAATGAATTTACCATTGTAACAATTATATTGCTTTTATTATTTTTTAATTCAGCAAGTGCTTCATATAGCTGATTTTCCCTGACAGTTAGCAAAATAAAATCGTAAGCATCATTATCTGACAATTCTCCAAGAATCGTGGCTTCTGCCCGCCTTATGTTCTGGTTTTTCTTATAAAGCAGTCCATTTTTCTTTAAAAACTCAAGTCTTTTACCTCTGGCATAAATACTCGTATCATAACCAGTTTCTGCAAATAAGACCGCATACAAGGATCCAATCACACCTGCACCATAAATCAATATTCTCATAGAAATCCGTCCTCTTTTTCATTTTCAAAAAACTGCCAGTGCCTATGTTAGTAATATCTAACTCTCATTTTCTAAAAAACCGTGTGAAAACAAAACTGTAATTCCACACGGTTTCTTTTCTTATGCATTCAGTATATCACTTTTACCTGGTTAATCAACCAAATTTTGTCTTCATAATATTTAAAATTTCATGTTCATGCGCATTATATTCACTGCACTTGGAATGCAATTTATACCCTCATCTGGTCATTGAAATAATAATTTACATACTCTTCCGAAGATACATTCTAATCAGTATGATTCCCATATTGACAAACACAAATAACACAATTAAATTCACAAGCAGATATTCTCTGATTACATCTCCTAGCACTGCAATCCCCGAAAGACTTCCAAGTAAAAACATCTGAGAAATTTTATCCCTCATTTTTTCGATTCTGGCCTTTACTTCTTTTTTCGTTTTACGGATTTCCATCTCTGCACGTTTCTTTTCATTACGGGCTTTTGCTTCTGCCTGTTCCATCTTTTTCTCTGCTTCTTTGTCCGGCAGTGGTTCTTTTTCTTCCAACTGTTTCAGAATTACCTCTTCCCATTCTCTGGCTACCTTGTCCACTTCCAGAAGATGCTTTCCAATGGTATCCTGCAAAAGCATCACCTGATAGGTTGAATTTCGATGGTTTTTCAGATAATCTCTGCGAAGAAAACCATACTTGCCAAGTTGCTCCATCTGCTCACCGGATTTATAGGTGAGATTCAGGATCAGATATCCATTTCTCATCATTTTTTGACCACAAATTTACAACATTTACGACAAATCTGACACTGCTTTTTTCATAAGATTCCTATTTTTTCACGCACCATCTGTACTGATAAGGCTTCATCCATACCGAATTCATTTCCAGTTTTTCTCCTGTAAATAAATCCTCATATTCACCTTCCAGACAGTTCAGCCATGCATTCTGCCCATATTCTGAAAAATTAGCCAGACAGATTAATTCTTCATTTCCTGCTGTTCTTCTAATCGCAAAAACCGCATAATTTCCTGTATCCCAGGTAGAAATACCGGCAGTTTCTCCAAAGCAATTTTCCTGACGCCGTATTTCTTCCATCTGCTTCAGACCATTCCAGATGTCGTACTGTACTGTACCCGCTTTTTTTCTCTTGTCTGCATTGTCCCACTGGAACGGACTGCGGTGCAGATACCTGCTATCCGCAGCAATATCCGGGTTTTTCTTATAATCATAATCATTTACCTGACCAATCTCGTCCCCGGATGAAAGCATTATAAATCCTTCCATGCTCATACATGCCGCATGCATCATGAGCACTCTCTGGATTCCCTGTTTCACCTGCTCAAGATCTCCTTCAAATCCGCCTTTTTCGATTCCACACAGACTTGCCGTTGTTCCACAGCTTCTGGCATCTTTGGTCACCGGATCGTAATTATACAGCTCTCCACGAGCAAAGCTGTACGGATATGTTCCCTCGAAGAAATGATATAAATATTCCTTGTGCTGAATCGGATCTATCTCCAGCTTCTTCTCCTGCTCTTCATCCAAGCCCCAGCCAATATCATCATGACAGCGAAGGTAATTGACAAAATAACAATTCTTCGGAAGACTGTGGATCACATCCATCTGGTGTTTCAACATCCTTGTGTCCCTCGTAGCCAGTGCTGCCCAGAGATTTACCATGCTGGAAACTCCGTATAACATATGACATTCCGGTTCGTTTTCTGTTCCAAAGTAAACCGGAAGTTCCTTTGGTTCCATAACAACCTCGCCTTTCAGGATTACACCAGGACAAACCATCTCAAGAATCATTCGTAACATTCGTACAATAAGATGCACTTGTGGAAGATTTCTACAATTTGTTCCTAATTCTTTCCAGATATAAGGAACTGCATCAATACGAAAGACTTCTACTCCGAGATTTGCCAGATACAGGATATTCCCAATCATTTCATTAAATACTTTCGGATTATGATAATTCAAATCCCATTGATAAGGATAGAATGTTGTCAGTACATGTCTGTGCATCTCTTCACACCATGTGAAATTTCCTGGAGCAGTTTCCGGAAACACCTGCGGCATTGTCTTTTCAAATTGATCCGGAATTTCTCGCGTCTCATAGCACTGATAACGATCCATATATTCCTGTTCGCCTCTCTTGGCTCGTATCGCCCACTCATGTGTATCTGCCGTATGATTCATAACTACATCCAGACATAAGCTGATGCCACGCTTTCTCAGCTCTTTTGTCAGTCTTTTTAACTCTTCGTTTGTTCCTATTTCCGGATCGACCTGCTTGAAATCTTCCACCGCATACCCACCATCATTATATGGATGAGGCATCTTTAAAAGCGGCATCAAATGAAGATAGGTAATCTTCTGCTCTGACAGATAATCCAAGTGTTCTATCACACCTTTTAATCCACCCGCAAACAACTTCGGATACATCGTCATTCCAAGCATGGTTCTGTTACGATACCAGTTTGGTTCTTTCTCTCTTCTGTCATCTAATCGCCTAAGCTCCGCTGGTCTGTTCTGATAAGCTTCTTCCAGCATCTGCATTAGTTCTTCATAACATTGTTCATTGTGATATAACTGCAGATATTTTTCATGCAGTTCCTTCTCATATTTTTTTCTTCTTTCCTCTATCATCAATACTCTATGCTCCTATACTGCAAAGGAGATTCCCGTTTTAGGAATCCCCCCTATCATTATCCATGCGTCTTCAAACTCTATGCAAGTTTTATCATGCATTTTCTAAACCAAATCATATTTCACTATATCTATTTTAGCTGCGCCTTCAGCAAAGAATGAAATTCCTTTTGCCTCTTGTTCTGTAAATATGACAGCCGACATAACCTGCTCGCCATCATTGATAAATATTTCTACGCTAAATCTATCCAAAACCACACGAAGCTTTAATTCATCGGCATCTCCATTTACCAGACATCTTCTCTGATGAACCAATGCTCGTTCGTTTCCCGAAAATTTTCTGTCAATTTTCAGGACAGACTCATCCGGGCGGAAGCACAATTCTGTATGAAACCTCTCATTCTGTGCAAAACGTAATGCGAATTTCTTATAGCCATTTTCTTTATCTTCCGGACGTATCACAAGCTCCATATCTATCGTTCGTCCTTCGATTTTATCTAATGAGATCGTATCATTATTTATTAATACATTGTTGTACTCAACTCTGTTTTTACGCATTGCATCAAGTTCTTTAATCGGCGTTTGATAAAGTCTTCCGTTTTTCACAGATAATTCTCTCGGCAGACTCATTTGTGCAAACCACTTCGAATCGTTATCACGATGAGCTAATGTATCCCAGTTCTGCATCCAGCCAATCATAATTCTCCGTCCATCCGGGGTTTCCAACGTCTGCATTGCATAAAAATCAATTCCATAATCCACCGACTGCGTAAACTGCTCTTTTAAGGTATATGTATCCTTGTCCATTTCTCCTATGATACATAAAGTGCCGTTTCCGTTATGATATTCCAAGCCTTCCGGCAACATATCCTGCGGACTTGTCAGGAGAACGTGTTTTCCATCCAGTTCAAAGAAATCCGGACATTCCCACATTTTTCCAAAACGTTTCTTATTTTCTGCAAGGATGCTGACAAATTCCCAGTCAAATCCATTCTCACTTCTGTAAAGAAGAATCTGTCCGCTTCCATCTGCCGGTCTGCTTCCGATCACACAATAGAAGTTTCCATCTTTTCCTTTCCAGATTTTTGGATCACGGAAATCTACTTTACTTGCACCTTCCGGAAGATCCTTTTCTGTTAAAACCGGATTCTTCTCATATTTCACATAATCTCTTCCGTCTCCGACAGCTACCGCCTGTGTCTGTATATCTCTTTTACTTCCATCTTCTAATGTTTCATGATCTACGGCTGTATACATAAGCAATTGTCTACCGTCATCCAACTCTATTGCACTTCCCGAAAAACATCCACCCTTATCGTATTCTTCATCTGGTGCAAGAGCTGCTGGAAGATATTTCCAATGTAATAAGTCTTTACTTACCACATGCCCCCAATGCATACTGTCCCAGTGTGTATCATATGGATAATACTGATAAAATAAATGGTATTCACCCTGATAATATGAAAATCCATTCGGATCATTCATCCATCCGACATATGGACTCACATGAAAAGCCGGTCTGTCTTCTGCTTTTATCTGCTTTCCTTGTTCTTCTTCATATTTTCTAGCCTTTTCTAACATCTCACTCATGCAAATTCTCCTGTTGTTCGTATCGTTATTTTTCTTCACTCACTGACTTCTGACATTGATCAAAGTATTTCTGTTTAATTGAAAGATAATTGGATAAACATATTTGCTGTTCATATCCTGTAGATAAGTTTCATGCACTTCTTCCTCCATTCCTCTATTAACCCTTCGTGTATAACCGGTTACGTAACCGGTTACTTTATAGTTCGATAATACTATATCCATCTCTTTCTGTCAACACTTTTGTGTATTAAATTAACCAGTTAAGTAATCAGTTATTTTAGCATTGCGTTTTTTCATGAGAATTGTTATACCAAAAGATATTACAGGTAACTTTTGCAGATATTGCTGAATACACACATTTTTCAAAAACTACCATATCAAGATACTTCAATCATCCCGATTCTCCGATTGCCAAAAGAAATAACCAGTGATTCCACGCCACCATTCAATGCCTGATAAATGCCCTGATAAGCAATATTGATTCCGGCAAACAAGAAGCTTACTGAGATTATCCTCATTGCTCCGATAAAATATTCTCTTGACGCCCCTGCATTAAACAGCGTTGCAAATCCCCCTGGAAAAATCTCTGTAATTACAATTCCCAGAATCATTAATATAACCGTATAGATCAGACCATATTTGATTCCATCCTGAATTCTCTTTTTGCTTCTCATTCCATAAGCAAATGCAATGATCGGAGTGATCGCATCTCGCAGACCGAAAGCAAGAAACAGTACAAACTGCTGAACTTTATAAAATAATCCATAAGCTGTCTGTGCTGACGGATTGAATTTCAGAATCAGATTCATTACATAAACCATAATGGACATCAGTGCCTGTGCAATGATTGCCGGAAATCCGATTGTATAGATCTCCTTGATAATTCTGCCATCCGGCTTCATGTATTTCGCCCCATGCTTGAATTCCTTATTGAATTTGATATGAAAAATGAGCAGTAATACCGCGGATGCTACCTGACCAATTACAGTTGCATAAGCCGCTCCTTTCACTCCCATTTCCGGGCAGGGTCCAATACCGTAGATCATGATCGGATCAAGAATGATATTTACAACTGCGCCAACCACCTGTCCAATCGTGGAATAAAGAGAACGTCCTGTTGCCTGCAATAACTTTTCAAATAAAGAAAAGAAAATAATACCAAAAGAGATTACGCAGCATATCCTCAGATAGCTGACTCCCATCTCCAATACTTCTGCATCTACTGTCTGCGATGAAATATATGCTTTCACCCCAAAGATACCAAACAATAAGCAGACCACATAAATAATCATGCCAAGAAACAGACTGTTTCCTGCTACCTTTGCAGCTTTTTTACTGTTCCCCTGTCCAAGTGTCCTTGCAAGAAGTGCATTGGTTCCTACACCGGTTCCAATCCCCACTGCCACCATAAGCATCTGCACCGGAAATACCAGTGTCAAAGCATTTAGTGCTGCTTCACTGCCTACTCTCATATTTCCCACAAACGCACTGTCTACTATGTTATAGACTGCCTGCAATGCCATGGATAAGATCATCGGGATTCCCATCTGGACCATCAGCTTATTCACCGGCATCTCCTTCATCTTGTTGCTTTCCGCCATTTTGTTTTAACTCCTCTCTTTTTGGCACAAAAAAAATATCTTGTAAATTCTGTTTCAGATGGTGCAAAGGCAATTGACTTTTCTATCACAGAAGAAAAACAGCTGTTAGCAATATAAGAAAAAAATACGAATGATACTTAAAACCGTGCTACTAAACTTGTCGGGATTTTGCTATAATGTATGTCAGAAGGAAAAATCTGAAAAAAGAAGAAAAGGAGTATTTTTGAGATGGATTTACAGCAGATTTTTAACGACACGGATTTTGTCCATACAAGTGGGACAAAAGAAGAATTGCAGGTTGCAGGATATCTGAAAATGCAGTGTGAGAACATGGGGGTTCCAACACAGATCGAAGGTTTTCGCGTGGCAATGGGCGATATTGAAGAGGTTCATTTGTATGCAGATGGGGAAGAGATAACATGCAAGGCTTTTTCCTGCTGCGGAAGCGGTGTGGCAGAAGGAGAGCTGTATTACATGCCGGGAACAGATCCAGTATCGATTGCAGGAGCCAAAGACAAGATTGTTCTGATGGACACACAGGGATTTGGATTCTTTACTTACCGGGATCTGATGAAGGCAGGTGCAAAGGCAATTCTCTGCCAGTATGGTAACTTATATTATCCACAGCAGGATATTGACCAGAGAGATCTTCGGGAAGCAGTTGTCGGAGAAGAAAAGAAAGTCCTTTGTGCAATGATTCATACAGGAGATGCGGTTAAGCTGGTAAAAAATCATGCGAAAAAGATGCGGTTAGAGATTAAGCAGAAGGAATATGACGGAGAATCCCATAATGTGATCGCAGAACTTCCGGGAAAAAAGGAAGAGTGGATCATGCTTAGTGCACATTATGATACAACCGCTCTTTCACATGGTGCTTATGACAATATGAGTGGATGTGCAGGACTTCTCGGAATTATGGAATACATGAAAGACAAAGAACGCAATTACGGTCTTCGCTTTGTGTTCTGCGGAAGCGAGGAACGTGGTTTATTAGGATCGAAAGCTTATGTGAAAGATCATGAGGCAGAGCTGGATAAAATCGTATTCAACATCAATCTTGATATGATCGGAACCTATATGGGTAAATTCATTGCATGCGTGTCAGCAGAAGAGAAGCTTTCTCATTACATCAGCTATATGTCAGCGGAAATTGGATTCCCGATAGCTTCTGAGACAGGCGTGTACCCCAGTGATTCCACTCCATTTGCAGATAAAGGTGTACCGGCAGTCTCATTTGCCCGTCTTGCAAGCGGAAATGTTGCACCGATCCATTGCCGGTACGATGTGAAGGCTGTGATGTCCATGGAGCAGCTGCAGAAAGATATTCATTTCCTGAGTTTATTTACAAATCGTTTCACAAACGCTGTGGTATGCCCGGTGAAGAGAGAAATTCCGGAAAATATCAAAAAAGAATTAGATGAATATCTTTTCCGTAAAAGAAAAGAGAATTAAATGAAAGGAAGAACTGTCGCAGTGTAAGAAAAATTTATTTGACTTTTGAAAAAACTGGAAATATAATTATAGTAGACGAGTAGCAGGTAAGCGTAAATCCAGTTTAGCAGCTACTCGTTTTTTGCTTTGTTAAAATAATATATTTGCTATGAAAAAAGTGTGTAGCTTGTCAGCGTAAGTCCAGCTTATAAGACAAGGTGCGCACTTTTTTGTGCAAAAAAAAGAACCGCCCTGATC
>OGXS01001427.1_pt1 | contig 15872 bp, 6 predicted proteins | sample 1576371 | NCBI WGS metagenome assembly OGXS01 (sample SAMEA3541475, study PRJEB24748) | human gut metagenome | biome: human gut; feature: human-associated habitat; material: faeces | place: China | collected 2012
CTAGAGAAAGCCTGGATCCCCCGCCCGGGACCGGGCGGGGAACCACGTTGCAGGTCTGGACCTGCGCAGGTCCAGAAGGAACCACCTGCCGATTCGGCAGCAGCCCCCAAAGGGTCTGTATCCCCTCACCCACTGACGCGGGAGACCTGGTAAACCCCCCGCACCTGGTTGAGCTTGTTCATAATGGTGGTCACCTCGCTCTGGGCGCGGACCTCCACCACCAGGTTCATCTTGGCATACCCGTCCGGCAGGACGTTGACATTCATCCCCAGGATGTTGATCTTGGAGGAGGCCATCACCGTGGTGATGTCCATGGCCAGGCCGGGGCGGTCCTTGGCGATGAGGTCCAGGGAGGTCTTGTAGGTGTTCAGGCTGTCGGGGTCCCAGCTGACCTTGATCCACCGGTCCTTCTCCTGGGGATGCTGCATCCCCGTCACGGCGTTGGGACAGTCCGCCCGGTGGACGGACACCCCGTACCCCCGGGTGATGAAGCCCACAATGGGGTCCCCAGGCACGGGGGTGCAGCACTTGGCGAACTTCACCATGCACTCCGTCATCCCGGAGACGATGACCCCGGAGACCGAGTGCTTCTTGTTCCCCGCCTTGGCCACGCCGGAGTCCAGGGCGGTAGAGGCCTCCCGCTCTGCCGCGGCCTGTTCGGCGGCGGCCCGCTGGGCGGCCAGCTTCTCCGCCTGCTGCCGGTCCTGGTGGACCAGCTCGTCCCGGGCGCGGTTGGCGCACTTCTGGGCGGAGGCCCCGCCGTAGCCGATGGCGGCGTACATCTCCTCCAGGGAGTTGAAGCGGACCTTCTCCAGGATGTGGGGGAGCATCTCCTCGGTGGTGAGCATCCCGATGGTGAGACCTAGGTGCTTCAGTTCGCTCTCGAACATGGCCCGGCCGTGGGCCACGTTCTCCTCCCGCTTCTCCCGCTTGAACCATTGGCGGATCTTGGACCGGGCCTGGTTGCTCTTGGCCAGCTTCATCCAGTCCCGGCTGGGGCCTTTGGCGTTCTTGGAGGTGATGATCTCCACAATCTCCCCGGATTTAAGCTGGTAGTCAAAGCCCACGATGCGGCCGTTGACCTTGGCCCCGGTCATGGAGTTGCCCACGGCGGAGTGGATGGCGTAGGCAAAGTCGATGGGGGTGGCCCCGGCGGGGAGGTTGATGACCTCCGCGTTGGGGGTAAAAACAAAAACCTCGTCGGCGAAGAGGTCCACCTTCAAGCTGCGGATGAACTCCCCGGACTCGGTGTCCTGCTGGTTCTCCAGCAGGCGGCGGATCCAGGCGAAGGTGTCCTCGGTGCCCAGTTTCTTGTTCTTCAGGCCCTGCTTGTACTTCCAGTGGGCCGCCACGCCGTACTCGGCCATGTGGTGCATCTCCCAGGTGCGGATCTGCACCTCGAAGGGGATGCCCTCCTTACCGATGACGGTGGTGTGGAGGGACTGGTACATGTTGGGCTTGGGGGTTCCGATGTAATCCTTAAACCGGCCCAGGACCATTTTATACATGTCGTGGATGCACCCCAGGACGCTGTAGCAGGTGGGGATGTCGTCCACGATGACCCGGAAGGCGTAGAGGTCAAAGATCTCGCTGAGTTCCTTGTTCTGGGCGTACATCTTCCGGTAGATGGAGTAGACGTGCTTCACCCGGCCATAGACGGTGCCTTTGATGCCCTCCTGTTCCAGGCGGGCGGTGATCTCCTCCTGGATGTTTTCCATGAAGGTGGCGTGGGCAGCGGCCTGGCGGGCCAGCTCGTCGGAGATGTCCCGATAGGCCACGGGGTCCAGGTACATGAGGGACTTGTCCTCCATCTCCCACTTCATCCGCTGCATGCCCAGGCGGTGGGCGATGGGGGCGTAGATCTCCAAGGTCTCCAGGGCCTTTTCCCGCTGCTTGCGTTCGCTCTGGTACTCCAGGGTGCGGATGTTGTGCACCCGGTCGCAGATCTTAATGAGGATCACCCGCACATCCTTGGCCATGGCCATAAGCATCTTGCGCAGGTTCTCCATCTGCTTCTCCTCGGTGGAGGCGAAGTTCATTTTGGTGAGCTTGGTGACCCCCTCCACCAGGTCGGCCACGGTGGGGCTGAAGCGTTTGGCCACCTCCTCATGGGTGGCCTCGGTGTCCTCGATGGTGTCATGGAGGAGGGCCGCCATGATGGAGTCGCTGTCCAGCCCCAGTTCGGCCACCAGGTGGGCCACCTCCAGGGGGTGGGTAATGTAGGGGGAGCCGTCTTTCCGCAGCTGCCCCTGATGGCTGTCCCGGGCGAATTCAAAGGCCGTCCGGATCCGTGCCCGCTCCTCGGGGGAGCAGTACTTTTGGATCTTCTCGTCCAGCTCTTGGTACCGGGCCTCCAGCTTGACGAAGGGGTCCGGCGTTTCCTCCGGCGTCTCCTGGGCCTCTGCCGGCGTGAATGAGCGGTTCTGTTCTAACTTATCTAACTTGTCCTCCATACGCAGCTCCCTTTCTTTTCCGCGTCTCTCTCCGGTTTTCCCCGCTCCCGGGCCCTCTCTCCTGGCCCGTGGTCAGGAACGGGGACTGCTTCTTCCTCCCTCGCCCCAGGCAATGGTCTGCAGGCGCTGGATGATGGGGGACTGGTAAAAGGCCAGCTTTCCCCCCTCCCGCCGCTTCCGCAGGCGGATGTGCAGGGTGCCCCCCTCCCCTTTCTGGATGGTCACCAGGCCGAAACTCTCCAGCACTTCCAGGCAGACCATGGTGCGCAGGGTGGACTCCCACAGGTCGTTTTCCTTGGCGATCTTCCGGGCCAGGCTCACGGGGATCTCCGTCACGTCCCCGCTGTGGCTGGCCAGGTACCGCCACACGGCGGCGAACTCCTCCCGCTGGGGGATCATCTGCCGGGCCTCGTAGGGGGAGATGGCCTCCCCCCGGGCGAACTTCCGGTACAGGGCCTGCTCGCTCACCTGCTGGGCGGTGTAGGAGGGGCGCAGGTCCACCAGGTGGAGCTGCACCGTCCGGGACCCCCGGTAGTCGTTGATCTGGGGGTAGAAGGCCACGTCGGCCCGGTCCCCCACGTTCAACCCGGACTTGGCCCGGGTCATGGAGAAGAAGATCATGTCCACCGTGCGCCCATCCCGGCTGGCCCGCATCTTCAGGTGGCGGCCGCCGCCTACGTCGGACATGCAGGTCACCGTCACCCCGGACAGGGAAAAGACGGGCTTGGGGTTGCCGGCGCCGTAGGGCTCCAGCATGGACAGGCCCTCCACCTCCTCCACGGTGAGGAGGGCGGTGTTGGGGATCTCCCCGTCGATCTGGAGGGTGGAGACCAGCTCCTCCCCACCCATGTCGGTGCGGACGATCTCCCGCATCCGGGTGCGGAAGGCGGGGATGTTCTCCTCCCGAATGGTGAACCCTGCCGCCAGGGCGTGGCCGCCGTAGTCCTCCAACAGGTCGGCGCACTGCTCCAGGGCAGAGAAGAGGTTAAAGTTCTTGCAGGACCGGCAGGAGCCCTTGCCCCGGCCGTCCTCCTGCAGGCAGATCATAAACACCGGGCAGGCGTACTGCTCGGCCAGGCGGGAGGCCACAATGCCCACCACCCCCTGGTGCCAGGCCTTGTCCGCCAGCACCAGGCAGTCGTACTGCTTCCGCCCGGCCAGCATGGCCAGGCACTGGTTAAAGACCTCCAGCTCCACGGCCTGGCGCTGGCGGTTGAGTTCGCACAGGGCGTGGGCCATGGTCTCGGCCTGGTGGGTGTTCTCGGTGAGGATGAGCTCCACGGCCATGGCCGCCTGGCCCATGCGGCCGGCGGCGTTGATCCGAGGGGAGAGGCAGTACCCCACGGTGGTGGAGTTGATGGCCCGGTTCAGGGTGCCCGCCTCCACCATCAGGGCGTACAGCCCCCGGCGGCGGGTCTTTTTCAGGTGGTTGAGCCCCACCCGGACGATGGTGCGGTTCTCCCCCAAAAGCTTCATCACGTCGGCCACCGTGCCCACGGCGGCCAGGTCGGCGTACTCCTGGAAGAGGGCGTGGTAGCGCTTTTCGCCCCCCAAGGCCATCACCAGTTTCAGGGCCACGCCCACCCCGGCCAGGTCTTTGAAGGGGTAGGGGCAATCCTTCCGGTGGGGGTCCACCACCGCCACGGCGGCGGGGAGTTCCTCCTTGCACTCGTGGTGGTCGGTGATCACCAGGTCGATGCCCAGTTCCTTGGCGTACTCCACCTCTTCCACGGCGGTGATGCCGCAGTCCACGGTGACGATGAGGCGAACCCCTTCCTGGGCCAGGCGGTCCACTGCCTCCCGGTTCACCCCATAGCCTTCGGACAGGCGGTTGGGGATATAGTAGCACACGTCCCCTCCCTGGTCCCGCAGGTAGTGGGTAAGCAGGCAGGTGGAGGTGATGCCGTCCACGTCATAGTCCCCATAGACTGCCATCTTTTCTCCGTTGCGCAGGGCCCGGCCGATGCGCGCCACGGCCAGGTCCATATCCTTGAGTAAGAAGGGATCTTGCAATTGGTCCTCTCCGCTGGAAAGGAGGGCCTTGACCTGGTTCAGGTCGGTCATACCCCGGGCACAAAGGGTGGCAGCAACCAGAAAGGGAACGCCTTGCCGTTCCATGGTCTGGCAGGTCTCCTGCGACCGCTGTGCGATATTCCACTGCTGATATTTCATGGTTGGGTCCTCTGTTTTCCGGTAAATTTCTATCCTTCCAACTGTCCTCTCAAAAGAGGATGAAAGAAAAATGCTACTATCATTACATCATAAAGGATACCATAAAACCTCCCTTATCTCAAGAGAGATGGGAGGTTTTTTCCCTTTTTTTCAAGAAAAGCCCACCAAAAGAGCAGGCATTTGTGCGGTTATCGCACCCTGACGGCAGTCACCCGCCCTCTGACCGGACCCCAGGGGGAAAGGGGGGAGGCCCCCCCTTTTCCCCTGGGCAAAAAAGGAGAGAGCACAGCGCTCTCTCCTTTTGCAACAGGGTTCTTGGGATTATTCCGCCACGGTCTGGCAGAAACGCATGAGCACCGTAGCAATCTGGGCCCGGGTGGAGTCCCCGGCGGGGCGGAGGGTGTTGTCCTCAAAGCCCTGGAGGAGCTCCGCGCCCACCGCCCAGGACATGGCCTCCTGGGCATAGGCCTGGATAGTCCCGGCGTCAGGGTAACCGGAGAGGTCCCCGCTGGCGCTGACGTCATAGCCCTGGCTGCCAGCATAGCGGTACAGGATGGCCGCCAGTTGCTGGCGGGTGATCTCGTCCCCGGGGGCGAACTCGGTGGCAGACACGCCGTCCACAATGCCGTTCTGGGCCGCCCAGAGGATGGCCTCGGTGTACCAGGCGCCCGCCTCTACGTCGGTGAAGGGCAGTTCACCGGAGACCGCCGGCTCCCCGGCCAGGCGGTAGAGGATGGTGACCACCTGGGCTCTCGTAGTGGTGGTGTTGGGGGCGAAGTGGTTGTCCCCCACCCCGTCCATGAGGCCGTTTTCGTAGGCGTAGACCACCGCGTCGTAGAACCAGTCGGTATCAGACACGTCGGTGAAAGGCTCGGCAGCGGGTTCCCCGGCCTCCACGAAGGTGACAGTGACGGTGACCTGGCCGTCGGGCATCACGAAGGTGTAGGTGCCGTCGGTGTTTTCGGTGACAGCCACCGCCTCCCCGGAGCGGTCGGTGACCCCCACGGTGCCCACCTGGTACCCCGCATCGGGGTCGGGGGTGATGGTCACGGTGGTACCCTCCTTAGCGGCGGTGGGGTTCACCGCCACGGTGCCGCCTTGGGTGGCCTCTACAGTGATTCTGTAATTGGGGTTGGCGGGAGGGATGTTAGGCGCAGTCACGGTCACGGTGACACTCTCGCTGGCGAGAACGTCTCCGCTGGCCTTTACCCGCACCTGATAGTCCCCGGGCTCCAGTCCGGTGACCGCCGTGCCGGTGATCGCGTTCCAGGTGGCCCCGCCGTCGGCGCTGTACTCCATGGTGCTGTCCACACCGGTGATTTGGTTGGCGCCGCCCTGGACGCCTTGAGGTGCGATATAGGCAAACTGGCTGCCTGCGGTCAGCGTGATGTCCCCGGCAAAGGTGCTGTAGCTGTAGTACCTGGTTCCGCTGCCGTCAAACCAGGCGTAGGTCTGGCCAGCGGGAATGTCCGTTTCTCCTGATAGGTCGGGGAAGCCCACGGTATCGCCGGGGTTGGTGTAGTCTGTATGGATGACTTCGTCATCTTTTTTCTGGAACTCTACCCGGACGACGGACTTTGCCGTCTCACTGGTGAGAATGGGGGAGGCGTCCCTGGTATCCCCCGTCAGGATCTGGCCCCAGACCTGGCCGAGCTCATCGTCGAGCACGTTTTCGTTACACCAGTCTTGCAACAGCCAGGCCACCTGGCCGGAGGCGAATTGGGCGGTGGTCTTGGCGGTCGTGCCGTCTAAAGCGTCTGTCTCGCTGTCTGCGAGGTAATAGCAGTTGGTGACATGGTTCTCGCTGTCGTTGTTTCCCACGATGCCGCCGACATTACTACTGCCAGCAACGCTGCCGGTGTTGTAACAGTTGGCAACTATACTCCAGTTTTCTCCCACAATGCCGCCCACGTCATCATCGTGGCCGGTGACGCTGCCATTGTTGGCGCAGACGGTGACGTCGCCATCGTTGTACCCCACTATGCCGCCGACGTCATCGCTTTCGCCAGTGACACTGCCGTTGTTGGTACAGCCGGTGACATCACCATTGTTGTCCCCCACTATGCCGCCGATATCCTCATCTCCAGTGACACTGCCAGCGAAGGAACAGCCCGTGACGGTACCGTAGCTCTCGCCTACCACACCGCCAATATTGTCGTCCCCGGTGATGTCTCCGGTGACGCTGAGGTTTCGCACCGTGCCAGTTTCTTCAACGTAGCCAAACAGGCCCTGGTCATCCTCATATCTGTTGATATACAAGTCAAAGATGCTGTGCCCGTTCCCGTCAAAATTTCCGTTGAATGCATTATCCGACGTACCAATGGGAACCCACTGGGCAAGGCTCTGTCCATTGCCTGTCCAGGTCCAGTCTCCGCTGGCCCGGTCATAGGCGTAGGTCCAACCTGGGTTCATGTCTATGTCCGCCGTCAGCTTGTAATAGGCATTGCCATATTTTTCGTTCGTGTCTTCTGCATTGATCAGGTTCCGGTAATATTCCAGGGTGGCCAGGTCTGGGATCAGATAAGGACTGTCTGCTGTTCCTTCTCCCTCCAGATCATCCAGGTCAAGCGTATCCCCGAACACGACGCCATTGTTGTCCAGAGTACCCTGGACGATCACAAGATCTGCGGAGAGGGTGATCCCCTCCGGCACAACAAGGGTGCTGCCCACAGGGATAACCAGGGTGCTGCCTGCGGGGATAGTGGTATCCGCCGCCAGGGTGACGGTGCTGTTCGTGCCATGGAATACGGTCCCAGTGCCATCCACAGTAATGACGTTGCCATCGCCTATGTAGCCGTCGGTGATGGCATCCGCATCCGATCCCGCAAAGGCGATGACACTGCCGCCGCTGATGGTAATGGATTCGCAGGAACCATTCGTTCCGGCCTCGCCAATGCCGTTGCCGTCGTAGCAGCCTACGGCCACCACACTGCCTCCGCTGATGACGATGTCATCACAGATACTTGGGTCATACTCGCCGACACCAACGCCACTGCCAATACCGGCGCCATAATTGGAGACAGCGGTGACACTGCCGCCTGTGATGGTGATGGGGCCGCAATCTCCATAGTCACCGCAGCCGATACCCGCGCCGCCATCAAATCCGCCGGTGGCAGTCACCTTACCGCCGGTAATGGTGATACTCTCGCAGGAACTTTCATAGTCCCCGCTGCCAATACCCGCACCATAGCCGTATCCCTCAGCGGTGATCCGACCGCCGTGGATGGTGATCGCACCGGCAGGTTCATCCTCATCTCCACCGATGCCGGCATCGCTGCTGCCATTTGCAACCGCCGTCAGCGCACCCATGGCATCTCCGGTGGACTGGGCGTAGATGGTGATGTTAGAATTGTTTCCGTTCAGCCCGATGCCGCCGTTGACGGTGAGGTTACAGCCATCGGCCAGAATCAAGTGCACGTCGCCGTTGACGGTGACTCGGCTGTCAATTGTCACATCGCCGCTGACAATGTACCAGTATTCGTCGTTCCCGTTACTCCCCCAGGTGTTGATGACGGGAACGACCGTTGACGTGGTCTCAGGGGATGTCTGCTGCGACCCATTTTCATCCAAATAGGCCGATGCACCAGTCCGAAGGGAGATAACAGCCTGTCCCGTAACCGTCGTTGAAATGGTGTTGTTACTATAGAGGGCGCCGTTGTTTACGATACAACCGCTGCTGCCGCTCACGGTTCCATAGTTGACAATCGTGCCGTTGTTGGTGAGGGTATGTCTTCCCAGGTTCAAGGTTTCTTCCGCGACAATCGTCAGGATCTGGCCTTCCCCTATGGTGAAGTCACCAGGGAGGGTGCAATTTCCGTAGACTTCATAATTATCGGCACTCTGGACCCCCTGGGCCACAATGGCGTTGGAGATGCTCGGTCCATCCCCTCCAGTAGAAATCTGTGCGCCGTTGCGGTTGATGGCGGTGATGATGCTGTCGGTAATAGATATGCTGACCACGCCTGCACTGGCAGAGTGCACCCCCTGCCCAATGGCGGCGCAGTCATCGTGGTTACCATCCGTGGAGGCTGAAACAATGGCGTTCTTGATGGTAATACTGCCCGCCTTCTTAGACCAGCAGCCGGTGCCAATGCCCGCCGCGTTCCTTGTGGCACGGGCGGTGACGGTGCCGCCGTTGATGGTGATGCTTGCAAAGCCGCCGTATATCTGATCACATTTATCATTGGCGTGGCCGCCGCCGATGCCCGCGCCGTCGTCGGTGCCGGTAGCGTTGATGGTGCCGCCGTTGATGATGATGGTGCCTGCGTTGTTCCACGTCCCGCCGCCGATTCCCGCAGCGCCGCTGCCGCCGGTGACGTTCAGGGTACCATCACCCTGGATGGTCAGAGTAGCGCTCTCAGATACATTGATACCCGCCCGGCCCGCGCCGCTCTGCAGGGTGTTGTCCCCGCTCAGCGTGAGGTTCAGGGATGCGCCCCCGTTGATCCACAGGGCGCAGGTGCCAGCATTAGAGTCAGTTGGTTGATCATAAGGTTTTTCTCCCTGCCCAAGATCAAATTGGATATTCACGTTGTTTAAGGTGATGCTGGCGTCACCTTGAACAACAATATGGTCCGTGGTGGTAGTGCCGGAAATGGTGACGTCTGCACCCTCGTTGACGGTGATGGTATTCCCCGATTGGGTGTAAGCGTCCTCTGCACTGCCATTGTTGACAGTAATCGTGAGCCCCTCCTGTGTCCCCGCCGCCATCGCCGATATCGGCAGCAGACTCAAACACAGAACCACGCATAGGAAACACGCTCCCAGGCGTTTGGGAATGGTGGTTACTTTCATCTTAGAACCTCCTTCGTCTTTGGGAAACCTGAGTCGACGGCCTTTTGGAGCTTTCCCATTTCCGGAGAGTCTCTCCGGAAATCAGAGGGCTAGCCCTCTGCCGCGGCGCATATGGCCTCATTCTTTCCTATTGTATCGGAGATCCTCCCCCTGGGCAAGGTCTCCACAGGCCTTTTCCCTCGCCCAGTCCCAAAAAGTTGCACAAAAATAGCCCGTGCCCCCCGGCACAGGCCATTTTTTCTCTTCACCCCGAAGGACCCCACACACCTTTCCGCCCCAACCGACTCGCCCGGCAGGGCACGCCTCGCAGAGTTTCCCCGCCCGCAGGCGGGGAAAGAAAATGAGATCATGTTTTGACCGGCTCCGCCGGCCAAAACATACTTCTCAGCCGCCAGTGTGCCCGCAGGGCGCGCGCAGCGGCTGCATCCCCCAATTTTGGGAGGGGCCTCACACCAAGCAGAATACTTGACACCCCCGTACTCTGCCGCCTCGAACGAAGCGCAAACCCCGCTCGCCCCTCCCAAAATTCAATACGCAAAATGGTTCCGGTCATAGGAGGAGAGGTTTTGGAACTCCTCCACCCGCGCCTGGGCTTCTTCCGAAGGCGTGGCGGTGAGCACCCCGTTCTCCTCCACCCAGCCGGTGGTGTGGAGGACGGGGAGGGTGTGGGCGGTCTCCCGCTGGGCCTGCATGTAGGCAGAGCCCTCCCAGCCGATGAGCGCAAAGACTTCATTCATCAGGAAGCAGGGGGACAGGTCCGGCCCCTGGCCCTGGAAGTCCTCCCCCAGCAGGTCCTTGGCGGCCTGGTTGCCCCAGATGAGGTACCAGGTGGAGTAGTAGTTCCGAAACCCCTCCTCGGTGGTGGTGTCCAAGCTGATGCCCAGCTCGGCGTACATGGACCCGTTGTTGCCCATCCAGGGCTTGTGGTCCCCGTAGAGGAGGAGGACCACCGGCTCGTCCAGGGTATCCAGGTAGTCGGCGAACTGCTCCACCCAATCGGAAGTGTTTTCGATGTGGAGGAAGTAGTTGTTCAGGGCGTTGAGGGTGGTCTGCTGGTAGTCCCCGGTGCAGTAATCCCCGCTGCCCCAGACCCGGTCGGTGTCATAGGGGCCGTGGCCCTGGTAGGTGACGTTGAAGGAGAAGAGGGGGGCCTCGTTGGTGGCAAAGTACTCGGTGAGCCGCGCCTCCAGATCGGGGAAGAACACGTCGTCGTAGGCCACATCCTCCCCCTCGGCGATGAACTGCTCGTAGTAGTTGTCGGTGAAGAGGTAGTCATCCAGGCCCAGGTTGGGGTTCACCGTCAGGCGGTTGTAGAACCAGTCCCGGCAGGGGTGGGAGCCGTTGGCGGTGTACCCCTGGCTCTTGAGGTACCAGGCCACGGAGTTGGTGTCGTAGGCGAAGTCCCCGTGGCGGTTGCCCCCGGTGAGGACGGCCCACTCGGTCTCCGCAGTGCCCCCGGCGAAGATGTCGGTGATGAGGGTGCCGGTGTAGCTCTCCGCCTGGAGGGCGTGGAACCCCCGGTAGACGTCGGGGGACAGGCCGTCGATGTCGTACAGGGAGAGGTCGGCAAAGGCCTCCAGCTGGATGGAGATGAGGTTCACCTTCTTCTCCTCGGGGATCACCCCGTCCTCGTACTGGCTGAGGATGGCCTGGGCCGCGGCGGCGTCATAGGAGGCATAGGCCTCCAGATAGTCCCCCACGCTGTGGAGGAAGGGGTAGACCACCCCGGTGGCGGCGTAGGCCTCCGCCTCCTTCTGGGCGTGGTCCCCGGCCAGGGCATTGTAGCGGTCATCGTCCAGGTAGACGTAGAAAAAGCTCACCGCGCCCACCGCCACCACCGCCGCCAGGGCGATGAGCCGGGGCACCACCTTGGGCCGCCCCTTCCCCAGGAAGAACAGCAGCACCGTGCAGGCCACGATGACCACAATCCACCCGATCATCAGGGGGGTGAGGGCCACATGGTACTGGTCGGACATGCCCAGGCCCTCCCGGATGTGGTACAGGTCCTCCCACAGCATGGGCTCGCTGCGGAAGAGGAGCTTGAAATAGTTCCCCCCGGTGAGGAGGAACAGCAGCGCCCCCACCACCAGGCAGGACAGCCAGGCCTGCCCGGTGGCCAGCCACAGCAGGCCCAACAGCAGCAGCACCGGCAGGGCATTCCAGAGGAAGAGTTCCGGGTTGCCGCCCCAGCTGATCCCCTCCCAAGCCGACAGGGCCAGGGAAAAGAGGCTGAACACCACGCCCACCGCCACCAGCAGCACCAAGGTGACCAGGGCGGAGCGGCGGGGGATGGGGTTCCATCGTTTTTTGTTTTCCATTTCCATCGGTGGTTCCCTCCTTGCCTGCCGGTTGGGGTCCAACCGGCAGAGGATCTTGTTATGCCACGGCGCCTTGCCCTATGGGGTGACAGGGCAAGGCGCCGCAATGAGTTCTTGTGTATGGGATGGGGGCTATTCCTGGCTGCGGTAGTAGTCCCCCGCCAGCACCCAGTTGCTCAGGGTGGTGAGTTTGGTGATCTCCGCAGACCGGTCCGGGTCGCCGGTGCCGCCGCCCTGGCTGGACCAATAGGTCTCCCCATCGTACCAGCTGCCGTCGGAGAAGAAGACGTATCCCCCCTGGTCTCCCAGGCCGTCGTGGCCCACCAGGAAGGCGCCGGAGGTGTCCAGCCCGAAGAGGTTTGCGATGGTGGGCAGCACATCCACCGAGGAGGTGACCTTGTCCACCTGGGTGGCCTCCAGGTCCGCCGACCAGATGAAGAAGTCGGTGTGCTGGAGCATGTTCATGTTGTCCACGCCCTTGATGTCCATGTTCAGGGCGTCGTCCATCATGTAGTAGTTGTAGTGGTCGGCGTAGAAGATGAGGACGGTATCCTCCAACAGGTTGGCCTGGGTGAGGGAATCCACCAGCTCCCCGATGAACTGGTCGGTCTCCATGGCCCCGGCCACGGCGTAGACGTAGTTGCCGTCGGTGCGCTGGGCAGCCGCCTGGGCGGCCTCGGCGTGGGCCTGGTAGCTGGGGTTATCCTCGCCGTAGGGGCCGTGGCCAGAAAGGGTGATGACGAAGGAGAAGAAGGGATTCCCCTCGGTCATCTGGTCAAAGCCGTTGATGAGGTAGCGGTCCATCTGGTAGTTTTCCATGGCCAGGTCCGTGCCGCCGTAGTACTGCTCATAGCCCAGGTTGAGGTGGATGTTGCTCCGGTCATAAATGTTTCCTTCGCTGTTGTGGAAGGAGCGGGCGGTGTACCCCTGCTGGCCGAAGAGGTTGGCCAGGGAGTAGGGGAAGCTGTTGTTCCCATAGACGGAGGTGGCAATCCCTCCGGTGGCGGGGAGCAGGCCGGTGTTGGTCATAAACTCCGTGTTGAAGGTGCCCGCCGTGATGTAAGCCGGGGTGTAGTGGTTGGTGAAGGAGATTGACTCCGCCTTCAGCTTGGACAGGTTGGGCATGTAGGCCTCCTGGAGCATCCAGGTGTCAATGGCCTCCAGCTGGACCAGGATGACGTTTTTCCCCGCCAGCAGGCCGGTGTACTCGTTGTCCGTCTGGGCGGCCTCGTACTCGGCCACATACTGGTCCACCTGCTGCCGCTCCTCGTTACTCATGGTGTTGGCGGGGAAGACCTGCCGGACCAGGTCCCGGACGGTGTACTGGTACAGGCCGCTGACCATGAGGGCGTTGGTGCTGTCGCTGAGTTCGTGGTAGGCCTTGCTCCGGTTGTCCTCCTGGGAGGTCTCCCAGATCACCGTGTCCGCCACGGGGAAGTAGTGGAAGTGGGTAAAGGCGATGACCCCCACCCCCACCAGGAAGGCCGCCACCCCTGCCAGGACGGAAGCCTTCACCGGCTTCGGGGGGATGACCTTCAGCAGCCGGCCGGAGGTCATCATCAGCAGCACCGCGATGGCCGCCCCCACGATGACCTTCCAGTCGATCTTGATGTAGGACGCGTCCATAAACTCCCCCGTTCCCCCATAGGTGAGCACGGAGAAGGAGAAGAACCGGCGGAAGGCACTCATAAACCCGCTGTGGGTGATGGCGATGACCACAAAGGTCACCAAGGGCACACACCGGACGAACCACCGGGGAATTTTGGGCAGGAAGAACACCAGCCCGGCAAACACCAGGGCCCACCCCAAGGTGAACAAACTGGCCGGCAGGAACTTAACCCCCACGATCCCCGCCCCCCGGTAGGTAAACCGCAGGGAGAGGTCCAGCACAAAATAGGCCAGAAAGAAGGGGATGATGTACAGGTAGGGTTTGATCCCCGAAACGGAGGTGCTGTACAGCCGGTTCCGGGCGAAGCACTGCCAGAAGGTCAGGCCCAGGGCCTTGCCCTCCTGCTTTTTTTCGAGTTTCTTTGGATGGGTTGCCATACTTTGGATTAGCCTCCTTTGCCGGCCTGGCAGGCCGGTGGTAGGTTGGCCTGCCAGTTGGCACAAAAAGACATCCCGGGGGCGGGCGCAGCCGTGCAAGCACAGCCGCACCCACCCCCAGAAAACGCCTGGTCGGCAGGTCTTTCCCTATTTAGACCCATTCTGTGAAAAAATGCAATCAAAAAAGGTTAACTTTTTGAAAACTTTTTAGAAAGTCACCTTTTCCCGCAGGTACTCCTTCAACTGAGCGATGGGCAGACGGACCTGCTCCATGGTGTCCCGGTCCCGGACGGTGACGCAGTGGTCGGCCTCCTTCTCCCCGTCGCCCACGGTGTCGAAGTCCACGGTGATGCAGTAGGGGGTGCCGATCTCGTCCTGGCGGCGGTAGCGCTTGCCGATGGAGCCGGCCTCGTCATAGTCCACCATGAACTCCTTGCTCAGCTGGTCCCGGATCTCCAGGGCGGCGGGGCCCAGCTTCTTGGACAGGGGGAGCACGGCGCACTTGAAGGGGGCCAGGGCGGGGTGCAGGCGCAGGACGGTGCGGACGTCGTCCTTGCCGTTCTTGTCCTGGCCCACCACTTCCTCGTCGTAGGCGTCCACCAGGAAGGCCAGGGTCACCCGGTCGGCGCCCAGGGAAGGCTCAATGACGAAGGGGATGTAGTGCTCCCCTGCCTCCTGGTCGAAATAAGTCTGGTCCTTGCCGGAGGTGGTCTGGTGGGCGTTCAGGTCGTAGTTGGTGCGGGAGGCCACGCCCCACAGTTCGCCCCAGCCGAAGGGGAAGGCGAACTCGAAGTCGGTGGTGGCGTTGGAGTAGTGGGAGAGCTCCTCGGGGTCGTGGTCCCGGAGGCGGAGGTTGTCATCCTGCATCCCCAGGCCCAGCAGCCACTGGTGGCAGAAGTCCTTCCAGTAGGCGAACCACTCCAGCTCGGTGCCGGGCTTGCAGAAGAACTCCAGCTCCATCTGCTCAAACTCCCGGGTGCGGAAGGTGAAGTTGCCGGGGGTGATCTCGTTGCGGAAGGACTTGCCGATCTGGCAGACGCCGAAGGGCAGCTTCTTCCGGGTGGTGCGCTGGACGTTCTGGAAGTTCACAAAGATGCCCTGGGCGGTCTCGGGGCGGAGGTACACGGTGTTCTTCGCGTCCTCGGTGACCCCCTGGAAGGTCTTGAACATCAGGTTAAACTGGCGGATGTCCGTCCAGTTGTGGCCGCCGCAGGAGGGGCAGGGGATGTTGTGCTCCTCCACAAATTCCTTCATCTCCGCCTGGCTCAGGGCGTCCACGGACTTGCCCAGGTCAAAGCCGTTGGCCTGGCACCAGTCCTCGATGACCTTGTCCGCCCGGAAACGCTCCTTGCACTCCTTGCAGTCCATGAGGGGGTCGGAGAAGCCCCCCACGTGGCCGGAGGCCACCCACACCTGGGGGTTCATCAGAATGGCGGCGTCCAGGCCCACGTTGTAGGGGTTTTCCTGGACGAACTTCTTCCACCAGGCTTTCTTCACGTTGTTCTTCAGCTCCACGCCCAGGGGGCCGTAATCCCAAGTGTTGGCCAGGCCGCCGTAGATCTCGCTGCCGGGGAAGACGAAGCCACGGCCCTTGCACAGGGCCACAATCTTTTCCATGGTCTTTTCGCTGTTTTTCATATGACGCAAACTCCTTCGTTTGTAAATTGACAGAGGACAGAAACCGGCGGCCCTCGGGGCGAAAAAAACGCCCTGAGCCAATGCTCAGGGCGGAAAGCTTCCGTGGTGCCACCTGAATTCGGGCCAAGGATAGGCCCGCACTCGAACCCGGTAACGGCGGGGGAACCGGCGGGGCATTGCCTCCCCGCGGCTTACGGGCGCCTTCCCTCCACTGCCGCCAGAGCCTTGCACCGTCCGGCTCCTCTCTTTGGGCGGGGAAGTGGGGTACTCCTCCCGGTCACAGCCTGTTTCATCGGGGGGTATTCTACCACCTTTTTACGCCTTCGTCAAGGCGTGGGGGGAGGGTTTTTCTGCCGGTGTCGGCAGGGGGGGCTTCTGGACCGGCGCAGGGTGGGCCCTGCGGCGTGGTTTCCCGCCCGACTCCGGGCGGGAGCCCGGCTTTCTCCGGAGA
>OGXS01001434.1_pt1 | contig 15813 bp, 16 predicted proteins | sample 1576371 | NCBI WGS metagenome assembly OGXS01 (sample SAMEA3541475, study PRJEB24748) | human gut metagenome | biome: human gut; feature: human-associated habitat; material: faeces | place: China | collected 2012
TTACCGTAAAAGGCGAAACTCCGCTATGTGCCACCGAAAAAGCCGTAGAATTCCTTGAAGGCGCCATAAGGGATTCTTACGAAGAAAACACGGATCGTAATTTCGGGGTAAATTTTGAAAAATATTTAGGGAAGCTTATGTAAAGCATCTCACAAAGAGCCGTATTGCGCCCTGCAGTCCGGCACCGCGAGCTTCTCGGATATTTCACTACGAAAGAATATGGTGACCACTATGAACACAAGATCAAAATCAACGACAGCGCTTTTAAACCTTGTTAAAGCTGCGGTTTTTGCCGCTCTTATTGCCGTAATGACGGCATACATCAAATTTAACACCGGTATAAACGACGGTTATCTCCACTTCGGCGACAGTATGATTTACCTTGCCGCATGTATTCTTCCGCTTCCGTACGCAATGGCGGCTGCGGCAATAGGCGGTTTTTGTGCCGATATACTTGCCGGTGCTGCCGCTTGGGCTCCGTTTACGGCAATAATTAAAGCTCTTAACGTTCTGCCGTTTGCACTTGTTTATACCTGCCACGCAACGAAGAGCCCCAACAAAATTCTTAATAAGACCACCGCGTTTATGCCTCTTGTTTCCGGTCTTATAACAATCTTCGGTTACCTTCTTGCGGAGGGACTTTTATATTCGTTCCCCACGGCATTAACTTCCGTTCCGTTCTCGATTATTCAGGCAGTCGGCAGTGCAATAATCTACTATATTGCCGCTCCGGCGCTTGATAAAGTTAAATTCAAAACAAAATTATCCTAAAGGGAGACTTTTTAATGGCTGACATAGTTTACACCTTTGAGGGCAGCGTATACCTTAACATCACAAATTCCTGTCCGTGCAAATGCAAATTCTGCATCCGCAATAATTCGGATTCGGTAGGTGACGCGGACACACTTTGGTTCTCGGGTCACAACCCCTCGTTTGATGAAATTAAAAAAGCTATTGACGAATACGATTTTACCGGCTACAACGGCGAGGTTATATTCTGCGGCTACGGTGAACCGACTTTTGCATATGACAATCTCATAAAGACGTGCAAATACATTCACGAAAAGCTCGGCTTAAAGGTTCGTCTTAATACGAACGGCCTTTCCGACCTGCTCAACAAAAAGCCGACAGCCAAGGAATTATGTGAAAATACCGATAAAATCTCGATAAGCCTTAACGAATACAGCAGCGAAAAATACTGTGAGCTGTGTGCTCCGGCATTCGGTGAAAAATCGTTTGACGCCATCATCAAATTTGCAAAAGAGTGTAAACAGTACGGTCAGGATCTGCGTTTTTCGGTGGTCGATGTGATTCCCGAAGAGGATATTGAAAAATGCAGAGAGCTTGCCGACAGTCTCGGTATCCCGCTTAGAGTCAGAGCCTATGTTGCCGACTGAGAATAATCGTCCGTCAGCTTTTTTCGCATAATCGCAAGCACGGCTCTCTCCTTTCTTGAAACCTGCACCTGTGACATTCCGAGTTTTTTGGCTGTCACACTTTGCGTAAGCCCCTTGAAATATCTGAGCCTTATAAGGGTTTGGTCTTTTTTGGGCAAAGCTTTTAAAACCTCTTCGAGAGCCAATTTATCCTGAATGGCATCTTCGCCCGAGGGCACTGGAACATCGGTTTGACGTTCATTGTCGTCGTCCGACGCAGTGAGCGACACGGGCGGCAAGGAAATATTTAAAAGTTCCGATACGGCAAAGCAGTCTATCCCCAGAATTTTTGATAATTCTGTTACGGTAGGCTCTCTGCCGTTTTCTTTTGTCAACTTTTCGCTGAGCTTAACGGCTTCGCGCGAACGTTCCTTTAAGGAGCGGCTGACCTTTACCGCTCCGCCGTCTCTGAAAAGTCTTCTGATTTCACCCAAAACCGCAGGTACGGCATACGTTGAAAAAGCAAAGCCGAGCTCCTCGCGAAAGCCGTCCGCCGCCTTGACAAGTCCGAGGCACCCTGCGGAATAAAGCTCCTCATATTCTATTCCTCTGCCGCGGAACCTGTTTGCACAGGCGTGTACCAAGCCGAGATTTTGCTCAATCAGCTCTTTTCGGTCCATTGCTCTTTACCCTTTATCGTTTTATATAAGGTTACAGTTGTGCCTTTTCCGAGCGTTGACGTCACTCTCACCTTATCGGAAAAGCTCTCCATCACGGAAAACCCGAGACCCGATCTGTCACCGCCGAGCGTTGTAAACAGCGGCTGACGGGCTTTTTTTATGTCTTCTATCCCGCGACCTCTGTCGCGTATTTTCGTCACAGTTTTACCGTCGCCGTAAATTTTGACGTCTATGTATATTTTTCCGCACGAATTTTTGTAGGCGTGGACTATACAGTTTGTCACCGCCTCGCTGACGGAGGTCCTTATATCGTTCAGCTCCTCTATTGTGGGGTCAAGCTGTGAAATAAACGCCGACACCGCCGTACGTGCATATCCTTCGTTTACGGAACGGCTCTCCAGTTGCATTTTGAGTTCATTAAGCGGTTTCACTTTTCTCCGCCTCCTTTTTCTTTTTCAGCACCGCGAGATTTTGAAGCCCCGCGAGGCACATTACCTTATATGCATGGCGTGACAGGCCGTGAATTTCGAGTGAGGCTCCCATACTCTCGCATAGCTTGTATCTGCCCATCACAAGTCCTATTCCGGAGCTGTCCATAAATGTGACTCCCGAAAAATCAAGCACGACTCTTTTAGGGTGTGCCGAAATAATTGCCGCGTCTGTTTTTTCGCGTATGGGCAAAGCGACATGATGGTCGATTTCACCTGATAAAAATGACGTAACAACATCTTCGTCTGTCTTAATTTCAACGGACATATTTTTTCATCCCTTCCGAGTTTTCTTTCATTTTAACGGACAAGCATTAAAAAAGCTGTCGCAATATGGTAACGAATACCGTTTTTTCAAAATATAATGATATTGTATATATCAGAGCAAAGGAGAGAACAGCCTTGGAGCATAAAAAAAGCCTTGCCTTTTTGCCTGTCGGTGAAAAAGCAAGGGTGTTATCGGTTGAAAACGAAGGAAATATGAAAAGACGGCTTCAGGATCTCGGAGTTATAAGGGACACCGAAATCGGTTGTGTTCTCGACAGCATATCCGGCGACATAAAAGTCTACATGATACGCGGCGCATACATTGCGATACGAAAGTCCGACGCAGAGCAGATACTTCTTAAATAGGGTGATAATTTGAAAAAACAAAAAAATCCCAATAAAAAAGTAATAGCACTTGCCGGCAATCCGAACGTCGGAAAAAGCACGGTATTTAACGCGCTCACAGGTATGCACCAGCACACCGGTAATTGGACGGGAAAGACGGTAGACTCCGCAGAGGGCAGGCTTCTTTATAAAGAAAGAGAATATGTTTTGGTCGATCTGCCGGGTACATATTCTCTTTGCTCACACTCCGAAGAAGAGGAAAATGCAGGTAAATTTTTGCAATCTCAACGGTATGACGCCGTAATCGTTGTATGCGACGCGGTCTGCCTTGAGCGCAATTTAAATCTCGTCCTGCAAGCCATGGAAATAACGGGTAATATAATTGTTTGTATAAACCTGTTAGATGAGGCGAAGAAAAAGGGCATAGAAATTGACACGGAAAAGCTCGAAAAACGACTCGATGTTCCGACAGTCGGCATTTGTGCACGTACAAAGCAGGGGTTTCCAGAGCTTTTGGCCGCGGTTCAAAAAATGTCGGCAGATAAAAAAGCACCGATTTTCCCCGTAAAATACAGTGAAAGCACCGAAAAGGCAATAGAAATTCTCTGCGACGCATTAAGAAAAAATACAAATCTTCCGCTGAATGAAAAATACATGGCTCTGCGTCTTTTAACAGAGCCGAAAAAAAGCACTGAGGAATTTAAGGAGATATTCGGCGACGACAAATTAAAAGACTGCAATATTTCGGACGCGCTGGAAAGAGCGTACCGTGTGTGCGACGGAAGAAAAAACATAGAAGACGATATTCCCGAAAGCATAGTTAAAACAGCCGAAAATGCAGTTGACGGCGTTGTAAAAACAAATCAAAACAAGAAGCATGACTTTGACCGCAAATTAGATAAGCTTTTCACAAGCAAGCTTACGGGAATACCGATAATGTTGCTGCTTTTACTGCTCATATTTTGGATTACCGTGGTGGGTGCCAATTACCCGAGCGAGCTTTTACAGCGTGCAAGCGGTTTTCTCACACAAAAGCTTATGCTCCTTTTGACAAATGCCGGCGTTTCTGTGTGGCTGCGCGAAATGCTTGTAAACGGAATGTTTAAGGTCTTATGCTGGGTCATATCGGTAATGCTGCCTCCCATGGCAATATTTTTCCCCCTGTTCACCCTGCTTGAGGACTTCGGATACCTGCCGAGAGTTGCGTTTAATCTTGACCACTGCTTCAGGAAATGCGGTACCTGCGGCAAACAGGCTCTCACGATGTGTATGGGCTTCGGGTGCAACGCAGTAGGGGTCACCGGCTGCCGCATAATAGACAGTCCTCGCGAAAAGCTTATAGCCGTTATAACAAACTGCCTTGTCCCCTGCAACGGGCGTTTTCCGTCGCTCATAAGCATTATAACCATATTTTTTGCCGCCGGCAGCTTCGGCATATGCCGTTCGGTATTTACCGCCGCACTTTTGACGCTTGTTATTGTATTCAGCGTACTTTTAACCTTTGTTTCGTCGCGTATACTGTCAAAAACACTTCTTCGCGGAGTACCGTCGTCATTCACTCTTGAGATGCCTCCGTACAGAAAGCCGCAGGTCTTAAAGGTCATAGTGCGTTCGATTTTTGACAGAACCCTTTTTGTTCTCGGAAGAGCCGCCGCAGTTGCCGCTCCGGCAGGCATTATAATCTGGCTTGCGGCAAATGTAACTGTTCGCGGTGAAAGTCTGTTATCTGCTTTTTCGGGTGCGCTGGACCCATTTGCAAAGCTCATAGGGCTCGACGGAGTCATATTGACAGCCTTTATACTCGGTTTTCCCGCTAACGAAACAGTTGTACCGATAATGATAATGGCATACACAGCAACCGGTACGCTTACGGATTTTGACTCGCTTTCAGGGCTAAAAGACATTCTCATCTGTAACGGTTGGACTTATACGACCGCTGTTTGCTTTATTCTGTTTTCCCTGATGCATTGGCCGTGCTCAACAACTCTTTTGACAATAAAAAAAGAAACGCACAGCCATTTTTGGACCGCCGTTTCCTTTATTTTCCCGACTCTGATGGGATTTATTGTGTGTTTCACTGTAAAACTCACATCCGTAATATTCTCTTTTTAAGCTCTTCAGACAGAATTTCCGGGTTCTCATCGCTGTATTCAAACTGCTTTGAGAGATATTTCACGCTGTTTATCCTGTCGGCAAGGTCAAATTTTCCGCGCTCCGTAAAAAACAATACGTCGGCATAAAATGTAATCGCCGTAACGCCGATACAAAAGCAGAATTTGCCTAAAGCATCGCCGTCATACACGGCTTTAGGGAAATGGCGGAACACAAGATACGATAAGAGCTTTTCGTAGTCAGCCGTTCTTTCGCCGAGATAAGATATAAAAGTCTTTCGGGAAAACAAAGCCTCGGCTTTGTTTTCGCACAGGCACTTTAACAGATGAGTAAAATCAGCGTCATACGCCTCTGTTTTTTTCGACGCTTTAATTAAAATGTCGTAAAATTCATCCTCGCTCGGAAAAGCAAAGTTGATTTTTCCGTACTGCTTTAAAAGTAAATTTTCAAATATTGAGTGAATTCTGTCATGAAGAGTCTGTGTTCTGTCGCAAAGCATATGTAAAGCACTTTGCCTTAACATATACAGCGTTTCCGGTTCAATCAGGCCGTCATCAAAATATGCGGCATCATCGCGTGATTCTGCCTCGGTAATCAGCTTCAGCGGAGATGTGTTGAGAAAAAGTAAGCTTGCAGCTTCCTCGCAGCAAAGCCCCTCGCCCATATCGTAAAAATCGCCGTATCGCGCGTAAAATCGCGGATGTTCACGGCATATTTCACACAGCATATCCTCGCCCTTTGTCAGTATCAGCTCACACAAACCGTCGCTTTTGAGAAACGGGCAGCGATCGTCTTCTGTCAGGATAAAGCATTGCTTCTCTCTATCTGTAAACCTATTTAGCTTTACAGATAGAGAGCCGTTTTCATTCTCATATTTTCGCATTGTTTCATCATCAATGTCTATTTCCCAGCCTATACAGCACGAATCCGTACATTCACCCGCCCTGCATTTAAAGCTGTCATAAAAATCCGGTTTAGTTATATGCATAAAGACGGCTCTCCTTTTACTTTTCCCTGAAATAATATCACAAATCGACTGTATCTTCAATAAATTATGCGGTGCACTTGATAAGCTGCGATTTTTCTGCTAACATTATATAGTGTAAATGATAATTCGTTTTAAACGAGGTATAAAAAATGGAAAAGCTGCAAAGCATACTGAATTACTCCGTCGGCTCATTTACTGTGGGGAAAATATTTGAGGCCGTCATAGTATTTGTTATATGCTACTTTCTGATACGCATTATTATGAAAGTGCTTAAGAGAGTGCTCGGCAAAACAAGCCTTGACGCGACACTCAGTAAAATAATAACGGCGGTAATAAAATTTGTTCTCTGTTTCATAACCGCAATAATAGTTATAGATACGCTCGGCGTCTCCGCGACTTCGCTTGTGGCGGCATTCTCGGTGGTCGGCCTTGCCGCATCTCTCGCCGTTCAGGATTCGCTTTCAAACCTTGCAAGCGGCATTATGATACTTGTTGCAAAGCCGTTTAAAATAGGCGATTATGTCGAGGCTGACGGGGTTACGGGAACTGTTATGATGACGGGACTTATTCACACAAGAATAAAGGCGATAGACAACAAGGTAATATATGTTCCCAACAGCAAAATAATAGCGGCAAAAATAGTAAATTACACCTCGCAGGAAAAGCGGCGTGTTGATATAGAAATTTCGGCGTCATATGACGCGCCCATTGAAAAAGTCCGCAAGGCTCTGCTTGACGCAGTTGAAAATACGGATATGTTTTTGGACGACCCCGAAAAACCTTTTGCGGCGGTACTCTCTTACGATGACAGCAGCATAAAATATGTTGTAAGGGCATGGGTTGAAACGCCGAAGTATTGGGACGCTCACTTTGCCCTTATGGAGAGGATAAAGACCGAATTTGATAACGCAGGCATTGAAATGACGTATAATCATCTCAATGTACATTTGATTGATAAGTAAGAGGGTGTAAAAAATGTTTGATCCGCTTAACCAAAACGGCGACGATGAAATAGATTTTTCCGAAAAGAATTTGTTCGAAGGACTCCCGGTTGATGAGATTTGCAAAAATACAGTCGATTTCCCGGAGGAGGAATTCAAAAAGCCCGAAAAAGGAGAAGAAGGAAAAGAAGAAGAAGAAAAAAAGATACCCGATAATTCAACGGTATCTGAAGAGCAAAAACCTCATTTGGTGATTTAACATAATATTTTTATAAACAGGGCGGTAAACCGTCGTTTCGGCTTCACCGCCATTATGCTATATTTTCGACGACAAATCACAAGAATGTACTTGACAAAAACGCCTGTTGCATATATAATATTCAAGCACTTAAAAGTGTACCTGTTATGCGCTTGTAGCTCAGCTGGATAGAGCATCTGCCTTCTAAGCAGAGGGTCGGGGGTTCGAGTCCCTCCAAGCGCGCCAGTTAATATGGTGGGTATAGCTTAGTTGGTTAAAGCGCCAGTTTGTGGCACTGGAGACCGTCGGTTCGAATCCGACTATCCACCCCACTTTCTAAATCTGCAAGATATTTCTCTTGCAGATTTACGTTTATTAAGGTATAATTTTAAAAAAGTAAATATTGGGGTGTCGTCAAGCGGTAAGACACAGCACTTTGACTGCTGCATTCGTAGGTTCAAATCCTGCCACCCCAGCCAAAAATCGGCAAGCATAAAAAATGCTTGCCGATTTTACTTTTTACCATTCACTTTTCTCGCCGACGTGCCTCACTTAAAATGGAGGTGGGCCTCGTTAAGGCAAGCCGGAGGGATTTGCCGCCCTTGTAAAGGGAGGTGGGTTGCCGTAAGGCAACTCGGAGGGATTTCCTTAAAAAATAGATTTTAAATAAGAAATACTTTGGTTTTTTAATCCCTCAGTCTGTTCGCATTGCTCACAGCCAGCTCCCTTTACAAGGGAGCCTTTTTTGTCGCTTCGCGACATTTCCCCACACTGTTTGGAACCACCCTTTACAATGGAAGCTATTAACGGCTCCGGGTTGCGCTTTTATTTTTTTAAATGTTATTCAATAATTTTCTCTGCTTTGCGCCGCACAGTTCATATTACGAACATAATCGTAAACCGGTTCAAGCTTGCTCTTTGAAAGCGGATATGCGAACTGATAAAGCAGGAATATAAGAGTATAAGTTATTGCGGGAATCAGTGTGCAGATTTTGAGTATTCCCTCGCTTACGCCGTCGACATAGCCGGCGTTTGACATAAGCTGCACATCATAGCCTACCTTGCCGAGAAGCATAAGTCCGCCGTAGTCAGCCGCTGTCTGACCGAGTTTACGGCAGAAGGTATAAACGGCGTATACCGCACTCTCGTTTTTAATTCCGGTCTTATATTCCTGATAGTCGATAACGTCGGCGACAACCGCCCAGTTTGTTATGGAAACGAAGGAATATCCGAAGCCTATAATGAACAGCAGGAAAATAAAAATGCCTGCCTGATCGGGTCTCGGCTTTATAATATAGCACGCTATTGCGGCAAGAGCCGAGAAAAACGCTCCGAATCCGCTGAGCTCCTTTTTGCCGAACTTTTTAACGAGTTTCGGCACAAACGGTATCATAATAGCCATAGGTAAATACTGTGCTATTGTGCCTATAACGGAAAGGCTTGTATTACAGAAATAGTTCTTATAGAGATACTGATTGAGCGAAGCAAATTGAAGCTGACCGCTTATCAGTATTCCCGTAAGAGCCAAAACTATAAACGGTCGGCTCTTAAACATTCCGGCATACAGCTTTTTCATATCCACCTTAGGCTCTGCCTCGGAGGGAACACGCTCTTTGGTGTTAGCATAGCAAGCATAATAGAATATAACCGCACACGCCGCCATAGCCGCGCCAAACCAAAACATACCGTTGGGATTTGCAACGTTATATGTAGATCCGTCGGGATTTTTGACCTTGGTATAAATAATAAACGGAGCCAAAAGAAGCGGAGCCGCTCCGCCGATTCCGCCGCCTATTGAGCGGAAGGTCGAAAGAAGGGTTCTGCCGTCGGGATCGTCGGTTATAACAGACGCAAGAGAGCCAAACGGAACATTCATTCCGGTATAGAGCATACCGAACGCTATATATGTAACATACGCGAACAAAAGCAGTGCCCACTGCTTATTTGTTATCGCCCTAACATCAATAAAGCACACAAGCTGCGAGAGAGCAAGCGGAATTGCGAGCCATTTGAGATACGAACGGTATTTACCGTCCTTATTTGGGCGCCTTTTTGCAACAATCGTTCCCCACATAGGATCGTTTATCGCATCCCAGAGACGCGAAACCAAAAACAAAGTGGCTACCTTATCTGTCGCTATTTTAAGTACATCGGTGTAAAACACCTTTAAAAATGACGAAACATAAGTTAAAATAAAAAGGTTTCCGGCATCGCCGAGCATATAGCCTATGCCCTCCTTGATGCCTATTTTGTTCGGATGCGGAGCAGTCGTTTCAACTGCCTTGGATTCTTTTTTCTCCATTTTTCTCCCCCCGTTTATACTGATGTAAAATACAGTATAACATAGTATAAAATGTAAAGCAATTACATTTTTTGTGAAATCTGTTTTATTTCAGTGTAAAATTTGTCAATTTTTTGTCAATTTTTTGAGTTCAAAGTAACTTTTGACACTACTTACTATAAAACTCATTTTGTCCTTTTGATTAGTTTATTATGTATAGCGGCGATAAGAAGAGTCAACAGCGCAAAAATCAATATGCCGAAAATAAGCAAAGCCGCTATAATTAAATATGAAAGTCCGATATTGAACGGCATGTTTTTTGCAACGGTTTCCCATATAAATTCAGGATTGTAAAACGGATACGGATAATATGTAGGGTCGGAAAATCTTCCGCGCACCATTGAAAAAATCGAATAAACAAGCGGATAAATTCCCGACAGCCAAAAGCATTTTTTGCCTATTGCACGGTCGGTAAACGGGAAAAACCATACTATAAGCGCCGCCGGCGGCATTATCATATGGTAATACACCTGTATAAAGCTCGACATCGAATGAGCCGGCGTATCCCACTTGAAGGGCGGAGTAAGCCCCATTGGGATACCGGCGCAATATGTAATTCCGGCCACGAGAACATATACGGTAACAAGAGCACCAATATAAGGATTAAAGCCTATTCTCTCCGCCTTTTTAACTCCGAATATCGAAAGTGCAGCGCACAGGAAATACACATACGCAAAGAAATTTGACTGCACGGTAAAGTAAGACAGGATATTGTATTTGCCGTAATCCACCGGGCTGTATTGCGGGTCGTACTCGTAGTGATAGTAACAAAGTCGATAGATAAACACAAAGAACCCAAAGAGAGCCAAAATCAAAAGTACCGTGCCGAGTAATTTACTCTTTGACGCCGAACTGTGTTTTTCAGACATAAGGAATGCCCCTCTCTTTATTCTGCGACCGAAAATCTCAAATTCACCCATTTAGCTTAAACGTCATATATACCGGATTGTGATCGGAATACTTAAATCCGAGATCATAGACATCGCTGCCGGAAACGGTAACATTGTCTGAGACTATAAAGCCGTCAACAGTAAGGACAAATTGATTGTCGTTATACGGACCGTCCGCATTTCTGCATGACGGAACGGGTTTTTCCTCGTTAAACGGAGCTACCATACAGAGATTGGTACCGTCAAACAGCGTCGGATCTACCGGCTGTGCCCAAGTATAGTCGGCACCGTCGATTCCGAATATTTTTCCGGAGTCGACGAGCAAATCCTTATTAAAGTCGCCGCCTGCGATACAATAATTGCCCTTTTCATACTCAGCCTGCATATCATTTATCAGCATATTTAGCTGCTCGGTGGCGATTGTGCCGTCGGAAGTGTATGCGGAAAGATGAAGCGTATATAGCACAAGCTCCTTATTGTTGCTGACGGGAACTCTTGATACCGAATAGCAACGGTCAAGGTCAACAAATTTCATAAATCCGTCTTCGATAGGCAGACTGCGTCTGAGTCCGCTTTCAATATTGAATCTTGATAATGTGAGCATACCGGCATACGATTTTCCATGCGGCTTGCTGAGCGGATAGAATAGATACGGGCTGTCAAAATTCACGGTAAATGTAGAGTCATAACCCTCAAGCATATTTCTGAGAGCAGCCTCTTCGTCATAGTGATAGCTGCGAGTCGCATTTTTATCGACCTCTTCAATAAGGATGAAATCGGGAGCTTCTGATTTAAGAAAATCCCCGACGCCGCTTATCACATTTTTGACCGACTCCTCCGATTCGGCACGGCTTTGTGTACCGCCGTCCATAAAGAAGCCGAAATCGGGAGTATATGCCGCGAAGCCGATATTGTAGGATATGACCTTATATTCCGTATCTACAAGGGCAGCATCACTCGTTGCATCGTTAATTTGTAAAGCTTGATTATCTTCAATTCTGTGATAATCAATCATAACATAGGCGACATATCCCCCCACTATCAGAACCGCCGCAAGTAAAATAATTAAAATAACCTTAATAACTTTTTTTGCCTTAGCTGGCACCACAAGCACCTCTTTCTTGTTATTTTGTAGAAAAATTAAAAGTAGACTGCTTTGAATTATATCACTATTTCACATTATATTCAAGACAAATAACAAAACAGACAAGCAAAGCAGACTTTTTTATACATAATATCCGTTTGTGTACAGAAAACGTCAACAATCGTGAAAAAAGGCTCTCTCCCGTTAGGACCTGCTACGAACAAAGTGAGCAGACAGAGGGATTAAAATAGGCTCCCTTGTAAAGGGAGCTGTCATCGAAGATGACTGAGGGATTAAAAAGCGAAGCACTTTCTTTTTGAAATCTATTTTTTGAGAAAATCCCTCCGGCTTGCCTTACGGCAACCCACCTCCCTTTACAAGGGAGGCTGTTTTCCGCAAAAAGATGGACGAAGAGTTCGAGTCTCTCTGCCCTTTTTGCATTATACAGAAAAAAGGTACCGGGGAAAATCCCGATACCTTTCCCGGCGCAGAAGGAGAGACTCGACGGGTTTTCAACCCGTCGTGTTCGCTTTGCGAACAGTTTATTTTATGTCCCTTTTTGCTCCGCAAAAAGATGGACGAAGAGTTCGAGTCTCTCCAAACAAATTCATATATACAAAAAGAAAAAGCACAAAGGAAAAATCCTTGTGCTTTTCCTGGCGCAGAAGGAGAGACTCGACGGGTTTTCTACCCGTCGTGTTCGCTTTGCGAACAGTTTATTTTATGTCCCTTTTTGCTCCGCAAAAAGATGGACGAAGAGTTCGAGTCTCTCCAAACAAATTCATATATACAAAAAGAAAAAGCACAAAGGAAAAATCCTTGTGCTTTTTCTGGCGCAGAAGGAGAGACTCGAACTCTCGCGCCGGTTACCCGACCTACGCCCTTAGCAGGGGCGCCTCGTCACCAACTTGAGTACTTCTGCATTGGTAGCGTCTATGACACTATTCAATTGTTAAAAGAGAGAGCGGAAAATCCGCTTTCTCTTCTAAGTGGCGGAGAGAGTGGGATTCGAACCCACGGTACGTTGCCGTACGACGGTTTTCAAGACCGTTCCGTTATAACCACTTCGGTATCTCTCCGTATTAGGCGAAAACTATAATATCACAGTTTTCGCTTTGTGTCAATGTTTTTTTGCTTTATAACGAGCTTTCGGAAGAAGATTTGCACCGTAAAATCACAAATTCAGAAGTATCTCCGAAATGAGCTTTTGCATTTCGCGAGCCTTGAGTTTACCCGTGGTCAGCACCTCTTCCTCGCTTAACGGCTGTTTTAAAACTCCTGCCGCCATATTTGTGATAAGAGAAAAAGCGAGCACTTTAAATCCGCAATGATTGGCGGCTATTACCTCCGGAACGGTGGACATACCGACTGCGTCCGCTCCGAGTATACGAAATGCACGAATTTCCGCCGGTGTTTCATACGACGGCCCGAGGCAGCCGAGATATACGCCCTTTTTAATGTCGGTACCCGTTTTTGCGGCGCACGATTCGGCAATTTCACGAAGTGACGGATTATATGCAAACGACATATCCGGGAAACGTGTGCCTACGCTGTCGTCATTTTTCCCCACGAGCGGATTTCTGCCCATAAAATTGATATGGTCGGTTATAAGCATAATATCCCCGGGTTTAAAGTCGAGATTAACTCCGCCGGCGGCATTGGTAAGTATCAGATTTTCCGCTCCGAGGGCACGCATAACTCTTATCGGCAATACGACTTTATCAAGCTCCCAACCCTCATAGCAGTGAAGCCTGCCCTGCATACAAATAACGGTTTTTCCCGAAAGCCTGCCTACGATAAACCTGCCCTTGTGACCGGGAGCGGTAGATACGGCAAAGCCTTCAAGCTCGCCGTAATCTATATACACGGGGTTTTCGATTTTTTCGCCCATATCGCCGAGCCCCGAGCCCAAAACTATGGCTGTTTTCGGTATTTCGGTTATTTTCGACCTTATATAATCTGCGTTTCGCTCTATGATGTCAGCCATTTTTCTTTACCTCGCTTATAATTCTGCTCGCTGCGGCATTTACGGTGCTTTTGACCTTTTCGATATCAATCGTTGTGAATTCTCCGTCCTTATAAAGCACTCTTCCGTCCGCCATAGTCAGCACAACATCGGCACCGTCTGCGGCATATACAAGGTTATTTATCATATCGGTTTGCGGATACATATGCTCACTCTCGATGTTTAAAACGCAAAGGTCAGCTTTGTATCCCTCTTTTATTGCACCGCTGTCCTCTCTGCCCTGTGCCTTGTAACCGTTTACGGTAGCCATTTTTAAAATATCGCGTTCGGAAACCACCGAGGCGTCGTTATGAAGACCTTTCGGCAAAAGCGCGCAAAGGAACATTTCCTTTATCATATTAAGATTGTTGTTTGAGGCGACGCTGTCTGTACCTATTGCCACATTGACGCCGCTTTTTAAGAGCTTGTAGACATCGCATATACCGCTGCCGAGCTTCAGGTTACTCGCCGGGCACGTGGCTGCCGTCACGCCCTTTTCGCGTAAAAGCTCAATATCTCCGTCCTCAACCCAAACACAATGAGCCGCAATTGTCGGCACGTCAAAAACTCCGCATTTATAAAAGAGCTGCGTCGGAGTTAATGAATATTTAGCCTTACATTCTTCGTGTTCTTTCTTCGTTTCAGACAGGTGTATGTGCGCCCTAAGCCCCCTCTCGCGGACCTTTTCGGCGAACTGCTCAATTATTGTTCTTCTGTTTGTATACTCGGCGTGCAGGCTCATATCTATTTTAAGTCTGCCGTCTGCGGCATTGTGAAACCGCTTTACTATATCTTCACTTTCGCGGAAGCTTTGCAGATTTTCAATATCGGTATCCTCAAAGCTCGTTATTGCGCGACTGAAATTGCATTTAATACCGCTGTCCGTTACGGCTTTCGCGACATTTTCGGAAAAGAAATACATATCGGAAAAAGATACGGTTCCGTATCGGAGCATTTCGGCTATCGCAAGCATTGACGAATAATATGCGTCCTCGCCCTTTATTCTATCCTCAAACGGAAAAACCTTTTCGTTCAGCCAACGCTGAAGCGGCAGATTTTCGGCATAGCCGCGCAAAAGCGTCATCGGCGAATGCGAATGTGCGTTTACAAAGCCGGGCATCAGCACCTTGCCGGTACCGTCGTATTCTTCGCCTTCATAATTTTCAGGGCGGACGCTGCTCACATAAACAATTCTGTCGTCCTTTGTCTCCACGAACATTGATTTTACATAATCAAAGTTTTCATCAACAATACCGATATTTTTAAATAACATAAAAGCTCCTCTTTGCATATTACGAAAAAAGGGCGTTTTGCGCCCTTAATTCTCGACTATTTCTATTGTCTGTATTTTTACATCCTCTAACGGCTTGCTTTGGAAGAAATCCACCTTGACATTTGCTATATCGTCAACGACATCCATTCCCTCAAACACCTGGCCGAATACCGTGTGATGATAATCGAGCCACGGAGTACCGCCGTTGTTCTCGTATTCGCGCACAGCCTCGAGAGGGAAAAGCTTTTCCGAAGCGGTTTCAAGCTGATCAACAAGGTCGTCGGAAACGGAATCCGCCTGAACTATAAAGAACTGACTGCCGTTTGTATTGGGGCCTGCATTAGCCATGGAAAGCGCGCCTCTGAAATTGTGCAGCTCGCTTGAAAATTCATCGGCAAACGGCTTGCCCCAAATGCTCTCGCCGCCCGTTCCGGTACCCTTGGGGTCACCGCCCTGAATCATAAAATCCTTTATTACTCTGTGAAATATAAGTCCGTCATAGTACCCGTTTTCAGCGTGCGTAACAAAGTTTTCAACCGCTTTGGGTGCTTCCTCCGGGAAAAGTCTCACCTTAATATCGCCCTTGTCGGTCTTGATAACTGCTATTTTTTCGCCGACAGCCGGCATTTCTTTTTGCTTTAACATTTGTTCCAACTCCCATAATACACTTATAAATTGCACCCGGTTTTCTCTGCGACAAATCGGATACATCATCAAGTTAATAATATCACACAAACACGAAATCGGCAATAAACAATTCCCCGAAAAGTGATAAACACCAAAGC